>WNFZ01000742.1_pt1 | contig 31558 bp, 31 predicted proteins | sample 5400081 | NCBI WGS metagenome assembly WNFZ01 (sample SAMN13153365, study PRJNA577476) | soil metagenome | isolation source: 80 cm soil or saprolite under grassland replicate 1 | place: USA:California | collected 2016-06-15 | reverse complement strand
AAAAAGGAGAGTTCTATTGCGAAATTCGCACGAGTGTGAATGAAGAAATACTTGTGCCCACTTTATAATTTACGCCACGAATAAAATCTGGCTTCCGCCGCCCTCCACCTAAGACGTGGTGAGGCGGCGGGACTGCTTAAACATTTGCAGTCAACACAGTGGTTCAGAGCTGTTGTGCTTTGGCTGTTTTTGTTTGCGAGTTCAATGTCATTCTCCTGAAAGGATACCCTATGATTTGCCAAGCAAATCACGCACGGTGCAGGTGCCGGGGAGAATCTCCCATTTAGAAGGAGACCCTTCGCTGCCGCTCAGGGTGACATTACCGAGAATGTGTTGTCGCTTTGGTGCTCGACGCCAAAGATTATTCTGGGCGAAATGCCTTCACAGGCGAAGCACGCCGCATAGCGGCAGTGTGGACCAAAACGAAAGGAAAGAATGGCTGGTCAATTTATCTCCTATCTAAACCCGAAATGTGACTCGGGCCAGTTCGAAGAGAAAGGCGGATGCGGTGTGTTTGCCCGCGAGCCAATTAAGAAAGGCGAGCTGTTGGCGCTTTTCGGAGGCCGCATTGCGGCAAAGAATGAACTCGATCCTCATATGCCACACTTTACACAACGAGTTCTTCAGATCGAAGATGATTTTTATTTGATCACCCCCGATCCATTGGAGCCTTCTGATTGTTTCAACCATTCCTGCGAACCCAATTCCGGGTTTACCGGGCAGGTTGGTATCGTCGCCATGCGCGATATCAAAGCTGGCGAAGAAATCAACTTCGATTATGCAATGTGCGACGGCTCCTCCTATGATGAGTTCACCTGTTATTGCGGCAGCGAGAATTGCCGCGGACAAGTCAAAGGCAGCGACTGGGCGCGTCCTGAACTGTGGGAGAAATATGACGGCTATTTCATGCCGTATCTGGCTCGACGCATTGAGGCACTCAAAACAAAAGAGAAAGTATCTGCGGCATAACCCGGAACCAAACAGGACACGGATTGCGAAGATGAATGTAAAATCAGCGCAATCCGTGTTTATATTTCTTAAGTCATTTGCATTTCGAATTTTCATTGTTGCCCTGATATTGCGTTTGATTCCGGTTATCGCCGCGCGCGGATTGGGAATCGGGCTCGATGACATGTTTCAATATGACATGCTGGCGCGCAGCATTTCTTCGGGGAATGGATTTCGCTGGTATGCACAACAGGATCTAAACCAGCTCGCTGCTTTTGTGCATTTTGACCTCTCCAGCGTGAAAGAATATGATCCGGTCCGGGGCATTCCAACTTCATTTCGTGCGCCGTTATATCCAACGTTTCTTGCCATAGTTTATTTTTTCAGTGGAACAGGCTTTTCCCGTTTCTTCGCCGCTCGTTTGGCGCAAGCGGTTTTATTGGGCGCACCACTTGCGCCGTTGACATATTTTGTTTCAAAGAAACTCTTTCCCCCTCTCAGCGTTGGGGAAGGTGCAGGTGTGAGATCAGAAAAGGTTGCGAAGATTTCAGCCTGGATTGTTGCTTGCTATCCTATGCTTCTGGTGTATCCGCTTGGACTTGGAACTGAGAATCCTTTTTTCCTTTTACTCCTTGCTTCGTTCCTTTTTCTACTTCTCTCCATTCAAAAACCAACTACTTTCCACCCTTCGACAAAGCTCAGGGCAAGCTTTCTACTCTCTGGTCTGTTTCTCGGTCTGACAGCCTTGACTCGGTCTGTAATTCTTCCCTTTGCCGGACTCGCCGTTTTATGGGCATGGTTCATCCTCAAACAAAAACGCGGCGCAATCGTCCTCGCCCTGGCTTTTGCATTGACTATTTTTCCCTGGGTGATTCGCAATTCCCTTTTGCATCACAAACTGACAGGCATCGAAACTTCAATGGGATACAACTTGTATCTGGGCTATCATCCCAACGGGAATGGATCATTTGTCTTCGGTCCATCCCTCGATTTGCTGACCATTCTCGATGACGCCGATCGTGACCGCCTTGGAACAGAGAAAGCAATTGAATTCATCAAGGCACAACCTGAACGTTTTGTTCCACTTGCAATTAACCGTCTCGGTTTTTTCTTCGATCTGGAAAAACGCGTGTTGATGTATTTTTACTCCAATAACCTACTCGGTTACATTCCCCGTTCCTGGCTGTTGACCATCGCCACAATCTTACTTTTGCCTTTCGTTTTTATCTCCACTTCTGCATCCATTGGACTTTCCTTTTTGCGTTGGAGACCTGAACATGTTTTATTACTGTTTTTATTTATTGCTTATATCCTTCCGCATGTATTGATCCTTTCGGAAGATCGCTTTCACCTGGCGTTAGTTCCCTACATTGCCATCCTCGCCGCGCAGGTCTGGGTGAATGGACTCGCTCCGCTTATGGTGCGTTGGTATGGTTCACGGATCGGAAAAGCAATTGCTGTTTTTGCCGTTATTGCAGCTTGTTTGCTCCTCATAAACTGGGGTTTTGAACTCCACCGCGACGCGAATAAAATAGCGCAGCTTCTTGGACCCAACGGAAATCAATCTTACTTCCCATACTGATCCCTACTCTCTGTTCACTAATCTCTATCTCTTATGAAATACTTACTCGGCGAAAAACTTCACTTCGATTGGAAAGTTGTCACGGTCACGATCGTATCCACCCTGCTATTGATGGTGGATTATTATCACAGACTCACACCACAAAAGTACTGGGACCGCGTCATTCTTTATCTCCTCATCCCATTGATATTTATTGTTTTGATCTTTCGTGAGAATCCAAAGGATTATGGCTTTAGCCTCGGCGATTGGAAAGCCGGACTGATTATCACAGCCATTGGTATTTTGTTCATGGCTCCCATTATCTATTATTTGGGGCGCGGAGACGCCTCGATGCATGATTATTACAAGCCCTATACCGTTGGCTTGCCGTGGACAACATTTCTGGATCTGATCGGCTGGGAATTTTTCTTTCGCGGTTGGATTTTGTTTGCCTATGCGCGCAAGTTCGGACCGGAAGCATTATGGCTGCAAGCCGTTCCGTTTGCGCTGGCGCATATCAGTAAACCTGAAGTGGAAACACTATCGACGATGTTTGGCGGTTTTGCCTTTGGCTGGGTTGCTTACCGAACCAGGTCATTTGTGTGGCCGTTTTTGATTCATTGGTTCATCGCGACATTCATTATTGTTGTGGCGGCTGGATTGATATAAAAAATCCTTGCGAAGGTTTGAAACCTTCGCAAGGATAACTTAGAACTCTAAACTACATGACTACTTTTAACCTCCGTCCCGCGCGGGAAGCGGAATCCGCCGCGATCAAAGAGTTAATTCATGAAGTGGGAATCAATCCCATGGATTTGGATTGGAGGCGTTTCATCGTCGCGGTGAATGCGCAAGATCAGATCATCGCTACGGGGCAGATCAAACCGCATAGAAACGACATCCACGAATTGGCTTCCATTGCGGTAACACCTGAATATCGCGGGCAGGGTTTGGCGCGTGCGATTATCGAATATGTTCTGCTGGACAGCCCGCGTCCGTTGTATCTCACTTGCCAGTCTAAGTTAGAACCGTTTTATGAGAAATTTGGGTTTCGCAGCCTCCGCTATGAGGAAATGCCGCGCTTCTATCGGCGTCTCAGTAAGCTGGCTGGTTTCGTCGAGGCGGTTGCAAAATTGAAGGATGGAGATGGATTGTCTGTGATGAAGTTGAAGTAAAATAATCCCAATGCAAAGTCTAAAGTCAATTCTTTACATGGCGTCAGGCATACTATTGGGGTTATTCCTTGCTGCCCTCGTCTGGGTTGTTTCCCGCAATCCCAGCGGTGAGGCGGTGACGCTGCGCCCCGTGCCAACCGATAAACCGCTTGTTGTTCACATCACCGGCGCGGTGCCGCGTCCCGGCGTGTATGCTCTCCCACAGGGTGCGCGAGTTCAGGATGGTATTTCTGCAGCGGGCGGCTTTCTTGCGGAAGCGGATAAATCGAACATCAATCTGGCGGAGTTGCTCGATGATGGCGAGAAACTTGACGTTCCGTTTATCGAAGGTGGATCCCCTGTTCTGGCAACTCCCCTGCCGCAGGTTGTTGCGACAACCACAGAATTGATCAACATCAACACAGCCTCCAACGCGGAATTAGATTCGCTTCCCGGTATCGGTCCGACGACGGCGCAGAAGATCATAGATTACCGCACACAGAACGGTCCTTTCGTGAGCACCGAAGATATTATCAATGTCCCAGGCATTGGTCCGGGCACGTACGAACGCCTCAAAGACTTAATTACTGTTGGACAGTAAAGTGAAATGGAAAGCCCGACTTGAAGTCGGGCTTTTTTCTTGTTAGGTGCGTTCATCCCACATCGACCAGGATTGTCCGTCTTGAGCCAGTAGTTCATCTGCTTCCCGGGGTCCCCATGTTCCAGGATCATAAGATGCGAGTGGTTCCTTCTGTGCTTCCCAAACACGGATGATGGGATCAATAATTCCCCAGGCAGTTTCCACCTCGTCAGCGCGGGTGAAAAGGGACGCGTCGCCCGTCATTGTGTCCAGCAGGAGACGCTCGTAGGCATCTGGCAAAGCGCTTTTTCCGAAATAATCTGCATAGTGGAACTCCATGTCCACCGGGCGGAGGTCCGCAACTGTATCGGGAGCTTTTGCCTCGAAGCGCCAGTGAACACCCTCATCAGGCTGCAGGAACAACACCAACATATTCGGTGTCATTTCGCCCTGTTGTGAGGGAAACAATAACTGCGGCGGACATTTGAATTGAATTACAACTTGAGAAACCTTCTCCTTGAGATACTTGCCAGAACGCAGATAAAACGGAACGCCTTGCCAGCGCCAGTTATTCACGAAAAATCGGGCTGCGCCATAGGTTGGTGCAGTGGATTTCGGATCGACACCTTCTTCCTGGCGATAACCATTGTATTGCCCACGTACCGTCGCCTGGATGATTTCCTCCTCATTCATCGGCGTGATCGCGCTTAACACTTTGACCTTTTCATTGCGCAACGCAGTTGCTTCAAACGAAATGGGCGGTTCCATGGCGGTCAGCGATAGCAGTTGCAAGAGATGATTCTGGAACATATCGCGCAGGATTCCGATTTTGTCATAGAACTTGCCGCGATGTTCGACGCCAACTTTTTCTGCGACTGTGATCTCCACGTGATCAATATAATTTCGATTCCATAATGGCTCGAAGATCGTATTGGCAAAACGCGTGACCAAAATATTTTGAACGGTTTCTTTGCCAAGATAATGATCAATGCGATAGATCTGGGCTTCCTTCAACGCCTTATGAATTTGTTCGTTTAATTCTTGGGCGGTTGGAAGATCGGTGCCAAATGGCTTTTCAATGACCACGCGGCGATATCCTTTTTCTTCTCTTAACTGATTTGTTTCCCCTAATAGATCAACAATCCTTGGATATGCATCTGGCGGAGTCGCCATATAAAATACACGGTTGTCTCCTGCGCCATGCCAGTCTGTTAGGGATTTGTCTAATTGCGTAAAGTCTTCGGGAGTATATCCGTGCTTCACATACGCAAGGTGGAACGCAAATTCCTTCCAGTCCTGCTCTGTAAATTTGGTATCGGAGAATTCCTTCATCCCTTGCTCGAGATGGGTTCGGAAGGAATCATCAGTAAACGCCGTTCCACCAAACCCAACAATCCGAAACTCCTTCGGCATGCGTCCCTTGCAAAATAAATTAAACAGGGAAGGGATCAATTTGCGCTGAGTCAAATCACCCGAAGCGCCAAAAATCACGATTTGAGTCGGTAATCCGTTATCTTTGCCAGCCATAATTTACGAGCCTCCTTCGTGTTTAACGGCATGCCCGCCAAATTGATTACGCAGCGCAGCAAGCATACGCGCCGTAAAATTCTCTTCGTCGCGACTGGCAAACCGCGTCTGCAAGGACAGCGTGATGATCGGGGCGGGAACATCCAGATCAATGGATTCAAAAACGGTCCACCGACCTTCACCTGAATCGGCGACCCAGGGTTTAATATCTTCGAGTGTGGGATCGCTCTCCAGTGCGCGGGCGGCGAGATCCAATAACCATGAACGGACAACACTACCGTGCTGCCAGATCTTCGAAATCTGTTCGAGATCGAGTTCAAATTCCTGCTTGGCTTTCAGGATACTAAAACCCTCGGCAAAGGCTTGCATCATGCCGTATTCGATTCCGTTGTGAATCATTTTGACATAATGTCCCGCGCCATGCGGACCCACATAGCCCCAGCCTTTATCGGGTGCCGGCGCGAGAGTCTCAAAAATGGGACGTAGCGAATCAACGATTTGACGGTTGCCCCCGATCATCAGGCTATAGCCTTCCGTCAAGCCCCAGATGCCTCCGCTTGTGCCGCTATCGACAAACTCGATTCCATTTGCTTCGAGTATCCCTGCATTTTTGATCGTATCCTTGTAATACGAGTTACCGCCATCAATCACAATGTCGCCTTTCGAAAGAATCTGCGAGAGCATGGTGACCGTATCTAAAGTTGGCTTGCCAGCAGGGATCATCAACCATACGATTCGCGGAGCTTTAAGTTTGCCCACAACCTCTTCAAGGGAACTTGCTCCGTCCGCGCCAACTTTGACCGCCTCGTTTACGGACTCCGCTGAACGAGCATATCCGATCACGCGGTGCCCACCACGTACAAGACGTGTTGCCATATTGAGTCCCATCTTACCCAAACCGACCATTGCTATTTCCATAAATGCCTCCTAAGTTATTCCGCGCTGAGCGGAGAGTAGCGCAGTCGAAGCGCCATTATCCTGCAAATCTGCGCTTCGACTACGGTGGCAACGAACACGCCGCCTCTGCTTAGCGCGGGAAGATTATCCTTCACAAAATTTTCTCACCAAATCCATCGGCAATTTGCTGGCAGCATCTTCATCGACAAGCCAAATCGTTTTGCCATCTTTCGCATCAATCCGTTGGGCGGGATAAAGCTCCGGGTTGTATCGTCCGCTCAAGACTTGAGCTAAAATAGCAGCTTTTTTCTCACCGGTTGCCATAAAAGCAATGATTCGCGCACTATTAAGAACTTTGGGGGTCAACGTTATACGTCGTGCCGGGCGACCTTGATAGTCTGATGTTACAGGTACGACAATTCCATCAACATCCTCAGGCGAGCCGGGGAATAAAGATGCAGTATGTCCATCTTCGCCCATGCCGAGAAAAACCAGATCAAAACGAATCCATTCCAACGGAGCTACTGCAAATTGCTTCAATACGTGTGAATAATCGTTCGCGGCATTCTCTAGACTCAACTCCGTTTTGACGTGATGCACATTTGTTTCTGGAATCGGAACATGATGTAAGAAGAGATCGCGTGCCTGCCCATAGCTGTTTTCGGGATCGGAGGTGGGGACGAGACGTTCATCGCCCCAGAAAATATGGACTTTGCTCCAATCGATTTTGTCACGGAAGTCCGTTGCCAGAAATTGGAATGTATGTGTCGGCGTGCTTCCACCGTTGAGTGCCACAAGAAAACGACCGCGTTCCTGAATTGCCTCTGCAGCCTGCTCAACAAAAAGTTGTGCCGCATTCTGACTCAGTTCCTCTAAACTTCTGAAGATACGAATTTGAGGTTTCATACGTTAGGTTAGGCTGCCTTTTTCTGAAATAAGAACCAGGCTGATGTTCGTTCGCGATTATCAAATCCATCGCGGCGCGAGAGGGGAATGAATCGGGTTGAGAGAGCGCTGATTTCCGCCTCCGCAATTCCGGCTGGCGTGTGATCGGCATTCAATTCTGATTTTAGGAATCCATACATGAGCCAGAATCCACTTGGAGTGAGGACGCGGTCCAACTGATCCAAATATTTTGTTCGCAAATTTTCGGGGATTGTGTGGAAACACCCAAGGTCAAACGCCAAGTCGAAGGGACCGGAAATTCCCTCTAGCTTCGTCGCATCACTGACCCGCAAGACAGCCTGTACATTCGCGGCTTTCAGTTTTTGCTTTGCCAATTTAATAGCGCGCGGCGTGAAATCTATGCCGGTCACTTTCCATCCGGAGCGGGCAAGGGTAATGACATTCGTGCCAGTGCCGCAGCCAACGTCGATGGCGCGACCCGGTGAATGGGTTTCGATGAATTCAAGGAGTTCCGGTGGACTAATGCCCGTATCCCAAGGGGGCTGCCGGTAATACCAATAATGAAATAATAAGCGGCGAAAGATATTTTGCACTCTTAAAACCGAATGGATCGGAAAATGTCATTTCGAGAAAGTGAGCGTTCTCACTTTGACAATTCAAATGAGTTCTTTTACAATCACACGGCTACCGCCTGTATCACTCATGACTAAACCTTCTAAATGGCTGTGATCTAGGATGCAAATTGCGGGTTTAGAATAGGGCGGTACTTTGTACCTGGTTTTATAACCTACATTAAGAGGAAGGTTTTTCCATGAAAGAGTATACCACTGAGTTTCTTCGCAACATCGCTCTGGTCTCGCATGGAGGCGCGGGGAAAACGATGTTGGCGGAGGCGTTTCTGCACGCAACGGGGGCCACCACCCGTCTGGGGAAGGTTGAAGATAGTACAACAGCATCGGACTATGATGAAGAAGAACAACGCCGCAAGATTTCGATTTACTCGAGTGTCATCCCCATTGAGCACCGCGATCATAAGATAAACGTTATCGACGCGCCCGGTTACACAGATTTCGTCGGAGAGGCAATCTCCGCCCTGAGTGTTGCCGATGGCGCGATTATTTTAGTAGATGCCGTCGCGGGAATTGAAGTGGGCACCGAACTTGCCTGGCGTTATGCCGATGAATTCAAACTGCCGCGCTTCTTTGTGATCAACAAGATGGATCGCGACAATGCCGATTTTGACAAGACCTATGAGGCTGTAGAAGAATTCGTTCGTGCGCATGGCAAGCGTGCCATCAAAGTACACCTGCCCATTGGCGAGAAACAGAACTTCAAAGGCGTTGTCGATATCATCGGTATGAAGTCCTATATGGGCGATGGCAAGACGATTGCCGAAATTCCTGCTGAATTGAAGGAAGCTGCGGAAGCGGCTCATTTCGCAATTGTGGAAGCTGCAGCTGAGGGTGAAGATGAGCTGATGGAAAAATATCTCGAGAACGGCTCTCTCTCAGATGCAGAGATGGTGCGCGGTCTCGAAGACGTTGTCTACGCTGGCGAGTTCGTCCCTGTGTTTTGTGCGGCAGGCGGACGTGAGATCGGCTCCATCGCTTTGCTCAACGATATCATCGACCTGATGCCCTCCCCTCTCAAAGCGACGGAACGTGTTGCCCAGGGCAAGGATGGAGAAGAAAAGCTAACTCCCTCCGATTCCGATCCGTTGGCAGCTTATGTTTGGAAGACAACTGCTGATCCATTTGTTGGAAAGATGACATACTTCCGTGTGTTCTCCGGCTCCATCCAGGGAGATTCGCGGGTTTGGAATCAAACCAAGGGCGCAGAGGAGCGCATGTCTGGCTTGCACTTCCAGCGCGGCAAGGAACAGATCCCTGCGAAAGTTATCCACACGGGTGACATTGCCTCGGTTTCAAAATTGACGGTTACATCGACCAGTGATACGTTCTGTGAAAAGGGCCATCCGCTCACGATTGCAAAGCCGAGTTTCCCGGCAGCCTTGTATCGTGTGGCAATCGTGCCTAAGACTCAAGCTGACGCGGCGAAAATTTCACCCACCCTTACGCGTCTATGCGAAGAGGACATGACCCTTTCCTGGCAGAACGATCCGATCACACATGAAACAGTTTTGCAAGGTATGGGGGATCAACATATTGACGTGGCATTGCATCGGGCACAGACCAAGTTCCAGGTCGGATTGACAACCCACGAGCCCAGGATACCTTACCGTGAAGGAATCACACGCAAGTCCTCTGCACAGTATCGTCACAAGAAACAATCTGGTGGAGCAGGCCAGTTCGGTGAGGTACATCTGCGCATTGAGCCTTATCCTGAAGGCGATTTTGAATTTGATGATGAACTCGTGGGCATGAACCTCTCCAAATCCTATTTGCCGCCCATTGAAAAAGGCATCAAGGCGACCATGGAACGTGGCGCGTTCGCCGGTTACCCGATGAGCAATGTAAAGGTGATCGTGTATGACGGCAAGGAACATGAAGTAGATTCCAAGCCAGTCGCGTTCGAAATTGCTGGACGCGAAGCGTTCAAGCTGGCGGTGCAGGATGCGGGTCCGGTGCTGTTCGAGCCGATCATGAACGTGCGTGTCACCGTCCCCGATGCAAACATGGGTGATGTGATGAGCGACCTCAATACCCGCCGTGGACGTGTACAGGGTACCGATTCCGAGCATGGTAACACTGTTATCGTGGCGCATGTCCCGATGGCTGAAATGACGCGCTACACCACCCAACTCCGCTCCATCACCGGTGGACGCGGTTACTTCACTATGGAATTCGATCACTACGATGTGGTTCCCAATCATATTGCAGGCACAATTATCGAAGCTCACAAGAAGGAAATGGAAGCGAAGAAGGAAGAGCAGTAGATCGTTAGAAATAAAAAGGGGAAAGTCAAAAGTAGATGGTCGAGAGATCATCTACTTTTTATTTTCAGGCGGGTACAATAGGCATATGCCAACCGTTCGTTTTCCGGCTGTAATGAAATATTATGTCAATAACCAGGCAGAGTTTTTTATTGCTGCTTTATCAGTTCAGGATTTGATTGAGCAGGTCGTTCAGCAATATCCCTCCATCAAGTTTCATTTACTGGATTCAGAAGGTCAGCTTCGCAGGCATTTCAATATCTTTGTGAATGGCGTCCACATCCGCGATTTGAACGGGTTGGAAACGCCGCTGAAAGAAGATGATAAGGTCATTTTGATGGCGTCCGCGGCGGGTGGGTAAGACATTATTAACTTGACATTTAAGGTAAGAACAGTAAAATAGCTGACATCATTATCCTTAAGCTTATGAAATCTATAAACTATTGCTTGTGTATACGGCGGGGTTCGTAACCACCGCCTGAAAAACCTTCCGCAGTCAACGGATATCAGACGGTCGGACGACCCCCGCTTGCAAATTCTGCAACGTGTGGCGTTTGTTCGCCGTCTTTTCGTTTATCCGTTGGCTGCTTTTTTATGGTTATGACCTTACTCGACTATCATCTTCTCCAATCCGATTTTGACTCAGGGATGGATTTAACCGCGCACATTGGGAATACTCCCCTGCTTCCGCTTCGCCGCATAAGCCGGGACCTGTCTCCGCGTGTAAAAGTTTTTGCCAAAGCTGAGTGGTTCAACCCGGGCGGATCTGTCAAGGACAGACCTGCGATCAACATCATTCAGACCGCTTTGGCAAACGGCGACCTTGGAAATGGCAAACGCCTGCTCGACTCCACATCTGGCAACATGGGAATTTCCTACGCGACCTTCGGAGCCGCGCTGGGGATTCCGGTCACGTTAGCAGTTCCGGCAAGCGCTAGCCCGGAGCGATTCGCCATATTGCGGGCGTTGGGCGCAGAATTGATTCTCACCGATCCTACCGAAGGCTCGGACGGTGCCATTTTAATGGCGCGCCAACTGGTTGCGGAAAAGCCTGATATTTACTGGTACGCCAACCAATATAACAATCCCGCCAATTGGCAGGCACATTACAAATCGACGGGACCAGAAATCCTTTGCCAGACCGATGAACGGGTCACACACTTCGTGGCGGGACTTGGCACGTCGGGCACATTGATGGGAACGGGACGTTATCTGCGCGAACAACTGCCACACGTGAAGATCATCGCCTTTCAACCGGATGCTTCTTTCCACGGGCTCGAAGGACTCAAACATATGCCCACGGCCATTAAGCCGGGCATCTATGATGAATCCTTTGCGGATGAAAACCTGGGTGTTGTCACAGAGGATGCGCATGCAATGTTGTTGCGTCTGGCACGTGAAGAAGGCTTGTTTGTGGGAATTTCCTCCGCCGCTGCCGCAGTCGCTGCATTGAAAGTTGCCGAGCAGTTGGAGGAAGGCGTAGTGGTGACTCTCTTCCCAGATGCAGGTTACAAATACCTCAGTGACAAAGCCTTATGGGAGTCCCCTCTCCCTCGGGGAGAGGGTTAGGGTGAGGGTATATGCTGGTTGTCCCGAATCGATTAATTGAGCAAATAAATGCTCACGTGGAGAAAGCCTATCCCGAGGAAGGTGCGGGATTCTTGATCGGTGAGGAAGGTGGGGTCAAGGAGATCATCGCCTTGTCGAATTCGCGCGAAGATGGATCGCGCCACAATCGCTTTCTCTTCACACCTGAAGATTATCTCCACGCTGAATTGAAAGCCGAGGGATTGGGATTGAGTCTGATCGGTGTCTTTCATTCTCATCCCGATTGCCCAAATGTCCCCTCCGAATATGACCGTGAGTGGGCGCAGCCTTTCTTTTCCTACATCATCACACGCGTCGACCAGGGAAAAGCTGTCAACAGCCGATCCTGGCGATTGTTGGAAGACCGCTCGAAATATGAGGAAGAAGAAATAAAAATTACTGATAGTACGGTGGTTGAGTAGGGCGTAGCCCGTATCGAAACCACCATATTACATAAATACGCTTAATAACTTGTGGTCTCGATACGGCGGAAAAGCACCGCCTACTCGACCACCGATTAGGAAAATAATATGACCTCGCAAACCTTACAAAAAGTAGATCACGCCGCTTTAAAGGCTAATCAACTATTTATTATCGCGTTCAGCATTTTGGCGTTTATTTTGAACGTGCCGATCCTCGCTGCATTTGTTGCTCTTGTGATGGGATTAGGTTCGGCCCTCAAAGTTCCAGGTTTTCTGCCCATTTATAAATACGTGCTCAAACCGCGCGGCTGGATGAAACCGGATGTCTTGAATGACAATCCTGAGCCACATCGCTTTTCACAGTTCCTCGGCTTCCTGTTCATGACCGCTGGTTCAATCGCCCTGTTTCTTGGTGCGAGTATCTTAGGCTGGAGCCTGGTCTGGATTGTTGTGGCGCTTGCCGCTCTCAATGCGTTCGGCGGATTCTGTGTCGGCTGTGCCATATATTATTGGCTGAGCCGTTTGCAGTTACCCGGCTTCAGCAAACAACCGCCCGAAGGGACATTCCCCGGTATGAAACCCAAAGCAGGAGTCGGCGCATGAGCTTCGAAATTCTATTGCGGTCCGCGCTGGCAATTGCTATCATTGTTGTTGGCGCCTTCGCTTATTGGTTGCTCAATCAAAGGCTATTGGTTCGCGCAAAGAGTAACATCTTTACATTATTTAACCAGTTGCCCAATAAACCAGTGATCGTATACTTCACGACACCAGATTGTGCGCCTTGCAAAACGGTTCAACGCCCGGCGCTCAATCGAGTCTCGCAACTTTTGGGTGACAGTTTGGAAGTGGTTGAGATCGATGCAACACAGCGTCCTGACCTCGCCCAAAAATGGGGCGTGATGAGCGTCCCGACCACGTTCCTGCTCGATGCACGCGGCGAAGCGCGCTATGTCAATAACGGTGTCACTCGTGCAGAGAAGTTGATGGAACAACTGCAGACCTTTTCAGATTTTGAAATATAGATACTCTGGTGGTTGAGTAAGGCGATTGCTCTTTCTCGCCTGTATCGAAACCACCAATATCATGGAAACATGAAATTTGATATTTACTATGAATGCGTGGTTTCGATATGCCCCTAAAAACACGGGGCTACTCAACCACCGACCAAAATAATAATTTAGGAGAAACAACTTACATGCCTGTCTTACGAATCCCCACTCCCCTGCGTTCCTACACCAGCGGAAAAAGCGAAGTTAATGTCAGCGGCTCGAATATTTCCGAGGCGCTCACTGACCTCACGGCTCAATATCCTCCGATCAAGCCACATCTTTTCAACGAAGGTGGCGAGCTTCGTCCGTTTGTGAATTTATTTATTGGCGAAAACAACATCAAGGATTTGCAGGGAGTGAATACGCCCATCCAGGACGGTGATAGACTCGTGTTAATCCCGTCCATTGCTGGAGGTTAAATGTTGCCTGAACTTTCTCGTGATGAAATTCTACGCTACTCGCGCCATTTGCTGATTCCCGAAGTTGGCTTGGATGGGCAGCGCAAACTCAAAGGATCGTCCGCATTGATCATCGGCACAGGCGGACTCGGCTCGCCGGTGTCCCTTTATTTGGCGGCAGCCGGTATCGGTCGCATCGGACTCGTGGATTATGATGTGGTCGATTCCTCAAATCTACAGCGACAGGTGATCCATGGCACTTCGACTGTTGGAAAGTTGAAAGTTGAAAGTGCCAGAGCAAAGCTCTTGGATCTTAATCCTGATATTCAGGTGGATGTTTACAACGAGCCGTATACATCCGAAAACGCGCTGCGCATCGCAAAAGACTATGACATCATCCTCGACGGGACCGACAACTTCCCGACGCGCTATCTCACCAATGATGTCGCAGTATTTCTTGGCAAGCCCAATGTATATGCATCGATCTATCGCTTTGATGGACAGGTGAGCGTGTTCTACGCCAAAGAGGGACCGTGCTATCGCTGTCTCTTCCCTGAGCCACCTCCGCCCGGACTCGTCCCCTCGTGTGCAGAAGGCGGTGTTCTTGGAGTTTTACCAGGCACGATTGGTACGCTTCAAGCCACAGAAGCATTGAAAGTATTACTGGGAATCGGCGAACCGTTGATCGGCAAGTTATTGCTGTACAATGCGTTAGATATGTCGTTCGATTTTGTGAAACTCAAGAAAAATCCCAAATGCCGCGTGTGCGGACCGAACGCCGATATCAAAGAACTGATTGACTACGAAGAATTTTGCGGCGTCCCCAGCCACGATCATGGCGACGAAGGTTCTGCTGGTGCTGGTTGGGATATTACTGCACCTGAGCTTGCTGAGCGCGTCAAGCATAATCATCTCAAGTTGTTGGATGTGCGTGAACCGCATGAGCTGGAAATCTCGGCGTTGCCAGACGCAAAAAATATTCCATTGGGACAATTAGCCGCGCGTCTCTCCGAACTTGATTCTGCCGACGACATGGTCGTCTTCTGTAAAGGCGGAACACGTTCGGCGCGAGCACTTGAATTGTTAGTGAGCGCCGGGTTCAAGAAAGTGAAGAACCTGAAAGGCGGCATCAACTCCTGGGCAAGAGAAGTAGATAAAGAGATGCCAATTTATTAAAATCAAACTCCCGTCGAGATTTCGGCGGGAGTTACTTTTATTTGATGGCTTCTTCCAAAGAAATTGCAATCTCAGGAAATGTCTTAACTATTTGTTTATCCACTGTAACTAAGCGGCAACTTAATTCCTTTGCAAGGGCAACAAATTCGCAGTCATAAGCAGACAAAGAACTGTTTGCAGCAAGGGTCAATATCAATCCATTCGAAGGTACCAATTCCCGGTTTTGCATGGTGAGTAATGCATCTTCCATTAAAGCAATTCCATCTTCCATACTCACGATGTTATGGCGTATATAGTTCAGTAGTAAATTCCTAAATTCGCTTTGCCATAATGGAGGGGCAACCCAGGTAGAATCCTTTTCAAGCAATTGAAGTGCTAGAGCCGTAAACATTCCATTGACATGCAAGTAGGCAATAATGTTGGTATCGACGATAATCATTTGCGCCCTTCTTTTTTCCATTTTGACATTTCTTCGTCTGTGATCACATAGTGTGCAGTTCGTTCACGAATTTTCCTTGTCCGTTCCAATGTCGCTTTTACATCGATAGGTGGAATGGAAATTGCCTGTTCAAGAATGGATAGAATCTCACCATTAATACTGCGATGATTGATTTTGGCTTGTGCTTTTATGCGCTCATAAATTTGTTCAGGGATATTTTTGATAGTCACTGTAACCATATGAAATTCCTTTTTGGTTCCATTTTGGAACCATTATGATGCTTTGGCTTTGGTATGTCAAGATAGACGATTTAGATTTCGAAAGTCTTTAAGTATTTATTGCTTTGGTAAAATACTCGCAAATCACTAAAGGAGAGAGAATGGGACTATTGGAAGTTTCTTCTGAAAAGCGCGTCTATGACAACATTTTAGGTGCGATCGGAAACACTCCACTTGTAAGATTAAGTCGTATCGGGCGGGATTTGCCAGTACCCCTCTACGCAAAATTGGAATTCATGAATCCAGGAGGCTCGGTCAAGGATCGGGTGGGAGCCAATATCATCGAGCAAGCCGAGAAGCGCGGCGAACTTAAATCGGGCGGGACCATTGTCGAAGCGACCAGCGGCAACACAGGCGTGGGACTCGCCATCGCCGCGGCACTCAAAGGCTATAAGACAATCTTCGTCATGCCCGACAAAATGAGCAATGAGAAAATCCTGCTGCTGCGCGCCTATGGAGCAAAAGTGGTTATCACGCCGACCGCAGTCGCGCCGGAAGATCCGCGGTCGTATTATGAAGTGGCGAAGAAGTTTGCGCGTGAAACTCCGAATGCAATCCTGGCAAATCAATATCACAACCCAGATAATCCCATGACACATGAGATGACAACAGGTCCTGAGATCTGGGATCAAACCAGCGGACGCGTGACGGATGTTATCATCGGCATGGGAACAGGTGGAACGATATCGGGGATTGGTCACTATTTGAAGCGACAGAACCCCAACATCAAAATTGTTGGCGTGGATATTGAAGGCTCAATCCTTACGGAGATCTGGCAAAGCGGCGGAAAGATTCCCGAAGGTGCATATCCCAAGACGTACAAAGTGGAAGGCATCGGTGAGGACTTCCTACCGTCAGCCACGGATATCCATGTTGTAGATTGGATCGAACGCGCCGGAGACCGCGAATCATTTTTGTGGGCACGACAGTTGGTGCGACAGGAGGGAATCTTCGCCGGTGGCTCCTCCGGTTCAGCGCTGGCGGGCGCCCTCAAATATTGTCGCAAATTGTCGGGAGACAGAATCGCCGTCGTGATCTTCCCTGACTCTGGTTCACGTTATCTCTCGAAATTTTATGATGACAAGTGGATGCGTGAGTTTGGTTTCCTCTCTATGGAATTCGGCGAGACCAATCTCAGAGATCTGCTGTTTGCCAAACCTAACAAGACTCTGCTGATGGCAATGCTTGGCGACTCAATGCGCAAGGTGGTGAATGTAATGCACCAGAATGGCATTTCGCAAATGCCTGTCGTGGGCACAAGTGGTGAATTGGTCGGCTTGCTCGAAGAAGTAGACCTGCTCAACCATATGCTCGAAAAACACCATCACAGTCCCGAAGAACCAATCGATCCTCTCGTTCAAAATGCGGGCGCAGTCTTCCCACCGGAAACATCACTCGAAGAAACGATGCCTTCGCTTACTTCAGGCTACGCGTTGATTGTGGTGGAAAACAGCAAGCCCGTTGGAATTTTGACAAAGATCGATGTGCTGGATTACGTGGCAGGGAAGATCTGAATTGGGGCATGTCGCTCAGGATGACATTCACATAAATGACCCTCAACCGATTTGAGGGTCATTTATGGATTCTTCGAGTTGCATCGCAAGAGCAATGGCGCCCATACTGCCTGCTTGATTTCCTAACGCCGGTGGGAGAATGTATTGATCGATCTGCTCCAGCACAACCTTGCTCGAAACATATCCATTCAATAATTCTCGAACTCTGTTCCGCACTTTTGGAAAGAGGAACTCGCGCTGCATCACTCCCCCACCCAGGATGATTTTCTTCGGCGAGAGAGTCAGAATGTAATTCATCAGTGCTGAGGCAATGTAATCCGCTTCAATATCCCAAAACGGATCGGACTCAGGGACAGTAGCTCCCTTAACGCCGAGTCGCTTTTCAATTGCGGGACCGTTTGCCAATCCCTCAAAGCAATCGCTGTGAAATGGACAACTTCCCTCAAACGGATCTCGTTCACGGTCATGCGGGATGAGTACATGTCCCATTTCAAGGTTGAGGAGTCCGATCAACGGCTTCCCATTGACCAGATAACCGCCTCCAATCCCCGTCCCGATCGTGAGATACAACGAGGGATCACAGCCGCGGCTCGCCCCCCAAATATATTCTCCGACCGCGGCCGCATTCACATCCATATCAAAGGCAACGTTCACACCTAATCCGCTTTGAAGAGCGCCGCGCACGTCCGTGTTGCTCCAGCCCGGTTTGGGCGTGGCTGTGATAAAACCATAGGTTGGAGAATTGGGATTTAGATCCAGAGGACCGAAACAACCAACCCCTATGGTTTTGATCTTTCCCGAGGAGACATAAGGCTCAAAGAATTGAACCGTTTTTCGTAGCGTTTCATCAGGAGTGGTCGTTGCCAGGCGAACTTCTTCGACGATATGCTCTGGTCCACTGGCAATGCAACACACAAATTTCGTTCCCCCAGCTTCCACGGCGCCATAAAGTTTTTCGTTTGCCATGGGGTTATTTTACTATGCTATAAAACCGCATTCACAATTCGCTTTGCTTTTCGAGCTTGACTTTGAGAATCACTTTGCCTTCTTCGGTTTGAATATCAACCGATTTGACCAATGCCAGAAGTTGTTTATGCTCCGCTGGAGTAAACGCTTCGATATCCAGAGCAACCTGGTTACTATAGAGTGCAACTCCCTTGGGGAGCACACGCAACAGGGATCCTAACTTTCCCAACAAAAGATTATTCTCAAGAAAAGCCCGAAGCTTTGGAGGGCCCGTAAAATCCGCCGAGTGAAACAGTTTCATCTTCATATGCAAGGTCCAGGGCAAAAGCGGTGACCTCACGTCCGCAACGATTCGATTATCTCGGTGAATGCTCATCTGACAAGAGGTGATGTTTTTACTCCCTCGCAGTGTAACAGCCATGATTTCATTCACCAGGCTCTCCGGAACCGGAATCAACGCCTCAACATTGAGTCCGGGTAGTTCTGAAAAGTTGTTTGCGAAGAGGCGTTGAAATATCTTGTCCATTGGTAAGAATTCTAGTCGATTCCAGGCGTCGAAGCAATTTAGGAATTAAGTCAAATGTATTGTTAGCGTTATGTCAGAACCGATTCATACATGAGTAAGAATGAAATTGAATGTAGCATCGTGAACGTAGAGGTGAAAAATGAGCGAAGTAAACGATAGAAACAAAAAAATTATCGATGAATTTCGAGCGAATAATGGCAAGGTCGGTGGACGGTTTGATGGCAAAACATTGCTTCTTTTGCACACCAAAGGAGCTAAGACTCATCAGGAGCGCATCAATCCGGTCGCGTATGTAAAAGATGATGGTCGCTTTGTCGTGATCGCCTCCAAAGGAGGCGCGCCTACAAATCCGAATTGGTATTACAACCTTGTTACTAATCCAGATGTTTCCGTGGAGGTGGGAACGGAAAAATATAAGGCCCGTGCAGCAGTCGCTGAAGAACCAGAACGAACGCGTCTTTACGACAAGATGGTTGAAATGATGCCGAGCTTCGACGATTATCGCCGCAACACGAAACGCAAAATACCTGTCATCCTTCTATCGCCTGTGAAGTAAGAGATAAGGTTTAGCATAAAAGGTCTTGTTCATGATATGAGCAAGACCTTTTATGTTGCTTTAGATTTGCTTTTTTGATAAAAAGAACCTTTTTTTGAAACCTATAGTGCAATCGAGCGTAAGTAAAGCTAGACCAAACTTTCCAAAGGAGGGAGAGGATCCAAAGGAGTATTTAATATGTGGAAGTTTGGTTCTCTCGGCTTGAAAATATTGCGGATGTTTCATTTTCTGTTAATCGTGCTTTTCCTGGGTGGCATCCTGAGTTCCTTTGCTCTCATTCTGAAGCTCGATTTATCGAACTATACCGATGTGTATATGAGCTACAAGATCTTCGACATTATCAGTGACAATGTCGTCAAGATCGGAGCACAAGGGACAATTTTGTTAGGCGCGATCTATGGCTTCTTTACCCGATGGGGATTCATCAAACACAAGTGGCTGGCGTTGAAATGGCTGTTATTCATCGCCCAGACATTTATTGGAATTTTGATCGTTGACAAACTGATGACCGCCAATTTAGCCCTGTTGGAAATAGAAAAAGCTCTGGCGTTGAGCAATCCCGTTTTTATCCATAATCACTATCTCAGGCTGTATGTTGTCGTCGCGCAAATTGGATTGACTCTGGTCGCCTTGATCTTATCTGTGTTTAAACCTGGTAGAAGTAGAGTCGCTCCGCAGGCTTGATTTCACACACTTTTCCTATAAAAGCGAGGTTCAAAACGGTTTCGTTACATGCGAGACCGTTTTTTGTCAGTAGTGTTTATAATTCATAGTTGCTAAGAACTTTAGAAATAGAAGGAGGCATCCCCATGTACCTTAAACCTAAAGGTTTTGACCGTGTCGGAATCATCCAGTGCTTTCTGGCAGCATTTTTTGTTCTATGGTTCTTGATCCTGCCGGCAGATGGGAAATATTTTGCCTGGCCCGTCGTCCCCGAGTTAACGGCGATGTTCCTGGGAGCAGGCTTTATCCTGCGCAGTTATTTTGGCTATCATCTCTGGCGTGACAAATACTGGTTCACCGTACGCTGGAGCATGTTCGGGGACTTCGCTTTCCTTAGCGTTCTGTTCATTACGACCTGGTGGCATATTCAGGAAATGAATTGGCATGTAGAGGGTGTCGGCGATGGATTGCGGATCTTCAGCCTGATCATCACTCATGTTTGGATTTTGGCGTACACGTTCGAACCGCTGACAGTTTTTCTGCTCCATCCGCGCGACCCTGAGTCGAACGCTCCTGTCCCCGCGCAGTTCTCCGAGGGAGAGCTGTTACAGTCTACGAAATCCGTGTTGATCGCGATGTTTTATCTAGGCGCGGCGCTCTGGGCGTTATTCTTCTTCACACCGGAGTTTGCGAACTCGCGCTGGCCCTGGGTTTTGAATCCATTTGATGCGCGCATCATGTCGGCCTGGTTTGCGGGCGTGGCGGTCTGGTCGGTGACGATGTACTTTATGAAGGACTGGGCAGAAGTGAAGATGGGCATACGCGCCATTCTGCTGTTCTTATCGGGGTTACTGGCAGTGTGGTTGATCGCCTCCTGGCGTTATCCGCTCAATGACACACCGATCGCGGCGCGACAAGGATGGATCTACATAAGCGTAGTTACGATTATGGTTGTCTGGCTGGTGTTTGCCTATTGGAAACAGGAAAAAGCGCATCAAAAGGTGACGGCGACCGCAAGTGCTTAAGTCGGTTGAAAATTCTTAGCCTATGCTACGAGCACGATGTCACGAATTCTCACGGAAAATTAAACGAAAAATCCATGCGAATCAGCGTAATTCGTGGCAAAAATAACAAATGTCAAGGCTCACTGACTTTTGGAATTTGTCGATCCGCCTCGATTGGTTGCGCTGGCATCGTAGACTTTCTTGCGCGCCAGATTGATCAACCCGAGTGGCGTAAATTCCGTTGTATTCCACGGGTTGTACGCCATGTGTTCCATCTCCTGTTGAAGTTGCGGATCGATCTCCTGTTTGAGGATGATCAGCGTCGCGATGGGAATCGGCGGGGAATCGGATTCCTTCCACTCAATGTAGGCGTCCTCGACCGGCGTCCGTTTTTCATCCACAAAGAGCTGAATGCAAAAATCGAAGCAAACATCCGCCGCTTGCAGCGCCTCGTGCAATTTCTCGCGCAGATAATTCTCCTTTGCATCACCGCCCTGAAACAGGGACCTCAAACCACCAGCCAGTTGCTGACCTGCTGATGACAGTTTCATGCCTGTCGCCGGACGGATCAAATACCGGATCGCGTGCCCTCCAAACTTATAAGAGGTACGGCTCCAATATGTATTCTCCTGATAGGGCTTGAAGCTGATGATCGGGGCGAGAAATACGCCGAGAATACGGCGTGCCTCTTTGAACCCATATTTTTTCACCAATTGGGGAAATACTTGCGAAATACCGCCTAACAAGATTTCACCGACCTCAATGAATTGCACTGGATTGCGCGCAAATGAGATCGGCGTATTCGTCATCAAGAAATCCTGAATGTTTCGATCATCCTGCGCCGTGAGACTTACTGTCGGATTTGTTTTTACCCGGATGGCAACGCCGCGCTGATCTTTAGTCAAATCGCTAAGGACTTCGCCGCGCGCATTGGAGAAGCGCACAAGTGCATCGAAGGTCGCGTCCGGTTTAAAGAAACCAATTTGTAGATGTTGCGGAATGTCTGACCGCACCTGAAGCTTTCCCCTCACCCCTATCCCCTTTGCATGGAACCCACGCCTGAGCACTGCCCGCGGATCCTTCTTTTGCGCCATCTCCCGCGCTTTGGCTTGCATCTTCTGGATACGTTCTGCCAGATCATCGATCATCTCATCCTGATTCATCATGCACCTCTAAAGTTCACAGCAAAAAGACAGGTTAGACGAGTTCATTATAGCAGGCTGGTGTCTGGAAATTAAAGAGAAATCTCTCATGGAACAAGTATAATGACTTGACCCTCACAGCCAACTTCTTCCTATTTTTATTGCTATATTTTAGAGGTGTAAATTGGCGGAATACAAAGCAAATCTGATCAACGACAAAAAAGGCGGGCAGATTAGGTTTCCAATATTTATTTCTCAGAGTGAAAGATACCGGTTTGCGATTCGATTTTGGAGACGGGGTCTTCATGCCGTAAATGAAAATTGGTCTCGTTGACAGAGGGTCAGGACCGTTTTTTCTCAAATACGGGTGGCGAAATTTATGGAACGTAATACGCGACGACTAACTGCGGTATATTGGCGCTGACCGAGTCGCCTGAGTACAACGCTACAGTATCCGCATTGAGATCGTTATTATCATCCTTGCTAAAAGACAGACGAAACTGGGTGATGCCCGCCTTGTTCACGAATGCCAAATTAGCCTCGCGGAGCTCTGCTGCGTACCAGTTGGGCGTCAGTTCCGTAAATGTATCCGTAACGGAGCCCTGCGAGGCAGGCGCAGAAAAATCGTCCGCTTGCAAGACGGCGTCATTACTAAAAGCACCCTTGATGATTTCTGACTGTAAAGTTCCAAGTGCGCCAAATGGATCTTCTCCCACGATTGCCCGTCGCTTGACTTTCAATTGCACTGATAGAATTACAGCATGATTAGGCAGGGAACTCGTATCGAATGAGACGATCGCTTTGTATTGTCTGTTCATCGAGTCATCGCCTACCAGGAATGACCTCGCCTCTTTTTCTATTTCGCCGCTCTGATTTGTGTTCTCTCCCGATTCCAGAATCCAACCATCATATTTGGGCTGGGATTGAAATGCCGCTGTCTTCAGTGTCGTGATCGATTTGTTGATGATATAGGTTTCTCCGGCTGTAAAGTCCCCGTTCCCTGCACCGCCTCCTCCAAGCGGATTCCCTGCCGAGTCGGTGATGCTATCGTTGTCAACAACATCCAGACGGATTGGGCCGTTCCCTATTCCGGCATTGACATGGACCATGTAACTTGAATCGGAAGCAGAAGTTATACTTATGATCGCAGCGCCAGAGATGTTTGAGACAAGTCGAAAGTCTTTGAAAGGTGCAACTGAGTCCACGCCAGATACACGTTTTGAGAACGTCACCTTGAAATTGACCCTGTCTGCTTTTGTGGGATTTGAATCTGCTCGCGTAACAGCGACCACGCGAGGAGCCAGATTGATTGGATATTCAAAAGCACCCAGGTCCGGGGCATCACCGACGAATCCAACATCGATGCCAGGGATCGGGATGCCGCGGTCAATATTCGGACTTAACGGTGAGAGCGTGAAGTCACCGGCGGTGGGATTCGAGAGTCCGGGAAGATCGTCGCGTCCATGGCATTCCAAACCAGTCAACGTACAGAAGGCGGCGATCGAATAGTAGTTCACGTTTTGCCACTTGAAGTGAGGTTCATCCATGCTGCTGTACCAGTTGTTGTAATCCGCGTCGATGCCAAGCGCACCTTTTGGAACCTGATAGATCGAATAGCCGGCGCTCTGAAAAATGTTGTCCCGCATTTTGACGTTGCCCACTGGCGTGATCAAATCCGCATCGTTGACACCTGGTGCAGTCGTCCAGAATGTATTGTGATAGATCAAGGCGATGCCGTTCGAATCGCTCGCTAGCTTGATCGCCCTGCCCGTGTATTCCGTGAACGTCGAACGCAGCACCCAGGTCGGACCCTGCGTGACCGGAGCAATCGACACGCCGACAAAACTCTGGTCAATGGTGTTGTTGCGAAAACGGTGATTGACGCAGGCACCCTCCGGTTCCAGCGCGTCGTCGGCGATATTGTGGATATAGTTATGGTAGACGTCCACATCAAAGGCGACTTCGGTATAGGCACTGATGCCCGCGGCCGAAGAGCCGGTAAAGATGCCATTGAAGAAATCATGCACGATGTTATCGCGGACAATCGTTCCCACATGTCCACGAATAAGGATCGCTGTGCCTTCCATACGGGTGGCTTTGACTGCCGCCCAGGGCCACACTCCTTTGGGATCCGAGACATCATTGCCGTCGACGCGCGTATCGTTCCCGCGCTGATCGGCGGCAGACGCGCCAGTCCAGTCGGTATAGATCCCGATTTGCGAATTGCGGACCTCATTCTTGCGAATGACGATGTGGGATGCATTACGCGTGCAGATGCCACAGCCATTCGTCGAGGTGGTGTAAAAGCGGATTCCCAATCCCTCGATCCAAATCCAATCACGACCGATAATCTCAAATGCGCGGTTGAGAGTGGGCACCTGCCAGATGTGATCTGCCGGATTATCTAGGCTACGTACGTAAAGCTTCTGTCCTTCGTAAAACCAGCCCTCATCCATTCGAACACCGGCGTGCCCGATCGAGGCGACTAATCCTTTTTTATCTTCAAATTGATAAACACGATTTCCATCACGCGCCAGATAATAGACCGGTTTCTTGATCACAGTAGACCAGACGTTCTCGGTGGTATCGGGCTTCCAGATGTCTCCGGAGAAATAATCGGCGCTGTCGAGGATCGCCGCGTTCCCCTGCGCCTTGACCTGGATCCATTTGCCCGGCGCTCCCGAGGCTGGGAAGGTGATCGCTTCACGATAGGTTCCATCGGCAACCGAGACCAGAGTCCCCGGTTCGGCATGATTGACTGCTTCCTGTATCGTTTGGTATGGCTTGATCACGGAGCCATCGCCGCCCGGAGGTGCGTTGTCATCCACATATAAAGTTTTGGTGGGAGTAAAAGAAAGTTGGTTGGGCTGTGTAGCCACCGAGTTGCTGATCTGCGAGTTTCCGTCAAACGCCATAACCTCATAGCTTGTGGCAGGCAGGAGATTGAACAGACTGCCGATCAAACGTCCATCCTTGATGCGCATTAGCGGATGCGCATTCTGCCACTTGGTCTCCCCGCTTTGACGGTAGAACAACTCTGCGGTGGCTGGCAACCCTATCCCATCGACCGCTACGCCAATCGTTTCGATATTGGCGACAAACTGAATCGAGTTGAAGACAGCCGCCTTGTTTGACTTTGCTTGAACAGGCAGGGTTGTAAATAGAAGTGCGAAAAAAATTGCCAGCGTAAGGGGAACCTGGAGAACAGACTTCAACGCGCATTTCCTTTTGAGCAATGATTTGCCATGAGTGTATGCGCAACTTGCAGGTTTTGCAACCCCACTTCAGATAGTTATGGCACTGTAATCTTGATGTTGGAGGAAAGCTCAAAAACAAAACGATTTCGCGACCGTTTGAATTCGACCCCTCTCAATCTCCCCTAAAGGGGAGAAGCTAATAACACATTTCAAACTCAGCTTTGCCTTGGAAACCCAACAACCCCATCACACAGAAAAGAATGCAACTCAATACCCTCTCCTTTAGGAGAGGGACAATCCGTCACGCCGATTAATCACCACAATTAGGGTGGGGTCCATAAACAAAACGATCCCGGTAATCCCGAGACCGTTTTTGTTCGCATCGTTTCGATCAGGAAGGCTTCTTCGCATTGGAAGTTGGGACAAATGCCTTACGCTCTTCCTGCTTTACCAGCCGATTATGCTTGCGTTGTCCCTTGGAGGGACGCTTTCGTTTTTTCTTTTCTGTCGTGGATTCCACTTGTAACGCTCCTTGCGCCTTGAATTTTGGTTGAGATTTACCCATTCTTGATCTTGCTTCTGGCTTCACTCTCCGCCCAGAGACGGTTGATTTCCTCGCGTGCCTGTTGACGCGTATATCCATACTTGACTTGTAGCATGGTGGCAAATTTGTCGTACTTGTCATCTGCCTTATCTACCTTGACCAGGTCATGTTCCGCCATCAGATTCCACCGTTTTGTGGTCTGGTTTCGGATTTCCTTCCAATTCTCTTCAAACAACGCCTTATTCATCGCCATAGGGACCTCCTCAAAATGGCACTTTTTCATCTTTCCGACACAGCTGGAGTTCTGGGATTTCGTTTCCGGGCAACTATCCTTTCCCCATGGATAGATCAAACAAAATAGTCAAACTCGTTAGAAGTTCATTGTACTATGAATACCTTAGAACGGACTTCAACGCGCATTTCCGTTTGAGCAATGATTTGCCATGAGTGTATGCGCAACTTGCAGGTTTTGCAACCCTACTTCGGACAGTTATGGCACTGTAATCTTGGTGTTGGAGGAAAGCTCAAAACAAAACGGTTTCGCGATCGTTTGAATTCGACCCCTCTCAATCTCCCCTAAAGGGGAGAAGCTAATAACACATTTCAAACTCAGCTTTGCCTTGGAAACCCAACAACCCCATCACACAGAAAAGAATTCAACTTAATACCCTCTCCTTTAGGAGAGGGACAAACCGTCACGCCGATTAATCACCACAACCAGGGTGAGGTCCAAAAACAAAAACGGTCTCGGTGACATTACGTCGGGACCGTCTTCGTGTTAAGCCATATGACGGTATAATATTTCCAATAAGTTGAAAGGTAGACCATGACCAAACAGTTCAAAATTATTGTTGAAAAACATCCTGATGGCTATGTGGCTTATCCACTTGGTATAAAAGGGGTGGTTGTTGGCGAAGGTGATACTTACGAAGATGCGCTCGCTGACGTGAAGTCTGCCATCGAGTTTCATATCGAAACATTTGGCACAGAAGTATTTGAATCGGAAACGCCGGTCTTGGAAGCTTTTGTGGCCGAAGCAGGAATTTCGGTCTGATGCCCAAATTTCCTGTAGATGCTCCTAAAAAATAAGTTATCAAAGCTCTGGAGCATCTTGGATTTCAACTGGTGCGGGAAGGCAATCACATCGCCATGTCTCGCGAGAACGCCGACGGTACACGAACACCATTGACTATGCCCAATCATCGCACAATTAAGAGTTCGACTTTAAGAACAATACTTTCCCAATCGGGGATTTCACGGGATGATTTTTTGAAAGCATATGAAGAATAAACAAAAGCGGTCTCGTGGATATTATGTCCGAAACCGTTTTTCATATTATAGAAAGATGCCCATCGCCGCGCCTTCTCCAAATCCGAGCCATATAGAGTAAATAACTTGCGAAATTTCTGTTACGGATTTGGGGAGGGTGTCCGAAGGACGGGAGGGGTCGTTGACGTTATGTCTGAGACCGTTTTCATTTTGGAATTTTGTTTTCGAGCAACTATCTGTTATTGCCATTATAGGCGTGAACCCGGAGAACGGTCTTCAACGCGCAGTTGCTTTTGAGCGGTGATTTGCCATGAGTGTATGCGCAACCCGCAGGTTTTGCAACCTTACTCTAGATGATTTATGGAACTGTAATCTTGATATTGGAGGAACGTTTTGCCCGTTTGTATTTTTTTGCTCCATAAATAACGGTCTTGTTGACGCGGTCGCATTAAGACCCATACGACACCGTTTTTCATTCCCTAATTCTGACCTTTTGCTTGCACAATATTTTCTAATTTATCAATAAAGCGTCTAATATATCCTCAATCGTCTGGGAATGATTCACCTGAATAAATAACCTCTTTCCATATTCCAGTTTATAGTCGAGTTTACGCAAGGCTTGGGATACTCCATCACCTTCTGTCGCTATTGAGCTCATTTCAAACATGACCTTTGCGCCTTCAGACCATTTTCTTTCTGCCTTTTCTACAAGCTGACTTACAACATTTTTGTTTGAAATATGAAGGCTAATTATTGTTACTCCAGCTTCCTTCAATAAAGATGTGACTTCCGGTAAAAATTTATCGGAAAATTCTCCATCAGATATCGTAATTAATACTTTCTGGTGTTGGGAATAATTTAAATCCATCAAACGCAATGATGCTTTCTTTATTGCATTGTGTATTGGGGTAGCGCCAAACATGAATTTATCCGAGTAGATTTCTTGCTCTAATGAGTCTGGCAAAACGTTGACTATATCTTTTATTGATCTTATAACTTCTCGGCTAGAAGCCAGATCTAACCATTCATAAAACTTTGCTCTTGCACTTTTCCGAAAAGCATCTTTAAAAAGATCATCTATAACTATTCTTACAAATCGTCTTAATTTTTCCCATACAATCTTTTGAATTACTTCTTCCGTTATTTTTCTGACGCGCGTATTGTCGATTTTTCCACCGATCAATTTCGTTATCACATTCAGCTTGGTACGATTTGCCAACCAAGTGAATTGAATTTTAGGACGAACATCTTGCTCGAGATGATCATATATATTTTGGGCAAGGCTGAAAATTCTATCTTCATTGAAAGTATCGAAAACCTTCTTAGGAGAGTGTCCCAGAGATAATAACTCCAAAACTTGGTCACTTTGTTCTGAAACAAAGTTCTCCAAAGTTCCTCGAATATATTTCTCATACTCCTCTACCGAGCTATCAGCAATTCTTTTTGCCACAGCCCTTATGTTTTCAAGGTATGAATCGCTCTCTTTGAACGAAGTCAACCTTATTCGTTTTTCTCTCTCGTTTAACCAATTATTCAATTTCTCCGTATGCTGATTCACCCATTTGCTATCTAATAGGATTTTTCGGGTCAGTAAATAACTTAACCATATCCCTCTTAAGCCGTATTTTATTTTTCTCAATGCAGTTTGATAAAGGCTTTCTCTGATAAAAGACACTAAGTCATCATACAATGTTTCTCGAAAATCCACCTTTTGTAGAAGCCGATTGGAATAGTTCGACCATTTTTCATTAATTACATTTTCGACTTCCTCAAGATCTGCTCTCGTTGGAATAATTTCCGTTAATGCCAAAATATCACATACTACTGTAGCATCAATTAAGGTTTCCGCAGTCCCCTCTAGCGGCTTCTCTTTGTTGTGCGATAAATCCACTAGTTGCCACTTTTTTTGTGGGCGTTTGAATCCCATGCCAATACAAAACAATTCAACTTTCTTAGTTTCGGGTTTGGTGGAGTATATTGATTTTATTTTCCGAATTTGCCGATTGAGTCCATCTTTTATTACCTCAATTTGAGGCAAGCGTTTTCCCTCTCGATTCCTCCAGTTACGCCTCATCGAACTGGAAACGTCAATTATTATTCCAATCAGTAAAGGTTGGTTTGTTGAGGTCATGATTAATCTCTAAGAGGACTTGTTATAAGGTCAATTAATTCATCTAACATTTCCTGTTGGTTAACCTGCAAAAAGAGTTTAGGTTTTTCAGGCACCTGCCAAGATTTTTCAATAGCCATTTCGGCTAACGCTTTCCCAATTCTGCTACTTTTATCTAATTCTGAAGAACATTGAAACAATGTTTTTGTTTCTAGATCCCACTTTGGCTGTTCCTTACTTAACAGCCTCCGCGTCGGCATAATATCATTCTTTCCAACAAAACCAATTACAAGGGTAACGCCATCAGATTTAATTGTGTCTGCCACTTTCAATAAGTCTGAATATGTTCCGTCGGTAAATTTTCCATTGGTAATAAGCAGCAACATAGGCTGGTATTTCTTGTCTGTTTGCTCATTCATAAATCGTTCGCGTACTATCGCCAGCGTTTGTACAAGTGGAGCATCGTTGAAATCCATATCAACATATTGAGCAATTATGTCGCTTCGGTAAGTTTTCCAATATCTATTTAATTCTGCGGCATTAGGAGTACGAGGTAATTCTTTATCATCAGCTGTGAGTCTTAGTAAATCTCTTATTGGTTCAATCGAGATATCATCATCCGGCTCAATGCCTAATAATCTACTTGCTATTGAATCTAGACCTTTTAGTGCTTTCCCGAATCCAAAGCCATAGAAGAACAAAGAAAATTTAGGAAGTATGTCTTTAGAATGAGGATGTTCACAATATGAAATAGCCTTATTTACAAAAGTATTTAATGCCTTTACTAATCTCTCGAAAAAACTCTCATCTTGCTGAGAGAGTTGGTATATTGAATCAAACGCAGCACTAGATAAATCTAGAACGACACCAATCAAAAACGGTGTAATGTTTTCTAGTTTCCTCGTTGTAGTTTTTCTTGTTACAGCTCTCTCAAAGGAGTTATCTTGAATTGATAATGATATTTCTAACTTTTCGACATAATTTCCGCCTGCTGTTTGTACATTGCGCGAATTTTCTCCTGTAGAGATTTGTGGCGAGTCCCCGCTTATTTCAATTCTTGTCTCAGGTTTGGGTTCTTTTCCATCTTTTAGCAGTTCAACCCAATCTTTAATTCCTGTACCTGCAGCTAGAATTCCTCCCGATAAAGATCCTATTATTTTAAACAAATCACTAATACTCTTCTGTGCTGTTGGTTGTAGTGCAAAATAAATAGCTAATCCGAGCAATACAACACCCAAAATAAGCAATATGAAAGCAATGATTTTTTTCATGGGATATGTTTTGCTTCCTCTCAAATGTATACGTTTACAATTACAACTTTTGCTTCCTCAATTTATTTTAGCATTTGAATAACTTTACTGCGTTATTACTTCCCACCACGCCATCAACTCAGCCATCGCCCAGCCTCCCCTAAAGGGGATGTGTCTTGAATTAATCGAACTTGAACGGATCTTTCTGTGCAAAATCGGGCAGACACTGCTCCTGACTTTCAAGCTCTTGGACAAAAGCATTCTCAAGACCCAGATCGAGTGCGTACTCGGTGATTTCATCATATTCCTCTTCTGTCAGCGTTCGGTTTATTTCTGTGTAATGACCGGCTTTATGTTGAGGGGAATATTGAGACATGATGCTCAGGAAAATATCCGGCGAGAGGTCCGCCAGGAGGCGCAAACACTTTCGGCTGTTATCCAGGTAACCGGGCAATACCAAATGCCGCACCAAGAGTCCTCGGACTGCAATGCCTTCCTCATCTAATTCAAGCTGCCCTACCTGATCCAGCATCTCCTGGAGAACACCAGGGATCACCTTTGCATAGTCGCGTACCGCTGAAAACCGCTTGCCAGATGAATCATCCATATATTTGATATCGGGCAGGTAAATGTCCACCAGGCCGCGGATCTGCCGGAGCGCATCCACAGAATCATATCCATTGGTGTTATACACCACCGGAATCATGAGCCCTTTTTCTTTTGCCAACACAATTGCATCTGCCATCTGAAAGATCATATGCGAAGGCGAAACAAAGTTGATATTATGGGCACCGGCGTCTTGAAGGCGCAGCATTTCAGATGCAAGTTCGTCGATAGTCAGGGTCCGAGTTTGAAATCGCCCGAACTCCTGGCTGATCTGATAGTTCTGGCAAAACACACAGCGCAGATTGCATCCGGCGAAAAAGATGGTCCCTGAACCTTTTGTCCCCGAGATGGGAGGTTCTTCTCCAAAATGCAGACCGACGTGAGAAATTTGAATCT
>WNFZ01004882.1_pt1 | contig 31591 bp, 22 predicted proteins | sample 5400081 | NCBI WGS metagenome assembly WNFZ01 (sample SAMN13153365, study PRJNA577476) | soil metagenome | isolation source: 80 cm soil or saprolite under grassland replicate 1 | place: USA:California | collected 2016-06-15 | reverse complement strand
AATAAGGCCTTGCTGATCTTTTCACCGTTGGCAATGTCGCCTTTATTGAGCCCGATAATGTTTCTGACCGTTTCTTCAGAAAATATCGAGTTCCCCTCGATCTTCATATCTCCAAGGCGATAGATCTTTCCTTCGACAATAGGAACCGTCACGCGAAGTCCCTCATCAACCGAGGAAAGAAACGGAAGCGGTAGAATGGGAAACCCTGTACGCCGGGCCCCCACGCTTTCGACTCTCGGCTCGCCATGGCGCGCCTGCAGGTAACCTTTCGAGCGCATGTAGTTGTCAACATGCCGCAAGTCGAATTCCAGCTTTTCACGATCGAGTATGTCCTGCCCTTTAAAGCGAGTCATCAGCCCGGCTTCTTTGACCAACTTCATGGCGCCGCGAAGCTTTCCATCACTAAAGATTTTGTTCCCTTCAAACTGAATCTCGACGACGCGCACGCGTTTCCCTTCGTCGATAACAAAAGTGAGGGCTGTAGACGTGGCGGAAACCTCATCGAGTTTTTTCTCGACTGTGGCATTCGGGTGACCGTGAGCGGCAAGCAGCTCTTTCAGTACGCGCATTGCGCCATTAACTTTAACGGGATCGTAAATACTTTCCTTGGAAACACCCACACGCCTTTCGCGAAAGGCTTTAAGCACATCTGATTCCGGAACGCTTTTTAATCCCTCAAACTGCAAATCGCGAATGATCGGCAACTCTTTAACCTCGAATATGACATTAACCCCTCCGCGCGCTCCTTCTTCCGTCAGAACGCGGGTAGCCGTCTTATCAAAAAATCCGAGCCCAAGAATTGTCTGGAGATCGCGCTGGATTTGCTGTTCGTTGAAAGGGTCCCCGGGGCGAGTCTGAACGTAGTAAAGGATGTCGTCTTCTCGAAGACGTCGATTGCCGGTGATGTCGACTGATTCGACCAGGCGTTGGCCCTGCTGCGCATTAACTGGTCGCGGTGCGGAGATGGAATGCAGCAGGACGATTCCGCTCACAAATATGAGCAAAAGCCCGCGATATAAGTGCATAAGCGCCTTTTCCCTCAGAGGTTCTTACCGGATCTCGGATACTTCGGGGAGCTAGAACGGTTTATTAATTTATCTATTCGAAAATAAAGGCAAAACCAAGCTAACGGCCTGCGCCCAGCAACTTAACAACTTTGGAACGCTTTGATTCCGAACTGCAACCGTCTCGTTGCCAAAGCTTTCCAAAACCTTATCCAGCAAAGTCGCGCATTATACCGAACCGGCGCCGCAAAAGTAAAAAGGCAAAAGGAAAACGGGGCTAAATGAGTAAATGCCCGGTTCTCGCCTTTGCCTTTCGTTGCTCTGCCTCAGGTTGGCTCAGACGCTGTAATTAAGAACGCTTAATGAATTAGAAGAGCATCATCCGGCGCTTCCACGCCAATCGGGCGGTAGTTGAGATCATCTCCATCAAGAAACACCTCGATCAAAGAAGCGTCTGCCAGGTGGCCCTGAATTAACGCCTCGGAGAGAGGATCTTCAACATACTTTTGCAGCGCGCGGCGCAGCGGGCGAGCCCCATACGAGCGATCAGCACAGGTTTTTTGGACGATCCATTTCTTCGCTTCGTCGGTCAGCCTAACTGCAAATCCATGCCTTAACATCGTCTTGTTAATCTGTTCGACCTGAAGCTGAATAACATCCAGCAGCTCATGATTAAACAGTTCGTCAAAAATAATGATCTCATCCAGGCGGTTAATAAATTCCGGATTGAAAGTCTGCCGTACGGCCGACATGACCATCTCTTCCATCTTGTCTCGCGACGCGTCACTCGTGCCCTGGAATCCCATCGTGCCTTTCTTCTGAATAAAGCGCGCGCCGATGTTTGACGTCATGATGATGATCGCGTTTTTGAAGTCTATCGCATTACCAAGAGCGTCAGTCAGAATTCCATCCTCAAAGACCTGAAGCAGCACGTTGAAAATATCCGGATGCGCTTTCTCGATTTCATCGAACAGCAGAACCGAATACGGCGCTCGCTTGATCCGTTCGGTTAATTGGCCACCTTCTTCGTGTCCAACGTAGCCCGGTGGAGAGCCAATCAATTTTGACACGGAGTGCTTCTCCATGAATTCCGACATGTCGAAACGAATCATGGAGCGTTCGCTGCCAAACAGGACCTGCGCCAGGGAACGAGCCACTTCGGTTTTGCCTACACCCGTGGGCCCCAGAAAAAGGAAAGAACCAACCGGCCGCAGTGGATTCTTTAACCCTGCGCGCGATCGGCGAATAGCACGCGCCAGTGCCGAGATAGCAGGACGTTGTGAAACTACATGCTCATGAAGCTCGAGTTCGATCCGCAATAATTTTTGTGTTTCCGCTTCTTTAAGCGAAGTGACGGGGATGCCCGTCCAGCGCGCTATTACCTCTTCGACGTCATCGCGCGTTACTTGCGCCGAGACCAGCTCGTCCTCGCTCCTCTCGTTTATCAGTGAGTCAATCTGATGGTCATGGATTACTTCCTCGGACCACCCATTTATCTGACTCCAATCGGGAAGGCTTCCCTGTTCGCGTCGAATGCGCAATTTCACGCGCGCTCCCGCTTCGTCGATTACGTCTATAGCTTTATCAGGCAAAAACCGATCGGGAATATAGCGATGAGACTGGTAAACCGCGGCTTCCAGGGCTTCGTCCGTGTAATGAACCTGGTGGAAACTTTCATAACGCTCACGCACGCCATGAAGAATCTCGACCGCCTCCTCTTCTGTAGGTGGTGGAACTTTGACAGCCTGAAACCGTCGCTCAAGCGAACGATCCTTTTCAATCGACTTGCGAAACTCTGCCGGCGTGGTCGCGCCGATGCATTGGATTTCCCCGCGCGAAAGAGCGGGCTTCAAAATGTTCGCTGCATCCAAAGAGCCTTCGGCCGAGCCGGCGCCGACTAAAGTATGGAGCTCATCGATGAAGACTATGTAGTGTGGGTTCTCGACCAGCTCGCGCATGATCTGTTTCAGGCGTTCTTCAAATTGTCCGCGATATTTGGTCCCGGCAACTATTAACGAAAGGTCAAGCGACAGAATGCGCTTGTTCTCAAGGAATGAAGGAACATCGCCGCGGACGATTCGCTGCGCCAACCCCTCAACGATCGCAGTCTTTCCTACGCCCGGTTCGCCAATCAACACCGGGTTATTCTTGGTACGACGGCAAAGTATCTGAACCACTCGCTCAATCTCAGCTTCGCGGCCGATTAAGGGATCGAGCTTGTCGTTGGAGGCGTCATCCGTGAGGTCCCGCGAAAACTCGACGAGATGCGGCGTGTCTTTCTTCTGCGAGCCGCGCGCATCCGCTCCCGACTGCCGCGCAATCTCGTCACGGACGGCGTTCAACCGTAGCCCGCGTTCGTAGAGAATCTCAGCTGCCATCGAACGGTCTTCCCGCAGCAGGCCGAGCAGGAGATGTTCCGTGCCGATGTGGCGATGCTGCAAGCGATCGCTTTCCTCATGAGCGTAGGCAAGCACTCGTTTTGTTTCGGGTGCCAGGGGAAGCTCGACGGAAGTGGAAATTTTTTCGCGGAGCAGCGTGCGGCCTTCGATTTCCTTGCGGATCGATTCAATTGAGACTTGCGCCCGTGGGAAAAAACGTCCGGTTAATGTTTTGTCCTCGCGCATCAGTCCCAACAGCAGATGTTCCGGTTCGATTGCCGGAGCACCAAACTGCGATGCTTCGTAACGAGCAAAGAAAATTACCCGGCGTGCTTTTTCGGTATAGCGTTCGAACATTCGTCTATCTTATGAACAAGCTCCTATGATTACCATGCCGGGCTGAGGATTCAGCTCGCCCGGCAACTGCGACGCATTATAACCTATCAATGAGAGTGCCAAAAGTCTTGTGTGGTTTCCCAGTAAGAAAAGTTCCAACCAGTATACTATTTCAAATACGATACCACCCAAAACGGATCAAAGGCGCGAATACGTATGTTATACATCGCAAAGCTTACCATCCCGCAAAACCAGGATACGGTCACAAATCGCTGCCAGGGCGCGATTGTGCGTGGCGATAATGACCAGAGCGGCGTTGTGTCGGGCGTAAGAAATAAGGGAGCGCGCGATTTCGTCCCCAATTGCCGGGTCGAGATTACCGGTCGGCTCGTCGGCCAACACCAGCACCGGCCTTGTAATCAGGGCCCGGCAAACAGCCACTCGCTGTTGCTCGCCTCCCGAAAGATGCCCGACGACGGAAGCTGACATCCGACTGTCGAGTCCAACCTCCGCAAGCATTTGGGCGGCACGCTGCATTGCCTGACCGTGACGGGTCCTCGTGATAAGTAATGGCAAGCTGACATTTTCCGCGGCTGTCAGGTCGGGCAGCAGATGATGAAATTGAAAAACGAAACCCACTTGCTTGTTTCGAAAGTGCGCCAGCTCCGAAGAAGTCGCTCGGTTAATCGCGAATTGTCCAGCGACGATGCTGCCATGATCTGCTGCTTCGAGCCCGCATATTAAGTGCAACAAAGTTGACTTACCGGCGCCTGAGGCGCCCACGATCGAAATCGCTTCCCCGGCCCTTGCTGAAAATGAAACACCACGCAGGACCTCCATCTTCTCTCCGGCCGGCGTGGGAAAACTTTTGCGCAGATCGGTAACCGTTAGTCGAAAGTCCAAAGTCGCGCGTCCAACGTCCGCCCGAGACCGTCCAATGTCCAGCGTCCAATGTCCAGGGTCCGTTGAGCCACCTTGAGCGTTCGCGCTCGAAGTCTCAGTCTCCCTGGTTTCCGACTTTGGACTTTGGACATTGGACATTGGATTATCCTGCATCGCGCAGCATCTCGGCCGGACGAATGCGTGCGGCTGCACGTGCCGGATAGATCGTCGCCACGATGCTCAGCCCAAATGCCACCAATGCGGCAAAAGCCAGGTCGCGAAAATGCAAACTCAAAGGCACGTTGCTGATTGAGTAGACATCGGGTGGCAGACTAATGAGCCTGTAACGATTTGCGATCAGAACGGCGAGTGCTCCCAGCAAGACACCGGCGATCGCGCCCAGCATTCCTACGATTGCACCCTCAATTACAAAAATGCTCATGATGCTTCCAGACGTCGCACCCATCGTGTTGAGGATGGCGATGTCCCGGCGTCGCTCCATGACAACCAGGATTAGTGTGGTTGTGATGTTGAGTGCGGCGATCAGAATTATCAAAGCGATGATAAAAACACCAATGCGCCGTTCAAGCGCGAGCGCAGTAAACAGAGGACGATTCGCCTCCTGCCAATCGACAGTAGTGAAAGAACTCCCCAGCATTTGCCTCACCGCTGCCGCCGTTTGCTTAATGTCGTAGATGTTCTTGACCTGAACGCTAATCAAGGAAGCGGCATGAGCGTTACCGGAAAAAGCCGCGGCGGTGTCCAGTGGCAGGTAGATCCACGTTGAATCGTATTCGAATAAACCGGAGCGAAAAATTCCCGCCACCCGAACATGCCGTTTACCCCCAATGGAAGATGTCGAGGCAGAATTGGCGGCGATGATCTCCGCCGCATCCCCTCCCTTGAGTCCGGTTCTCGCCGCCAGCTCGGCCCCTAACACGACGCGTGGAAAGTCTTGTTTCGCTCCACCAGTTTGAAAAGTGTCCGCAGTGGAATCATCAAAGAGCGGACTCGCAATGTCTTGTGGTGTTTGCGTAGACGTGCCGTCAACACCCCGCAGTACTGCGTAAGCCGACGCGCGCGGACCAATGATTACGGCGCCGTCGTAAGTGGTTCCGGCAGCAGTGGCTACGTCGTCCAGCTCACGAATACGCTTTGCCACTTCCTGATACTCTGCCATAGGCTCGCCATCGCTGCGCATTACTGAAAGGTGTGCAGTGCCGCGCAGTATCTTGTCGCGCATCTCATCGCGAAAACCGTTCGCGAGAGCGAGCGCTACGATCAGCGCCGCCACGCCCACCGCAATTCCGACAACTGCGATAAGAGCAGTTGCACGCGCAAGCCGGCGCCTTTGACGCGCGCGCAGATGACGAAAGGCGAGAAAGATTTCGTAAGGCATAAAATCAGGAGACAGTAGTCAATAGTGGTCAGTAGTCAGAAACTCGGCTAGGGGACTCCTATCTCCTGACTGCTGTCTCCTGACTCCTGTTCTCTCACGAACTTACCGGCGGACACTTCTTCGTATCTTCCGGTCTGTTCGCGGGCAACAACCTCTCCAGATTTGGTGAATCGGTTGCCCCTGGTTCGCCACGCGGCCTTATTTCGTAGATCGTATCCGTGATGTGCCGAAAGCTAAAACGCTCCTGAAGACCGACGATAGCGGGAATCTCATCCCGTTGCCAGCTACAGGGCAACCACCAGCGTGGATCAGTATCGAGAAAGACATGCCGGTTTTCTTTTACGTAGTTTTCAATCAGCGGCACGAGATCGTCTCCGGGCCAACCGCCACCAGTACCAATCGTTTTCCAGTCACCGGCGCCAATCGCCTTCCAGTAAGTAACGGCAATAGTCTGCGAGCCTGAAATCATCACAGCATCACGCGGCAGCTTTTCAAGCTGCTGACGATAGTTCTTGCTCATTCCTCGTCGTGCAATGAATTGCTTGCTGGCCGGCTGGATTAAGAGGCTGAACATGACCGCGAGCATCAGAACCGCGGCCACGCCTGTGGCGAAAGCAAGGCGGGCACTCCGGAAGCGCCGCGTTACAAGACGCAGCAGGAAGTCTGCCGACAAGGGAGCGATCGCGGGCAAACCAGTCAGGAAGTAACGCCAGTTGACGGCGGTACTGTAGTTGAGATAGAGCAGCAAATCAGTCAGCAGGCCTACCGCTGCAAGTAAAAATAATGGCGAAAGTTTTCGTTCGCGCCACTCCTTCCATAGAGCGAATGGAAGTGAGACCAGCAGCAGCGGCGCAGTAACAAAGAAATAAGCCAAATAGGGCCAGAGGTTATGGAGCGAAACCGGATGTCGCGTAGCTTCCTGTCGCAATGATTCGCGCCAGCCAAACCAAATCCAGCGGTAGTGCGCATCAGTGATAAACCAAAATGCAAACCATCCGCTGGCGCACAGCAAAAAGATCAGACATGAAAGCGCAACTATGAGAATTTGACGACGACGAAATTTCCAACCACAAACGAACGGGGCCACAACCAGCCACGGCGCATAAAACCCAATCGTCTCCCGAAGATTGACTCCCAATCCCAGCAGCGCCGCGCCCGCGAGCACCAACCAGAAGCTCTCCTGTCGCACTCCTCGATAATGGAGTATCAAGGCGACGCATAGCAGGAGCACTGATGGCACGTCTGTCATGACCTGGCCGCCGTAGAGCACGAATACGGGAGAGAAAACGAGGAACAGCGCCGCCAGTGTAGCGGTGTGCACAGATCGGGTGAAGTCGCGTGCCAGAACCCAACAAGCAATCACGGCGAGCGGCGCTTGCGCTACCACCGAGTATTTGAAAATGAGATAGGCGTGTTCCGGCTGAACGTTGAAGACCGTATGGGCCAACTGATAGAGAACATAGTTTTCGAAGATGAAAAGATTTCGTCCGAGGGCCATTGAAGATGGATAACCGGCCAACGAGAGCATCGTGTAGTCGATCCCATCCCAATCGCCGATGAAAGGATCGACAAAGTAGAGAACCAGAACTACTCCAGCCAAAGCGGGCACAAACCACCACAGCCACGCTCGCCAGAATGAACTTGACGAAGCAGCACTGGTTGCTGCTACGCCTGGTGGTTTGCAAACTTCTTCAGACGTTACCAGCGTGTTTGTCGTTGGGTGTGCCTGGTTCAACGAGTTGAGTTTCGACCGCAGGTTCCGGTCTCTTTACCATCTTTACGCGATTACCCTGCGCATTGTACTCAACTTCGTCCATGATGTTGTAGATAAGCAGGACGCCGCGCCCGGAAGACTTGAAAAGATTTGCCGGATCGCGCGGGTCGGGTATTGTCTGCACGTCGAAGCCTTCTCCTTCATCTTCAATCGTGAAACAGGCTTCCTTGGGCGACAACTCGGCGCCGACGCGCACCAGCTTGGTGGGATCGTTTTTGTTTCCGTGCTTGACGGCGTTAACGAATGCTTCATCAAGCGCAATGAACAGATTGGATCGTTCAGGAGCAATCAGGCCGAGCTTAGCGACGCGCCCGAGCAGGTATTGCAAGACCCCGTTCATCAGGGTGATGTCGCTGGGTAATTCAAATTCAATTTTCTCGTGAGTGTGAGAAAGCAGGTTGGGATCGTCCACGTAACGAAGCTTGTAAGAGAGAGTCTGTTCGACTATCTCGCGCAGCTCATCCTGGTGGTAAGGCTGGCGCACGTAGTTTGTTGCCACCATCTTAAAAGCTTTGACTATGACAGGCTCGGTGGCATCTGAGCTGACCGCCGTCAACAGTTGGCGACGATGTAGTTCGTTGACTGGCCGGCCGTTTGACTCCTCTCCGGAATCCGCAGTTGCTAACCCGGTTGGTTGACTGCCTGACTGGCTATCCTCCTCTGTCAAGTCGCTGATGATGACATCAAACTGGTCTAGGTCATCGCGGCTGAGGGCCTCTTCTCGATCGCCGGTTACGACGGCTTCACAGCCAAGGCTGCCAAGCACGTCCTCGAGTATGGCACGCAGCTCATCGTTGTTGTCGACGATGAGAATTCTACGTTTCCGCATCCCACTCCAATCTGCCGATGATAGTTAAGGAGAGAATGGAAGCCCTGATATTCCTGGCCGCTTTCGCGCTTCCAAAGTACTTTACGACTTTTCGGGCCGCTGCGTTCGAAATATATCACTACGAAGCATGAAGTGACGAGCTAAAGGCGGCTGGGACAGTGATGAGTAATGAGTGATAAGTAATGAGTAGAGAGCCAGAACGACCACTGGGGACCGCCTGACCGATCTCTATCCCAGGTCACCGTCATTGATCACGGACTCATCACTCATTACTCATTACTCATCACTTCATTACCCATCACTTTTTATCGTGTTACACTCGCCTCCTGTCCTACATGGCCAAACACGGCAAATTTCAGATAGCGCTTGAATATGCACTCGCGCGGGCAATTCTCTCCAGCCTGGGCGTGTTGCCGCGCCGGCTGGCGATAGCTGTCGGCCTTTCAATTGGACGCCTGGCTTACCTTCTGCCGGGTAATCTTCGGCGCACTGGAAAACGCAATCTTGAGATCGCTTTTCCAGAAATGGAGGAGCGGGATCGAAAACGGTTGTTGCGCGGCTGCTTCCTGAGCCTGGGCCGGCTCCTCGGAGAGTTTAGTCAACTGCCACGTGCTACTCCGGAGAAACTGCGAAAGCTGATCGAGTATGACGAAGTTGGTCTAAGTCACTTGAGGGAAGCGGAGAGGAATAAGCGCGGGGTTATTTTCTTAACCGGACACCTCGGTGTTTGGGAACTGCACAGTTTTGGGTGGTCGGCGCTCGAGTATCCACTCAGCTTTTTGGTTCGCCCGCTTGACAATCCGCGTATCGAAGAAATGATCGAAAACGTTCGGACGAGGTTTGGCAACCGCGCTATAGATAAGCAAAGTGCGGCCCGGCAGTCGTTGCGTGTGTTGCGCGAAGGCGGCACGCTCGGCATCCTCTCCGATCTCAACACACAGACACGTGAAGGAGTATTCGTTCCGTTCTTTGGAAAGCTGGCCTGCACAACCGCAGGCATCGCGACGCTAGCCTTGAAGACCGATGCCGTGGTGATTCCAACCTGCGCTGTCTGGGACGAAAAACGGAAACGTTACTTCTTCCACGGCGATCCGCCAGTTGAGTTGGTGCGGACCGGTGATCACAACAAAGACATCGAGGTGAACACCGCTCGCTTCGCGGCGGCGGTTGAGCGGATGGTCCGCCTTTACCCTGACCAGTGGCTTTGGATTCATAAGCGCTGGAAAACGAGACCGCCGGGGGAGCCGGACGTGTATCAGTAGGAGGGGAAAAGGGGAATGCGGGAGTGGGGAAATGCGGGAACGGGGGAATGGGTCAAGGGTAAAGGGGAAGGGGGGAAGAATAGGAATCGACTAACCAGTTTCCTACTCCCCTTCCCCTTTACCCTTGACCCATTTCCCCTTCCCCTGTTCCCCTGTTTCCCTGTTCTCCCTTTACCCTTTACCCTTTACCCTTTACCCTTTCCTCCATGCAAGCTTCCGCCGAACAAGAGTTCAAGGGTACGCGTCCCGCCGAGGAGACCATCGCGCGCGCATACAAGTTTGCCGATCTCTCCTCCTATCCGCTGAAGAAGAGGTTCCTGATTCGCGCGGCGGATCTCGCGTTCTTTCTCTTGATCAAAGTGATCGGCCGAACCATTCGTTGGCAGGTGACCGGCTGGGAAAACTGGGAAGCCGCTACGCGCGATGGTGAGGTACCGATCTACACCTTCTGGCACAACCGTGTGTTCCTCGCAACCTACTTCTGGCAGAAGCGCCGCATCGTCGTGATGACCTCTCAGAGTTTCGACGGCGAATACATCGCGAGGTTTATTCAAAGATTTGGTTACGGCGCTGCCCGGGGTTCAAGTACACGCGGCGCTGTCGGCGCGATCATAGAAATGACGCGGCTGATGCGCGCCGGATCCCCGACCGCATTTACTATCGACGGCCCGAAAGGTCCACGTTACGTCGCCAAAATGGGCGCCGTGTTATTGGCAAAAAAGACCGGGCAGCCGATTCTTCCCTTTACGATTACCGGGCGACATTGGGAGGCGAAACGAAGCTGGGACGGATTCCAGGTTCCCTTGCCTTTTTCGCGGGCCCGGGTCGACATCGCACCTCCAATTTACGTTTCTGCAGACACTGACGACGAAGGACTCGAGGCGAAACGCGACGAACTGCAGGCAGCGCTCGATAAGATCAATTAAGCGGTAAGGACTGGATGCATGGTAGATAAACAGCCACTGCAAAACACGCAAAGGTACCGCAATCCGGCGGGGGCAAGCCCACCTTCCTTACCTGAGAGACTCCCAAGCTTGCGTCACTCATTACCATTGAACGCCCTTGACGTATGCGATCTGAAGTCGACTCTAATCAGCTCTTGGTCGGAAAGGCGGGCTTGCCCCCGCTTCGTCGGCAGCCCGATTGCCGGCGGGCTTAGGTTTTTTTGAATCTGTATGTTGGACGGAGGAATGCGGACCAAACCTCCAATCCAAAAAAGTGTTTGTTGATGAGCAGATTCGCCAGGAACTTCAGCAGGATCTGGTGCATCGCTCGCCCAGTGGCAAACAGATAGTCGCCACAAGAAGCGGCCACTACATCCAGCGCGACGAGCCGGAATTGGTTGTGAGTGCTATTCGAGAAGTGATTGATGCGACGCGCAAGCAGAAGTAGAAACCAGGGAGCAGCAGTCTCAACCATACAATGTCTGAGATGGATCTAGAAGGTTATCGCAGCGGTTACGTTGTCTTCATCGGCAGACCGAACGCGGGCAAGTCTACTTTGCTCAATCAACTTATCGGCCAGAAGATTGCGGCCGTTTCCGACAAACCACAGACTACGCGTTTCAAGATTCAGGGAATCATCACCCAGCCCGAAGGTCAAATTGTTTTGGTTGACACGCCAGGTGTCCACAAGCCTGGTTACGAGATGAACCGGCGCATGATGGCGACGGTGCAGGATGCGTTGTTGGGCGTGGATCTTGTCTGCCTGATTCGCGACGCATCCGTCTCCACCGGAAGCGGCGACAAGTTTGTGCTCGAGCTGGTCCAGCGATCGAAGAAGCCGGCACTACTCCTGCTCAACAAGATAGACAAACTGAAAGACAAGACCGCGCTGTTGCCGCTGCTCGAGTGGTATCGAAATGAATATGACTGGCGCGAGCTTATTCCGATCTCAGCATTACGCGGAAACGTTAATGAGGTCTTGCCGAAGGAGATGATCAAACACCTCCCGCAAGGCGAGCCGCTCTTTGACGAAGATGAGTTGACCGACCAATCTGTGCGCACAATGGTTGCCGAGATTGTGCGTGAAAAGATTCTGCAAACCACTGGTGATGAGATTCCTTACGTAACGGCGGTGGTCACGGAGAAATGGGAAGAGGTGCGCGAAGACTTTACGCGAATCCACTGCGCCATCTTCGTGGAAAGACCTTCGCAAAAAAAGATCGTAATCGGAAAAGGCGCGGCGCGTTTGAAAGAGATTGGTATCCAGGCTCGGCAGGACATCGAGGGTCTGCTGGGACACCGCTGCCACCTGGAGTTGTTTGTAAAAGTGGAAAAAGACTGGCGCGACAACAAGCCACCCTTCCCGACCTCGAGACTTTCAAACTTGCTCGAGTTGCGCAAAGACTTGAAAGCTTCTCACACAGCATTTTCGACAACGTTTAGCGCCCAACACCATTGTGTAATCACTCAAGTATGAAAGTCTCGAGGTCGGGAAGGGTGGCTTGCCCCCGCCGCGACCGGGGTTAGAATGCGGCTGAGTTTTCACACAGTCTCGGTAGCGACCGGGTTCGGTACCATTTCAAACGAGCCTATCGTAGCTATACCCGTTCGCGAACCGCTTCCGGTCTGTATTTGTTTAGCGCTGATACCAAGTCGGCGCAGACGTCCAATAAAACTAAGCACAAGTGATTTCTTAGGTAGTCAGCGAATCGCTTTGTGTTGAGCTCTCGTCGCTTTCCATCTCGCCCCAGATCAGAACGTGCCTGGTTTCCTTGAGCAAGAGGGAACCAACAATGAACGTCACGCCGGCCACAATTATTGGGTAATACAAGCCGGCATAAATATTCCCCGTTTGCGCAACCACGTAAAGTCCAATCAACGGCAGCAACCCACCAAACACACCGTTGCCGATGTGGTAAGGCAGTGATAGCGACGTATACCTAATCCGGGCCGGGAATGCTTCGACCAGATACGCAGCGATCGGACCATAAACCATGGTCACGAAAATTACCTGGATGAAGACGAGCAGGATCAGCTTCCACGCAATCGGGTTACTGATAAGACTCGCAAAATCGGTGTAAGGCAAAACTTGTTTGGCCGGTTGCAGTGCGCCGTCAACATAAGTCTGCGGCGTGAGACTGATCGAGCCAGTGATTGTGTTTCGCACCGGTGAAGCGGTCACAACGTTGGAGCCTGCTGCGCTTTGCATGGCTCTGTAAATTGGAATGTAGGAAACCGCGGCGAGTAAACATCCGACCATCATGATTCGCTTTCGACCAATGCGATCGGACAGTGCCCCGAAGACGACAAAAAATGGCATTCCCATCAGCAAGGCGATGGCGATGATGTAACTTGCCGACGTACCATTCACGTTAAGAACCGTTTGCAGGTAGAACAAAGCGTAAAACTGTCCGGTGTACCAGACTACGCCCTGGCCCGCCGTCGCGCCGAAGAGCGAGATGAGAACCCGCCTCAGGTTCTTCCACTTTGTAAAGGCTTCCTTCAAAGGCTTCGCCGAAGTCATTCCCGCGCTCTTGATGTGTTGGAAAATCGGGGACTCCTTCATGCGCAGGCGAATGTAAAGTGAAATGCCAACGAGGAAGATCGAAATGAGGAACGGTATGCGCCAGCCCCATGAGCTAAACGTTTCTTTGCTCATTAAATTCTGCACGGCAAGGATGACGGCCAGAGACAAGAATAATCCAAGCGTTGCCGTGATCTGAATAAAGCTCGTGTAGAAGCCACGCTTCGCGTCAGGTACGTGTTCGGCGACGTAAACCGCAGCGCCACCATATTCCCCACCAAGCGCCAAGCCCTGCAAAATGCGAATCACCAGCAGGATGATGGGGGCCGCCAAACCGATCGTGGCGTAGGTCGGCAAGAGACCGATCAGCGAAGTCGCGCCGCCCATAATTAGGAGCGTGACGAGAAAGGCATACTTCCGTCCCACAAGATCGCCTATCCGTCCGAAAAAGAGAGCGCCAAAAGGACGAACGACAAAGCCAACCGCGAAAGTTGAAAGATAAGCGATCAGTGCCAGCGTGTTATTTCCCTTTGGATAGAAGAGCGGCGAGATTACGGTAGCGAGACTGCCGAAAATGTAGAAGTCGTACCACTCGATCATCGTGCCCACGGAGGATGCGGCGATGACTTTCCAGATCTTGTAGTTGGGCACGGCGCCGCGGGCTGCGGCTTGGGTAGGATTTGCAGGCGTCATTCGAAGTCGTGTCTAGGTTAACTGGGCGGGTTCGACCTTAACTGTCACAGCTTGGCTTTGAATTTAGGGTTTGACATAACTCTTTCATTTCTCTCATCAGCGGCCTAACGATTATGCCGTGCGCTTGTAACTGACAATCTTGCCAAGAAGTGCTCCTAAACCGACTAGACCAACAGCGGCCATCGGAATAACCGGCCCGCGCAAATTTTTCACTGCGATCACTGCTGCAACAACAAACCCGATCAAGCCTCCTGCGAATGTCGCGGCATAGCTTGCACGCTCAAGGAGGCGGAGGCGAGCTGCCAGCCAAACTGCCGCGGCGACACCGAGGGTGCCACCGATCATCGCACCAGCAAAAAGACCGATGCTGCGGAGGCTGTGCCCCATGAAGGAGCCGAGTAGTATACAGACAGCGTCTAAGGCGGACACGATGAGGAATAGCAGTATGTTCTTCAGGGCCATAAAATTGAATATCAGCAATCACCAAAGATCAATAGCGTTGTTCGGTGCGAATCCATTCCAGCTTTTGTCTTTTAACGAGCGTCTGCTTTTGGTTTTTTATTGAGCACGGCGCGGGCGACCGCAAGCATCGCAACCGCACGGGGTGACTCGCCGGTGAATCCTTTAGGCAGGTCAGCCGCGCGATTAAAGTCTTCTTCAGCGAGCTTAGTGAAGAGTCCCGTCAGATCGAAGCTATCGACGTTAAAATTATTGGTCATTGCCCCGCCACCCTTAAATTCGACGCGCATCGTCAACTCGCCATCCTCGCCGCTAAACTCACTTAATGAGTTTGCCGCCTTGATGACTTCGCTCATCATCTCCCAGGCGCGCGCGTTATCAACTTTTTGAAACTGCGTGACAATTGCGACCAGCATTCGCACGCGATCAGGTGAGCTCTGATCCATGCGGCGCGCTTCTGCGCTCGCTGTGTCGAGCATTTCAGCTGCACGATCCGGTTCAGTTTTCGCGAGCAGACGACCGATTTCTGTTAAGCCCCAGGCGCGCTGCACGTTAGTGAGTTCCTGGCTGCGCGCCAAACGTAAAGCATCGTCCGGCTTTTTATCGTTGATCGCTTGATGCATCGCGTCGAAGATCAGAAAGGCGTACAACTGCTTGCGCAGCTCCGTTTCTTCGATTTTGTCTGCCAGCTCGCGCGCCCTTTCGTAGTCCTTGCCTGAAGCAGCCATCGCCGCCTGAAAGTAGACTCGGTCGCGCTCGTCCGAGGTCTTTGCGCGTGCCAGTCGGTCAAGCGCGTCCTGCACACGATCTCTATTTGCAGCCTCGGGAACTATTCCACGGGTAAAGAGCGGGTCGTCCATCTGGCGCATCCGCTCGGGCGCATCGTTTGACAGCATGGCGAGACGCGCGCGCAGGGCAGGTGTTTGATCGTTCCCAAATCTTTCGAAGAGCGGAAGCAGTCGCGCAATGATGACGTAAGACCCCAGGCGCCCCGATGACGACAAGTCCGGCTCAGCGACAGGACCCAGAAGAACATTTGCGGCGGTGCGGAAAAATGCATCGCGCAACGCCGGCGAGATATCTGATCGCGGAGCGTTGTTATCACTCCAACGGCGAGTGTGACTGTTACCATCTGGCCGCACGGTGATGTACATGTAGGGCATGAAGACGTAAGACGAGAGCAACGAGACGGTATTGGCGTCGGCTATGGGATCATTTATCGCCCGCGCGAGCAGCGACTGATAGCGCTGATCAGCGGCGGCCGCGTTCTTCTCGTGCAGCATGTCCAGAATGTTCATCCCCAAAGTGTTCACTGGATAGAGCGCGGGATCAGCGAATTGCAGCGCACGTTCGAGGTCGCCATCTTCGAGTAGTTGGCGCGCCAAACTCAGCCGTTGCGCCATTGGTGGCGGCGGATCGTCAGGATTGATGCGTGCGGTGGTCTGGCTACTGCTCGATTGCATAGAAGCGTCCGCTGCTTCCTTTTTTCTGGCCTCGTCCAGCTTGCGAAGAAACTCTTCACCCAGCTCCCGGTCATGCCGCGCAGCAAGCCGCAAGACCTCATTGCGCATGCTTGGCTGTTGTCTGCGCGCTGTTGTGCCACGCGCGGCAGCTCGCGCACGCTGTCCCTCTTCCGAGAGCCGAGCGTTCTCCTCGTCCGCAGATTCCGCCGAGTCCCACGCCCGTTTGAACAATGCACGGGCATTTTCACCATCGGTATCCCAGAGAGCATCGGCAGAGCGAGCCTGCACACGCGCACGCAACGCCAGGTCACGGAAGCTACGTGCTTCTTCAGCCAATGAAGCCAGGAGTGAACTCGCCATCGTGCGGCGCGGCTCAGCTAGCGGATCAACCTCGGCAGCCACTTTCTTCCCGGCTGGTTTTTTGGTTTTGACCACGGGAGCCTGCGCGCTGCACACGATCTGAAGCGTGATCACGCAAATTACAGTAGTCACAATCCTTGCGTAACACGTCATGCTCACTTTCCTTTCGAACAGCGGCCGCATTCTACGCCGTTTGTTCCAACCCACTCAATGATAAGTGGGAAACTGAAGGGTGCAGGTTTAGTGCGTGCCGCGTGCCACTCATTAAATGGGCGGTTCACTTTCAATTGCCAGGAAGGTTTAGGTCCGGAGGACGGGCAGTTAGTAGCCCCGTCCGTCAGGGCGGGGAATTCATCCTCTCCATAGCCCAGAGACCCCCGGAAGATCGAGGCGCCGGCTCAAACCCTGTCGCACCTTCGGCGCTCAGGTAACTCACCGTCGCGGTTACCCGCCCTCACGGACGGGGCTATTAACTGCCAGTCCTTCGGACTTGGGAGTTCAAACTGAACCAGTACCCATGAGCCCACCCTCGCTTCTCAGATCTTTGTAGTTTATTCTCGCCCGTTAAGTCCGCTTGTTCTTCTGAAGAAAGTTCCAGGCAAAGAAAAAGCGTGAGTTCCACAAAGAAAGATGATTCAGCAAGGCTTTGGTATGCACTCGATGTTGAGGCGGAGATATCTGCGCGCGAGGCAGTCGAGTATGCGCTTATGGAAGCCGGGGCGTTGGGAACGGAAACAAACGAGCATGAAGATAAGCTTGTTCGCGTCACAGCTTATTTCGAGCACATGCCAAACCGCGAATCAGTGCGGGCTGAGATGGCAGAAGCTCTGCGCGTTTATAGTTTATCTTCCTCTTCCGTAAGAGAAATGAAAGTTCGCGAAGTGGCGGATGATGACTGGCTGGGCGAATGGAAGAAAAGCTGGCAGCCGATGGCGGTTGGTGAGCGTTTCATAATTGCGCCGCCCTGGACTGAGATTCCCGATAACCGGGATCGAATTGTAATTCGCATCGAGCCCGGCATGGCCTTCGGCACTGGAACGCATGAGACTACCCGCCTCTGCCTCGCCGCTATCGAGAAGTATTTTACCGGTGGAAGTTTTCTCGACGTTGGAACGGGAACGGGAATACTTGCCATCGCGGCGGCGAAACTTGCGGAGTCCCCACGCAGGCAGCCCGCGTGGGATGCTGGACTTTTTCCCGAGGCGCGCATTGAGGCTTGTGATACTGATGCGGATGCAGTAGCGATTGCGCAAGAGAATGCGCGTCTGAACGGCGTTGCCGAAAAGATCACTTTTCGCGTTGGCACTGTTGAAGAGGGGACAGGCTCCGCGGATGTTGTCTGCGCGAATCTGACGTCAGACGTCATCGCTCGTCTGTTACCCTCGCTCCTGGCCGTCACGTGCGGACATTTGATTCTTTGCGGAATTCTGGATACACAGTTAGAAGCCCTGAAGGTTCGCTTACTTGAATGCGGACTGAGCGCACCGTGCGAGATCATTCAAGACGGCGAGTGGATTGCTATTATTGTTTAGACACAGATAGCTTTATCACGAAGCAGATTGTTTCCTGGTCCGTTAGGACCGAAATATTTATAGCACTGCGGCCTAACCAGGATCTTTTGGGATTCGACCTGAGTCCAGAAACATTTCGTTCCTAACGGAACTAAGACCATTTGATTGATTCTGATGGCTACACAATGAAAGTTACCTTTGTTTACTGCTGAAATCCCGGCTGACAACATGAGATCCGGAACCTGAAATCTGACTTCATGACCCGCCGCAGATTCTACGCGCCGCCAGACGCCTTCGATGCAAATCTCCAGAGCGTGACGCTCGCGACCGAGGAAGCGCGACACTTGCGCGATGTACTGCGCCTCAAGGCGGGTGACGAAGTGTATGTATTCAACGGCGCCGGGAGAGAGTTTCATTGCCTTGTGGAAGAGAGCCGGCGCCATCGCGCTCAGCTCAAGGTCATTTCGGAAGTGGATCCCGCGCGTCCCGAATCACCACTCAGGTTAACTCTGGCGGTCGCTCTGCTGAAGGGAGAGAAGTTTGATCTGGTGGTGCAAAAAGCGACGGAATTGGGTGTCACGCGCGTGGTGCCGGTCGCGACGAAACTCGCCGACATTCGCTTGCGCGACGAGGCGGACACCGCCAAGCGGGTTGCGCGCTGGCAACGAATCGCGCTCGAGGCAGCCAAGCAATCCGGACGGGCCGTGATTCCCGAGATCACCAGCCCCTGGTCTTTTGAATCGCTACTTCAAAACGCTGCGCGCAATTCTCAATCTTCCGTGGCCACAAGCGAGCGGAACTGTCTGCTGTTTTCGGAGCGCGATGGCCAAACGATCCTGCAAGCCAAGGAGACGTTGCCGGCGAACGCGTCCTCACTAACTGCGCTTGTTGGCCCCGAGGGTGGCTGGACAGACGAGGAGATTACGAGGGCGCGGCAGGCAGGGTGGACAATCGTTACGCTTGGCGGGCGTACGCTGCGAGCGGAGACTGCCGCAATCGCGGTCACTGTTTTACTCCAGCACATCGCCGGCGATCTCGTCTGAGACTAGCCAAAATATCAGCCGCGGATCTGCGCGGATGCGCGCAGATCAAGATGAGAACTTTTTGGAAATTGTTTTGCTGAAATCCGCGTCCATCTGCGTTCATCCGCGGCTGGTCTGCGGCGGGCCAACAGTGAGGCAGTTAGAAGATGAGCCGCAATAAATACATTGTCTTCGTCACCCTGTTGTTGCTGATTGTTCTCGTGGTTGCGTTCACCATCCAGATTCGAAGACTACAAAAGCAGTTACGCTCGTCAGTTCGGATCGTTCCTGCTGAACCGAAGTCGCGCGGAGACACTAATCAAAACGAATTCGATCAGGACGCCGCCACGCCCTCGAAGCGCCCTGAAGTTTTGGTAAAGTTTCGCGTCGGCGTTTCTGACGATGTCATTAACGAGATCACTGGACATTTCGGGGATCGCATCCAGGATGAGATCGAAGCAGTTCCCGGACTAGTCGCTATTGACGACTCGGCGAACCTGGAAGCCACCGCGGTTGCGGCTCAGTATCGAGCTTTACCCGAAATTGAATACGCAGAGCCTAACTACGAAATAAGTCTCGACCGCGATGGCGAGGAAACCAGTGGCGTAAGGACGAACGATCCTCGGCTGGAAGAACAATGGGCGTTGGCTAACGATGGTCGTAATGACGGCAAAAGAGGCGCTGACATCAGCGCCATGCGCGCGTGGACCACAACCAGCGGCAGCGATGACATTATAGTCGCCCTGCTTGATAGCGGCGTCGAATACACTCACGCCGACCTCGTCAACAATATTTGGACGCGGCCGGCTAACATTGAAGCCTATCAGGATCGAGACCTCGGCACGATTGATGATGTCCACGGTATTAACCTTGTGGAAAACAACGGCGAGCCTACAGACGAGAATGGGCATGGAACAAACTGCGCCGGGGTCATCGGCGCCGAGTGTGGAAACAAGCTGGGTATTTGCGGCGTCAACTGGAAAATCCAAATTATGCCCCTGAAGGTTCTCAACGCTGGTGGCTTCGGTACTGTCCTCGGCGCCAGCCAGGCTATCAACTACGCGATCGATCGGAAGAGTGCCGACGTAAACCTCCGCGTTATCAATGTGAGTTGGGGGGTTAACCGAACACTCTCGGGCGCTCGAAGATGTGATTCGCAAAGCTTCTGAAGCCGGCATACTTTTTATTGCCGCCAGCGGCAGCTCGAAAACAAACAACGATGCGCGCCCACACTATCCTGCCAGCTACAACACAGGAAGAGTTATTAGCGTCGCGGCCAGCGACAGGAACGATGCGCTCGCGTCGTTTTCAAACTACGGCGCGAAAAGCGTTCACCTTGCCGCGCCGGGAGCAGCGATTCTAACCACCGCGCTCGGTAACGAGTATGAACTACGTTCGGGAACATCGATGGCAGCCGCCACCGTCGCCGGCGTGGCCGTCCTGGGGCTGTCGGCGCATCCAGACTTTTCATTGGATCAACTACGTTCCTTGCTACTCCAATCAGTTGATAGACTGCCGGACTTGCGCGGCAAAGTTTCGACGTCAGGACGGATCAACGCCGCCCGGGCCGTTGCCCGTTAGTTTTCGGCTCCATTTTTCTTGCCGATTAACGAACTCAGTGAGGTATCGTCGGCGCTGACTTGCGCCGAGGGCCGCGCATGCCTGATAATCGAAAACGATGATCGCCATGATTCATACCAAATCCGGACCTGATCTTTTAAGGAGAGTATAAAGAGTGAAAGCGGAATTGCAGCAATTAGTCGCTCTACAAAACCTGGATACAAGCATAAGAAAACTACAAGCAGAATTAAAAGCGATACCCGAAAGGCGCGCTCAGATCGAGTCAGAATTCGATCAGCGCGCCTTTGAAATTCGGGCCCTGGAAACTCGCAGAGATGAAGCCAGACATACGCGTACGCGACTCGAAACAGAAGTTGGGGAGCAGCGTGTGCGAGTTGAACGCGCCGAACGCAATTTGATGTCGTCGAAGAAGCAGGACGAGTACACTGCCGCCATCCGCGAGGCTGATGCAGCCCGCAAGCAAATTGCCGCGCTGGAAACTCAGATTCTTGAACAGATGGAAGCGCTCGAACAGGCGGAGGCTTCCCTCAGCGAACGTGCAGGAGAGATCGCTTCATTAAATTCTGATCGCGAGACACGCTTGCAATCGTTTGACGAAGAGACTCGCCAACAGGCGGACAAGATCGCGATGAGTCGTACGGAACGCGAGCGCTTAGTCGCGGCTTTACCCAAGTCAATGGGATCGCTTTACGTTCGTATCAGCGCACGCATACGTGATGGCGTTGCAGTTGCCGAAGCGCGCAATGGTGCGTGCATGGCCTGCTTTATGGCCCTCCGACCGCAGGCGATGGCGCAGGTTAGACGCGGCGAGGAAGTGGTTACCTGTGATAATTGCAACCGCATTCTGTATTACGCTCCGGCGGATTCCGCACCGGCCAGTTCAGCTTCAGCGCAACCAAAAATGGCCCACACTTAAATATGCGGATCGCCCTCGTTATTTTTGTCTCGTTTCTTCTCTCATCCTCATCTTCGAGCGCTCAAACTCATGCCAATAACTCCAAGAGTGCTCAGTACTAATCAGCTCGGTGCAATCTCGCCTTGAAAGCCTTTCAAGCAAAAATCAGAAATCAACCCTAATCAGCTCGTGGTCGGGAAGGTGGGCTTGCCCCCGCTAATTCGCTTGCAGTCAGGCCACCTTGAAGGTTCGCCAGTTATCAATCATATTCTGTGGCCCACAATATCGAACGTGAACGTCACCTTGTTGCGCACGCGAACCATTCCATGAAATGCTGACGTTGCCTTCACGTTGAAATTGCTGCGGTCGATGCTGAATTCACCAACCGCGCGCAAATTGCTGCCAATTACAGTGACCTTTGCGGGAATCTCGATACGGCGAGTCACGCCATGGAGCGTGAGATCGCCTCCAATCTTGAGATCGTATTGGCCATTGCCCAGCGATTTGCCCTTCACCTCGGTGCTCCGGAAAGCTGGAGTTATATTGTCCGGAGTAATCTGTGCTTCGCCGGAGAACTCGCGAGCAGCTACCAGATGTTCGTGACCCTTGAACCAAAACAAACCACCTCGAAGGCCATGGGCGATAAATTTGCTCTGGCTGGCATCAAGCCGGAAGCGAAGCGGACTCGACTGGGTAACCTCACTGGGTGCCGGCGCGGCAATTGCTTCACCATATAGTGCTACCGTTCCAAGGCTCAACGCACAGCAGAGAACAACCAACAAGGTCTTTGGTGGATGGGCCGTCGCACCTCGTCCGAGTGAATGATCGATCGAATACCGATTGAGATTCACCAGCCACAGCAAGACGAAGTTAACGAACGCGTATTGAAGATTGTGCGCGACTGTCGGAAAGTCGCCCAGCATCACCGTTCCGAAGGTCAGCGCTATAAAAAGCAATCCGGTAAGAGCCAGCGCCAGAGTCGTAAAGAGACCCAATAGGATCAGTAGACCAAGTGTTACTTCCGCGAAAGGCAGCACATATGCAAATGGCAAAACGAGCGCCGCAGGCAGTTTTCCAGAAAACTGTTGATTCATCCCGCCGACGAAACTGCCAAACCCTCCCATGAATTTGCCGATGCCTGCGAAAAGAAAAATCACACCCAGGGTTGCACGAAGCAGCGAGTAGGCGAGTTCGCGATGATTTGTCATTCCCAAAACCTCCTGTGATAGCGCCCATTGATTGCGGGCATCTGATCGTGTCAGCACCACTCGCGGAGCGGTGGGTTTAAACTGAAACATCCGCCAACTACCGTAGGCGATACTGACAGGCAAAAATTAAAGCGATGAAGGGAGGGATCGGGAATCGGGCTTTTGATTTGATTAGCATTCGCTTTAAGGGGATTGCGTTGTAAAGTTACCGAAAAAGTATTCAATTTGCAAAATAGTTCATTTGTAATGTGCTTTGGGACCTTTACGTCCCTGACGGTTCGATTGGGTTTTTCGCCAAGAAAACACTGATCGCAAAGAACGCAAAGGCCACGCAAAGAACCGCTAAGTCTGTAGAACTTTTAGTGGCGGACAGGTTGAATAATTTCCACATTGAGTGACAGACGAGAATGTCTGTCCTACTCTAAGTGTTATGGTAAAGTCGAAAACAGGGTCGCAAAAACAGACCGTGAAACGCACGCCCGAAAAGAAGGGCACCGCGCTTTCCGTTTCCGAGTTTCTCAAACTCAAACAGCCAAAAGGTGATCTGCTTCTCGATGTCGAAGGTCAAGCGGTATCGTTGACGAGCCTGGAACGCGTCTACTGGTCCGACGAAAGGATCACGAAGTTTGATCTGCTTTGCTATTACCTGCAAATCAGCCCACACATATTGCCCTTTCTGAAGAACCGTCCGGCAATACTGCAGCGCTGGCCGCGCGGGATTAATGCGCCGATGTTTTTTCAACAGGATCTCGAGAGCGCACCCAGTTTCATTAAGACCGTGAGGCTCCGAAATCAGGTTGGGCGAGAACTCGATTATGCTGTTTACACGACGACGGCCTCCCTGCTTCATTTCGTGAACCTGGGAACGATCGAACAGCATCCGTGGCATTCGACGACGGCAAATCTTGACAAGCCTGACTGGATCGCTATCGATCTCGATCCCAAGAAAGCTCCCTGGGAAAACGTGCTGCAAGTGGCGCTGGTTACCAAGGAAGTTTGTGACGATGTGGGAGTAAAGGCGTTTCCGAAGACTTCCGGCTCGTCAGGGATACATGTCTATCTGCCGCTGAAGCCGACGAACAAGTATGAAAGTGTGGCCGAGTTTTCGCGGTTGCTCGCGGGCGAAGTGGCGCGGCGAGCACCAAAGATTGCCACCGTTGAGCGGACTATTGCCAAAAGAAAGAGGGACCAGGTTTACGTTGACTGGATGCAAAACGCGCGCGGCAAGAGCCTGGCGGCGGTGTTCACAGCGCGCGCGAAACCAAAAGCCACTGTGTCGATGCCTCTGACCTGGAAACAAATTGAGCAGGGCGTGAAGATTTCCGACTTTACAGTCAAAAACGTTCCCACCCTGCTCAAGAGAAACGGCGATGCCTGGGCTGATTTTTTTGCCAACCGCCAGAAGTTAAAGCTTGGCTGAAATCTTTTTCGGCTTGATCTTCACGCCCCGCTGAGAATCACAAACCATCTTCTCGTTTTTGGCAGAAAAAAAGCAGGCAGTTAATCTGTCCTGATGCTGGGCAACATTGCAAAGGCACTCGAGCAACAAGAGAAACTGAAAGCCATCGATGTTGCCATCCCCAACCGGCTCGCCAGCGTGATCGTCAAGCACCAGATGTGAGCCCGCGTCTTGGACTTTTTTAAACCGCGCTCGTGTCAGCTGCGTTAGATGAAGGCCGTAAATGATGAAGTTGGCTGGCGTCGATCAGGTTGAGTCCCTGTTCGCGGACGTTTTTGAATCCGGGAACAATCTCTCGATCGAATGGCTGCATGCCATTCGGGTTTCGCTTGTGACCGGTGAAGTCGAGATGGAGGTGCTTGCGCAGGAAGCGATCGGGTACACCGGCAAACCGGGCGATAGGATATTTGATCACTTCACCAAACAATCTCTTACCCATCTTGCTGTAATAGATAGGCACGCCGAGCGAAAACTTGGCGTTGACGCGACTGCCGCCCTTCCAGAATTCGAGATTGTATCTCCAACAGGTAAAGAAAAACTCCCACTGCAAGTCGGTCATGTCTATCAACTTTGCACTGTCCTTCTTCTGGATACGCGTGTCCTCAAGCGGCACAAAGAACGTCGGCACAAACGTGCCCTTGGCATCGCGTAAATCATAAAGCAAATCGAGAGATTGTTTCGTGTCCTCCCTGGTTTCGCCAGGCAGGCCTATGATGAAGGTGCACATTGGAAACAAATTATGCCGGTTCAGAATTTCCATTCCTTTCAGCACAACATCGCGCCACTGACGAGACTTGTAGGGATAGCCCTTCCCCTTCATGTACGTATCAAAGAGTCGGGCGCTGCCGGTCTCCAGGCCGATGATCGGATCGGCGGCGCGTTTGTCCGGATGCGTCGAGCTCTTATGCTGAACGTGAGAATAGGGAACAATCAAAGGGGCCAGGCGCTCAATAATAGACGGGTCCTTGACGACCGGGGCCATGGTGATATGCGACGTTTGCATGAGTTCAATTCCGGGTACGCTGACGATGCCTTTGAAAAGTCTCTCTAGCGCCGGCACATTTGTTTCGAAGTTTGGCAACTGCTCGTAGAGAAACATGTCCTCAGAAGCGAGCAGGACACTGTCCGCACCTTCGCTCGCATTCATTCTTACGCTTTCGAGAATGTGTTCCAATGGGAACGAGCGCCCAACCTTCGTCGCTGGTCCACAAAACTGGCAACCGCGTCCACAACCTCGCGTGATCTCGACCACTCCGAACGTTGAACGATGACGGACAACCGGAATCTCTTCAACCGTTGCCTGCATCTCTTTCGGGACCTTGATAATTCGTGGCAAGGATGGGTCGCCTTGCATATACGATTGAAGAGATCGTTGAAGACGCGCTCGATCTCGCCATCGATCAGGTAGTTAATCTTAAACTGGTCCAGACGATTTGCCTTTTCCAGTTGCCAGGCGCCCGGGCCACCAATAACAATCTTTGGTCGATACTTCCTGATTACCGGATGGGTGACGATCTTCAAGAATTCATGCGCATTAAGTGGAGTCAGGTTCTCGCCGAAAATTTTGGCATAAATGTCTGTTGCGTAAGAGATGCCCAGCGGGTTGTGGGCATGAATGGCCAGCACCTTCGTCTCTGGACCCACGAATTTTTCCAGTTCACTGACGTAACAAGTGACGACGTCTTCTTCAGGGTATTCCCTTAGTAACAGCGTTTCGACCATACGCAGACCATTGGGAACATACTTGGCCCTGCCGTCGGGCCACGACTCATTAGCGAAGAAAACCTTATTAAAGAGTGTGTTGCTGAGTTTGTAGGGGACGGCAGCAGACATCATCTGCTGCCAGATACTGTGGTGCCACTCACTCGCTTCGGTAGATGACGCCGTCAACACGATTAGAGGTGAAGCCATTAGGGAGAGCCTCCTCTGGATTGCGATCGCCTATTTAAGCGGTCGGTCAAGGGACACGGTGCCAAAGTGCGCGATTATGACCAATCCAGCAGGTGGTCGGATTCTTACACCAGCACTAAGGGTTGCCAAACAACCTTGGTTTGCCGTGAGGGAACCATGCCCGCAAGGAATAATGGGCGGCAGCCTGAGTGATTTGATGCCGGAAAGTAAGGGTTTCAGAGACGGTCGACGCTCATTGCTTACCACCGTTCTCGCGCCATCTCCGGCACAGATCTCCAGCGGCTTCAGGCCAGTTTGGAAATTGAAAAGTGAAGCCTGACTGTAGAAGTCTTGTCGGAATTACTCGACGACTTTTGAGCATCAGTTCCGTTTCACTGCGAAGAAGGAACGCTCCCAGCTCCAACATCCATTTCGTCGCCGGAAGACCAAAGGGTATGCCCCACGCTTTTCGCAGCGTCTGCATGAATTCGGAGTTGGGTAGAGGATTTGGAGCGGCGAGGTTGACCGGACCCGAAAGCTCCTCATGATGAATTAGCCAGTCTACGGTTCGCGCAAAATCTTCGTCGTGTATCCAGGAAACAAACTCTCTTCCGTCGCCAAAGCGCCCGCCCAGCCCAAACCGCACCAACCGCAAAAGCATGTCGAAAGGTCCGCCCCTCCCTGGACTCATTACAATTGCCGAGCGCATCAACACCTTGCGCGTATCTGGAGTTGCCGCTGCGTTGAATTCGCGTTCCCATTTCTTCACGACATCAATGCTGAAGCGCCAGGTATCCGGGGCATCCGGTTCCGATCCACCGATGATTCCGGTTTGTTCGTCGTTAGGCGCGTCGTAACGGTGCGCATAGAGGGTGGCCGTGCTCGCCTGAAGCCAAACGCGCGGGGCGGCGTTTGCCTCGGCGATAGCCTGCCCGACAACTCGTGTTGAGTTCACTCTCGAATCAATGATAATGCGGCGATTCTCTGCGGTGTAGCGACAATTTACGCTCTGTCCGGCGAGGTTGATGACAGCGTCTGCACCTTCTATTTCCCTGGCCCAGTCGCTCAATTTCTCACCGTCCCACCTCACCACGCGCCAGGGCAGCGCGTTGGTTTGAGTCCTACTAAGAACTACGACGTCATCGCCACGTCGGTGGAATGCACGGGACAGAACCGTGCCCACTTGACCTGAACCTCCAGGGATTACAACTTTCATTGATCCTCGCTTTCAACTTCCTCGTCGCTTACCTTAGCGCTTGAATCGGGAGTCAGATCGCATCCGCCGATAGTTCCCAATTGCTTGAAGCGTGCGGCCACTCAATTACCAACAAAGGGAGCCGCAGCCGGTGGTTTGCACGCAGGACAAATCTACAAGCTTTTGAATTTTCTCTAAATTCTTGGATTTACTCTCTCTCTTCGTTGGACCTAAGGCTTGATTTCCACGGAAGTACGCATCGCTTCTGTCCCAACAGTTCGGCATCTTTTTTGCTGCAAAGATTTTCATCCCCCGATCAGTTAGGCATGCTCAGTTTGCCAAAGGTCAGAGTAGTTTCGCCACCCCAAGCCGGAGGGCCATCATTGGGACGAGGATCAGACTGGTCTATTACCTACACGAAGCGGCTTGTACCGACTTGTGATCGAGCCGTCTTCTCTCTCTTCAATCTAAACAGGAGGCAGTTATGCGAAAGGAAAGTTGCGGCTTACGCGTGTTCTTTTTTTTATTTATCGCAGCTTTGTTTCTTCTTCAGGGGTCAGGAACAATGGCGCAATCCACTTCTTCCTTGCAGGGCACGGTAACTGACGAAAAGGGTGGAGTCGTTCCCAACGCCACTATAGTGGTGCGCAACCAGGCGACTGCTATTGAAAGAACTACTCATACGGATGAATCGGGCAGTTATCAAGTGGCTGCTTTGCCGGCCGGCTCTTATCACGTTGAAGTTCGCGCACAGGGATTTGGCACGCAAATAGTTGATAGCCTCAACCTCGAGGTGGCCCGCCCGGTCGTTAAAGACTTTCAGCTCAAAGTCGGCGACATCAATCAACAGGTGACGGTTACTGCCGATACTTCTGTCATAGAATCAGCTACAACCTCAGTCGGCACGGTTATCAACCAGAGGACAGTGCAGGAGATACCACTTAACGGTCGTCACTTTGTCGACCTTGGCCTACTAATCCCCGGCTCAGTCACCCCTCCTCAGAATGGGTTCCTGACCGCACCGCTCAGAGGTCAGGGATCATTTGGCCTAAACACCGCCGGCGGACGTGAAGACACTGTGAATTTCATGATCAACGGCGTGAACCTTAACGACATGGTGCAAAACCAGATCACTTTCCAGCCCTCGATAAATACCGTGCAAGAGTTCAAAGTTGACAACTCCACGTTCAGCGCCGAATACGGTCGAAACTCGGGAGCTATCGCAAATATTGCGACACGGTCAGGCACGAACGACTATCACGGCGAGCTGTTTGAGTTTCTCCGCAACAGCGCGCTCGACTCGCGAAACTTCTTTGAGCGCACTGCCCATCCAGCCCCATTCAAGCGCAACCAATTTGGTTTTAATCTGGGGGGCCCAGTTATTTTTCCGCACTTCGGCGAAGGCGGTTCAGCTTTAGCATACAAGGGGAAAAACAAGACGTTCTTCTTTTTCAGCTACGAAGGATTGCGCCAGCGCCAGGGACTAACGATTTCCGGCGTGACAGTTCCGACGGTCGCACAACGAGCGGCCGTCACCGATTCGGTGGTTAGCAAATTACTGCCGTTGATTCCATTGCCGAATGTTGGCACCTCCAGTTTTAGCGGGTCGGCGACAGCACCGGTGAACATAGATCAGTGGACAGGCGATGTGAGTCACAACCTTGGCATCAACGACAGGCTGCATGGTTATTATGCGTTTCAGCGTGACCAGCGCGGAGAGCCTACATTGCAGGGCAACAATGTTCCGGACTTTGGCGATACTCGCCGGTCACACCGGCAGATATTTACATTAAATGAAACGCACACGTTTGGCTCCGCTCTCGTTAATGAAGCGCGGTTCGGTTTCAACCGCATCCATATCACGTTTAGCCCAAACGCAAAGCTGAATCCACTCAATTTCGACATCCACGATGGCGTTACTGAGCCGATTGGGTTGCCGCAGATTAGCGTTGGCGGTGGCGGCATCAATCTGGGCGGACCGGCTGGCTTCCCCCAGGGACGTTCCGACACGACTTTTGTGGTCTCGGATACTCTCAGCTATCTGCGCGGCAACCATTCCCTGAAGTTCGGCGGCGAATGGCGACGCTTCTACAACAACAACACCAACAGGGACACCGGCTCGTTCAATTTTGCTAGTACGGCAACTTTTTTGGCGGGAAACGCCAACGGATTCAACGTCACGCTGGGTGATGTTTCGACCGCAATCGCTCAGGGGGCATTGGGCCTGTTCGTGCAGGACAATTACAAAATGCGGTCGAATCTGACACTTGAGCTCGGTTTGCGCTGGGACTGGCTAATGTCCCCGACCGAACGATTTAACCGTTTTGTCGACTATATTCCTGAGATTAACTCCCTTGTGCAGGTAAACAATGGGATCGCCCCCGTGTATCACACCAACTGGAAAAATTTCCAGCCGCGCCTCGGCTTCGCCTGGGATCCTTTTAAAGACGGCAAGACTTCCGTACGCGGAGCCTATGCGATTCTTACCGATCAGCCCGTCACAAATCTCGTAACCGGTAATGCCTCGAATCCGCCGTTCGCCAGTGCGGTTGCGCTGCCGAATACTGTACCAACGGTGCACCTGTTCGACGCAATAGATGTAGCGCGGCCGGGCGCTACCATCTCTCCCAGTTCTTCAGATCCAGACTTCAACAATGCCTACGTTCAGTCGTGGAATTTGAACGTGCAGCGTGAAGTTAGACCGGGGATGGCACTCACTGTCGGATACTTTGGATCAAAAGGAACTCACTTGCGACTTACGCGCAACCTGAATCAGACATTTCTGAATTCAGCGCTGGTTGCGACCCGTCCTTTTCCAACTCTGTCCTCAAGCAGCCCAATAAAGCCGAACACGCCGTTGTTGAACATCACGTTTCGCGAAGGAACAGGGGTGTCAAACTACAATGCGTTCTGGGCAACGGCAACTAAGCGGCTGTCGCGTGGGTTTCAGTTTAACGCTTCGTACACGTGGTCGAAGTCAATTGACTACAATTCGCAAAGTTCTCAAGGCGTGACCCTGCAAGACAGCTTTAACCTGCGTGGGGATCGTGGCCTGTCAGACTTCGATGCCCGGCACCGATTTGTGGTAAACGGACTCTATGAACTGCCATTCCATGGAAAGCAACTGGTGAGTGGTTGGCAGCTTTCGTTTATCACTCAATCACAGAGCGGAAATCTGGTGACGCTGCTAGCCGGAAACGCTGGAGCGATTGGAGCAATTCCAGCCGCGAACGCTAATTCTTTGACGGGCCTCGCCACCTTGCGTCCCGACGCCGCGGGAGCGATCACGATATCGCCAACTGCTGCCCCGGGTGTGATTGGCGTTCAATGGTTCCCAAATCTGGTGTGCGATCCACGACCTGGCGGTTCATGTCCGGCAGGCTCTGTGGCCACGCTGCCCATCGCCTTTATTGGCGGTAAGAGCATCTTCCATTTCGGCAACCTCGGACGTAACGTCGTGATTGGTCCGAGGTTTAACAACACCGATTTCTCAGTTATCAAGCGCACGAAGATCGGTGAGAACCGACTCATTGAATTCCGCGCGGAGTTCTTTGATCTCTTTAACCATGCCAACTTTGGTCAACCCGGTCGCGTCGCGCAGCTCGGCAGCACATCGTTTGGCGTAATTACTAACACACGTTTTCCCACCGGCGACTCAGGATCGTCACGCCAGGTGCAGTTTGCCTTGAAGTACAAATTCTAGGAGGCGAATCAGTCCGGTTTATCCGCGCACCGGCCATTAATGACGGGTGCTTTTTTCAAGGCTATCGCACGTTGCCTTCGGAGATGTTCGCGTTCCGCTCCAAAAGTGCATTAGCCACTTTCTGCGCTATCTCCTCAATGCTCTCGTTTTCATAAACGGGAATTCTCTCGTCTGCCAACTCGTAAACGGGACGGCGCGCTACGTAGAGTGCTTCCGCGACCTCACGCGATCGTGCCAGCGGCCGTGCTTCATGGCTGGCCTCAATTCTTTTCCAGCATAAATCAAAGGATGAGTCCAACCAGACAGCCAATGCTTTGTGCTCTGCGATCAGCTGGCGATTCTCTGCTATCGTCCAGCCTCCGCCGCCGATGGCAATAACACAGTCAGTCGCTTCAAGCAGCACTTCACGCAAGGTTTGCGTTTCGACCTTGCGAAACCTTTGTTCTCCCTCTTGCTCAATAATTTCTCGAGGGCTTCGCTTTTCTCGCTGAGTGATCAGATTATCCAAATCGATCGCGCGTCGGTTGAGCTTGCGGGCAAGGCTCCAGGCAACGGTCGTCTTCCCTGTGCCCATGAAGCCAATGATTATGATTTGCTGATTGGTCATAACCGAGCGTCGGCCATCTGGTTTGAAATGCTCTTATCATCTTTTCATAACTATTGAGGCAAGCGAAACTCTCCGAGATCGCGGTAGGACTGCCAGTTACCCGACAGCCCCCGCACAGATCCCGGCGTGCAGTTTTCCCGCACCGGGCTCTTCGGTGATACTCGCCTCCGCAGGAAGGCCTACCGATAGACAGGTGTGGCCCGCGCAGCGATA
>WNFZ01000737.1_pt1 | contig 31601 bp, 20 predicted proteins | sample 5400081 | NCBI WGS metagenome assembly WNFZ01 (sample SAMN13153365, study PRJNA577476) | soil metagenome | isolation source: 80 cm soil or saprolite under grassland replicate 1 | place: USA:California | collected 2016-06-15 | reverse complement strand
TCCGAACGGGGAGCTGCGGGCGTTCGCCAACATCGACGGGCTCAACTTCAGTTGGGATACCCCACGCGTCGTAGGCAACGGCTGGACCAACCCGGCCGCCACCCTGTTCGCCTGATGACACCGGTGGGCGTCACACGCGACGCCCACCGGCAAGTCGGAACCGTGCCGCCCGAAGACGGATACGGCATGGATATCGGATGAGTGACGTCGCCCGCTAGGTTTCCACGCAGCTCAAGATGTCCTGAGGAGAATCGTGGCGCGAGGACTTTCATGGCGCCGGCCCACCGTGTCGGCTGTCGTTATCGTGGCGCTGGTCGTCGCGGGTGCCGTGCCCTTGGCCGTACGGCCGGTGCGGAATCTCCGTGCGGACAGCGCGCCTACCGAGCTGACCGACGCTGTTGCCGCCATGGCGGCGGCCAAGAGGTTCGGCACCCGCGTCGAAATCTCCGGGCAACGGTCGGAAACGGCTCAGGTGTACGCGTTGCCGAGCGGGCGCCTCGCCGCGGAGCTGCATACGAGCGTCAAGCGGGTGCGTCGCCCCGACGGCACATGGACGGCTCCCGATGCGACGCTGCGCGTCGCGGCAGACGGTTCCGTCGCGCCGGTCGCGGCCGCAATCGGGTTGCGCCTGTCCGGCGGTGGCGCTGGGCCACTGGTTACCGTGGAGCGGGCCGGAAGGCGGCTGTCCCTGTCGTGGCCCGCAACGCTGCCGGCTCCCGCCCTCGACGCTGACACTGCCACCTACGCCGAGGTGCTGCCCGGCGTCGATCTGCGGCTGCGCGTCGAAGTCGAGGGCTTTTCCGAGGTATTGGTGGTCAAGAGCCGCCAGGCTGGGGCGAACCTCGCGCTGCGCGCGCTGAGGTTCCGCGTTGACTCGACCGGCCTGTCGCCGAGCGTGGACCCGAGTGGTGCACTGTCGGTTGTGGACGATGCCGGCCGCATCGTGTTCGGCTCGGGTTCGCCAGTCATGTGGGATTCCAACGCCTCGGCGCGGCGCTACGCGGCGATGCAGGTACGGGTGCAGTCCGGCGAGGTGGTGGTCATCCCCGATGAGGCATTGCTGGCTGATGCGGCCACGATCTATCCGGTGCTGATCGATCCAGGTCTCGGTGCGTCGCACTGGACCCAAGTGATTAAGAACTTTCCCAACCAGTCCAACTGGACCGATGCCAACCACGACCGGGCGGAGTCGAAGGTCGGCTACTCCAACGATCCACAGCAACAGCCGGCGGTGACCTACCGTTCGTTGTTCGAGTTTCCCACCGAGATCTTCCGCGGCGCCCGGGTCTCAGTGGCGCGGTTCAGTGCGAAGCTGATCCATACGTATTACTGTTCGGCGTCACAGGTCGACCTGTGGCGTACCGGTGCGATCGGCCCCGGCACCACGTGGAACACCGCGGTGTGGCGATACCGGGTCGCCTGGAACAACGGTGGTGACGGCAACTCCTGCCGCAGCGGGTACGGCGGAAGCTCGGTCGAGCTGGGCACCGGCGGCAACGAGACCTCCGGTGGACTGGCCGCCGCGGCTCAGGACGCGGCTGACTCGGGTGAGGCGTTGACCGTCGGCCTGGTCTCGCCGGACGAGGGCACCGCGAACACGTACTGGAAGAAGTTCGACCCGGCCAGCCCGTTCCTCTACGTGGAGTTCAACCACTACCCCAACGTTCCCGACCAGCTCGGCATCGACGCCAAGCCGTGTGTCCGGGGGGCCGGCCGCCCGTACGTGAAAGGCACTCCGACCCTGGCCGCCCGGATATCCGATGTGGACGGTGGTTTGATGACCGGCCGGTTCGAGTGGGCCAGGCTGCGTGAGGACGGTACGTCGCTGGCCAACCCCTCCGGCCCGCTGGACCAGGGCAGCCGTGGCTCCGGTGACACCGCGCTGCGGCAGATCCCAGACGGTGTACTGGCCAACGACGACACACCGCTCGGCACCGGCGATTGGGACGGCGACGGGCACCCCGACGTCATCGCCAGGGACGCCGGCGGCTATCTGTACCTGTTCCCAGGCGACGGGCGCGCACTCGGACGTCGGGTGACGATCGGTTCGGGGTGGAACGACTACACGATCGCCGGGATCGCCGACTGGGACAACGACGGCAGGCTCGACATCGTCGCCCGGGCCGATGACGGCGTGCTGTGGCTCTACCCAGGCGACGCCCGGCGAGCCCCGTCGACCGCGGCACGCGTGCAGATCGGCTCGGCGTGGAACGGTTACACGTTCGCCGGAGTCGTCGACTGGGACCGTGACCGCTTTGTCGACATCGTCGCCAGCGGCAGTGACGGCACGCTGTGGCTGTATCCGGGCGAGGGCCGGCGGGCACCGTCGACCGCGGCCCGGGTGCAGATCGGTTCGGGCTGGGACGGGTACCAGTACTTCGGCACGATCGACTGGGACCGCGACGGGAGCCCGGACCTGCTCACCCAGTTCAACAACGACGGCGACCTCTGGCTGTACCTGGGGAGCGGGACGCGGGCGCCGTATTCCGGTAGCCCGCAACGGTTCCGCATCGGCACCGGATGGGGACACTACACCGGCCTGGTGACGCCGGACTGGAACGGCGACAGTGCGGCCGACCTGGTCGCCCGCCCGCCCGCGGGGGACGGGTGGTTGCTCTACCCGGGCTCGGGCGGCCGTGGTCCCGGCGGGCAGCAGTGGGAGGCGGCACACGTTGGCGCCACCAACGGTGAGACGTACGCCTTCCACGCCGTCGCCATCGACAGCGCCGGGCTGGCCGGCTCGACGACCGGCTGGTGCGAGTTCACCGTCGACACGGTCGCGCCGGGTCCGCCGAAGAGCGCATGGTCGGACAAATACCCGGAGGACCGGTTCAACGGAGGCATCGGCCAAAGTGGACAGTTCACGTTCTATCCGCCGGACACCGGTGCCGACGATGTCGCACAGTACGTCTGGGCGCTGACTCCGTTCAGCACCCCGCCCACCGACGGCACGCGTACGGTGGCGGCGTCGGCGAGTGACCATACGGCCACGGTGACGCTCACGCCGACCAGCGAAGGCGTCAACTTCCTCAAGGTGTGGACCGTCGACCGGGCCGGCAACACCAGCCCGCTGGCATCCGCTTTGGCGTACCGGTTCACGGTCGGTCCAGGTACTCCGGCGGTGGCGCAGTGGCGGTTCGAGGAGGGCGGCGGAACGACGGCCGGCGACGAGTCGGGCAACGGCCACCAGCTGAGCCTGACCAACGTCGGGTGGACCACGGGCCGTCCCGGCGGCGCGCTGTCGTTCAACGGCAGCAACGCTTTCGGCTCGACGCCGTCGGTCCTGGACACCAGCGGGAGCTTCAGCGTGGCCGCCTGGGTTCGGCTGACCGCAGGCGGCGCCACCCGTGCGGCGGTCAGTCAGGAGGGCGCCCGCGGCTACGCCTTCCATCTGGGGTACTCGGGCAACCGGGACCGTTGGCAGTTCAGCGTCGGCGACGGCGATGCGGCCGTACCAGCACAGGCATCTGTCTTCTCCGACGCCGCGCCGCAGCTTGGGGTCTGGACCCATCTGGTCGGCGTGTACGACCAGGGAAGCCGCACGATCCGCCTTTACGTCAAGGGGACGCAGATCGCCGGCGACGTGGCCGCACCAGCCCTGCCTAACGCCACCGGTGCCTTGACCATCGGGCGCAGCCGGTGGTCGGGCAGCCCGGCCGACTACTGGTCCGGCGACGTGGACGAGGTACAGCTGTGGAACCGGATGCTGACCGCCTCTGACGACATCCGCGGCATGGCCCGTCCACAACCGCCGGTCGTGACGTTCCCGAGCGGCACGGCGGGCACCATTGGCCAACCGTTGCCCGTGACGTTCGCGCCGGGTGGCGACGGTGACATTGTCGGGTACCGGTACACCGTCGCCGGTCAGGCGCCGACCACGGTGAAGGCCACCACGCCGGGCAGCCCGGTCACCGTCGGGGTCACGCCGACCGCGGCCACCGTGACGTTCACCGCCGTCACCATCGACCAGGCCGGTAACGAAAGCATTCCCGGCGACCCGCAGACGCTCAGCGCGAGCCCGGGCCCACCCGTACCCCACCGGGCGCGCGACCTCGGCGGCGACGGACGTGCCGATGTGACGTTCGGGTTTGCGAGCCCCACCGGTGGCACCCAGACGTGGTCTCTGGTCTCGCGCGGCGCGACGTTCTACCCGCCGACCGTACGCACCACCGGCGGCACCGATCCGGTCTGGGACAGCGCGAAACTCAAGCAGGCCGGCGGGGATTTCGACGGTGACGGCCGCGCCGACGTGGCGTATCTGCGCGACGAGGGAGCCTGTGGCATCAGCCTGTCCGTCGCGCGGTCCGACGGCAACGGGCTCGCCGTGCAGTCCGGCCCGGTATGGCAGCGCCCCGCCGGGGCGTGGTGCTGGGGCGGATCGACACCCTACGCCGGTGACTTCACCGGCGACGGCAGAGACGACCTGCTCATCTTCTATGACTACGGCGACACGCACTATTCGTTGTGGGTCCTGCCGTCCACGAGCACCCCTGCCGAGATCGGATTCGGCGACCCGATCCGGTGGCACGACAATCCCGCCGGCTGGGCCGACCCTAAGAAGATCAAGATCGTGGTCGGCGACTTCAACCGCGACGGGCGAAGCGACGTGGGCCAGTTCTACGACTACGGCAACGCCCAGACCAAGTTGTGGATGTTCTACGCCGCCGCCACCGGCGACGCGTTCACTGCGCCGGTCGTGCGCTGGGACAGCGGCGTGAACAACTCCAACTGGGCCGACTTCAAGGCGGTCGCCGGCGACGTCAACGGCGACGGCGGCACGGACATCGTCCACATGTACAACTACGGCAACGGCGTATGGCGGCTGTGGACCTTCACGCTGCAGGCCGACAACACCTTCGCCATCGCACCCGCCGGCCAGGCGGCCTCCTGGTCGGACTGGAACGCGGTCAAGGTGATGGCCGGCGACTTCACCGGCGACGGAAAGGCCGACCTGGCGTACTTCTACGACTACGGCAACGGCCGCTCGAAGCTGTGGAGCCTGCCGTCGACCGGAACCAGCTTCGGACCGGAAGTCCTCCAGTGGGACAGCGGTACCGGCGGCTGTGACTGGAACGCCATCCGCACCACCTGATCCCACATGAACTGTCGAACCTTCTACGGGGTGGAGATTGCTGTGATGCGCCGATTCCCACGTCCATTTGCGCTGGGGCTTGCCGTGGTGCTGGCTACCGGCCTGCTCAACGGCGTTGTCGTCCGGGCTGAGGCGGAGACGGAGTTTCAGCCCCGCGCGTTGCGCAGGACGCCGTCAGTGCCGGTGGTCACGGTGACGGGGGCCAAACAGGATCTCCCACCGGCACGAGGTGTTGGTCCCCAACCCAAGCCGGCGTGGCCGGCGGCCGCGACCGCCACCGTCGCGCTGCCGCCGCGCGCCACCAACCGCAGCGCCTCGGCGCCCACGCAGGCGATCCGGGCGGGCGCGCTGCCGGTGTCGGTGGCCAGGCCGGTTGGCGGGTCGACCACCGCGGTCGCCGGCGAACCCGCCAGCGTGCGGGTGGAGGTTTTCGACCACGAACGGGCGCAGGGTCAAGGGCATCACGTCATGGTGTTCGGCGTCGGACGCGCCGACGGCGTTGCCGAGCCCGGTCAGGTACGCGTCGAGGTGGACTACACAGGCTTCCGCTCCGCGTACGGTGCCGACTGGAGCAACCGGCTGCGCCTGGTCAGCCTGCCCGTATGCGCGCTTACCGCGCCTGATCGTCCCGACTGCCGAGCCGTCCCGGTTGCCTCGGCCAACGACGCCGCCGGCGGACGGGTCAGCGCCCAGGTGACCGCGGCGACGGGCGGTTCGTTGTACGCCCTCGACGCGACGCCCTCGGGCAACACCGGAGACTTCACGGCCACCTCCCTGTCGTCCGCGGGCAGCTGGTCGGTCGGCGGCTCCTCCGGCGAGTTCTCCTGGTCGTACCCGCTGGCGGTGCCGCCGGGACTTGGTGGCCCGACGCCGAAGCTGGCGCTGGCCTACTCCTCGCAGTCCGTAGACGGGCATACCGCGGCATCCAACAACCAGCCGTCATGGATCGGCGAAGGGTTCGACCTGTGGCCCGGGTACATCGAGCGCCGCTACAAGGCGTGCGCCGACGACATGGGCGCAGGCGCCAACAACACGGTCAAGACCGGTGACGAGTGCTGGGGACCGGACAATGCCGTGCTGTCGCTGGGTGGCGGCGGCAACGAGCTGGTCCGTGACGACAACACCGGCGCGTGGCATCCAAGACACGACGACGGCTCCCGGATCGAACACCTCACCGGAGCCGTCAACGACGACAAGGACGGCGAGTACTGGAAGGTCACCACCGTCGACGGCACCCAGTACTTCTTCGGCCTGAACCACCTGCCCGGTTGGTCCACCGGCAAGGCGGAGACCCACGCCGCATGGGCCACACCTGTGTTCGGCAACAACTCCGGGGAACAGTGCCACCGCGACACGTTCGACGCCTCGTGGTGCCAGCAGGCCTACCGGTGGAACCTCGACTATGTCGTCGACCCGCACGGCAACTCGATGTCGTACTGGTACACGCCGGAAACGAACTCCTACGCGCGCAACCAGACCGATAGCGCGGCAGCCCCGTATACCCGTGGCGGTTACCTGTCCAGGATCGAGTACGGCACGCGAACCGACGCGGAGTTCGGCACGGCGCCGCTGCGGGTCGTGTTCGACACCGCGGACCGTTGCGCGGCCGACTGTGCCAACCACGGCAGCAACTGGCCGGATACGCCGTGGGACGAGAGCTGCGACGGCGGCACCTGCGCCGGCAGGTACAGTCCGACGTTCTGGACGACCAAGCGACTGGCGAAGGTCACCACCCAGGTGTGGGGCGGCACCGCGTACCGCGACGTGAAGGCGTGGACGCTGACCCACACCTACCCGGATCCGGGTGACAGTACCCGTGCCGGCCTGTGGCTGTCGGCCATTTCGCACGCCGGTCTCGTCGGCGGTACCGCGAGCGTGCCTGACTACCAGCTCACGCCGGTCCAGCTGAACAACCGGGTCGACAGCGTGGATCACTCACCGGCAATGAACTGGTCGCGCTTGCGGACGATCCGTACCGAGGCCGGCGCGACCATCGACGTCAGCTACTCCGACCGGGACTGCGTACCGGGTTCGCGGATGCCCGCCGCACCGGACAACAACAGCCTGCGGTGCTTTCCGCGATACTGGGTGCCGCAGGGTGGCACCGAGCCGGTACTGGACTGGTTCCACAAGTACGTCGTGACGAGCGTCGTCGAGACGGACAACACCGGCGGCACCCTCACCGGCACGCCGCCATACAAGCCGCGAACGGTCACCGCGTACGCCTATCTTGGCGCACCCGCGTGGCATCACGACGACGACAACGGCCTCGTCAAGCCCAGCCGGCTGTCCTGGGGACTATGGCGGGGGTACGGCCGGGTGACAGTCACCAAGGGCGATCCGGGCGAGCGGACCCAGTCAGACACCGTGTACTTCCGCGGCATGGACGGCGACAAGCTGGCTTCCGGCGGTACCCGCAGCGCGCAGGTGGCCGCCGACCCGGCGGCCGGATTCGAGGGTGGAGGGGTCACCGACACCGAGGCCTACGCCGGAATGCCCCGAGAGCAGGTGACGCGCAACACCACCGACGGCAGCGTCGTCAACGCCACGGTCACCGACGCGTGGCAGTCGGGTCCCACGGCAACCCGCACCGTCAACGGCACCCCGGTCTATGCCCGCTATGTCGACGTCGGCGCCAGCCACTCGCGTACCGCCCTCGATGGTGGACGCGGTTGGCGCCGGACCAACTCCGTCGTTCAGTTCGACGGCTACGGCATGCCGACACAGACCGACGAGTCGGGCGATGCCGCGGTAGCGGGTGATGAGCAATGTGCGAGGCGGACGTACAACCGCAATGCCGAAAAGTGGATCATGAATTTGGCGTGGCATCTCGAGTCCTACGCGCTGCCGTGCGACCAGAGCCCCGCCATGGCCGCCGACGTCATCGGCGACACCCGCAACTCCTACGACGACCAGTCGCCGGGCGCAGCACCCGTCCGAGGGGACGTCACCCGGACCGAGGACGCCAGGAACTGGACGCCGGCAACGGGTCCGGACTACCTGACGACGGCGAGGACGGCCTATGACCGGTACGGCCGGGTCACCGACACGTGGGACGTCGTAGGCAACCACACCGGTACCGCCTACGCGCCGGCCTCCGGCGGACCGGTCACCAGAATCACCACGACCAGCCCGCTGGGCTGGACCTCGTACACGGACCTGGAACCGGCCTGGGGCGCGGTCCTTGACTCGTTCGACGCCAACGCCAAGCACACGCACGTGGAGTACGACCCATTCGGTCGGCTCACCGCTGTGTGGCTGCCCGGCCGCGACAAGGCCGGCGGGCAGAGCGCCAACACCAGGTACGGCTACCAGGTGCGGGCCGACGGCGTGACCAGTGTCAGTACCGCACGCCTGTTGCCCGACGGGGTTGGCTACGCGACGTCGTATCAGCTCTACGACTCGCTGCTGCGGCCGCGCCAGACGCAGAGCCCGTCGCCCGCCGGCGGTCGGATCATCACCGACTCGTTCTACGACTCGGCCGGCCGGGCATTCAAGTCCTACGGCGCGTACTACAACAGCAGCGCGGCACCGGGTGCGGACCTGGTGGCGCCGACCGACACCAGCCTGGTGCCCAGCCAGCTCCGTACCGGCTATGACGGTGCCGGCCGGGAGGCGGCGATGGTGTTCCAGCCGGGCGGCGTGGAACGGTGGCGTACGACGACCACCTACGGCGGCGACCGGGTCGACGTGACCCCGCCAAAGGGAGGGGTCGCCACGTCGACGATCACCGACGCGTGGGACCGCACCGTGGCGCTGCGCCAGTACCAGGGCGGCACACCCACGGGTCCCTACGACACCACCAGCTATGCCTACGATTCGGCCGGGCGCCGCACGACCATCACCGACCCGGCGGGCAACCAATGGAAGTTCGGGTACGACTTCCGTGGCCGCGTCGTACGTACCGAGGATCCCGACCGCGGCACCACGACCACCACCTACGACGACGCCGACCGGGTCCTGACGACCACGGACGCTCGCGGCACGACGCTCGCCTACAGCTATGACGCGATCGGCCGTCAGACCGGTCGCTTCGAAGGCTCCACCAGCGGCCAACGACGAGCCGAATGGACATACGACACCCTGCCCGACGGCAGCCATGCCTACGGCTATCCGGTCTCGGCGATCCGCTGGGTAGGCGCCGACGCCTACGCCACGACGGTGACCGGCTACACCGACATGTACCAGCCGACCGGCAACAGCGTCGCACTTCCGACGGCAGAGGGCCGGCTCGCCGGAACCTACGTCTCCGGTACCACGTACCGACCGGATGGCAGCGTCGCTTCCGTCTCGTTGCCGGCGGTCGGCGACCTCAAGGCTGAGACGCTGCGTTACTCCTACGACCCGAACCTGCCGCTGCCCACGAAGGTCACCACGGACTGGGCGCCCAACACGAGCTACGTCAGCGGCACCACGTACACCGAGCTTGGCCAGCTGCAGCAGTACATTCTCAGCACCGGCAACGGGGCCAAGGTGTACCACGCGTTCGACTACGAGGTCGACACCGGACGGGTACGTAACTCGGTCACGCAGCGGTCGGCTGCGACACCGCACACCGTCGCCGACCTGACGTACAGCTATGACCCCGCCGGAAACGTCACCAGGATCTCCGACACACCCGAGACCGGTGCCGCCGACACCCAATGTTTCAAGCAGGACTACCTGCTCCGGCTTACAGAGGCGTGGACACCAGGCAACGGCGACTGCGCTCCCGCGCCATCCGCTGGTGCCCTCGGCGGTCCCGCGCCGTACTGGCAGTCCTGGACATACGACAAGGTCGGCAACCGGCTGTCCCAAGTGGACCGGTCGTCGAGTACGGGCGCTGTCACCACCACGGGCGCCGTCACGACCACGTACACGCCCAAGCCCGGTCGCCGCCAGCCGCACACCGTGCAGTTGGCCAGCCGTGCCGACGGCACCAGCGTCCGCACCTCCGCATACTCCTACGACCCGACGGGCAACGTGCTGACCCGTCCGGGCACCGCCGCCGGGTCGAGCCAGGAGCTGTCCTGGGACGTCGAAGGCAGCCTGACCAGCGTTGCCGAGGCCGGAAAGGTGACCTCCTTCCTGTACGAGGCGGATGGATCGCGGCAGCTACGCCGTGACGCCGACACCGTGACCCTGTACCTCGGCGGCACCGAGCTGGCGCTCGACAGGCGCACCAACCAGCTGACCGCCACCCGCCACTACCTCTATGGCGGCGACACCGTCGCGGCACGTGGCGCGGGCGGGCTCAGCTGGCTGGTCGGCGACCATCAGGGTACGACCGGCACGGCCATCAACGCGCCGGACCAGGCGGCGAGCTGGCGCCGGCAGGCGCCGTTCGGGAACCCGCGCGGACCTGTGCCCGGTTCCTGGCCCGACCAGGTCGGCTTCGTCGGCGGGACGCAGGACCCGACTGGTCTGACCCATCTCGGCGTCCGCGAGTACGACCCCGACTCCGGCAGGTTCGTCTCCGTGGACCCGGTCCTCGACCCGGACGATCCCCAGCAGATGAACGGGTACGCGTACGCCAACAACAGCCCGGCCACGTTGAGCGACCCGAGCGGAATGGAGCCCGGGTCCTGGTGCGACACCTCGGCGTGCGCCGTGGTGACCGCGCAGACGCAGACCTCGCACCCGATGGAGGCGGGCTTCGAAAACGGCTACGTCCGGCACCGGGCCGCGCCGAACATCGACTCGAGGGTCTACGCGTCCGCCTTCGTCCAACACAACAACCTGGGTGGGACCCATCCGCCCGGCCACCCGGAGATGTACAGCCCACGGGACGGTCTGGGTACCGCGGTGTTCACCTGGGCCCAGAACGTCTACGAATGGGTCCACCGTCCTGGCGGGTCGGGCCACATGCCGACCATGATCTGCGCACCCTGCGCCCAAGGACTCAGCTCCAAGAATGTCCATTTCATGTTGGCAATGATCGGGATGCTCCCCGATGTCGGCGAATGGGCCGATGGCGCCGACGCGGCGCTCTATCTGGTCGAGGGCGACTACGAGAACGCCACATTGGCGGCGACGGGCGCAATCCCGTTCGCCGGCTGGCTCAGCGGTGTGCAACGGATCAAGAAGATGTTCAAGGCCGGCGCGAAAGCCGCCAAAGCCTGCAACAGCTTTGACCCGGACACACCCGTCCTCATGGCCGACGGCAACGAGAAGCCGATCGGAGCAGTTCGGGTCGGCGACCAGGTTGAGGCGACCGACCCAACGACCGACCGCACCGAACCGCAGACGGTCACCGAGCTGCATGTGCACCAGGACACCGAGCTGGCCGACGTCACAGTCGTGGACGCCGAAGGGCGGACTTCGGTCCTGTACACGACACAGCACCATCCCTTCTGGGACGCCACCACCGCAGCGTGGGTTGATGCCGGGCAGTTGCAGCCCGGACATCTGCTCCACACCACCAACGGCGACGGCGCTCGGGTGTTCAGTGTCCGCGAGTTCACCGGCAGCCGTCAGATGCTCAACCTGACCGTGAGCAACATCCACACGTACTATGTAGTGGCAGGCAGTACGCCTGTCCTCGTTCACAATGATGGTGGTTCTTCTAACCCCATTAGCCTGGGGGGTGACTACACGGGTCGTCTTGATCGCTTCCCTATGGGTCCGGGTACAGACTTTGAGATTCACGTTTATTACCGCGGCAGCGAAGTCGGCATTTTTGGCAGCAATGGATGGTTCAACAAACATCAGAAGACCGCTGACGTGTCGGTTCCAGAAGACGTCTATAATCGCCTGAAGGGTAAGGCGATCGAGGAGATGCGCGCATCAGGCCGAATCAAGCCCCTTGGTGAGCAAGACATTAGTGGTGATAAGTGGAAGATGCCGCGACTTGGGGGATGCTAGGTGAAGTTCATTAAGGTCGAGCAGACACGTGATGGTTATTTTTTGGATCCGGCCGCGTATCTCGCGTCACTCGATGAACACGCCGGAAGACTTCCGTCTGGAGCCGCTGCGTACGCGCGCGATCCGCAGCACTACGACTTCTACGGGCCAAGGTGCGTCAAGGATCTAAAGCTCGACAGCCTTAAACTCGTGGATGGACACGGGGCGCTTAGTGCGGAGTTGACATTTTCTCCAAATAAGTTCAAACACGACTCAGGGCTCGTGATTCGATATGTCGATTTGACCAACATCGCAGTCGACGTTTTGCCGGAGTCGGGAGCGGAAAAGAGGTGGCCTGAAACGCGGAGACTCGGAGATGTCCAGCTTGACGAAGTCCTTCCCCATCAGGCCGGTTGCAGTCACGAGATCAGGATGACTGGTGGAACGATCTTCGTGGTGAGCGCTGATCTTGTCGCAGAATGGGGAAACGTGTAGCTGGCGTTTCGGTAGCACGCGATTGCAGGGGCGTGGGATAGCGCGTTCGCCGCCATTGGGCGTTGCGCGAGCCGTTTCGGCATCTAGGAGAGCAAATGGATATCTGGCGGATAGACGCGATTCCTAAGCTCGGGCCTGCGAAATAGCCGAGGGGGGAGAGGATGCCGGAAGATCCGCCAAGGTTCCCGTTCGCCGCGGCGCGTGGGATCGATCTGCCCAGCGAGTACGCCCGACTGCGGGAGCAGGAACCGGTCATCCGGGTGAGGTTGGCGTCGGGCGACCTGGCGTGGATCGTCACCCGCTACGACGACGTGCGCCGCGTCTTCGCCGATGCACGCTTCAGCCGGGCCGCCCTGAACCGGCCAGGCGCGGTGCGGTCCATGCCGGTCGCCGGCGCGATTCCAGGACTGATCGTCGCAGCGGATCCGCCGGACCATACCCGGCTGCGCAAGCTGGTCGCGCCAGCCTTCACCAGCCGACGTATCGAGGCGTTGCGCCCGAGAATCGAGCAGGTCAGCGAAGGGCTGCTGGACACGGTGGCGGCAGGAGGTCCGCCGGCGGACCTGGTCGCCGACTACGCCGTTCCACTGCCGCTGACCATCATCTGCGAGCTTCTCGGCGTCCCGTATGGCGATCGTGCCCAGTTCAGCCAATGGGTGGACGCTACGTTGAGTTCGCCGGATCGCGCGGTTGACGAGGTGCGGGCGGCAGCCGCCCGCCTGATGGCTTATCTGGCAGGGCTGATCGAAGCCAAGCGCCGGGATCCGGCTGACGATCTGCTCGGTACCCTGATCGGGGCGCGCGACGACGAGGACCGGCTCAGCGAGGACGAGCTGGTCGGCTTCGCTGTGGGCTTGCTGGTGGCGGGGTTCGAAACCACCGCCAGTGAGCTGGCACATGCCCTGCTTCTGCTGCTGCGCCATCCGGATCAGTTGGCTTGGCTGCGCGAGGATCTGGCGCGGATGCCGGCTGCGGTCGAGGAGTTGTTGCGCTGCATTCCGCTGAGCAACGGGCTCGCGGCGATCCGGATCGCCACCGAGGACGTCGAGCTCGGCGGCGTCGTGGTACGTACCGGTGAGGCGGTGCTGCCGCTGACCGCCTCGGCCAACCGCGACGCCGGCGTCTTCACCGGACCCGAGCGCCTCGACCTGACGCGCGCGACCAACCCACACCTCGCCTTCGGACACGGCATCCACCATTGCCTCGGCGGCCAGCTCGCGCGCATCGAACTTCACGTCGGCATCGCCGCGGTCCTGCGCCGGTTCCCGGGTCTGCGGCTCGCCGTTGGCTACGAGGACCTGACCTGGAAGCCCAGCATGGCGCTGAACGCGTTGGCCGCGCTACCGGTCGCCTGGTAGCCGCTACACGTGAAGCTTCAGGCGGTCTACCGGCGCTGGGCCGACAGCGCGCTGGCGCGTGGGGATCAGTCGGCGGATACCAGGCAGATATCAGATGAATGAAGATCGGCGATAGCGTTCCCGCCCGGTTGGCGATGTGGTCGGGGCCGCACGGAACACATGCGGTACCCCGCCGGTCGAGTTTCGAGTGAGGACCTATTGGGGGGCGCGGGTGAGCATCAAGTTCTTGACTCTGATCGGTGTTTTCACCGCTGTGCTGATCGCCGTCACCCTGGACCGGCTGTTCGGCGCGGGGTTGTCCGGTGTCGTCATCGGGTGCCTGGTGGCGGCGGTGGTTGTCCTGCTGTTGGACCGGGACGTGAACGGCCTTGCGGGAGCCGTCGTCTTCGGTGGAGGTGCTCTGGCCGCGGTCGTGGCCCTCGTCGTCCAGCAGGTCCATTCGCTCGGCTGGGGGAAGGCGCTGGCGATCGACAGTGCGGTCGTCGTGCTGGCGGCGTTCGCGTTGTGGTTCGCCATCTTCGGGCGGCACCGGATGGCGGCCGCCCGGTTGTGCCGGCGGGCCGCCCAAGGCCTCGGCTGGCGGTACCGAAAACCCGACACCGACCTGCTACGCCGGGCCCGCCTGGCGTTCCCGACCGTGCCGGGCCGGGTGCGGACGTTGTACGCGGCCGCTGACGGCACCGTCGACGGGTTCGGGCTCACGTTTGTCACCGGCAGGGTCGCGCCGCAGGCATGGCTGGCACGGCTGCCTTTCGGGCTGCCCCAGGTCCTGGTACGACCCGGCGGCCGGGCACCTGACGGCACGCCGCTGGTCGAGTCGATGGGCGGCGACACGGCGTTCCGGGACGCGCTGCTCACCCCGGCTGTTGTCGGTGCCACCGTCGCCGGCGATGTGACCATGTGGCGCATCGAACGCGACGACGTCGTTGTCGTGTTCCGCCGGGCCGACGGTTCGGAGGCGATACAGCACCATGCCGCACATGTCGCCAGGCTCGTGCGATCCCTGCCCCTGGCCGAGCTACGCGCCCACGCGATAGACCCCGACAGCGTCCCCGATCCGAAGCAATGGGCCGAGCGCGTCGAGAATCGTCGGGTCGGTCAACGCCTGGCCGCCGGCATCGGCGCCGGCCTGGCGGCGCTGGTCATGTGTTGCGGCTTCTACAACGTGCGGATCCCGTCCCACGCCCGGGGTTCGATCATCATGCTCTGGATCGGCGGCGGCCTGATCCTGCTCGCGACGTTGCTCTGGTTCGCCGTGCCGCGCGATCCGTCCCGGGCCGATCGCAAGGCCCGCACCACCGCTGGAACCTCCTCCGCGCCGAGAGACGGCTAGGGTCTGCCGGCGCCGAGGCCTGGTCGCGCAGTGCCAGCGCCCCCGGCGGCGCCCAGCCTGGAATACGATCCGGCACGAGGAGGACCACGCATCGGCCTCGACCACAACCTGTCCCAGGGCAGCTGCCTGCACTGGACGCGAAGTGCCAACCCCGTCGGATCGCCGCCGGTATCCGACTACGAGATGCTCGACGACATCTACTGAGTGGACGCGCCCGGGGGAGGTTCGCCTACTCCGGCGCGCGGAAGGGAGCGACCGCATCATGCCCCCGACGACCGACGAGACCGGGCCGAGCGTGGCCAGCGACGAGGAACTGCAACAAGTGGTGGTCGGTGCGTTGACGCCACTCAATGCTCCGATCGCTCTTGTCGAGTACGACGCGGAATGGCCGCGGCTCTACGCCCGCGAAGCGCGACGTATCCGCGCCGTCCTCGACGACGCGGTGCGGTCAGTCGAGCACGTGGGCTCGACGTCCGTACCCGGGCTGGCCGCGAAACCGATCATCGACATCCTGCTCGTGGTGGCCGATTCCGGCGACGAACCGTCCTACCTGCCGGCGCTGGAGGCGACCGGGTACGTGCTGCGGATCCGCGAGCCGGACTGGTTCGAGCACCGCGTCCTCAAAGGCCCGGATACCAACATCAACCTGCACGTGTTCAGCGACGGCGCTTCGGAGATCGAGTGCATGCTGCTCTTCCGCGACTGGCTACGCCAAAACGATGCCGACCGCGACCACTACGAACGCACCAAGCGGGAGCTGGCCGGCCGCAACTGGCGGCACGTTCAGCACTACGCCGACGCCAAGACCGCGGTGGTCCAGGAGATCATGGTCCGCGCCACGGCCGCGGCGCGAGCGTCCGGATAAACAGTCACGCGGAGGCGCGTCCCGCGTCGGCGGTGTCGATGGTCCAGCGGACGCCATGCGGGGCGAGGAAGTCCAGGAACTCGGCCGGGTCGTACCCCTCGGCGGCTGCGAGGACTCCAGGGCGGGCCGGGTCCGTGACGAGTCGGTGGGCGGCCTCGACGGCGATGACCGCGGTGGTCCCGTACGTGTCCCGGCCGTACACCACACCGCGAGCGCGGTCGCCGTCCACGCCAGTGGCCTCGACGACTATGGTGAACCGCTGGGCGAGGCGGCTGTCCTCGGCAGGCCCGTCCGGCAGGCTGTCGATGACGTCGGCGGCGATGGGGGTACTCAGCCGGGCGCCCAGCTGAGCCTCGGCGAGGCCCTCGATGCCGCCGGCGCGTACATGGCGAGGAATCATGACGACCTCGGGCAGCGGGAACTTCACGACCGGGGTCGCCTCGGAGTGGCCGGGAAAGGTGATTGCCGTGCGTCGTGCCGGCGTTCCAGCGCGCCAGTCGCCGTCCTCCCAGACGAGGCCGCCGTCCTTGAAGGTCTCCACGGTTTCGAGCACGGAGCGCAGGGAGCCGCGGGAGGGCCCGCCGCCATCTATGGTGTGCGCGGTGGTGATCTCGGCGACGGGCTCGATCAGTTTGGCGAGAATGTGCGCGATCAGATCGCTGGGGACCGCGCCGTCGGTTGCGGCGGGGATGATGGTGACCCCGGCCCGGTCCGCGTCTGCCGCGAATCTGTCGAAAACCTTCTTGATGTAGAGCTGCTCCCCGGCGGTGTCGAGGTAGTGACAGCCGGCCGTGATCGCGGCGTGGACCACGGCGTGGCCCGACGGCGTGAACGGCCCCGCGCAGTTGACGACCGCCTCGCACCCACCGAACGCGGTGGCCAGGGCGCCGTGGTCGTCCCAACGGGCGACGCGTCGTTCCGTGTCAAGGACTTCCAGCCGCGCCGGCCTCGCGGAGGCGGGCGGCGTCGCGGCCGACCAGAACCGTCCCGATGCCCCGCCGGGTCAGCTCGGCGACGACGAGGCCGCCCTGGTAGCCGCTTGCGCCGTCGACCGCGATCCTCATGAGTTCTCCCGTTCGGGGTGATCATCGCATTCGTCGTTCACCGTATGACCGCCGGAAGGAACGCCCTATACGTCAGCGTCGCCGGCGCATTCGCCGGCGTCTTCGTCTGGGATATCGGCGATACAGTGGCGTCGTGGATGTGCTCTCCGGCGCCATAGCCGCGATGCGCACGGGCCGGCCACACTTCGCCCGGGTGCGGCAACCGGTGGTCTTCGGCCGCCGCCTCGCACCGGTCGACGGGGCCGGCTTCCACGCGGTGGTGCAAGGGTCCTGCTGGCTCATCCCGCCGGATCGTCCGCCGATCCCTCTCCGCGCGGGCGACGTCGCGTTCCTGCCCCGTGGTTCTGGGCACGGGCTGGCCGACACCCCGTTCACTCCGTTGGCCGACCCCCGACCCAGCTGCGGTGGGGTGTCCGCGCCCGTCGCCCCGGACCGGGCGGACGGCTCGGGCGCCGGCGCCGTGCTGATGTGTGGCGCGTACATGCTGGATCGCTCCCGATCGCACCCGCTGCTCGGTGAACTGCCGGAGGTCGTCCACCTGCCGGCCGGAAGTGACCGCTATCCGGCGCTGCAGGCGACGGTCGCCCTGCTCGCCGGCGAGCTGGAGCGCCCAGGCCCCGGAGCCGAGGCCGTGGTGCCCTCGCTGCTGGACACGTTACTGCTGTACTTGCTGCGTGCCTGGTTCACCGAGCAGGCCGACCAGCGAGTCGCCACCGGGTGGGCCGCGGCGCTGCACGACCCGCAGGTCGCCGCCGCGTTGCGGGCCATCCACGCCGACCCCGGCCGGCAGTGGACGGTCGAGGGACTGGGGCAACGGGCCGGGCTGTCCCGCGCGGCGTTCGCGCGCCGGTTCACCGGGCTGGTCGGCCAGCCACCGCTGACCTACCTCACCTGGTGGCGGATGACCACCGCCGCCGGCTTCCTGCTTCGGTCCGACGCACCGTTGAGCGCGATCGCCCGCCGCATCGGCTATACGTCGGAGTTCGCGTTCGCTACCGCGTTCAAACGGGCGTACGGAATGGCTCCCGGCACCTACCGCCGTCGTCGGCCGACCCCATCAGGAACGCAGCGACGACACCGGGCCTGACTGCGCCGGTGGCCGTAGGGCAGGAGAACCGCACTGGGGAGGCAATGATGATGAGATTCGGCGTCCTCGGCCCGATCGCCGTCTGGTCCGGCGAGCGGCCGGTCCGCGTGGGTGGTCCCCGCGAACGCAGGCTGCTGGCGATGTTGCTGCTACATCCCAACACCGCCCTGCCGCTGCACCGGTTGGCGGCCGCGTTGTGGGGCCAGGACGCACCGATGACCGCCAAGGCCCAACTGCATAACGGTGTGTCCAAGCTGCGCCGCGCGCTGACGACGGGCGACGGTGAACCGGTGTCGATAGCGATGTTGGGACAGGGGTTCGCGCTGCGGCTCGGCGAGGATCAGCTGGACTCGACGCTGTTCGCCAGACACGTCGCGGAGGCCGGCCGCGAGACCGACCCCGTGAAGGCGGCCACGTCGTTGCGCGCCGCGCTGGAACTCTGGCGTGGGCCGGCCCTGGACGGCATCGAGGAAGGGATTCTCGGCGGCGAGGCCAGGCGCCTCGACGAGCAACGGTTGGCCTGCCTGGAACGCCGCATCGCCGTCGACCTCGAGCTCGGCCGCCATACCGAGGTCGTGGGCGAGCTGGCCGCGCTCGCCGCGGAACACCCGGACCGGGAACGACTCGTCGAGCTACAGATGCTCGCCCTCTACCGGGCGGGGCGCCGGCAGGACGCCCTGGACGCTTACGCGGGTGCCCGGAGCCGACTGGCCGAACTGGCCGGCCTGGACCCCGGACCCCAGCTCGACCAGCTCCAGCAGGCGATCCTGCGCTCGGACCCGGCCCTGGACCCGCCACGGCCGACGGTGACGGTCGCCGACTCGCCGGTGCCGTTCGATGCGCCGGCGCAGCTGCCGGCCGACGGCGCTGCGTTCACCGGCCGTGGTGAGCAGCTGCGCCAGCTGGACGCCCTAGTCGAGGAGGCGGAAGGCGAAGCCGCGCGGACCGCGGTGGTGATCACGGCGATCGACGGCACGGCCGGGGTCGGCAAGACGGCTCTGGCCACGCACTGGGCGCACCGGGTACGTCACCGGTTCCACGATGGACAGTTGTACGTCAACCTGCGCGGCTACTCCGCCATCGCGCCGCTGGCGCCGACCCAGGCGCTGGCCCAGTTCCTGCGCGCCCTCGGCGTGCCCGCCGAGCAGGTTCCCAGCGAGCTGGACGAGGCGGCAGGCCTGTACCGGACCCGGCTGGCCGACAAGCGGATGCTGATCGTGTTGGACAACGCCCGCAGCCCGGACCAGGTCCGGCCACTGCTGCCGGGGACGGCCGGTTGCTTCGTCGTCGTCACCAGCCGGGACCGGCTGAGCGGACTGGTCGCCCGCGACGGCGCCCGCCGCATCAGCCTGGACGTACTCAGCTCCGACGAGACGCGGGACCTGCTGACGCGGGTGTTGGGAGCCGACCGCACCCGGGCCGAACCAGACGCGTGTGCCGAGCTGGGCCGGCTCTGTGCCCACCTTCCGCTGGCGCTGCGAATCGCCGCGGCTCACCTGGTCGACCACCCGGACCGGTCCATCGAAGGCTACGTGACGGCGCTTCGCAATGGGGATCGGCTGGCCGCGTTGGCCGTCGACGGTGACGAGCGGTCCGCCGTGCGCGCCGCCTTCGACCTGTCGTACGCCGCGCTGCCTACCGCCGCCCGCCGGCTGTTCCGGCTCCTCGGGTTGGTGCCCGGACCGGACGTCGCCGTACCAGCGGCCGCCGCCCTCGCCCAGATCCCCGCCGACGAGGCGGCGGTGCTCCTGGAGACGTTGGCGCGCGTGCACATGCTCGACCGGCCCACGCCGGACCGTTACAGCTTCCACGACCTCATGCGCCGCTACGCCCTCGACCTGGCTCACCACGAGGAGACCGAAGCCGAACGGCGCTCGGCGAGCTCGCGGCTGCTGCACTACTACCTGCACTCCGCGGACCGCGCGGCTCGACTGTCATACCCGCAGCGGTTGCGCCTGCCCGTGCGGCCAGCAGTCACCGCCGTCGCCGTGGCTGAGTTCGATGAGGCGTCCCAGGCCTCCGCATGGCTCGCTGTCGAAGAATCCAACCTTGTCGCAGCCGTCGCCGATGCCTCCGAACGCGGCCCGCAGCCGGCCGTATGGCTGCTCGCCGACACCCTGCGCGGCTACTTCGCCCTGCGTCGGTCGTTCGCCAACTGGCAGGTTGCCGCACAGGCCGGCCTCGCCGCCGCCACAGCGGCCGGTGACCTGTGGGGTCAAGCCGCCGCCCAGCTCAGCCTCGCGGAGCTGGAATATCTCCAGGAACGGCACCGACAGGCCATCGACCACTACAACCGGTCGCTGAACGTCGCACGCCGTTGCGGCTGGCGGGACGGTGAGGCGGCCGGCCTCAACAACCTCGCCGTCGTCCACAGCGAACTCGGCCACCTTCAACAAGCCATCGACCACTATCACCTGGCGCTCGCCGTCAATCAGCAGACCGGATTCCTTGGCGGCCAGGCCAGCAACCATTCCGGCCTTGCCGCTGCATATGGGCAGATGGGCCGGCTCGTAGAGGCTCTCGAGCACCACACTGAAGCGCTGGCGCTGGCACGCAAGCTCGGATCCCGTAGCAGCGAGGCGAACGACCTCGTCAACACCGCCGAGACCCTGCATGCCCTCGGACGGCCCGACCACGCCCTCGACAACCTCGACCAGGCGATACGACTGCACCGCCAAGCGGGATACGGCGGCGAAGCATACGCCCTCCGGCTGCTCGCAGCCATCCACTGTGACCTGGGCCGTTACGCCGAGGCACTCGACCACGCGCGTGCCGCCTGTTACCTCGCCCGCCAGATCGGTCGCGGCAGGGTGGAGGCCGACGCGTTGGGTGTCCGGGCCACCATCCATCACCATCTGGGCCAGCACGAACAGGCCCTCGAGCAGGTTCAGCATGCGCTGCGGCTGAACCGCGACTGCAATGACCGGTACACCGAGGCGCGGCTCCTCATCGGACTGGCCGTCGCCCGCCGGCACCTCGGCCAGCATGAACTAGCCCTCGACCATGCTCAGGACGCTCTCCACTTCACCCGGCAGCACGGCTACCGGATGTTGGAAGGCGTCGCGCTGACCGTACTCGCCGGGTGTCGCCTCGAACGCGACGAGCGCGCGGAGGCGGGCCGCCTGGCCGTGGACGCGGTGGCCGTCCAGCGCGAGACCGGGTACCGGCTCGGCAAGGCGCGCGCCCTGCTGCTGCTCGGCCAGGCATCCGCCGATCCGGCGCGCTACTGGACGGCCGCCCTGGATCTGTTCACCGCGGTGCAAGCGCCAGAGGCCGGGCAGGTCCGATCCCTGCTGGCATCCGTAGGCGCCACCGATTGACGGGCAGCGCCAGGGGTAAGCGGGTTAACCATCGCTGAACCGGGCCCGTCAAAGGTAGTCCGGTGTCAACAGTGGCACCTGCCAGCGAAGGAGGTTGCATGTCCGTCCTGATGGAGGAGAAGGACTGCTCCGGGCCGGGCGACTGTGCGTGGTGCCACCCGGGCAGGTGCTTCGGCTGCGCCGGTAACCCACCGCATTTCCCCTGACAGTACGTCGACCGGTCCGGCGGGCGGCGTAGCGCTTGCTCCGCCGGCCGTAGGGATCGTTGTCATCCGCTCGATATCCGTCGCACATCGGCAGGATACGGCCGGCAACACCGGCGCTGTCCGCGACATGGTCGATTCACCAGCCGAGCTCTGAGTCCCAAGTCAAAGCCCGTCGTCGATGCGTGCTGTCGGAAGCCGTTGCGTCTACAGCCTGTCGGGCGGGACGAAGGCGGCCGTTGTCCGCACTGCTCGTGTCTGCCTATGCTGGCCAACTCGCGGATCAATCATGCCGAAGTGAGGCGATGGTCATGCGCGTTGCCAGGCTGCTGGCTGTCGTTGCCGTGACGTCGCTGGCCGTCGCGGGGTGCTCCGGCGACTCGTCCGCCCCGACGACCCGAAGGCGACGCTCAAACAACTCATCAGACACATCGCTGACGGCGACGGCCAGGCGGCGTGTCGCCTGTTTCTGGCCGGCGCGCAGGCCACGTTCGCCAGTGAGCACGGAGCAAAGGATCGCACGACCGCGATGGACATCGTGTCTGGCAAGGTTACCGACGCCAAGGCGTATGCGGCAGCGGAGCCGGCGGGTTGAAGGTCGATGACGACCGGGCATAGATCAGCGGCTACTGCCGGAAGGGTTGGACCTATGGCGAGGGACAGACGTCCGACAACGACCCGAACAGCCTCGGCGACCTCACATTGAAGAAGACGGACCACGGCTGGTTCGTCAACGACTACAGAAACAGTTCCCACTACTCCTCGTGCGGAGGCTGAGCTTAGCCGGTCCCTGCAATACCGAAAGAGAGCCAGACTCAGGCTTGGCCGGTGACGCGGCGGTTGGCCGCGCCGGCCGGCAACTGAGCGTCTGTTGCTCGGTAGAGCGTGCTCAGCCGTTCGAGCTGGTCCATCTGAGCCGCCAGGTCGAGAGCGCCGATGCGGCACACGATGTGCCGGGCGCCAGCCGCGACGTAGCGGTCAAGCTTGGCGGTGACGAACTCGACCGGACCGGCAACGAGCAGCTGGATGGACTCCACGACCTCCAAGGGCATCCGGTACGTCGCGAGGGTGTAGTCGGCGAGGGCACGGCGGCCCACCTCGATGTCGTCGACGACGAGCACAGTCGCGAACAGCGCCGGTGTCACCGCTGAGGCGGCCCGGCCGGCGTCGGCGGCCGCCCGGAGCACCTGCGTCAATCCCGCCCCGTAGTCGGCCGGGTCGGGCGGGTACGGCAGCCAGCCGTCGTAGAGCCTGCCGGCACGGGCCAGCGCCGCCGGTGTGGCGCCGCCGAGCCAGATCGGCGGTCCGCCTGGCTGAGCCGGCCGGGTGCTTTCAGGAATGTCGTCGAAGCGGAGTACCTTGCCGTGGAACGAGGTGGGACCGCCACTGGTCCACAGATGCCGCCATAGCGCGACGGTGTCGTCGAGCCGCGCGAAGCGTCCCCGCCACGGCACCTCCGACACCGCGTACTCCGCTTCCGATCGGCGGGGAAAGCCGGCGCCCACGGTGAGCGCCAACCGCCCGCCGGAGAGCAGGTCGAGCGAGGCGATCACCTGCGCCGCCTGTACTGGCCGGCGCAACGCCGGCAGCAGTGCCGCGGTTCCCAGCGTGACCCGCTCGGTCACCGCCGCTGCCGCGGACAGCATGGTGAACGTCTCGATGATGGGTCGAAGCAGTGTGTCGCCGGCCCAGAGGGAGTCGAAGCCGAGGGCTTCGGCCCGGCGGGCGAACTCGATCAGGCGGCCGGGATCGGTCTGCTCGCCCCACCGGGCTGCCCCGGTTGGCAGGACCACGCCCATCCGAATGTCATCCACGCCGCGATCGTGCCGGCGCGGGTTGAACCCCGGCAATTCCCTGGAGGGAATCGTGGTGCCTCAACGCGGCTGCTACAACGGGCGGTGTGGACTTTCCTCAGGCGCTGCGCAGTCGCCGGGTCCGGCGACAGGTCAGCCAGTTGGAGCTCGCGCTGCGCGCCGGAACGACCCAGCGGCACGTGAGCTTCCTGGAAAGCGGCCGGTCTGTGCCGGGCCGCGCGATGGTGGTACGGCTGGCCGAGTCGCTGCAGCTACCGCTGCGGGACCGCAACGTCTTGTTGGTCGCGGCCGGCTACGCGCCGGCATACCCGCAGACCTCGTTGGACGATCCCGCGCTGGCCCCGGTACGCACCGCCCTCGGGCACATCCTCACCGGGCACCTGCCCTACCCCGCCGTGGTCGTGGACCGCCACGGCGACCTAGTCGCCGCCAACGACGCGTTCGACGTACTGACCGAGGGGGTCGCGGCCGAACTGCTCGCCGCGACGGTGAACGTGTACCGCCTCGCCCTGCATCCCCAAGGCATGGCGCCGCGGATCCTGAACATCGCGCAGTGGGCGTATCACATCATCGACCGGATCCAGCAGGAGGCCCTGCGCAGCCCGGAGGACGACCGGCTGACGACGTTGCACGCCGAACTCAACGAACTCGCCCCGGACCGGGTCGTGCCGCTCGACCACCTCGGCTTCGCGGTGCCCTTGCAGTTGCGCTCCCGCCACGGCCAACTGCGGCTGGTGACGACCGTCACCGCCTTCGCCACGGCCGTGGACGTCACGCTCGCCGAGCTGAAGCTGGAGGCGTTCCTGCCCGCTGATCAGGAGACCGCCGCGATCCTGTCCGGTTGGCCGCGCCCCTGAGCAACTGCGGCCGTCCGTGCGCACCCCGGTCAGACCGCGCTCGGCGCGCCGGACCCGCGGCCACAGCGTTTGCAGGCGCCACGCCGGCGGTAGTAGAGGCGAGCGCCGCGGTCGCGAGCGCCGTGCCCCACAGCGGCCAGAGCATCGCTGGCCCCATGGCCGCCCAATTGCTCGCGCTCGTGGGCCGCGTCAACAGAACGCGGGTCATCATAAGGCCGGCTGACGTCACGAGGAAGGCAACGACCATGGCAGGAACGACCGCGAGCGGGATCGGCACCCGCCGGCCGCGCAGGACGGGGATCCGGCGCGGGAACACCTCGCCCCAGCGGCGCACGAGCCCGACGGTGAGGATCGATCCGACCAGTCCCATAGTGCCGAGTGCGGCTCCACCGATCCAGATGCCGGGGCTCTCGCGGTCCATCGCCTCAAGTGTCTCGGTGCTGAAGCCGATCGGAATGCCGAGCGCCCAGGCCCATCTGGTGAGCGCGTAGACGACGGGCACGAGCGCCGCGATCCAGAACGCTCGGACGCCCCATGCGGCGGCGCGGGCGGGCGTGGTCCATGCCGACGGAACGTCCGTGCGGCCGCACGCGGCGCAGGCACCGACGCGAGCGCGCCGATGTGCGCGGGCCGCTGCGACGAAGAGCCCGGCACCGAGCATGCACACCATCTGGTTGACGACTGGCCACGGCAGCTGCGAGGCGACGGTCACGCCGTGCGGCAGGCCGAACGGCTTGCCGACCAGGAAGATGGGGATGTGCCCGGCGGCGACCAGCGGGCGGTAGTCCGGAAGGACAACGCCCAGGAACATGGCGGCCGCCCAGGCGATCGACTCCAGGGTCGGTCCGGCGCGGCGGTGGGCGAGCAACAGGGCCATCAGCGCGCCCCCCAGTCCACAGGCGGCGATCACGGGTGCCGTGGTCTCCTGCCGTACCGCGCCGAGGATGGACATGCCCTTGCCGATTCCAGGATCCGGGTCGCCGGCGCCGAACGGGAAGCCCTCGCCGCCGAACGTCCAGTACCATCCCAGCAGCCCGTACGCCAGCGACCAGGTCGCGGCGGCGTAGCCGGCGACGGACGGCCGGCGGGGCCGGGCGGCTGGCCAATCGGGCGGCTGTGCCGGTATCGGGGTAGCGTCCGGTCGCTCTGTCATGGCTCCACAGTGGACGGCAGATGCGTACGACCGGTCACGTACCTAGGATTCCCGGTGTGACGCTGCGCGCCTGGGCGGAGCTCGCCGAGACGATACCCGCACGCGGGATCGCCGTGGCATCGGCGGTCGGCCCGCTGGCTGCCCTGCCGCTGGCGACCGCGCTGGCCGCGGTGCTCGCGGTCGCGGGCCTGTGGTCGCGCCGACGCGGCTGGATCGCCTGGCCGGCCGGTGCCGCTGGCCTCGTGTCCCTGGCAGCGACCGGTGCCTGTACCGTGCCAGAACCGTTCGCACAGGACGTGAGCTGGCGTTCCGTCGCCGTCGAGCAGGACGCGGTGCATGGTTGTTCGGCTGCTGTACCTAACCGCGGCTCGGATGTTCAGCTGGTTGCCGCAGGTGACGCGCGGCGAGTCCGCGGTTGCCGTCGAGCTGTTGGTGCTGCGCCGCGCCGCTGCGGGTAGCGGGCACCAATGGCCGCCCGCCGGGCTGACGGCGGTCGGCTGTCTCGCCGCGGCCCGCGACGTCGCTGCGGTGCTGGACTGCTTCGTCGGCGACGACAACATCGCCTACGTCGGCGCGGAGGCGGGCGAACGCGCGCCGACGGCCGGCTGCTGTCGAGGCGGGACCCTGCTTACACGCCCCCGGCGCGGCGGCGAAACACGTGGCGGTACGTCTGCGGTGACACGCTGGTCACCCGGCCGAAGTGCTGGCGCAGGTTGGCCGCGGTGCCGAAGCCGGCCCGACGCGCGATCCGCTCGACCGGCTCGTCGGTCGTCTCCAGCAGTTCCTGCGCCAGCCGCACGCGCTCCTGGACCAGCCAGCGCAGCGGACTCGCACCGACCGTCTCTCGGAACCGGCGTGCGAACGTACGCGGGCTCATCCGCGCCTCGCGGGCCAGTTGCGCCACCGTGAGCGGCTGGTCGAGCCGGTGCCGGGCCCAGTCGAGCACCGGTGCGAGGTGCGACTGCGGCGCGGCCCGCGGTACCGGAGGCGTGAACTGCGCCTGCCCGCCTTCCCGGTGCGGCGGCACGACCATCCGGCGGGCCACCTCGTTGGCCACCGCGGCCCCGTGGTCCACGCGCACTAGGTGTAGGCAGAGGTCGATCGCGGCGCCGGTACCGGCGGAGGTGAGCAGGTCGCCGTGGTCGACATAGAGCACGTCGGGGTCGACCTGCACCAGCGGGTACCGGTGCGCGAAGTCGACGGCGTTCATCCAGTGCGTGGTCGCGCGGTGGCCATTCAGCAGGCCGGCCGCGGCCAGAAGATACGCGCCGGTGCAGATCGAGGCGATCCGCCGGCCGCGGGCGTGTGCCGCGCGCAGCGCGTCGAGCAGCGGCTCGGGCGGAGTGATCTGGGTCGGGCGGGCGCAGGCCGGTACCAGGATCGTGTCGGCCTCGAGCAGGTCCTCCAGCCCGTACTTCGCGTCGATTCCGAGCCCGGCGGTCGTGTGCAGCGCACCAGGCTCGGCCGCGCACATCCACAGCTCGTACCACGGCGACACGATGTCGCTGCGGTCCACCCCGAACACCTCGCAGGGCACCGCCAGCTCGAACACCGGTAACCGATTGGTCACCGCGATGGCGACGACATGCGGCCGAGGCGCCGCGACCGGGCTCATGGCAGAAATCTATCGCATAACGGCGTTCCTGCCACTGGTGGCGGCTCCTATGTACCGCCGACGTTTGTTGTATGAGCGACGTCATGGAGTCCGTTTCCGAGGCCGAGCCGGAGACCGCGCGCGGCAGCCTTACCGTGCCGCAGGGCACCGCGCTGTACATCGGCGCGGTGCTCGGTACCGGCATCATCGCCCTGCCGGCGCTGGCCGCGCAGGCCGCGGGGCCGGCGTCGCTGCTGGCCTGGCTCGGCCTGGTGCTGTTGTCGACCCTGTTGGCCGCGACGTTCGCGGCGCTTGGTGCGCGCTATCCCGATGCTGGCGGAGTCTCCACCTACGTGCGGTCCGCCTTCGGTTCGCGCGCCGCGGCGGTCGTCGGCTGGTGCTTCTACTTCGCGATACCGCCCGGGGCGCCGGCGGCCGCGATGTTTGGCGGCGCGTACGTCGCGGCGGCTACGGGCGGCGGCCAGCGCACCGTGCTCTTGACGGCCGCGGTACTCATGGCGGTGGTGACCGTGGCCAACTGGTTTGGGCTGCGCACCTCCGGCCGGCTACAGGTGACGCTCGCCGGTCTGCTGGTCCTGCTGCTGCTCGCCGCCATGTTCACTGCCCTGCCGCACGCGCGGGTCGAGCACCTTTGGCCGTTCGCGCCGCATGGATGGCTGGCTATCGGGTCGGCGGCGGCACTGCTGGTCTGGAGTTGTGCGGGGTGGGAAGCGATCACCTCGCTCGTGGGCGACTTCCGCCGTCCAAGGCGCGACCTGATTCGCGCCGTCACCGTTGCGCTGATCGTGGTCGGCCTGCTCTACCTCGGCATCGCCGTTGTCACCGTGCTGGTGCTTGGGCCCGCGGCAGGATCCAGCGCGGCACCGCTGGCCGACCTGCTTGCGATCGGCGTCGGCGGCAGCGCGCAGGCCGTCGCCGCGGCCGCGGCCATCCTGCTGACGCTCGGCGTGATGAACGCCTACTACGCTGGCGCCGCAAAGCTCGGCGCCGCGCTCGGTCGTGACGGCGCGCTGCCCACCTGGCTCGCCCAGGGCAGCAGCGCGGGTGAGGTGCCCCGGCGCAGCCTCGCGCTGATCTCCGGCCTTTCCGCCGCCGCGCTTGCCAGCGTGGCCGTGGCCGGTGTCGGCCCTCGCCCGCTCGTGCTGCTCACGACAGGATCGTTTGTCCTGGTGTATGTGCTGGGCACGGCCGCCGCGGTGCGCTTGCTCCCGCGCGGGAGCTGGTCGCGCCGCTCGGCCGCGGTCGCCATCGCCGCCGTCCTGGTGCTGCTCGCGATGACCGGCGTGTACCTGCTGTGGTCCGCCGCCGTTGCCGCCAGCGCACTGGCGTACCTCGGCTGGCGAACCCGGTCCGAGAGGAGTTCCGCTTAGCTGCCCGGTGTGGATACGGTCCGCCGGCCGGCCGTGTGCGCCGCAGTATGAGCGCGCCGGCTTGCGCGATGACGCGCCCCGCGCGGCGTCCAGCCAGCTGGACCTGACCGGGGCCAACGCACCGCCGACGGCGGTGGTGCGGCGGCCGGCCGCGGTGACGTTCACGCCGGCCACCGGCGACACGGACGTGGCCGGGTACCGGTTCGCCGTCGCCGACCAGCCCGGTACGCCGGCGTCGTGGGTGCCCGCCAACCGGGACGGCTCGGCCACCGTGGCGGTGACTCCGGTGAGCGACGACCCGTTCCTGGGCAACACGCTGACCGTCGTGGCGGTCGACCGGGCCGGCAACGCCTCGACCCAGGTGACCTACCGGTTCCTGGCCAACCCGGCGACCGGTAGCCCGCACGTGCGCGGCGACGTCACCGGCGACGGCAGGGCGGAGCTGATCAGGGCAGGTGACATCGGCAACGGTCAGATGCAGGCCTGGGCGCTCGCCGCCGACCCGGCCGCCACCGGGTTCGTGGGCAACCCGGTGGCCGGCTGGGACGCCGGGCCCGGAAGCGGGTTCACCGCCGCGCGTACCACGGTGGTCTCCGGCGACTTCGACGGCGACGGACGCACCGACGCCGGCGTGCTGCACGACGAGACCGGCGGCCGGACCACGTTCATGGTGCTGACCGCCACCGGCAACGGGTTCGCCGCCCCGTCGGCGCCGCAGTGGGACAGCCAGGTCGTCGGTGGCGCCTGGGCGTACCCCTCGTTGAAGGTCGCCGTCGGCGACGTGAACGGCGACCAGCGCGACGACCTGGTGGTGCTCGCCAACTTCGGCAGCAGCTGGCGGATCTCCGTGCTGCGCTCCACATCCAGCCCGGGATCGCTGAGCTTCAAGACCGAGCTGTGGGCCACCGGCATCAGCCCGTGGACCAGCGTGAAGATCGTCGTGGCCGACTTCACCGGCGAGGCCTCGACGGTGGAACGGAAGAATTCCTGGCAGCTGGCCGAGCATGCCGGACACCGCAGCCCGGACCGGTTCCAGCGACTGCTCAGTTCGGCCGCGTGGGACGAGCCCGGGGTGCGGGAGACGTAGGGAACTGGGCGGTGGCCGCGCTGGCCGACCCGGAGGCGGTGCTGGTGGTCGACGACACCGGTTTCTTGAAGAAGGGCCGGTCGTCGGCGGGCGTGCAGCGGCAGTACTCCGGAACCGCGGGGCGGGTGGAGAACTGTCAGATCGGGGTTTTCCTGGCCTACGCCACGGCGTTGGGGCGGCTGCTGTTGGACGCGGAGTTGTACCTGCCGGTGTCGTGGACCGACGACCCGCAGCGGTGCGCGCGGGCCGGGGTACCGCAGGAGGTGGGGTTCGCGACCAAGCCGGAGATGGCCCGGATGATGATCGAACGGGTGGTGCGGGCCAGGTTGCCGGTCGGGTGGGTCGCCGCCGACGAGGCGTACGGCGACAACCCGGGGCTGCGCCGCTGGCTGGAAGGCGAGGGCATCCGCTACGTGATGGCGGTGTCCTGCGACCACCTGGACCGTGTCCTCGTCTACCGCCGGCGAGCGCGAGCTTCTGCGCCGTCTTCGTTACACCAAATCGGAGTCGGCCGCGCATGTTAGCGATTCGGGCAAGTCATGTCAAGTAGTGATTCATATGGACAGTGCCCCCGGCAGGAGCCAGAACAGATCTACGACGCCCGATACGGCTGCGACGCCGGATCGAAGTTGGACAAAGCCATGCTAACCGGTACGCCGACACGCGAGTAGCGCGTTCTCACCAGTCGAGGCGCACTGATTTGCCGATGAGCGGGCGAGGCCTTTGTGCCCGCTATGTGCCCGCCCGGTCCGCCGTTCCGGGCACGGCTGGCAGGGCGACGAGGACGCGGCCACTCAGTCGAGACAGAACTCGTTGCCCTCGAAGTCCATCCCGGGATCCATGCCGCCGGGGACCACCGATACGGCGACGCCGCATGAGGGTCGTAACCATTCGACCTCCGGCCCGTAGCGCTGGCGATGCGCCTATCCCGGCTTGGTGCCCGCAGCCACCAGGACCTCGGCCGCCGCGACGAACTCCCTATCCTCGAAGGCCTCTAGCACCTCGGCCACATCGGCCCACGCCGCAGTGCGGACCGCTTCCGGGCTGTCGCTGATGACGGCTCGATACGCACCGAAGGCCTCCTGCATCATCGTCAGCGCCTCCGCGGCCGATGACAGCCTCAATGGCGCCGGCATTGTGCGCTGCTGGATCTCGACGAAGCCGGCATCAGCCAGCAGCCGCTGAACCACTCCCGGACCACCCAGCGCGAAGATCCCGGGTTTCCCCGGCTCCGGTGGCGCCTTTCCCGCGTGACGCAACAGGATCTGCATCGGCTTGGCCATGAACGGGTTGGCCTCCGGCGTGGTGAACACCACCGCTGCCAGCTTTCCCCTCGGCCGAAGAGCCCGGTGCATAGCCGCCAGTGCCGTGGCCGGCTCGACGAACAGCATCAGGCCGAGACGACAGACCACCGCATCGAAACTGCCTGCGGTTATGTACAGCTCCTCCGCCGCGCCCAACACGGTCGTGACATTGGACAGCCCGGCCGAGCGGGCCTTGCCTTCCACGTGGCGCAGCATCGTGTCAGCGATGTCGTTGGCCACTACCTCCCCGTCTGATCCGACCCGCTGGGCCGCCAGCAGTGTTTGGCTCCCGGCGCCGCTGGCCAGATCCACTACCCGGGTACCTACCTCGACGCCGGCCATCGCCAGCATGACCTCGGTCGCCGGCCCCATCCAGCTAGCGATGGTCGGCTCCCAGCGCGCCCAGCCAGGCGCAGCAGCCTCCCACTGTTGACGAGCAGTCGCGTTCTCCATGACTCTCGCCCTCCGATCATGCCCTCTCGCGGGTCAGCCGCCACCGACAGTGTGACCCAGACGATGCAAGATCAGGTGAGCACATCTGCCGCAATTCGAGCGCTACGCACCACGATGACGGTGGGCTGCGGCTGAGCTGTCATCCGGTGTCGGGAGTCGCGATGCGGGCTAGCGCGAGCCTGCACAGACTGGAGCTGAACTGCGAGACTCGCTGCCGTGGAAACTGACGACGAGGACAAGCTGCGCATTGACGACTTCGTCCCCGCTGCTGGCGGTGAGTGGTACGGGCTGCTGTTCGACAACCCGCCC
>WNFZ01000827.1_pt1 | contig 31757 bp, 14 predicted proteins | sample 5400081 | NCBI WGS metagenome assembly WNFZ01 (sample SAMN13153365, study PRJNA577476) | soil metagenome | isolation source: 80 cm soil or saprolite under grassland replicate 1 | place: USA:California | collected 2016-06-15 | reverse complement strand
ATTTGTGAATCGGGGGAAAAATCTGCGAATCAATTGAAAAAACTGAGGGTACATCTTTTACTAGCGAGATCGCTCGTAATGTTATCACCGATTCCCGTCAACGTCTTTGGAACACTATTATGATCTCGAAACCCATCATCTGCTGCCAGGACAATGGTTCGTTCAATGTGTCCATCGGATAAAAATGTTTGTCATACACATTCATGGTGACCCAATTCCAATTCGCCACGTGGCAGACATAGTTCAAGAGCAAACATATTCAGGTTTTAGCACCTTCGCGGATACACCACGACTCAACTAGCACCAAAGGTTATATAGAATGTCAATGCTGTAATTACTCATCCTTCCATGGATCGCACTCCCCTTCTTTTGGGCATGCACGCAAGTTGTTCTCTACTGCCCATCCTGTTTGTGATCCCCAAACCTTCCACCATACGGCGCCACTGGCGCATTTTGGACCGTCAATGATGTTGATCACTGTTAGCGGCGCGATACGCCCGAGAACGCTACCTGTAAACGGTTCTGAGCGAACAACTAGCAAGTCGTTGGAACTGACCTGCGCATCAAGACCAACGGCGAGCTTGTCTGATACGCACGCACTTGGATTGTTGCCATTACCCTCGCCATTGTTATTGGGATTAGGTGTTGCTGAGATCGATCTGGTCGGCTTCTTTTTACTGCACTTCTTGTTCGGGTCAGGACATGGAATTACCCATTGAGCTGTCTTGTGACCTCCTGCGGTCCAGTTGCTTGAGCCGACCGCTGATTCCACATTCAGCCACACATATCCATCATCGGCGCAAACCGGCTCAGCAAGGATCTTCACCCAGCCACCTATCTCGATGAAGCCAACAGTGGGGTAATTCTTTCCTGCTCCGGAGCGGGCAAGGTTTTCATATGGAGGAAATAGGGAGATGTAGCCAAATATTCCTGGCTTGAAATCTGCTGCGTAGGCAGGGCACTTGCTCGATGCTACGAGTGTCTTTGTGCCACCAATCGGGGTCTGCTTGTTGGGTAGCAAGCTTGTCGGCGTTTCAGATGGTTCGTGCTTTACCCACCACTTGGTTTGTGTTGGTACTGGAGCCATTGGTGTAGAGGTGACATTTGGGGCCCCGGACGCGTTCCTTTGGCGAGCTGCGGCCCTGATCATGGAGAACAGGACACATACAAAAAGCAGGCTGAATAAGGAACTGATCACGATCCTTTGCCTGCGTTCATCCTGGAAGAAATCGCTGGGACTACGCAGAAATTCGGAGAGGAGTTTCAACATGTTTCTATTGATGCGCTTGGGCGGCTTTGACGAAGCGATGACTTTATTGTACGTGTCTCTTAAGATGGGTGGTCCCTCAACCGACGCGAAAAGCCGCCAGAGACTGACGGCTTTTACAGAGATTTGCCCTGGGATATTAGGCTAGAACTAATGGCACACTATTATATTAATGTGAATTCAGATTAGGCAATCAAAGCAGGCAAAATACCAAGGTTAATGGAGGTTTTCTTGGGCTGATGGCAAAAGCGATCAAGCTACAAGTCAGGTTGATCAAGAAATTGATGGGGCTGCTGTATAGACAGTAGCAATCGGGGTTTCCATATTGCTCTGCATGATAGAAATATATGACATTTATCCTCCTAATTTATGACATTCGGGAGTACCTAATCAGAAGGATACTCGTCTAGTATTCAATGGCATTAAATTGTATTAAGTAGTGACGGAAAGAAGGGCGTACATGTCTCCGACAGTTGCGCAATTGAAAAAAAGAGAAGAAGCCAAGCAAGATTCTGACCCCTTGTGGACTGTGAATGAAGTCGCTGAGTATTTGCGATGGGATCCAGAAACCATCAGACAGAAAGCAAGATTAGGCGTCTTACCTGGCCTAAAAATGGGACGAGTTTGGCGATTTCGAAGCCAGGCTATAAAGACTTGGGTGGCGCAAGTCGAGGATAATTTTTTGTATGTGCATGACTTTGGTCATGTTCACTATGATGCCTCGTTCCGTTAAAGCAGAAAATCTGAGGCAAAATAAGATCCAGGATCAACAGAAAGCTTCGTGTATTCCAGTCGATTTGATTTTTTTAGTTGATCAGTCTTATGACATGGCGGATTTTGATCCAAAAAATATGCGTGAACAATCTATCAAGTGGATTATTAATTATCTTGGCTATGATCGATTGTTCGAATGTCCAGATATTGTGAACAGGGTTGGATTTATAGGGATTGGTGAACTTGAAAACCAAGTAGATTTGACACCTATCAGACCTGATCCAACTGATCCAAAGTTTTCTGTTTCGTGGGAAAAGACATTAGATGAGTTGATGAATGAGATGGCTATAAATCAGCCATCAGACCGCACATTTGATTCCCTGAAATCTGCCTTGGAAAAGGGGATTCAGACCTTGAATGACGCTCCCAATATTGGAACTGAACAAAGAGGAAAGGCTATTGTGCTTATTATGGCCGGCGATGGAGATCCATGCACCCCATCCACGTGTACACATTATCAGGTTCGCGGTGAACAGACCGAGCTGATGGATGTTCTCGATGGGGAGAATGGGCTTGATGCTTCGTCCAGTTTCTCAGTAATTACGTATGGTGACGGTTCTTACAATAAATATAGGACGCGGGCAGGAGATAAGAACTTCGCAGAATTTTGGAAGGATATTGTCGAAAAACACAATGGAAGATATGAATATCTTCGAAAAGGAAGTGTTTCTACAGCAAAGTTTATTATGGATCTATTGCTGGAACTGAGCCCACACCCAGATGTGCAATATGTTTGTGGGCTTGCTGATGTTGATCCAATGCTGGATAAAGTGGGCATTAATGTGATCTCCGAAACCCCGTTGAATAATCTAAATTTCCGAATGAGCCAGTCCCTGTCAAACATCCTGGGTATGTCAGCAGTAAAAGACCTCGGAAACCTGGTTCATCCGGCTAGTCAAAGCAATCCCGAAAACGTTGTTTATTTCCTTTATGAGCAGCCGACGGCAGGCAGCTGGGAGTTTGAACTAAATTGTAATAATAACAAAGCGCTGGCTTACATGCAATCAGATCGAGCTCAACATCTGATCATAATCGAGCCTCAGGATACTTTGCCTCAATTTAAGAAAGGCAATAGCCTGTTTGATCCTGAAAACCCTTATTACTTCAAGTTCAGTGTAGGAAGTTCTCCTGAAAAGCCACTAGAAGATTCTCCTGGATATCAGGCAGATGTAGCTGGTAGTGTCTCCGGGGGAGGCGACGAACCCTTGCCGCTGACATTTGATTATAAAGACGGAATATTCACCAGCAAAGAAGCTTTGCCAACAGATCATGCCAATCAATATAGCGTACACGTCGAACTAAAGGTGCCTCATGTAAATGGCAAGACGGGCGACTTCCTCATTTCTTATGATGGCGAATATACCGTTGCCGCCCGGACACCATTCAAACTTGAGCTTCTCTCGCCTTCTGCAGACTCTCGTGTTCCTATTCATGGGAACCCCTTCGATCATTGGATGATGGTTAGACCATTTAAAGTTGTTGTCCGTTTACAGCCAGCTGATATAGGTGAGGATGGAGTTGACCTTAAGCAGGCCATTCTTGGCAATCGTGAGAGCGCGATCAAAATTGTTTTGCTTTCACCTGATCAGGAGGTTGAAGAGGCCTGGCTGACCCCTAGCCCTACAGATCCGCTTCAGTATATTGGCCAATTAGGCGAAAAAATTTACCGGCCCGGGAAATACTCCATGAGCATAGAATTTGTCGGTGAATATGATAAGAGTAAATTCCTTTTGATCGATTCTGATAATTCAAGAATTGAATTTCGGCGCCAGGACAGCGTCTTTGAATACCCACAGTTCTATCAGACCCTTGGCGCCCTCCTTCTTACCATATTTTTCTGCTTGGTGATTTATTACATAATAATAAAAACCAACCAAACTGCGGGCTATCTACTCTTTATACCCCCAGGTGAAGGAATGTTGCCATTTCACGTGTTGGATCTAAGTGAAAAGAAACGACGATATGTACGATACCGTGACAATGAGCTGAAAGATCAAAACTTCCTCCTCTCCAATCTCACATCCGTTAGTGCCTATACTCCTCTATTTTCCAGTTCAAGACAAATGATTGAAATTGATGGCGATCATGCTTTTGAAGTTTATAAGAATTCTGACGAAGATATTCTGCTGAAAAAACCTACGAACGCAGGCTATAGGATTAGATATTCACCCAAAAATCCGGCCCAGAAAAGCAACGAGGCTGAACAATGATCTCATATCTTGTCACCTCTTCGAAAAGGATCGCAATATGAAAAAATGGTTCACTCTCCTTGCAGTTCTCTTCATTGTGTTTTTATTCGCATCTCAGCCAGTTACGATAGAAAGAGCCAATGCTTTATCGATCCATGATCAACCTTCGACCTTGCAGCGCAATGCCCCAGATTGCTTTGCCCTGGATATTGTTTTCGTTATAGACCAGTCAAAAAGCATGAGCCAATTGCCACGTCCAAATGATCCCCTGGGCCAGCGATTCAACGCGCCGCGCTATGCACTGGATTGGTTGGCAAATAATCGCTTAAGCCGCCTAGCACAGTGCCCTGATGCCGTGCATCGTATAGGTGTTATAAGCTTTGGAACTGATGTGGTTGTTGATTTGCCTCTAACTATTATTAATCCGAGTTCTCAGAAGGAATGGGATGCTTTACTGCCGGAATTGGAAGCCAAGATTCAAGAGCGCGATATGGGCACCACAGATCAGGCAAAAGCGATGATTGAGGCTGCGCGCGTACTAAAAACGGCCGATGCGTTAGGTGATCTGCCGCGTAAGCGGGCAGTAATATTGCTCACGGATGGACAACCATGCACGGTCGAGTTGGGATGCATCGATGGGACCAGCGGTACAACAAAAGGTACAGTTACTTATGAAAAATATATGCATGATTTGTTCGAGCAAACCGAAACTGACTTTACGTTTTCTCCATCAGTTGTTGCACGCGATCAGGCGATAAAGGATGCTATTGAACGGTTTGGCGGTTTGGACAAAATTTCCGATGAAGAACGCGATCGAATATATGTAAATTATCCGGTTTCAAATCAAGAACTGTACAACAGTATCTATATCTGGATCATGGCTACGAACGATGCAACAAAATACTCTTCACTGGTCGGTGATAATTTTAAGGCAATCGCAACGAGCCATAACAGCGAATTGATTGACATCCAACAAAACTTGTTAGAGATTCCAAAAGTTTTTAACCAGATTATGAGTACGCTGGCTGGTGTAAAACCTACTTTGCTGGGCTGTGGCAATCTGGCGGTGGACCCATATTTATCAGGGGTAGTACTAGATATATATAAAGCGGCCAATGGTTTAGAGGTTGAGATCAGTTACAACAACAAACACTTGAAAGACGGGGATGGCGATAAGGATTTCTTCGGGCTGGCGCAATATAGTCAGTACGGTGCTGTGGAGCATTATCGTTTTCAGACACCTCCTGCCGGGCTTTGGGAGATTGTTTGTTCTGATCCGAACGGCGCGGAAGTTTCTTATTTACCCTTCGATGCACATGCTGAACTTGTTCAACCTTCTAGCATTTTGCCGCAGTACGATGTCAACAATGAGCATAGCGATCCATTACATCCCTTTTATTTGACCTATAAGGTTGTTGATCAGATAGACGCTAAGCCTTTGAACTTGGACACGGCCTACCCACTCAATATGAGTGGCGTAGTCGTCGACCCGGCAGGGACCAAGTATTCCCTGGAACTGGAATTTATGGGTGATGGCGTATGGCAAAGCCGAGAGCCTCTTCCGGTTAATATCTTGGGGAAATATCAAGTAACTCTTACTGCTGATGCTCCTTGCGTTGTCGATCCAGATAAGCCCGACCGTTGCCCGCAGCCGCGAATAGAAGTTGTACCTTCCACAGTTGATCACTATGATGTGGGTGCAATTTCTCTATTCAGGATCAAGGTGATCGAACCCGAGCCAAGTAGTAGAGTTCCCTTACACGGGCCTTTGTTGCCAGACTGGCTACCAGTTGAACCATTGGTTGTACATGTCCAGTTGACTGATCTGGATAATAATCCTATCCAAGCTGCCGATGTTCTTTCGGGAGATGTTGCCCAGGCAATAACTGCCACTCTCTCAAGTGGCGGAATTGATTCAACCCTTCCATTGAACCCTGATCCTACGGACCCGAGCAGGTTTTCTGCTTTGTTTGACACACCGGCGTTACTTGGTGAACAGGTTCTCACTGTTACTTTAGGGGACGATTATCTATTTGAAAAGTACCGCCCACAGGAAAGCTCGGTGAGCATCTCTTTTCTAAGAAAAGATCCTCTGTGGCGGAATCCGATGTTCTATCGTCTTTTAGTAGCCATGTTGGTGCTGGTTATAGGTGGGTTTCTGGTGTATTTCAGCTGGTTAAAGACATTCCCACTAAGGGGTTCCCTGAATTTTATGAAGAAAGATGATAAAGGACAAAGAACCGCCCTGGTGGGCCTGGCGAGAGGTAAAAGGCGTATTAAGTTGACAAAAGCAGCTATACCTGCTGACCTGAGAAATGACTTCAAAAAGATTGTTGTGACTAACCAGCCGCCGAAGGGTAGGATGCCAAATCTACTGGCTACTGTCCTTGTGAAGCCAGATGGCAGAGAGCATAAGGTGATGGATGGGAAAAGCAGCACCGACAAGGGCTGGACGTTTACGTACAACCTTGGTGTTCATGCTGTACAAAAAGACCGTTTCTGGATTTGGGCACTGGTTGTTTGTGTGTTGGATCTCATCGCACTAGTTGGAATTTTCAGCTTGTAGAAAAGTTTTCTCAATTACTCTACTAAGGAGGAGTATCATGACACGTCCTGCAGTAATCATCGGATTGGGTGGTACCGGTCAATGGGTAACTACCTATGTAAAGAAAGAATTGTTGGAAGATAACGGCGGATCAATCCCCGCCAATGTCCGCCTGTTGTGCTTTGACACGTGGCCGGATGCAAATGTAGGTGGTGACGAAGCTATTGCAAAAGAGGTTGTCTCAATCGGCAACACCAAGCTAAATCTCAACACCGAATTCATTCCCCTCAGTGGAGACACCTTCTCAAAGGGGACGGACATTGTCGAAGGTCGTGCACCTCATTTGGGGAAACGCATCTCCTCCAGAGGAGACGCCTATGCTTGGTTTGACGCACCATATTTTCGAGAGAAAACTCCTCGAGCAACATGGCACCTGGCTATTGGAGCAGGACAAATTCGTCAATTTGGTCGAATGGGCTTTTTCAATCATGCGACTTCTATCAAGCAGTTTTTGACAAGAGCATTTAATGCGGTAAATGAGGCTAACACCTCGCACCAGGCGGTGCAAGTTATGATAATCGCTTCATTTGCTGGTGGAACGGGGGCCGGAATGTTCATTGATATGGCAACCATGGCGAGAAGCCTTACAAATCTACTTGGGGCCGGTGGAGCTGTATTTCGCGGTATTTTTGTTTTACCAGGTGCCTTCACTGGTAATGCAAATACGGTAGCACCCGAGATGAGAGCCCGTGCTTATGCTGCTTGGCGTGAACTGGCGAGATTTATGAACTTGGGTCCTGATTATGGTGCGCACGATATCAAATATGACAACCAATCCACTACCAATGTCGCTGAAAAGCCTTTTGACCAGGTTTTCCTTGTAGATGCAAGCCGCCCGCAGCATTCCTTTACTAATATCAGACCGGAAAATGGTGTGTTCCCATCTATCTCCACATTCATCAGCACGGCGCTGGATGATGAGGCTGGCCAGGATCTGGGTAATGCGGTCAACCAAATCCAGGGACTCTATGACAAGAACTTGGGATTCAGCACCTTTGGATCTTACTCAGTGCAGATGCCAATTAGCCATGCTATCAACGAATATGCGCTACAGTTGGAAAGAGATTTGCTTAAGCGATGGTTGACACCTCAATTGGGAAAAAAGAACGGTAATGAGGTAGTCGAGGGTTTACTACCAGACCAGAACCAAGAAAAATCTGGAACGCGTGGTTCACAGGAACTTAAAACCTTTTTGACATTACCCCGTCACAAACTTGAGGCGGTCGTAAATCGCAGTGACCCCTCGAAACCTAATCCATCTGTTGTGTATGAAACAAACCCGGTGCTTGCGAAGATTTATGCCTTATATGAATCATCTACGCTTGGAACCTATGGTAGAAAGGTAGAAGAGGACTCTCAAGGTGGCTACTCTAGACCAGGCGAAGATAAAAAAATTAATAGCGATTCGTGGCTCGGTAAGATGCTGCTACCAGGAGATTATGATCTAACCCCAGTCATCGGTCCTGATGGTCGCAGGATAAACTTTGATAACAACAGTATTGAGAGTGAGGTCAATAGCACAGTGCGGGGGAAAGCACCTACGTCTCGCGACCTAAGTTGTGACCCAACTTACGATGAGGCCGATCGTATTATCTCTACAGTAGAAAACGACCGGGACGGATATCTCGTCAGTCATTACGGTGTTGCAGGCGGGCGAGGCAGTTTTGACGATGAACTGGATCAGTTGTCATTGTTCCATACGGCTAGGTTTAAACAAATATTGGAAGTTGAACTGATGAATATGTTGAATGGAACAGTGGCCGAACCTTTCCGGGGGTTCTCTGGCAGACTGGGATATGCTGAGGATTTTTGTAACAGCCTCTTCCAAGTATTGCAGTGGTATAGAACCGAGCATCTCCGCGATGTCAAAACAGCTCGTGGAAAAGCGGGTCTGGAAACTCAGGCCAAGGACATCCTCGATGGTGCTCGTTCAGAAATGGTAGCAAATGCAGGGAAAAAATGCCTGGTATTTTTTAACCACCCGCGTGCGCACAATAAGCAAGAGCAATATATTGAAGATGCCCAAAATTACTGTGAGGTAATGAAAGATGAAAAGGTAATCAAAATCCTAGATAAGTTAACAGGTTCATTCCAGAACATGGTTGCACAGGTGCAGGCAGAATTAGAGAAGTGGAAATTAGCTCTCATACTTAGGTCTGACAGCCTGTACGCCCAAGTGATTGAACAATACACTTTGACAAAAGATGATCTTGACAATCAAGAAAAAGTTAATAAAGCCCAAAAGCTTGAAGTGCTCAGGAATTATCCAACTGATTACACACAATTACCCGAAGTGATTGTCAAGATTGACCAGCAGATGAAACTTCTTCGCTGGAGTGTAGATTCGTCCGGAGCGTTGAAAATTGGCTGCGAGGTTCTGACAGACGAGGGATTCGAACCGCTGGTTTATGGGCAGGATCAGCATGGCCATAATAAGAGGTTATTCACAGAAGTTGGGCGTCTTGCTTGGAAGAACTTTGGACAGGAGCACAGTCTTATCGATGAGTTAGGACGCAACGGCGGCCCTAATTATCGCGCCCCCGAACAGTTAGGCAGAGAATTAATCGCTCACAGTGAGCCAATGTTTGTTAGCACCATCCCCGGCGCCGGTGTGAAAAGTGCTATGCGACGAGCCTGTCTGACTGCTAATAATCCAAACTTCAATCCTGCTAATTATGTTGGCAAAATCGACGCTATTAATACTGAAATCAACCCGCCAATAAGCATGGATGTTGGTTATATGCGCTCCAATTCCACTAATCAACACAAACTTTGTATGATCCAGTGGATTGACCGATTGAGCGCGGAAGATTTTCAAGTCTATAATACTTTGCGCACCAGCTATCGACAGCTGATTCAGGGCGGTGCCAGCCATGAAACTGCATCACGCCTGCACATATTCCCAGCGGAAGGCAATGCTGCATTTTACGAACATCACCTACCTATCTGGCTGGGAAAGTCTGTTCGAGAGCTATCACCACGGGTTGTGTTACTTATGACCGATGTTGAAAAGGTGCGTTGGTTCTTCCAGTGCTATGCGCTTGGCTTCATAATTCATGGTCGCTTCAAGAATAATGAAGGTCGGTGGTGGAGATTGGTTACTCCTGCGTCTGCGGATGCACAGGGGCAGGATATTTGCTTCTTTACCTCTGAGAGTGATGCTGAACCTGACCCGTTTGTGTTGATTAATAGTTTCTGCAAAGGACTGGATATCAACAATAATTCGCCGATTATCTGGGGAGAACCAGGCGTAGAAATCAGTGGGGCAGTGGCAAACGGCTCAGTCCGGCGGGTGTTACACCAGACCATTATGAACTCTAACAGGACACTGAAAGACCGTGTAGACGCTCAATTTGCCTCCAACCTTGGAATATCCCCTGCTTTTACCTACGCTGGTATCAATATTAACGTAGATACACCTTTCCGCCTAATCCACTATTTGGAAAGTCATGGCATGGCACTGTATGACCAGTACTTGAAGGTATATGGTGCTGGCCAGCAAACTAATCCCGGGTGGAGCTGGTTACGTCATGAGGATTATCAGGATCTCGCAGCTGTAGGACGAATGATGTATATCGAAACTCTTCTTACTGAGGGTTGCATAACAATGAGCGACCTTACTGATTCCGCGAAAGCTTTTTATCGAGGCTAAAAATAGATGTGTGCCGCCGTGAACGACACTTCCCAAGTGCAACCCTGCCTATTTATTGGACTGGGGGCTACTGGTATTCATTGCTTGGAATTAATTGGTAAAAATCTTCCTGGCGATGTAAACGAAGGCGCGCACATGTTGGGCATCAGGATGGCTGGCAGTTATGTGACCAGCCATCCGGGTCCGGCAGAGTTCAAACAGGCGAATATATTGGAAATGCGTTGGGATGAGGCACAAGCGTTACGCCTGGCCAAACAAACTCCCGGGTATGAGTGGTGGCTAAATGCTTGGCATCAGGTCATCAAAAATGGTGAAGATCGTGGACGTTTGGAAGGTCGCATGGCCTTCCACTTGATGAAATATTTCTATCAGGATTCCCGCGTCGAGACCTATCTGATGAACCTTACGCAGTCACTCGGTACTCATGCCAGGAAGCCGCTCATGCTCTTTGTGATCACTTCCCTGTCTGAGCCGGAAGCAGCCTGCTTGGGTGAACTAATGCTTGAAGTGCTTCGTGTGATTGGGCCTGATGTTGTACCTGTTCATATTCCCTGCTGCCTGGTTGACTATCAAAATAGTACGGGGTCTGGTAATTCAGAGTGGATCATTCCTTCATTACGGGAATTGGAACGCTTCATGCAAAAAGGACAGGTGCTCGGTGGAGATTTCGTTGACAGTCTTACTTTTGATGAACTTTTTAACCATATTCTGTTAATTGACAATCAGGCTCAACTCCCTGCTCTTGCTAACCTTCTTACATCGCTACTCAATCAAAGAACTGCCTCTCAATTCAGTAGCCATTTTGCCAATGTTCCACAGCCCGGGCGGTTATCCATGTTGGTAGGTCGCAGTTATACATTCCGGATTCCTGTTGTGGATCTGCGCCGGGTTTGTTCCGCTCGTCTTGTGCTCGATGAATTATTGAAGCGTCATTATCTGGAGGATGTCCAGCCCTGGATTCGGAGATTCCTACTTGGTGATGCAGCAGTGGGTGCAGACTGGCGCTTTTACCAGGTTCTCGTCAAGATACAGGATGAGCATGTTCTGAGTGAAGCAGATAAAGCCGCACTTAAGAGGCCGGATATCCCCGTGGATATCCTGAACACAAGATTAATGCAATTTCTGAATGAATTTCCTGGTTCTCTTGGTGATGTACGATTGTTCTTATCATCCCTTGAGGATCAACTTGTAAATGCAGTCGAGAAAGTAGCTCGAGGTATTCCAGGTATTCGCCAACAACTGCCCCGCTTGCGTATGGTAATCAATGCTTACGAAAAGGTACTTGAGCATTGGGATCAGAGTTATAACAAACTAAAGGAGTTTGCCCAGCTTTACTACGAACAGTCATTGAAAGAACTTTCATTACAGTTGCTGGAAGTGCCATTCCAACGTTCTTTTGTCAGAGCAATTGCAAGGCAAAATTTCCCTGCTTCTCCAGAGGATATCTATTATGACGATTTAAAGAAGCCCGTTCAAGAATGGCAGACTTTAACGAAAAACTTGCGCCAGGGCTTAGATTGGGAGTGGACTTTTTCCGGTGATCAAAAACCGTTTTTGCGATGTTTGATCTCGGGGAGTGCTTATGTTGAACCCTCCTCAATGCTCGAGCCTCTTTGCGAACATGCCTATAGACTTACTGGACGCGTGGCAGAAAATGAGTCGGTTTTTGATTTTCTTAGTAGATTAAGTTCGGCGGATATCCTAACTTCTTTTGAAAAAGCTCCTGTATTGGTTCAATACGACCCGCTTATTACAAGCGATCGACGTACCTTCAAGTACATTACCTGTGTGAATAACTCAATTCAACATGAATGGAATCTAGGCCCGACAGTTCAATATTGCGAAGCGTTCGATAATAAGCGACTTGTATATACGCGCTTTGACTACAATATCCCGGTTGATGGCGGATTGTTTTATCAGAATATTCTTAAATCTGCAAATGCAAAAGCACGAAATTCCTATGTCTTTCCTCATGAACAATATGCTTGGCAGTTAGAAAGAAAGATGCGTGCCATGCGCGTTTACACTAGCCCTTTGCCTGCACAACTGGTCCGCCTCATGCACAATCCTTCCTTTTTTGAGATTGCTATGTGGTGCGTGTTTTATGGGTGGATACAACAAAAAAATTCAGATTATGCAAACATAAATTGGCAGTTAGACCTTGGCAATGGTACCGAGCCAATTTGCCTTGACACTGAGAAGTTCCCCTCCTTATCTATAGAAGACGCTCTAACCAATTTATTAATTCGATTCCCCTTGCAGGATACAGAAGGACTACACCCCTTCTCAAAAGGGAATTTAGCTTCCACTTTAGTCAGTCTAAACCAAAAAATCAAAGAACAGCATGAGCACTCATCAGAAAATATTGAGTTCATTACCACACTCCAGGTTAATATAGAGGGTTGGCGCGAGAGCCAAAAACCCTTTGATCAGGGTCTAGCCATGATCCAAAGTTACTTTCTTGTCCGGACAAAAAGACATAATCACAAATAATCAATCTATCTTTTCTACAGCTTCGAGGTGAAAATGGCCGCCAACAAAATAATTGAACCTAACAGCGAAGTGCCGTTTAGGAATAAAGTCTTAAAGATCGGCAAGATTCTTGACAGGGGAGCATCTGCAAATGTTTTTTTGGCCGAGTATGATGGTCAACCAGTTGTTGTAAAGGCGATTCGCGCTGAGAGTGTATTAGGATTTAAGTCAGAATTCAAGGCAGAGGCAGAACATTTAAAGAAGATAAATAGTTACTGGAAGCAGCGCGACTATCCTGATGAACCAATCATACCGGATTATATAGACGGTGACGAAGATGCGGAATACCCCTTCCTGATTGAAGAGTTCATTGCCGGACAAAAACTGGAAGATGCAGTTCTGGCTGAAAAACTTTGCAGATTTGAAGAATCGAAGGCTTTATTTCTTGCCTCTCAAATCGGACAGCTTCTGTTGATCTTGCATGAGGATATTAAGAAATGTTATGGCGATATCAAAGCCGACAATTTTTTTATTGTTAGCCGAAGCGAATCAATTTCTCGTTTAAAGGTGATCGACTGGAACGTCCTTGCCACTTGCAACGACCATAATGTTCAAAAAGATCTGCTTTACGCGTCGGCTTATCTTTTTTACATGGTCACTGGTTCTGGCTTGCATGTTAATCCTGATAGTCTGCAAATTGATAGGCGACTTACGGATTTTTCGGAGTTTAACCGGTTAACCGCGGGTACGCGTCAGTTCTTGGAAAAGTCTTGCCACCCTGTTCATCAGTTTCGCTACCTTTCAGCAAGGAATTGGCTAGCCGATATAAAACGTCTGTATCAGTATTGGCAGACGAACCCCGACGAGCTTTTATCGGAAGCTAAAACTGCTCGTGCCAATGCAAATAATGTTGATGATCAAGATGAAAGGCTCCGATCTTATTATGATGTTCTGGCGATGACGGAGATCTCTCAAGCGCTCGGGAATAACCATGCCGGAATTTTGTCTGAGGAGATCAAAGCCGAGCTGAGCGGAGATAAGTTGCTCGAAAGGATCATCACTCCTTTGAAAGCGTCCGCGCCAGATGTGGGGAAAGCCGTCCGCACCTATAAGAATGCGCAAGAATCGCACCAAAATTTGTTCAGCCCTGATGTCAGATTATGGGGTTGGGTTGCACAGGGTTTGCAACAATTTCCAAACTACAGCAGAGAAGAGTGGCATCTTTTAGAGAGTGCCATGGAGCACCGCTTGTTAGGACGATACGAGGCAGCTTACCAACAATTCCAACAATTTTCTCATGTATATCCTGACAACCAATTTTTCATCTTTCTTCAGAAAGAAGCGGAAGTATTATCCATTTTGGAGAAAGCATCAAAAATCAATCCTATTGAAGAAAGTGACTTTAGTTGCATAAAAGATTATTACAAAGAAGCTCTGGATTCGTCTAAAGAATTAATCGGTTCAGATTTATTTGGGATTGAAATTGCTGGCCGGGCAATTGAAAATGAATATGCGATAGCCAGTAATAACTTAGTAAAAGTTCAAAACGCCCTGGCAAAGCTTCAAAAGGCACAATCTTCTTCGGATGCAGATAAACGAGTCTCCATAATAACGGACGCTTTGAATGAGACACCATCACAGCCATTGATTTTGAAGCCTTTAATGGAAATGATTGTTGAAGCTTTAAATGACAAACAATTTGCAACAGCGATACGTCTGGCTAAAATCCCCTTATCCGGAAAATATGGCAATGATAGTTTTGAAGAGTATCGAAATGAAAAGTTCGAAGCCGCGATAACTGCTGCTTGGGAGCTAAAAAAGTTCTTCGAGGCCTGCAGCAATGAGATAGAAAGCGATAAGATACTGAAATTACTTAAGCTCTATGTCGAACAGTACATTGACCAACCTCACGAGTTTTTTATCCCGCACGCTTTTGTACAATTTCTAAAGACAAATTTCGACGTGGTTCTACAGCAGAGATCTTTTGGTGAAGCGTATGATACTTACCAGGCTGTTCATACAGCGCTTCCTGAAGCGGATAGCCAAGAGCTACAGGCTAAACTTAATACTGCCTTGTCAAAGCAAATTGATAGCTACCCAGAACCCGATAAGCTTTCCGATGAACAATTGAAAAATGCAATTAAGGTGGTTGATTTCCGTCTAAACCTTATGGGAGACGATGGAAATCATGGGCAAAGCTTTAGAAGGGATCAAAGTCGACGTCTCAACTTGAAACAAAAGCATCAAGATACCATTAGGACACTAAGAAACGAAGCTTGGGAACTCTGTCAAAGTTATGATGCGGTCCACCAAATGGAAAAGTTTAGCAGCCCTGAGACTGTAGAATCTTATCAAGCTGTCCGAAAAAGCGCATTCTTTGAAATCGTTGCACGCCTCGCCAAGATAAAAGAGTTAGATCCGGCTTTTCAAGATGCAGAGTTGTCGCAGTGGATTAAGGACACGATGTCCTTGGACGACTGGTTTTTGGTGCGTAAGTTGGCTGATGAAAAGCTAAAAAATGAAATTGGTGATCTTGGCCGAGAGTTAGAAAAATTTCTTCAAAAAGGTGAGCTTGACCAAGCCAAGATATTGCTAGATCTACTAAAAGCCTCCAATGCAGACATCAGCCCTTACCGGTCGCGTCTTGATAATGTTGAGCTTTTTCTTGAGTGGGCTATAAATACAACGCGTGAGGATTTTGAAGGATCCCAAGTTCAGTATTGGTTAAATCAAGATATTCCAAAAGTATATTGGGAACGGCCGCTAGATGAAAGTAAATTAAATACTAAAGGTTATTTTGAGCAATATTTTGAGCAATATGTAAGCAAATTATTGACTAACTATTCGGATGAAAATTTGTGGAAATTGGCGTGGTCACGTCAGGTGTTACGATACGTTTCTGGTGGCATTAAGCCAGTTATGCCATCTACCTGGAAGGATATTAAAAACGCTGCAAAGTCCTACGCTTCAGCAAAGACTGACCAACTGCGTGGAATCAAAAAGCACGATTTGCTCGATTTGCTCAATCGTTTCGATGTTACCTCAGTCAAACCTGCATACTACACAGCGGCTTCAAAATCTCGAAGTAAGTTTGTAGAGACATTAAAGAAGCCGTGGGTTCTGCTTTTGGCAGGCGCCTTTGGTCTGGTTGTGCTCAGCGGATTAATCTTCCTATGGCATTCATGGGCACCGCCAGTTTCGCCTACACTCCCAGCCACGGAATTGCCCGGTGTACACTTCATCAGCAGTCTTACCCCAGATACTACATTCTCTACACCAGAAATAGTCGCTACAGTTAGTACATCGTTTAGCCCAGAGGCCATTGCCACGCTTGCTACACCCAGCATATCAGAACCGGCAGTTACGATCGTGGCGACGACAATAGCTGCTCCAACACTGGAGCCACACAATGTTTTTTGGCCAACTTCCAGCCCAATCAATGGTCCTAGGAATTTACCGCTTGGCGTTCTGCCTCAATACTTGCTTGATGACAGTCCAGCAGTTGTATACAACCCGGATGATCAAAACGTTTGGCTGCCAAGTCAGGATGGTATTAATGGAAGTATGCGCTACTACTTAGCTAAGGAACCATTAACCGCAAAACCAGAAATATTTACAGAATGGAAACTCGATCAGCCCATTGCCCAGAATGGGTTGTATGCCCTCTATGTGAATGATCCTGCCCGGCTATCTGGTACCAGCAATGCCCTTGAATACCAAGTTTCTGTTGAGGGAAAGTCTGAAGCACTTATTCCTGAATTCGGTCAAAGTTCAATCAAACAACTTTTCAGTGCCGAACAGAATGGAAAAGCAGAGTGGCGTTGCATTGGTATGTATCGATTAAATACAGGGGATAAGTTAAGGGTGCATATGGGCATCCCCGAATTGGTAGATGGAGATGCTGTTGGTGCAGACGCTTTAATGATCTCCCTTGTGCCTGACGTAACGCCTGAACTAGGACCGCTCGGTCAACCTGCCTTATTGAATAAGAAGGTATTGTATTGGGCAGATGATGCCCAAGCTACATTCACACCGGCTGACAGATGGGTGACTGTGCAAGACCCAGCCACTTGGCTTGGTGCACATAAAATTGATCTAGTAAAGGATGAGGGTGCCTCTGTCTCTTGGGATTTTACTGAGCGGCTATCGCCAGGCGAATATGAGATTATGGTATTTATCCCAGCTGAACTTGGTGTAGATGTCTCCTTTAAAGTTCTGCTAAATACCACTGAGCAGAAAGAGGGTCTGAAACTTACCCTGCCTGGCAAGAGTGGTTTTGAAGGTACATTTTTCTCTCTTGGTAAGGTGATTGTAGCCCCTAGTACAGCTCCTCATTTGAAATTGACCATGTTCACAGAGAGACTTATTGAACCCGGCACCTTCGCATATGATGTAGCGATAGTTGTGCCGGTCACCGCTCCCTAACTTCTAGAGGGAATCAGCCCATCAATCTTGTGGCAATTATTTTGCTATTGGAGGAATAAAAATGGCTAATGTACTAAGATGTGACCCTGAGCTCCATAGTGATGGTGAAACCACACTCGAGACAGAGCTAAAGAAACTACCTAGCGAATACATCGCTTTAATGAACTGCCGTTTGGATGGCGTAGGTGAAATCGATGCCATTGTCTTGGCACCACATGCCATTTATGTTATTGAAGATAAAGGGTGGGGCGGGGAGATATCCGGCGATAATGCCACTTGGTATGTAAACAACAAGAAGGAAAAAAACTATTTGAGTCAAATCGAGGATAAGGCTCAAAAGATCAAGACTCGTCTTTCTCGCTATTTTTCAGGTTTCAGTTATTTAGCAGTGCAATCTTGCGTGACTCTCTCCAATTTGAAAACCCCATCTCTGGATCGCTTGGAATGTTCTCGCAGGCAATATATTCTTTCATTTCGAGAAATCAATGCATTTCTTCAAAGACAAGAAAACCTGGAACATGGTTCAGCAAACCCGCTTACTGGTCGTTACCAGTCTATGCTGCGCCGGGCCTTTCTCTCAGGTTTCTACCGCCTCGAGCAAATTGAACATCTCGGTGTCCGTTATGTAGTCCAACGGATTGCTTACGCTCATAATCGTTATCTACCCCTTTTGACGAACAGTGATCATGGCACCTCCATTTTCAAGTGTTACAAGTTGCCGGCTAAGACAAGCCAGGATGATCTGGAAAAATTTGTAGAGGCTCATCGCAAGGTAATGAAAAGATATAGCGATGTGCTTGAGCAGCTCAAGGAAGAGAGTAGGCCTGAAAATTCAAACTATATCGAGCTTGGAAACGAATCTTTTATTTATCGAGGCTATTATATTGTTCCGACGCACTGGCATTCTGGTAATTGGGATCTGCTTTCATCTAGATACAAAAACTTTACATCCAGAGAATTTAACATTAGGCTAGAGATTGCTGCTCAAATTTGTCGTGGCCTTGCGTATGCCCATTCCCAGTCAATTGTTCATCGCAATCTCTCTCTCGAAAGCATACTGGTATCAGATTCGGGCGCGGCTAGGATCATCGATTGGGATTTTGCCATTTTTTGGGATGTTGTCAACCAGAAGCAATTTTCTGGGAGAACTTTCAAGTGGACTGATAGCCCGGATGACATGAAAGCCGAAATGCTTTCTGACCTGCAGGACACAGAGCGTTTCCAGGCTCCAGAATTCCGTAAATATCAGGCAGGACGCGATACGGCAAATCAAATGGCGATAGAAAACGTCGCTTATGAATTGGCTTGCCCCGAAACAGACCTGTTCTCACTTGGTGTAGTCCTTTATGAGCTATTGACCGGACGTAAGTTTTCAGAGTTGAAGAATGAAAATCACGCGATTCTTAGCACTTGCGCCATTGCCAAAGAGCTTCGGGATGCTATCTTGGCTCTATGTAGCGATGAACCAAGTGATCGCAAACAGCAAAGCTTGGATCATTTGGCCGGACTGTTCAGCCAGCAAGCAGAACAGAAGTATTTGCCCGAAATAAAACCGAACTATATATGGAGTGTCAGGGCCCCACAAGAAAGAAGATTTACCAATGCAAGCAACCGGATTGAAACCCGCATGAGCGTGCTGTATCGCATGCAACAAGAAATTCCCGACCAGCGTTCAGTTTTAGTAAAATTTTTGAAGACAGAATCATCAGAAGATGCCGTTGCTGAACAGAATGATATCGAGTCTCTCCTAAGTAAAATAGCACCACCTTTCTCGCCAGCTTGGGTCACCGGCGGAAATGTAATGATCGGGAGCGATGGACACTTTAAATACAAGCATCCATTGGAAGAAGATGCAAGGTTACGGTTTTACCAAGTCTTTGATTATGTTGAAGGTCAAAGCATACATGACGCAATTCTGGCCGGTAAGTTTTCTGATACAGGACAAGTGCTCAATTTGGGCCTGTACATTTTGAGGGCCGTGCAGGCTATACACGATGCAGGTTGGGTCCATTACGATATAAAACCTGATAATTTCATCTTAATTCCCGAATGGGAAACGCTCTTGAAAAACCCGGATGAACAAGTTGTAAAGATTATCGATTTTGGGTCGGCCCATCAAGTCGACACGGATCCAACTCGCAAATCACACAGCCCAGGATTCAAATACCCTCAGTCATATGATGTTCGAGGAACGGCTAAATACCAAATCGATCTGAACTCGGCAGTGCTAGTGATAATAGCAATGCTATGTGGGATTAATCCAGCGCCCAATTATGGTCCTAACCTTGATGGCGAAATACTGGCAGAAAAGATAAAAGGCAAGGCACTTGAACTTTTGATAAATATGAGCCTTTCTGACAGGTTCAGCTGGAAATATAAAACAATATCTCAGTTTATTGCTGACTGGGAAGAATGCCTGCTGCCTGAACCAAAAGAAATTGAGGAATCTACTATCACACTTGATCTGGATTCAGGGAACGTTCACCAGGCTGATCTATATCTGCAAAAGATCAGACAGCTTACTGAGGAGATCATTACTCCTATTAACAACCGCCTTAAAGAGAATCATGCGTTGACAATACTCGAAGAACAAAGCAGTGAGCTTAATCAGCAAGCGGCTGACCGCCTTAAATTGATCGATGCTCAAATCCAAGGTTTGGAGGCATTGCGTATCCAGTTTGGAGCAAATAAACTTGGCGCTGTAGACCTGGTCCAATTGAAATATGACAGATCTCTCCTTGACCTTAAACGTTGTCTGGCATGGACATTTGACAACCCACCGGATTTTGAGCTCACCAGTTCCATTGATAAGGCAAGAGCGTATAAGCTCGAAAAGGGAGAGATGGCTGATGGTTCAATCTCGAGGCTTCTTGATGTGGCCGATGAACGTCGAAATAATCTGACTGCGGATGAAGTCTTTATCGCAAGTACACAGCAACGGACAGAGGGACTAAAAGAGCTACTGTCAGAGCTGACAGTTTCCGACGCTCTTATCGAAGAAGTTAGACAATTCCAGGAAAACTTCAAACTGATTATCGAGAAAACTCAAAAATTCGAGCATCTTGGAATCACTCATATTTCAATAAACAGGGATATTGGTCAGAGAGTATTAGAAAAAATAGATTCTGAAGAGAAACGCACACAAATTCGAACAGTAGTGATCGAAGCTACTAAGCAGTTTGAGGGTAAGGCGAGAGCAGTTCTAGATAGTGATCCGGCTTCTGCCCTTCAATGGTTCGAAACAGTCCGTGTGCTGAGTGAACTGCTGGATGAGGTAAAAGATGCTGCCTATTTACAACAGATCAATGATTTGAAGACAAAAATTAACAACAACCTTGAGTGTTGGAGACAGGCAAACAGTTTTCTGCTAGAAGCACAAAAAGTATTAGTTTCAGTCGTGGAACTGGAGCCATCCCAAGCTGTTTGGGATGGCTGTCCATACTGGCATGCCTGTGAACTGGTCCAGCAGGCGATAGATGCTTATAAGTATCATTCAGGCATCCACGATCAGGCTGAGAAATGCGTTATAAGTGTGACAGATTACATACGCAGTAAACTAGAAGAGCAGAAAGAAACTTGGAAAAGAAACTGGCCGAAGAGGGAACCTGAGTTAATTAGGGATTGGCAGGATGAGCGCCTTCAAAGTGTGAACTTACCGGATTGGCTGGAGTCGGGAAAAAATATAGTCGAAAATGACGTTGCTGAATCGCTTAGATTTAAAGATCGTTTTAGTCAATATTTTGTTGGATTGTTGGTTGAGGAACTCGATGATCGTATTGCAAAAGATTCAGTCATGATCATTAAACTTTGTGAAGAGAACAGCAAATGGGTCAATGTTCAATACGAAAGACGGAGGATTATCAGAAGCACACTTGTTGATTTGCAAGCTGAGATGGACTCGCTGAAAAAAAGACCTTCTGATGTTCAAAAAGAACTTGATAGTTTTCTCAATGAGAAAGGTAAAGACTGGATAACTGATATTGAGATTTCTGAGTTTAGTAAACAGATTGATAACAAACTGGATGTGCCAAATCTTGTCAGCAAGTCTCGTAATGCGTTTGCCCGCTCAAGTTGGGCTGAGTCCATTAATTCCTGCAAGCTTATTCAGAAAAAGGAGAGAATTGCCCGACTTAGACTCGGAGCGGATATAGACGAAACCTACCGCGCGCAATATCTGTCTGAAGGTAGCACCAATACTCCGGCGGGCGGCTATCAGCATTTAGTTCTGACTATAGAGTGTCTAGCGCAATTGCATCAGGCAGCCGAAAGCATCAACGCGCTATGGAAGACAAAAGATTATGATGACGCGGAATCACATCTGACTACCTTCAATACTTATCATATCCCAGATAGCACTCTTGTATCAGAGATAAGACTTTCTTGTGCTCTTGATGAACGAAAAAAGGAATTTGAAGCCCGCAAGCGTTTTGGAGACGAACATTATTTCCAGAATATACGACTTAATACCTTGGCGCAGCGGCTCTGGAAAGAATGCGCTGAACTTGATCAAGCTAATGCAACCAAAGAATGGCTCAAAACTGCTGAGAGGTTATTGCAAAATCTTGTCGATTTTGATCTGGAAGATGCAACATTGTGGGTCGGCAAACGTGATACATGGCTTGAAAACATCACTTCTTCGCTTTTGCAACAGCTAAGCATCTGGATCATGGGAGCACAGTCTGAACCTCTTCTCGGCAATGAAGCACTGGAGCTAGCCCATAATGGCTTGATTCTCCTGCGCCGCGCCGGTATGTGGTGGCAAATAGATGGCAATCAGCGGCATTGGGTAGTCTTCAATTACTATAAACGACGGGCCGAAAATAAACCTATCGACAGACTCGATCTAATTTTCAAGGACTGGCGCGAAGCGTTAGCTGAGTTACCAGATGATCTTGCCATTATAGAGGAGTTTAAGAAAGCCCAGCAAGCTTATTGGTATGCACTATTGGATGAGGCCCTGAATGAATTTGCGCGAGATCCAAAGGCGAAGAATCACTTAGAAAAACTGTTTGCGCTGGATGGATCGGCAGCACCATTACTTTTCGCATCGGTTCGAACGTTAGATCGCGGGGAAGTTAAGATTCCGGTGGATGAGTTTCGTAAGGACATCGATATTCTGCGTTTATCTTTCCAGAAAATGCAGGATGCAGATAAGGCTTTAGCAAATAATCCGGCCGCTCTTGAATATGTTCTTCGAGATCTAAAGAAGGATTCTAAAGATTTTGATAGGCCAGAACTACGGGTAAAAGCTGATGAACTTGCCAGAGCTTTTGTTGATAAAAAGATTAATGAAGGAGATGGGCTTTTTACAGATATGAATTACGCTAAAGCGGGGCGGTGTTACGTGCAAGCCTATGCATTGGCACCCGAGAATCAAAGATGTAAGGAAATTACACTTGCTAAGAAGAATGCTATTGTTACATACTGGTCCCAACTCCAACAAAAAATTAAAGGGCTAGATATTATGGGGGGAACGATCCAGTCACAGCTTCGTGAAGCAAACCAATTGAGCTTGGATTTGGATGGCATTGAGGCCGTTGCCCCGCACCTCCAGCTGAAGAGTATTTCAGTTGTTCGGGCAACCTTGACCGATAAATCTAACGCGTTGCTAACATGGCTGGATTTATTACAGCAGTTTTCGCCTGACTCCTCAACTTGGATTAACGCGATCCGTCCTGGTCGCTCGAAAGAAACTAGCAGGAGTGCTTGGAACATACTTATTAATTACTTTAAAGGATTGGAGAAGAGTATAAGCTCTTATCAAACTCAAGAAGTTCATCATCCTCAAGAAGTTCATCATCAGGTAGAAACGATCAAGGAGTATATACACAAATTTGAACCTGCAGTTGCCTGTATACAGATTAATAAGAATATTCTGCAGGATGGGTTAGAAAAATCCGTTATTCCACTGGAAAGTTTACTCGAAAGCTGCTTTCTAATTAATCGTAGTGCAGCAGTTCTCACAGAACAGGAGCCTGAGTATCACACTATTTGGTCTGAATGGGACCATGCAGTAAGCACATATCCGCGTATGTACTCCAAACAATCTGACGTTTACAGCAGTTGGAGATTCACAATTAGCTCGATAGATGGATCTCCTGTACTTCCTTACTGGCTTGATTCTTCCCGATTCAATGAATGGAAGGATTGGTTACCGAAATTTGTTCTTAGCGAAAAACCTGAGCAAACTAGGGATTATGATGCTAAGGCCGCTTCCACCCAATTTGATTTTCAATTTGACCTTACCGGTAATTTTAACCTGGAAAGTTGGAAGAGCTTCTGGATTAGGGTAAAGGAAGATCAAATCGATGTCAGGGCACTGTTGGAATCAGACTATAAGTCTCATATGTCTTTTTTGGGTAGCTTCTGTATGCTGGCATTGCTTGATCTAAATGAGTGGCAGGAGTGGGCAAGCACGATAGTAAATGAGGAAGAGGATTTTTCAAGCTTGAGAGATGTTTTACTTGTCCAAAACCGTACATGGATGACGACGGAGTCCATGAAAAGCGTTCAGGATGTCCTCACAAAATCAATAGAAAAATCGAAGGGGATTGCGTCGAAAAAAACCTTGTCGCCCAACTCGGGCAGGAAAAAAAATGATGTCAATAAACATTTGGACCTCATGATTAATTCATCAAAAATTCTCGAAAAAAAGATAGATGAATATGAGAGACATTTTGATAATTTGAAAAATAACTTTAATGGACAGTTCAAATATGGAAATGTGTCAAGCATTATTGAACGTAACGCTCCCTACGATCTTATCAACGATCTTGTAACATATACGGAAAAAAATGAACTTTTTACGGTTGAGTCTGCTATGACTCCATTAAGTATTAGTATAGATGACATTGAAGCCAGATACGAAATGGAGGTCAGACCCCAGAATACATTCTATAAATATGTGTGGGGACTTCTTCCTAAATCCCCCAATAAGGATCTGATCTTGTAGCAGACGCTTTCTTTAGGCTGATACAGCAATAGCCAATCTAATTGACTGATTTACAGGTCATATAACGTCGAATTGGAAAGGAATATATCAAACATGCAGTTGGCGGTTTTATCGGATATTCATGCACATTCCAGCGCTTTTCGCAAGGCTGTGGAGTATTTGAAGGATCGTAAAGATCTCAAGTATTGTGTTCTCGGAGATACCATCAATTATGGACCAGATCCTGCAGGATGCCTGCAAATTTTATGGGATCTTGATCAATGCGGCGTACTGCTTAAAAATGAGAACGATATCCCTGCCGTGCTTGGCGGAAATCATGAGGAAGCTTGGCTGTGGTGTGAAGCCCATTTCAAGCAGCAATTAGATGCCATCCAGGATATGCCGGAAGAAAAGCAGATAATTGAACTCATTAAACTAGCTAATGGTGAGGTGTCCTCAAAATATAAGCATCCTTCTGGATCTGTCATGAAGGAATTTGCTATACAAGCATTGCTTCTGACGATCATGCTACTTAGGAAGGATACAAATCAGAGTCTGGTTGCATGGTATCGGGCGCTGATTCTGCAGAACGGGGTGGGTCCCTTGATTATTAATTCTGATGAAACAGGTGACTGGAAACTTATCCTTGCACATGTCAGTCTTGAGTATCCTCGGACAGAAGAATATATTTACCCGTGTCACCCGGATCCAGGAGTGGCGAGTAGATATCTTAAGCGTTATTTACTGGGTAATCAAAAGGATGAGGAACATAAAACCATTTTGCTCCACGGGCATACCCATATTCCTTTGTGTCAGCATGTTGACTCGGAAAAGCCTGCATCCTTTGACTATAACGCGATTTTGCGTTTGCATGCTTCACTAAACCTGATTAATCCGGGCAGCATTGGACAACCTCGGGATGGCGACTATCGTCCAAGTTTGGCAGTATTAAACTTTGATGAAGGTGTTCTTACGACGGAGTTTATACGCTTGGATCTGGACAAAAAGACACGCATCCAACATTTGCGTGACATGGAGGAAAAGGAATTCCCCTCTAAACTGAGAGCAATTGCTCGTGGCGAGGGTTTCGTGACCCCTTTTCCACGTACAGATTGTGAGAAGAGCTTAATTTTACGAGCTGGTAGGTACAAGATAACATCGGAAGATTTATATGGAGGCGAAGTGGATGAATAAAACAGCTAGCAAGAGACGTGCTCAACCAAACAGGTCTATAAAGCTAGATCCAGCGCTCAAAGCCGCCCTCATCTGGGTTCTGCCCTCGCTCTTGCTGCGCTTGGCAGCGGGAGCTGTAGGGTTCGGATGGATAGATTGGCTCCTGCAGTTATTGTTTTATATTATCTGCGGTTTCATGGCAGCCGCAGGTTATCATGAGACAATTCGTAAAATCTATCCTAAGGGGCGAACAACAGAATCTATACGGAGTGGTGCAAAAGCGGGGATCACTCTTGGAATCCTGCTTTCAGCTTGCTTGATTCTGCTGATCTTAATTGGCAACTGGCTTATACCGGTTGCCATGCTTGTACTGGCTGGTCAGCTTCCGCTGATTCTTCTCATTCCTTTAGATATCCTGGGAGGTTTATTCTTAGGCGCATTGGGTGGGAGAATGTTTATGGTAGTTGGTCGCTAAATGGAATAGATGACATGCCGACTATCTTGGTTGAACCGAGTAACATGTACAACTGCTCATAGAAAAGACATGTTGGTTGCGAGTCACCTTCTATGGCACAGCGTATGGATTACTAGGCTTGTCGCCAGTCAAGATGTTCATGCTTGGCTTAGTGAAATTTCACTTTGTCCTCGAATCTAAAATGTCAAGAGCAACTCGCAGCATTATTGATCTCACTATTAAAACATAATGAACTTACAGAACCGAACAATCATTGTTCAAAGAATGAGACCACTTGATAGGTCTAAGAGGTAAACAGCTACCGTGAACAGGCGTGAGCAGGACGCGTTATGCTTCCTATGTGACTACGGACTAGTCATTTTCGGGATACTCATGGTGCTTCTGGTTGCATTATTTCGTGTCCAAGGTATATCACCTGTATTATCGCCAGTGGGACCAACTCGAGTCGTCCCTGTGGATACGCCCCAGACTCTACCTAAGACAGCTGTCACGCCAGGGCCCCGGATTCTAGCTACACAAATCCTCACGCAAGTTAGTCCTTCATCCACGCTTCTAGCCCGGGCTACCTGGACGCTTCGGGCGAGCGAAACAGAGGCTAATGCACTGCAAGCAACTCCTTCAGCAGTCTCAACGCAGTTGCCTGAGTTTGTTATGGCTTATATTCCGCTTAACTGGGCTGGTGATACAGCTTCATTTGCTCTCAGCGCCAGACAGCAGGCAGAATTTTTTATTCAGACATCTCATATGGGAAATTATTTTCATGTGCAAGTAGAGATTTTGGAGCAGGGTCTGAATAATCTTTCCTTGTCCGATGAGAACCTTCTTGATAAGGTTATTGAGTTTGGACTAAATACATATCCTGCTGACCGATATATTGGCCTGACTGATGGGGACCTGGTGTCTGGAAATTCCTCTGATGTTGTTGGATGGACGTATGGACCTGGAACACTTGGGATTGTCGCTGAAAGCAGTAGCAACGAGGCTAGTGCGCACGAACTCGGACATACTTTCGGATTATGCGATGAGTATAACTATTCCTACTGGAAGCTTCAAAATGAAACATTTACAGGCGGTTGTCCCAATCCGTTTCCTGACTATTGTGAAAAGGATGAAAAACATGGAGGTGTTACTTGCGATGGTAACCAGACTGAAAATGGTTTGAATTCGATTATGGGGCCGGCAGGATTGGAAGGTCCGTACGCATATAACTTGCCATCTTTGGAATATTTACAGAAATCCTTTGAGAGCTTGATTGGCAGGTGATCGATGATTGGCCGCATGAGTGTTCAATTGCACCTGTTTTTGGGATTATGCCTTGCTCTTGTTCTGGGTTGGCTCTATCAACTGCCAATAGCCACAGATAGTAATGGCAAGATACCTACACCAAGCCCCATTCCTGTTTTCGAGACTTTATCAGGAGGGTGGTTGCTTCAAGTCCGTTTTTATGCCGATAAGCCACCAGAGGTAGTCAAACTGGTTCCGTTGCCGGAGCTTCGTGTAGAGCCTGATAAGGTTCAGGGAGTGTATTCTTTTCGAATACTGGACACGAACTCAAATGAATTATTTTCACGAAGATTTGATGTGTTTTTCCTTAAAACGGGGTCTAGCAAAACTTTAGAAAGCGTTGAAAAGAGTCTTTTGATTCCCAACCTGGATGGCGCAAGTCGCGTTATAGTGCACACACCTCAAGGAGATCTTACATATGAACTTCCAGAAAAGTGATCAAGAACAGAATCAGCTTCGCCTCAAAAACAGGTTGCTTTGGTGGTTAAATCATCTTTGGCCACTACCTACACACCCCAATCGCTTAAGCTCTTACAGAGGGGATGCCGACATTCAATTGTCTGTGAATGCGTATGGTTTTTCAGTAAATTATCCGCGGACGGATGCAAGATTCCAGCTGGATACAGATACGGGAGGTTTTTTGCCAGAATTTGCTGGAGCATTTAATCTAGTAAATGGGGCCAAGATCACTGAACTTATTGCACGAAACACATCATCCGGATCAACTCCTGGTAACCTCTATGTTCCTTTTTCGATTGCTAGCTCGCTGGGATGGCGGTCGGGAGAGAACATTGCTGATCACTCCGTTTGTCTCATTCCGGATCAGCCATGGCGAGAAACTATGGCTAGAAAATCAACAGGTATTTTTCCAGCTTGGATAAGGCGTTGTCTGATATCTCTGCCGGTAATTCTTGGGCAGATGCTTATTTTTGCTGTTCCGTTATCGTTGTTTGGAATTCTTTCATTTGTTCTGGGCGAGGCAGCACTGATTTCAGCTGGACTTCTGCTGGCATCAGTTTGGAACATATCCAAATCATCTGGCAGGCTGAAAGGATTTTTACTGGGACTGGCTGTTGGTCTGCTGCTGATGATAGGCACATATTTAACGGCTGGGAACTTGACAGAGGGTGCTCTGAAGCTAGCAACCGGATTTATTCTTTGTTCTACTTGGATCGGGTGGGTTTTTGACGGGATTACTTCAGTATAAGTGGCTTCACAAAGGAGAAAAGTCCTCCTTTTCTTTGTGAATATTTGGTCGATGGAAGTTTGGATGGAAAAGCAAAGTGGTGTAACAGAAATAGACTTTTTGAAATTGCAGGGAAGTTAATTTATGCATTTCGCTGCCTAGAGTCGTTGTAACTCGCCAATGCCTTTGTTCTTGCAAAGTACTGCTTACATTGCTGTGAAAAGGTGAAGGTATTTATGAAAAATCGAGGTAGATACTCCGCTAAAGAAGACCTTGTTTGCTTTATATGCGACTTTTGGTGGCTGATTCTTCTGGTCCTGATAATTATCCTTGTTCTTGCATTTAAGTTTCATGGGTGGCTATCTGGCACAGGCATTGCAACAGTTCCTCCCTCAGGAGAAATTCCAACATCTGAGTTTCTGTCAACACCACCTCCTCTTCCTACTCCGGGTTCTACAGCAACAGAAAGAGATGACCTCTCTACTCCAGAATCTGGCTGGAGTGTTTTTCGGGATGAAAAGTTAGGTTATCAGATTGAGTATCCTAAAACGTGGTTTGCTTCCCCGTTAACAGATTCGATTTCCCCGGCGGGCAATGCTGAAGAGAGTGTTTTGATTTCGAATGCGGCAAATAACAACTCGCCTCAAGCACATACTCCAGATGAAACCGCTCGAATGTGGATTGTTTCCTATGAGAAAGGACAGCAACCATTATCAGACTGGATCATATCAAACTTTAACTGGCTGGGTGGGGCTGTCAATACTGTCCAAACAGATGGTAAGCCAGCACTACAGTTGGATACCAATCTGCAGGACAATCCGGACCTGACTTACTATATGACGTGGGTAGATAGAGGTTCAACTATCCTCTTATTATGGGGGCAATACCGAACAGATAACGTCCTCGATCAGGCATTTCTGGAACGGATGGTTTTCAGTCTAAAGTTTTTACAATGAGCAGCGTGGAGTGAATGTCATGAAACATCAACGGTGGGTAAATCTGTTGGCACTACTAGTGTTTACCACAATTATCTTCTTTTTTTTCACAGTTTCCGCAGGCGCAAATCAATCCCTTTACGCTTTATCAGATGGATTCCAGATTAGCTCCATCCAAGCTACCAAAGAACCCACAATTGACGATATTTTCAGCCCGGGTCAATGCACAAATTATGCCGCTCATCAGAGATCCGAACTATTTCCCTACATCCGTGATTATTATCCCGGTCAATGGGATTCTGGACGATGGGACAATAATTTTCAGGCTTTATATGATGATGGGACAACAGAGTATGTTGTGGATGATGTTCCAGAGGTCGGCGCAGTAGCTGTCTGGGATCCCTATATTGCAAGCGATAAGTCAACGGTGGGTCATGTGGGGATTGTAGAAAGCATTGTTGACTCGGAAAATATTACCGTTCGCGATGCAAACTGGAATTGGGATGGAAAGGTGATTAGCCATCCTGTGCAGCTAAAAGACGGTATTCATTTTATCCATACAATACCCTACTCACGGGGAGAATACGAACAACGTACCGGAGGGCCATCGTTTGTCAACAAGAAAGATGTCAATATTCCGTTTAAAGTCATAAATCCGGAGAGGAACGTATATGTTACATCTGTATCTGAATTTATGTTGGAGATTGATGGACATATCGTGCTCTCCAGTCAGCGCCCAACAAAGAGAGAGACTTTTTCTACATCAATATGGCTCAACCCATTCTTAAATCACACAGCAAAAGTTGAATACTACGAAGGAGAATTTGCCGATGGTAGTCGTGATCCGGCGCCAGAATTTGTCCAAACCTGGTGGCCTAACAGTTTGGCGCAGGCTGCAGAGCCTGAGACTCCTCAACCGGTTAATGTCAATTACATATACACTCTCGAACCTCAGTTTGCGACAGTTGGTCAACAAGTAAGTATAAAGGTCGGGTCGCAGGTAACGGGTTTTCCGACTCTGGTAACTGGAATTCAAGCATTTGTAGATGGTACTCAAATTGGAGAAATCACTGGACAAAATGGAGTTTTCAATTGGAACACCAATGGCTATAGCGCTGGCCAGCATCAACTTAAATTCAAAGCAAAATTGATTGATTATCAAGGAGATGTCAACGACCTCCAAGTAAATTATTCTTTGTTGGCGTCCGGAAATAGCGGGAGCTCATCAGGAGTAGATACGAGCGTCGGTGCGTGCAGTGCTAGTTCGATCAATAGCTTTTTGGCTGGTAAAGGCTCACCCATGAAGAATGAAGGTAATGCATTCATAGTTGCGGGAAAAACCTATAATGTTGATCCACGTTTCGTAGTAGCGATTAGCAATGCAGAGTCAACATATGGGCGGAATGGAGATTGCGCCACCCAGAGGTTCAATGCTTGGGGTTATGGGGGGGGATGGCCAAGTTGCTGGGCATTTGGTTCATGGGGTGAAGCTAGTAACCAAGTTACTGCGACGGTTGGTAATACGTACTTTCGCAAATATAACCAAGTATCCATTTCCGACTTTGTGAATCCTCCAACCGGAACCAACCCAAACAGCCCGAGTCATTGTTATTGTTGTAGTGGATGCCAGAATTGGATTGGTAATGTGAAAAGTGCCTACAAGGAATTGGGCGGGAATCCTGAGACAAATGATCTCACACTAGCCGCTTGCAGCAATGGTTCATCTGCACCACCAACAAGTAGTAACCTTCCACCAAATAAACCCAGTTTAGTGAGTCCGAGTAATTGGGTAGTCTCTGACAAGGCAGTTGCTCAACTTTGTGCACAAAATAATGGTGATCCTAATCCAGGTGATCGAGTCGTTTCCTATCGGTTTATGATCTTCGACAGCGCGCAAAATTGGGATAGTAACTGGGTCAGCAGTTCATGTGTAAACACACCACCACTCGGCGCTGCAAATTATCAATGGCATGTAAAGGTGGGCGATACTACGGGTGCCGAGAGCGACTGGAGTGACACGTGGAATTTCACTATAACTAGTCAACAGTCTCCTTTGTCTAACCGTCCAACTCTGCTTAGTCCAGCCAATGAAGCCTTGCTTCCAACTGCTGAAAAAGTTGTTTTGCATTGGAATAGTGCAACGAATGCAACAGGGTACAAAGTGGAAGTGTGGGGCGGACCATACCAAACCATGACGCCCTGCGATTGGCAAAACGGTACCTCTTGCCAGATTGGGCAGATGTGGCCGGGAACCATGTCCTGGCATGTCAAGGCAAGAAATACCAGTGGACAGGAGACAGATTGGAGTGATACTTGGTCATTCACCATTCAGGATGTAGCCCCTCCAAGTGCAGATCGACCAACGCTTTCAAGCCCAGAAAATGGCGCC
>WNFZ01000728.1_pt1 | contig 31802 bp, 40 predicted proteins | sample 5400081 | NCBI WGS metagenome assembly WNFZ01 (sample SAMN13153365, study PRJNA577476) | soil metagenome | isolation source: 80 cm soil or saprolite under grassland replicate 1 | place: USA:California | collected 2016-06-15 | reverse complement strand
TGCGACTGATTTTGGTAGATATATATTCCGTCCACTAGAAAAGGAAAGAATAATATTTCCCTATCAAGTAACTCCTGATGGTTATAGCTTGCTTGACGAAAAGGAATTCAAGAATAAGTATCCTAAAGCGTATTCCTATCTTTTAAAACAAAAGAAGGACCTTGAAAAGCGTAAGGATTACAAAACTTGGTATGCGTTCAGCGCGCCAAGAAACTTATACCTTCATGATATTGCACAAATTGTTGTTCCGCTGCTTGCTAATAAAGGTTTATATTCACTTTTGCCTAACAACAAATCAGATTTTTGCTTAATGGCAAGCGGAGGGTTTAGTATTTCAGTTTTGGATAAAGAAATATCACCTTCTTATGTTCTTGGACTTCTAAATTCAAAACTGTTGTTTTGGTGTTTGAAACAAATCAGTAACGTGTTTCGTGGAGGTTGGATTACCTGCACAAAACAATATGTTGGTCAACTTCCCATCCACCACATAGACTTTGAGAACCTTGCCGAAAAGTCTGCGCATGATGGGATTGTCAAGCTGGTGGAGAAGATGCTGGAACTGCAAAAAGAGCGCCAGTCCGTGCAGCGTGAGGATGATCTGGACCGAGTCCGTAATTTGGAGAAACAGATCGCACAAGTCGATGCAGAGATTGACCAGAGAGTTTATGCCTTGTATGGGTTGTCCCCTGATGAAATTAGAATTGTTGAAGGGAAGGGATGAAAAGTAGTATCTGTTAAAGCATAGGCACATGGGTCAGGTCCGTCAGACATGAGCTATTGACCTTTCCCTCCCCCAAGTGGCGGAGAGGGATACTCCCCAGACGCAGGATGCATCTGGGGAGTTTGCGTTGTACGATGAGTGTATTATGACCCGCGTATATATAGCCGATGGTTTGACAGAAGAGCGTTCCGCTCTGCGCCTAATGTTGCTGGATCTCCATATGGAAGTCGTTGGAGAAGCCGAAGATTGGGCAACCGCGTTAGCACAGGCTCCACTCAAAAGTACCGATATGTTGTTGATTGATTGGAACTTGCTCCCCAACTCGCCTACCGCGGCTCTGGAGGAACTCCGTACAGCCTGCCCGGCTACACTGGTCATTGTCCTCATCAGCCATTTGGACGCCCGTCAGCAAGCTGCTGTCTCTGCTGGCGCAGACACGTTTATCAGTAAAGGAGAGACGCCTGAGCGTGTGGCTGAGCGACTGCGTGCCGTGGCTGCAAACATTCCGATTTCATGAAGCCAAAAAAACGTGGAAGTTTTTCGAATGGTCCGAAGGAGAATCCGTGAACAACGATGTATTGAAAGGCGAGTGGAAACAAATCCGGGGTGAGGCGAAAGCGTGGTGGGGCAAACTCACCGACGACGATCTGGAACGAGCCGCCGGCAAATTCGATATCCTCGAAACGTAAGAGGCAAGAATGGATAATTCCTTCCATGAACAAGGGTCGGATACGCAGCGGAATCGGGAGAGCTTTTTAACGAGTCTGTCAATCTTGGCTAGGATCATCAAAAGGCTGACAAGTTTTATCAAGTTGACGGAAGCTGAGTGGGAGGATGCAGGTATTTTCCTTGGTCGCATCGGAGGCGAATAAATATCGGTAGCCCTGCCTAACCCGCGCATACGCACAAAGCGTCATGAGCATCCATCATGAGTCGCAAGGAGAAAAGAAAATGATCTACGAGAATCAAGAACACGCCTACCCCCAAATAATGTTCCCTGTTGAACAACGGGAAGTGGAGTATCAACTCTTGAAAAAGCTTCCTGAGTCCCCCTTTGTTCCTGCGTGGGAAGAAAAGTCGTTGATAAAACAACTTCTCGCCAATGATAGCCTGGGTGGATCGTGATGAAAAATAAATTATTCAACCACAGATTGTCTTTTTTTATCATGCCACGAATTCATCGCAATGTGCTTGCCTGGGTAAAACCTGATTCCGTATCGGAGAGAAGCAAACGCGCGATCGAAAATATCCTCCACTCGGAGGAGGATGGCGGCAAAATGATCGAAATTAATCATTCAACGCTTGATCAGAAAAGGAAGAAACGTAATGGATAAAAAAGTTGGTTTGTGGCTCGACCGCAACAAGGCGGTCATTGTCAGTATCACTAACAATGTCGAGGGGAGAACCATAATTACTTCTGATATGGAACATTATGTCCTGTACTCGACGGTTGTCCCGGGAGACGGCTCACCGGAGAATATACGCGACCGTCGTTTCTGGAACCATCTCGGTGAATACTATGCCAAGATCATTGCAGAGATTCATGATGCTACAGAGATCCAAATCTTTGGACCCGAGGTCGCCAAATATGAACTTGAGAGACGCCTTGAGAATGAAGGACTGGGAGTACTTGTAGTCAGTATGGAAGATGCAGTCAAAATGACAGATCTTCAGATCGCTACAAAAGTCTTGCACCGTTTTCCACTCCGATCCCAGTTTGATCTTTCTCATTCTTCAACATAACTCCAACGGATATTTCGGAAGAAAAGACATTGAAACTTTGTTTACTTTTTATGGTTATGGATTTGCTTACCTTACTAGCTTATCCAATAGTATTTGTGCACGCCAAACTGCATCAACTTGCAAAACCAAAAGAAGGCATTCGCTTGGTAAATGTTTCGTGATTTTGCCCGTCGCGCCGAAGAGATGATCTAGCAGAAAGTGATGAACAAACGAAGGAAAGGCAATTATGCGTACTCAAACAATTTATTTTCCACCAGATCAGCAAAGGCTCTGTGTTTTCCCTGGCAAGCCTTCTAATCTACCCCAAGCCATCTCAGAATTACGCCTGAAAGACGATCATCCGGTGATCATACTGATCGGTGGTGAGATCGACAAAAAAGAGGCGGCAGTGACTCAACAGGCTGTCCAAACCATTTCCAAGATTGCACAGGATCTGGAAGCTGTTGTTATCTGCGGTGGTGCAAATATGGGAATCATGGCCGAAATCGGGCATACAAGAAGGCGGAATCATCACAATTACCCCTTGGTGGGTATAGCACCAGAAGAGTTGGTCACCTGGCCCCGCGGACCAGAAGGCACAAAGTTCTTATGGTGGGGAAAAGAACGTTGGCAGTTGGAGCCTCACTACACTCATTTCATCCTTGTTCCCGGAAGCAATTTTGGAGATGAATCTCCATGGATTGTCGATACGGCAACATTATTATCCCGGAAACAACATTCCGTGACAATCTTGCTCAATGGCGGGGAAGTTTCCCGAAAAGATATCGAACTGAGCTTGGAGCACGGTCGTCCGGTCATTGTCTTGAGCCGTACCGGGCGTCTCGCAGATGAATTGGCGAGACAGCCAGTGCGTGACAAACTGATCACCGTCGTCCCGGCAAATGTTGAGAAACAGATCGTTGAAGCTGTTCGGTCGGTTTTATCGCCTCCCGAACAAAATATCGAAGAAACAACGATCCAACCGATGATCGAATTAAACGTGGACCAGACGGCCAAGTGACAGATTTAGCGGAGATTCTATGAATAGCACTCAGTTATTGAAGATCGTGGAGCAGTACAGCCGGAAGAGTGAGTCCGGATATGGTGATATTAAGGTCAGACGAATACCCAATCGGAAAACTGTGTTCGTGGAACAAGTCGATGATGTTGGGCGGGCGATCATGATGGACAAATACGAGGTGGATGGAGCAACCTACTGGGCAGGGTACAGCTCGCGTAGTGAGACGGTTTACATCAGTCAGGCTGCTTAGGCTGTAAGCATGAATCATTTTGACAGCGGATTTCAATTTTCATGGCGACCAGCAAAGGAGAAAAAATGGAAAACCAAATCACGTGCCCTGCATGCAAGAGAACGATAACGAATAACCCGGTCGTTGACTCAGCAGCAAAAGGAGAAGACCATGTTCTGGGATCTGAGTATGTTATTTGCGAATGTGGCGAAAGGATCTCTTATTGGGCGATCACAGCTCAATTACGAGAACAGAAAAAGCCTGCTACAAAATTCCTAAATTGGTTTCACAACCTCTCCAAAAGTTGATGACAAAGGAGACGTTTGAATTTGATCAAGGGGCCGATCAACAAAGGCGTAACACATCAGAAGCCTGTAATTCAAAGCATTTAAAAACAAGGAGAAACAAATGGGACGCAAAGGTGTCAGTAAGCGCAAGCCAAAGAGACCATTTTCCAGTGCCGATATAAATGGCTCTTCGAATAACGGCTCCAATCAGCGATCGCCGGTGCAGTCATTAGTGAAAGATAAGGGTACTCCATTTACGAGAGATGGCATGAATCCCTCCGCTGGATCGAACAAACAAAATAAACACTAGATTTCGAGGCAAAGGCGTCAAACTAGTAAAGGACGAATAGTGATGCAGATCGTTGCTGATGCCCTTCTCGCAAGTGACCTTGACGAACTTCGCTCTCCTCATTTTCTTCTGGGATCCAATCAAGTCCACATCTCACGATTCGGATAAATATTCACTATTGCGGATGGCTGCAATAGTGAATATTCCCGTTGCCTGCAATCGGGCAACCGCAGATTTCATGATTTCGTCGCCGTTGATGGATGAAGAATACGATCGTTTACCCCCGGAATATAGCGAATACAGGAATCGGTCAACGATGAAAATTGTGCCAAAGTAAATTTTCTCGTCTAATGAGTACCCACAACAGAATAAGGAGTTCACATAATCGCGACAAATACCAGCAATGGAAAGATCAAAAAACATTCAAAGGGATACGGAAGCATGTAAGGCGGACAAAACAAGAGTGTCGTAAAACAGGTGTTCCTGTCAATGAATTGAGAAAAATGGTCCGCACACCACAGGTATCCAAAATCAAGAAAGAAGCTTAACTATTGAGAGAAGTCTGCGCAAAACGCAGAACAGTAGGAGCTTTTGAAGGCGACTTTTTGGATGGATCAAAGTGAGAAGAATATTTTGATATCCTATGAACACGAATAAGAAATATCACCGTTCTATTTTACAAAGTATCGCCCGCCAGGCAATGCTTGCGCGCGGCTTGCTCCCTGATTTTTCCACCGAAGCACTCGCGGAGCTCGCAAGGCTTGAGATCCCTGTAGTAACAGCGGATGTACTAACTGAGGGTCCGCTTGAGATACGCAACATGCGGAACCTTCTGTGGGCTTCCATTGACAATGATGACTCACGTGATCTCGATCAGCTTACCGTTGCCGAGGCAATGTCTAAGAACAAGGTCAGGATTATGGTTGCCATCGCAGATGTAGACTCGCTCGTGAAAGAAGGGTCAGCCATCGGCGAACATGCCCGCCACAATACGACCTCAGTGTATACCACCGCGATGATCTTTCCGATGCTTCCTGAAATTCTCTCCACCGATCTCACCTCGTTGAATCCTAATGAGGAACGTTTGGCAATTGTGATTGAAATGGAAGTTGACGCAGACGGGTCTCTTCTGGATTCTAGGATCTTCAGGGCGAGAGTCTTCAATCGCGCAAAGCTGGCTTACAACAGTGTTGCGGCCTGGCTGGAGGGGAATGGAACTGTGCCTGAGGCGATCTCTTCCGTCCCTGGCTTGGCTGAAAACCTGCACCTGCAAGACCAAGCTGCTCAAAGCCTGAAGAAACTTCGCCATGTTCATGGGGCGCTGAATTTGCAAACGATTGAGGCGAAACCCGTATTCGATGGTGACCAGATCCGCTCGCTCGAAATTGAGGAAACGAACCGTGCCAAGGATATCATTGAAGATTTCATGATCGCGGCAAACGGTGTAACCGCCCGCTATCTATCAGTCAGGGGATTTCCTTCGATGCGACGCGTGGTACGCATTCCAAAACGGTGGGATCGGATCGTTGAGATCGCCGCGGAACATAAATTCACCCTTCCAGAAGAGCCAGATTCAAGAGCGCTGGAGGAGTTTCTGGTCAAGCAAAAAGCCGCAGATCCGATTCGATTCCCTGATCTCTCTCTGGTTGTAATCAAGCTTTTGGGCCCCGGCGAATATATTGCCGAACCTCCTGATGGAGATACCCCTGGCCACTTTGGTCTTGCGGTCAAGGACTACGGTCACTCTACCGCCCCGAATCGCCGCTATCCCGATCTGCTTACGCAGCGCTTGTTGAAAGCAGCACTGGCAGGCAAGCCAACCCCCTACAGCAAAGATGAGCTCGACGCTTTGGCAACTCATTGCACAGAGGCAGAAGATGCAGCAAAGAAAGTGGAACGACGTGTCGAAAAATCCGCGGCCGCGCTCCTGCTTGAATCAAGGATCGGAGAACGGTTTGATTCGATTGTCACCGGCGCATCTGAGAAAGGCACATGGGTCCGGCTTCTCAACATTCCCGTGGAAGGCAAGCTGGTGGAAGGATTCGAGGGATTGGACGTTGGCGAACGGGTTCGGGTGCAGTTGATCGATACAAATGTGGAGCTGGGGTATATTGATTTCAAAAAAGTCAGCGCGTCCAGCCATGGATAAGGAGAGTCTTCTGAAAAAACAAATTAATTTGTGGATCCATCATCGCAAAGTGATTATCGTAATCATCACCGAGGATGGTGAAGGAATAAATATGAACTGTTCTGTTTTCAGAACAGCTCATTGTGGAAAGAGAAAGCTTTGGCGAGCCAAATTCCGGTCATAGCTCAGCCATGATTTTGGCACGTTTATCCTGGTATTCCGGATCAGTGATGAGCTTTATATTGTGCAAATTCTCAATTTCTTTAAGTCGATCTGCAATGCTTTCTGTTGAAACGGAGGAGGGAACAATAGTAATAACAGGCGGAATAATAGGAGTAAGAACAGTGGCATCCGGAGCAACGGCGGACCGTAAAATTACGTCATCTGGGCGCAAATTAGGGCTACCGTTGGCAAAATATGGGATCGGAATCGCGGTGCCATTTTTTAAAAGAAGAAACTTGGTTGGATAACGTGGACCTATTCCTGCTAGGTCGGTTATATCCTTGGTTTCTTGCGAGGTAAAACGGGTTTTATTCGTTAACCCTAAATCCATGCAGGCGAAATCCCACAAAGTATCTGTAGCAAGTGTAACTGGATGGAATGTATAATAAACTTCATTGTCTGTATAATATTCTGTACCGTTTATATGTTTTTGAACTAGCGTCATCTTAATCTCCTTTGTATTAAGCTAAGGCGGAGCGGTCTTCAGGTTTTGCATCTCCTGACCCATTACGTGACTTATATACTGATGGTACAGTAAACACACCGAAGCCACATCCACCTATCGGGTGGAATTTGCCTCCGCCACTTGGGGGAGAGTCTATCCGAGACGCGTTTCGCGCTTAGCTGCAATCTGATGGCTAGAGGCCTAGGCGCGGCATCGAATACCAAGGTCGGTGTTTATTACGCCCCGCACAATCGCGACGATGCCACGAATGACCGCTGCTCAGCAAACCTCACGGACGCGACCGTGTATCTTTGGTATACAAAGCAACGGCGGTGGAACAGGCACAGAGAGTTGCTCAACAAGCACAGGCAAACTTAAACTTGTTGGATGCTCAAATGGCAAAGTTAACCATCTACGCGCCGATGGATGGCATTGTGTTGACTCGCAATGTAGATGCAGGTGAATTCATTCAATCCGGTGTAGCAGCGATCACTATGGCGAATACCAATGAGTTGACCGTTACCATATATGTCCCTGAAGACCAATATGGCAAAATCTCGCTCGGACAACAGATCCAACTGAGTGTCGACTCTTTCCCCGGCAAAACGTTTTCGGCTACTGTCTCATGGATTACTGATCAGGCACAATTCACGCCGCGCAATGTTCAAACCGTGCAAGGACGGTCCAGCACTGTCTATGCTGTCAAGCTGAAAGTAAGCGCGCCGGAAGGAAAATTGAAAATCGGTATGCCTGCGGATGTAGCGTTTGTCACAGAATAAGGACCAAATTTCAGATCAAGAGATAATTTGGCTTGATTATTCAAAAATACATGCCCAAGTCTGCGTTGAATCACTTTTTCAGAGCTGAGAAAACATACGACCCAGATTGAAGCCCAAAAACTGCAGAGCTATTTTCCATCCACAAGAAGCTTACCCCTTCCGAGTGTTCTGCGGATTGCTCCCCCTCTATAATATGAGAGCTATCATTGGCGGGGAGGTAAATGGTCGCAGTAGTGTTCGCCGGGATCGTAATACGCCATTCGAAGTTGCCATTTTCTAAGCTCCAAGCGCTTTTGATCAATCCATATAACGAATGCAATTCCGCGCTGGCATGGGTCAATCCACCTCCTGGCTGCGGATGCATAATGATATGTTTGTATCCGGGTTGATCGGGATCAAGATCAATGCCGCCGAGGGCTGAATACATCCAGGCACCGACCGCGCCATAGGCGTAATGGTTAAACGAATTCATGCTCGGATCCTGAAAACCTTTATCATGAGTCCAGCCGTCCCAGCGCTCCCAGATCGTAGTGGCGCCTTGCGTGACAGAATATAGCCATGAGGGCCAGGTTGTTTGTTTCAGCAACGTATAAGCAACATCCAAATGACCCATCTCACTCAGAACCCAATTGATATAAGGTGTACCAACAAAGCCCGTGCTGAGATGATTCTCTCGCGCTTGGATATTGCGCACAAGTTCAGCGGCAGCATGCCGACGGAGTTCTTGCGGAAGTAAATCAAAGTACAGGGCAAGGATATAAGAGGTTTGTGTCTCGCCTCGGATGGTTCCATCATTGTTCACAAAACGTTGGATAAATGCATCCCGCGCTTTCTCAGACAAACTTTCATAATAATGGGCATCCTCTTCTTTTCCCAGAACACCTGCGATCTTTTCCATCAGTCGCGTACTATATGCGAAGAATGCAGTACCGATTATTTCCTTGGATGTTCCCCCCTCGCGTCCATCGCTTCCATCGAGGGCAAGCCAGTCACCAAAACCATGCCAGCCTTTATATTCTGCATAACATCGTACCCCGTCCTTGCTGGTCTGCGATAAAAATTCAATAAAACGCCGCATCGAATCATAACGTTCTTCCAGTAAACGGACATCGCCGTAACATTGATAAATCGTCCAAGGACAGATGACGCCCGCGTCCGCCCACGCCGGACCTCCATCACCGATCGACCAAGCCGCGGGATTCGGGGCGACAGCCGGATATGCTCCATCCGGAAATTGCGCATCTTCCAGATCGCGTGTCCACTTTGTAAAAAAGCCAGCCACGTTTTGATTGAATGCTGCCGTGCGGATAAAGACCTGCGCATCTCCTGTCCAACCCAGGCGCTCATCGCGTTGCGGACAATCTGTGGGCACATCGACGAAGTTACCCTTTTGCCCCCAGACGATATTATGTTGCAGTTGATTGATCAAGGGATCTGAACAATCGAACGTTCCGGTCGTGGGCATCTCAGAGTGGATAACGATTCCGGTAATCGTTTCCTCATCTGGCGTACCCGGGAAGCCAAGCAATTCAACATAGCGAAAACCATGGAATGTAAAATGCGGCTCCCAAACTTCCTCCCCGTCGCCTTTCAAGGTGTAATGATCGGTGTTGCGAGCTGTCCTCAGGTTTGTCGTATAGAGCGTTCCATCCGGATTAAGAGCCTCCGCATATCGGATCGTAATGGTTGTACCTTTTTCTCCGCGAACACGAAGGCGAATCCAACCAACCATATTCTGACCCATATCGAAAATCCAACGTGGGTTTACAAAGTCTGGAATAACGCGGATCTCCTCTGGCTGCAACGCTTCCTGACGTCTGACGGTGGGACCATTTGTCGCCACGAGAGCCGTTCTAGAATCTGCAAATGTTTCGACAGATCGCCACGAGTCATCGTTGTAGCCAGGATTTGCCCAACCCTTTAGCTCACGGCGCGCATCATAGCTTTCTCCCATCAAGAGATCCGACTCGAGAATTGGGCCGCTCGTGACTTTCCAACTTGCATCAGTTGCTATGATTTCCGTGCTGCCATCAGAATACGTAAGCACAATTTGTGCCAAGAGCTGCGGCTGGTCTGCATAGCGTTGGCGACCCACCCAGGCAATATGTCCGACACCCCAGCCGTCACCGAGAATCGCTCCAAATACATTTGGACCGGATCGCAGGAGTTCAGTGACATCATACGTTTGATATTGACTGTGCTTGCAATAATCTGTCCAACCTGGTGTAAGGACGGAATCTCCAACTCGGGAACCATTGATATAGAATTCATAAAGTCCGATGGCTGTTGCATATAACCGGGCGCTCATGACCGGCTTTTGAAGGCTACGGTCTTTGCGCAAATAGGGGGCCGGACTTGAAGTTCGAGGTCCGCCATAGAATGGAGCGCCAATCCATTGTGCCTGCCAATCGCTTCGCGCTAATAGTCCCATTTCCCACCAGGCTGATGAGCTTTCTACTGCCTGTCCAACTTCATCCTATACCCGGACCTTCCAATGGACCCGTTGACCAGAGGCGAGTGGCGCTCCTCCATAGGGCACATGGATCGATTGATCCGATACTATCTTGCCGCTGTCCCATAAAAGGTTGCTGCCATTATGCAAATCTGACTCGGATGCAGTCACCATAATTCGATAAGCAGTTTGGCGGGCGCCGCGCCGATCGCTTTGGATCTGCCAGCTCAATCGCGGTTGAAGCACATCGATGCCCAAGGGATTGGGGCGGTATTCACAGGTTAAGTTGGACACAGTTGTCGTGGTCATGTTTAGCACTCTCTTCATAAATTTGGGATTTATCCAGCTTTATATTTCAGATGTAGTATATACACACCTGATCTTGCAATGGTCAAGAGAAAACTCAACCTTTGATCGCGCCCACCGTCATTCCTGAAACGATCTGCCGTTGGAAGAACATAAACATAATGAGCGGTGGAATTGTGATGACTAACACATCGGCAAACAGGAGATTCCAGGCGAGCTAAATTGGCTGGTGAAGTCATTATATATGCCGACCGATGAGGTTACGATCACTGTGATAATGGCCGGCTGCAGGAGAGGAAGAATAACAGAAAAGAATACGCGCAGCGCGGACGCTCCATCGATGATCGCGGCTTCGTCGAGTTCACGCGGGATATTCGCCATAAATGCACGAAAGTTCAGTGTGGCAAAAGGCATGGTAAATGCAACTTCCACCAGAATCAATCCCCGCAAGGTTTTGTAGAGATGAACCCACTGCAGAAGGAAAATAGTTGGCACAACGGCCGGCGGGATAATCAACCCGGCAAGCATGATCGAACTGACAATCGAAGCGGTGCGATCGGTACGGCGTTGCATGACAAAGGCAACAAACGCAGAGAACAGCACGATCAAGGTCACCGACCCGACGGTGACGAGCGTACTGTTCCACAGAGCTCGGAGCATGCGTCGATTACCAAACTCGATCACGTCGCGGATGTTTTGGAGCAGCTGAAATTTGCTAGGCAAACTGAATTGGAAGAGCGCCGCCTCGGGACGCGGTTTCGCCGCCGTCAATAGGATGAATACAAATAGCAAAAACCCTTGAGAGAGTCAAGCATTTCAGCAAAATTGGAATTTCCAGTTACATTGCAATCATAATCTTTTACCCCTTGACGGAAGTCCAAAGCGCCAAATCCACCCGATAAAAATGGGTTTATACTACGCCCAAGTTTTATCCCGCTTTAACCTCGAAACCCAACTCTTCTCACAGCTACTATTGCAAACCTTGGAGTGGTAATTGGTATCCGCATATTCAAAAGGGATAATCTATGGCTGGATAGCTAACCGAGCTGTGTTACCCAAGCCCATTAACCGCTATGAACACAAATCTTCCTACAGGCACCGTCACCTTTCTCTTTACAGATATCGAAGGCAGCACCAAACTCGCACAGGAACATCCGGACGAGATGCCATCCCTGCTTGCGCGGCACAATGAGATCTTGAGTCGATCCATTGAAGCGAATCATGGCTTTACCTTTAGAGTCGTTGGTGACTCTTTTTCTGCGGCGTTCCATACTGCTAGTGACGCGCTGAACGCCTCATTGGATGCACAACGAAAACTGCAAAACCAATCATGGACGCCTGCCCCCATCAAAGTACGGATGGGCATCAATACAGGCGCAGCGCAATTGAAGGACGACCCACAGGGACAGGGCGCATTTTATGAAGGATATGCAACGCTGGCATTAACCCAACGGATCATGTCTGTGGGACATGGCGGACAAATTCTGCTTTCACAAACCACGTATAATTTATTAAAGACCAAACACAATGACAAAACAGAACTGCGTGACATGGGAGAACGCCGTTTGAAGGATATCGTCCGCCCCGAACATATTTATCAGATCGCTGCACCCGATCTTCTATCCGATTTTCCACCAATCACAACCCTGGAAACAATTAGTCATAATCTTCCTGTGCAGCTTACGTCCTTCATTGGCCGTGAACATGAGCTAGCAGAAGCCAAGAAATTATTATCATCCACGCGCCTTCTGACATTCACCGGTCCGGGCGGGACAGGCAAAACGAGGCTCTCTCTTCAAGTCGCGGCAGATCAATTTTCTGAATTCAAAGATGGCGCCTGGCTGATCGAGCTTGCGCCACTGGCTGACCCGAGATATATCGTCTCAACGATCGCATCCACCTTCAACTTGCGTGAAATACAAGGTGTCCCGCTGCTTGACACTGTCATGGATTATTTGCGCGGCAAAAAACTACTGCTCATTCTTGATAACTGCGAGCATCTCATCGAGGCATGTGCACGGCTCTCCGACCAATTCTTGCGTACCTGCCCAGGTCTAAAGATCATCGCCTCGAGCCGTGAGGCATTGGGAATCATCGGAGAATCAGTTTATCGCGTGCCATCGCTCTCTTTGCCACAAGACTCCGAAGATCTAATGCATTACGAAGCCACGCGACTCTTCACGGAGCGGGCGATAAAAGCAAACTCACATTTTACGTTGACAAAAGAAAACGCCCCTGCTGTGACCCAAATCTGTGAGCGACTGGACGGAATCCCGCTGGCGATAGAGTTAGCCGCGGCGCGTGTCAAGATGTTCACACCGGAGCAAATCGCGACTAGACTCGACGACCGATTCAAACTGCTGACAGGCGGGAGCCGCACCTCATTGCCGCGACAGCAAACCCTGCGCGCTTTAATTGACTGGAGCTATCTCACTCTAAACGAAATGGAGCAAGGCGCCTTGGGCCGACTTGCCGTCTTCTCAGGAGGCTGGACGTTTGAAGCTGCAGAATCAGTCCTTGGTGAAGAAGAAGCGATGGATGGCTTATCAGGTCTTGTCAACAAGTCCCTAATCAACGTGGAAGAGCAGGAAGGCGAATCCCGTTACCGCTATCTTGAGACTATTCGGCAATACGCCCTGGAAAAACTGTTGGAATCAGGAGATGCGGTCGACGCGCGCGATCACCACCTGGCTCATTTCCTGAAACTAAGCAGGCGCGCCGAAGGACATTTTAAGACCCCGCGGCGACTGGCCTGGATGAACCAGCTCGAGGCTGAGCACGACAATATTCGGTCTGCATTGGGCTGGGCACTGGAAAACGACCCCGAATCCGCGCTGCAAATGGTCTGTTTGTTGTCTGCTTTTTGGATGTCCAACAATTATTTAACAGAGGGATGCAACTGGTGTCAGGCGGCCATCAAGCGCGTCGAGGAATCATCGCTTGATCGAGACAAAATTGATCCAACGCGCGCCCAGGCGTACACGGTTCTGGCTATGTTATCCGTCAATCGTGGCGATCATCAAACGGGTCAAACCGCAGCTCGAAAGTCCGTTGCCATCGCGCGACGATTAGACGATAAATTAACACTGGTACGCGCACTCAACTCTTTGGGGTTTACGTCTGCCTTTCTGGGTGATGTAACGTTGGCATTCGACTCGTTGCACGAAAGCGAAGACATCTGCCGCAAATTGGGGTATAGAGAGGAGCTCGCCGAAGTTTTACAGGCTCTGGTGTATGTAACCATGGAAGTTCATGGCTCACAGGCTGTAGAGCAATTGCAGGCTTACATGCAGGAGAGTCTCGCCTTGTCCCAAGGATCCATGGAGCCCGAGGCAACAGTACGAACCGAAGGTCTCTTAGCCAGGCTGGCATTCTTTCGAGGCGATCTCGTGGAGGCTCGAAAACATGCAGACCTTATGTTGGACCGCCATCGCGAAATGGGGGATCAGCTCGCAGTCACCGGTCATCAGAGCGAGATGGCACATGCCGCGCGGCAGCTCGGCAACTTTGAGGAGGCCCTTGCCCTGTATCGCGAAACGATTCAGGAGTGGCAGCAGATTGGTCATCGTGGTGCCGTTGCCCATCAACTCGAATGCTTTGCCTTTATCGCCAGGGCACAGGAAGAAAGGGAGCGCGCGGTTACCTTGATGGGCGCAGCCGAGGTTTTGCGCCAAGTCAGCAATTCTCCGCGGACACCTCAGGAAGGAATCGAGTATGACAGGGAGTTAGCGGGACTTCGCGCCGGTATGGATGAAAAAATATTTGAATTGCTTTGGACAGAGGGCCAATCCATGAACATGGATCAGGCAATCGAATATGCATTAAAGGAGGACATGTCATAAAATCGTAAATCCATTGGGCATATTTCTTCATACCACTTTATTATCAACCTTATCGAGATACACACCGTCCGGGACATACTCAGGATAAGGGGCGATACTACTATTTTTGGGAAACCGCCAAATAATTTTATGTGCCTTATAATGAATCCATGTCCACGCCAATTTTAGCCACCAAACTTTAGATCTGGAAAAATCGTTCATAAACAATTGCTCCACGAGCCGAGGAGGATGTCGAAGAACTCAATCGATCCTTTGCCAACAATTCGGTAAAGCAAACTCAGTAGCAAGTTCGGGCAGTATATCTTTGCACTTCAATGAACGCGCTTTAGTAGAAAACGAAATTCAGAATTGTTACAATTGGGGCAGAGAATCAGTAGAATTTGGATGGATGAAGGATGACTGTTTTTCGAGATAACCCAATCAGCTCGGAACTCGACACTCCACTCTATCAACAACTTTATACCCATTTGCGGACTGCCATTCTAATCGGAGATTTGAAGACTGGTACGAGGTTGCCTTCTACCCGTGCACTGGCACTCCAACTAAATGTCTCACGTAACACCGTTCTCAATGCTTATCAGCAACTGATTGCTGAGGGATATTTGGATGGCATGGTCGGCAATGGGACATTTGTTGCGCGGATCTTACCAGATCACTTGCTGGCATCGCCACAACTTAAAGAACCCGTGGAGACGTCGTCGGCAGAACCGGACAAACCACGATTTTCAGAGCAGGCTACACTGCAACTCGCGCTCCCCGCATGTCGATGGCCGCCCCATCTCCGGCAGAAGGTTCACCACGCCCCTTTCACGTTGGCATACCAGCCCTGGGAAGCTTCCCTTACAAGCTACGCTGCCTCTGCTCTTGAACCAGTCCGAAGGCGAAAAAAGTTCGAGCTGCACACTCCGGCGATGGCACTGGGCCTTACCGACCAGATATGGTCAGTCCAGAATATTCTGCTCACGCCCGTGTTCTCGTTGGAAGGGCGAGATAAGCTCATGTCATTACTTGATTAGAAGTACCACATAAAGAAGGAGTTTCATTATGCCAGACAACAATAATGCACACATAATGAATATGCCAAAAGAACCAAATGATAAACTTAAACAACTGATCGAGCGTCTGACTGGCAAATGGCGAGTCAAAGGACCAGAAATCGACGGCGAGATCGAGTATGAGCCCATGGAGGGAGGCTTTTTCTTAATCCAACACATTGATTTTGTGCAAGGCGGAACCAAAATTAAAGGTATCGAATATATCGCCTATGATCAAGACACTGACACGCTGCGGTCTCATTATATGGACACTATGGGCGATAATTTTACTTATAGCTGGGCGCTGGATGGCAAAACAATACGTATCAATTTCGGCGACAAAGATTCAGACATGTACTTTGAGGGGACGTTCAATGACGATAATTCCAAATACAGTGGCGCCTGGCACTATCCCGACGGTGGCGGTTATGAGGCAACGATAACACGTATTGGCTAATCATTAAGCTGGTAAACGCTCAAACCTTCGAGCATGGTGTAATGCTACTGTACTATGAGCTCGTTAAGTTGAAATGAAAAAACATCTTCTGCTAAAAGATCAAAATCAATAAAGGAACCCATGAGAAAACTAATTGTTCTCGAATATATAACACTAGATGGCGTCATACAAGCGGCGGGCGGTTCCCAGGAAGATACTTTGGAAGGTTTTAAGTACGGTGGCTGGCAGGGGCCTTACTTCGATGACTTTTTGGGCAAGGTTATGGAAGGGCAGATGCGTGAACCCTTTGATCTCCTGTTGGGCAAGAAAACATACGACATTTTCGCCGGGTATTGGCCACACCACGAAAGCTTCTGGCCGGGTGTCAATGCGGCGACTAAGTATGTCACCTCACATGACGCTTCATTCAAACTTGACTGGAGTAATTCGGTGCTTTTCACAGGCAATGTTGCCGAAGAGGTGAAAAAGCTCAAAACGCAAAGCGGTCCCAAGCTACAGGTGTATGGCAGCGGCAACTTAATTCAAACTCTTTTGAAACATGATCTAGTTGATGAGTTCTGGCTCAAGATATTTCCAATCACGCTTGGCACCGGCAAACATCTCTTTGTGGAAGGTACGATTCCAGCGGCTTTCAAATTAAACGACAGCAAGGTTTCGCCAAAAGGAGTCATCCTCGTTAATTATGAACGTGCGGGAGAAGTTCAAACTGCGTCGTTTTAAAGCAGAAAGAATTTGCCGCTTGCACACCTAGCTCTGTATGCAGCACCTGCCGCAAGCAACCGTTCGTGAATTCGGTAAACGTGGGCATCAATCTAACAAGGATTTATCTGAAATTGCCGCAGATATAGAAGCTTATGATTGGAATTCGAGAGATCAAAAAACGATGACGGTACTTATAAGGAGGTTGTCATGGGTAAGGTTGTTCTAGACCTATCAATGTCTCTGGACGGTTTCATCGCTGGGCCGAAAGATGACGACCAGCCCGACCGCGAATTAGGAGGCCTTGATATCCTCCACGACTGGAGGTTCGGCGGCCAATCTTCTACGGAGACGGAGGCTTATGAAGTAGAAAAATTCAAACCCATGGGAGCGGGTATCGTGGGCCGAAGGATGCTCGACCTCGGAATCGGTCCCTGGGGTGAAAATCCAACATTCCATATGCCTATATTTGTCCTCAGCCATGATGCCCACCAACCAATCACCAAACAGGGCGGCACAACATATACCTTTGTTACCGAAGGCATCGAAAGTACTCTTAAACAGGCAAAAGAGGCGGCGGGTGGCAAAGATATCATGCTGCTGGGCGGTGCAAATGCCGCTCAACAATATCTGAAAGCTGGGCTGCTGGACGAAATACATCTCCACCTCGTGCCCATACTGCTTGGCGAAGGGATACGATTGTTCGAGAATACTGGCACGAAGCAAATTAAGCTTGAGCAAATCAGCGTGATCGAGGAACCTGGCGTCACCCATTTTCGATTTCGCGTCCTGAGGCAGGATACAGGAAAATTGACATGAGAAAAATAATTTTAGAAAAGGAGAAACGAGATGAGAAAAATATTTCTGCACTTTGCTACGACAGCTGATGGTATGGTGTCAAACGTGGAGCAATGGGTATCGTTTACCGATGAGGCAATGAAAGACGGAAGTGCCTTTCACGACACGGTCGATACCATCATTTTCGGCAACAACAACTATGCACCGTTGGCAGGGTATTGGCAGGACGCCGAAACATCAGCAAAATCCGCAGAAGAACGCGCCTTTGCCAAGAAGGTGAATGATATGCATAAAATCGTCCTGTCGCATAATGATGTGGAGCTCGTCTGGAAAAATTCGGAGCTGTTGCGCCTCGAAGATAGCGCAGCATTCAAGCAGGCGATTGCACGGCTCAAGGACATGCCAGGCAAAAATATTACAGTGGATTCTGGCGAGGGCACCTGGCGATCCTTTCTGGAAAATGACTTATGGGACGGAATCGATATGCTGGTCCATCCCCTGGTGATTGGCAATGGCAAACCGCTCCTTGCCTCGATGTCCATAAAAGTCCCTCTTCGCCTGGCGGAAAGCAAAGCCTACGACAATGGCGTCGTGAATTTGCGGTATGAGAGGCTATAGGATGAAAGGAAAGTCAGATGAGAAAGATCATTGTTCTATCTATGATTACCCTAGACGGCGTCTTACAAGCGCCTGGTGATCCAGAGGAAGACCCCACTGGTGGCTTCAAGTACGGTGGGTGGACAATTCCGTACGTGGATGATTTTGTTAGCCGGACTATGGGAGAGCAAACGAGCGGATCCTCTGATTTTTTGTTAGGGAGAAAAACCTTTGAGATCTTTGCCTCCTATTGGCCGCATCATGCAGATGACTGGCCTGGTGTTAACAAAGGAACAAAATATGTTGTTTCGAATACGCTTACCAGGCATGAGTGGGGTCCGTCGGTCTTTCTAAAGGACAATGTTGTGGGTGAAATTAAGAAACTCAAAGGACAAGAGGCTCCTGACTTACATGTGTATGGGAGTGGCAAGCTCATTCAGACACTTTTGAAGCAGGATTTAGTTGACGAACTTCAGCTAAGAATATTCCCAATCACCCTTGGCCCAGGCAAACGCTTGTTTGCAGAAGGGACCCTTCCAGTCGCTTTCAGCCTACAGGAAGCCAAAACTTCGCCGACTGGAGTCATTGTCGCTTCTTACAAGCGCGCCGGAGAAGTACAAACAGGTTCGTTCTGAAAAAGAAGATCAATATGAAATTCCTGGACGCAAAGATGTACGAGAAGGGACTCATTTTGTTGCGCTATAAGCTGGCGAGTTAATAAATCAAAGCTACTATAGAGATTGCATACCACCCTATTGGGTTACATAGATCAACTCATCCCGCTATAAAACCGATGAGGCGCACAAGAGCATTGTCAATACAGCCGCTCCCCCGTCCACGGCTATATGAATGGGAGAGCTAACCTCGTTCTCAATCTCATTTCGTGCTGGTTGAATCCCCAACTCATGCACCTAACTGAGAAATGATGTAGCGCACCAACATGGAGAGCGGAAGAGAACGAGAGGAGGCGCTCACACCATCGACAGACTCAAGAGGAATCAATTGAATCGTGCCGGGCCGCTCGTCCAGAGCGGCGGCGTCAACGAATAGAACGAGTACGCGCTGAAGGGTTCACTCGCCGAGAATTCTCACGTTCTGATGGACGCAGCAGCGTCAAGTCATCGCTACGCAGATTATTCCCAATTGTAATGAGGCAGACTCGTGGAGGATCAATCTAGACTGCTTCCGTTTTTGATAGAGCGAACCTTTGCAAGAGAGTGGCAATATCCTCATCTTTTCCATAGTTGACTTCAAAGAACTCTTTGTGGAGGGCGGCCAACTCCCAGTCATCTTTCGACATACCGATGCATTTAAACTTGCAAGACTGGATGCATTGGGCACAATAGACACAGCGATCCATATTGTAACGAGCAACAAAGCGCTTTGCAGCACGGTCAAGGATGACAATCTCGAGCGCGTTCGCAGGGCAATCTTTCGAGCACAGATTACAACCTGTGCATTTAGTTGGATCGAAAAAGAGCTTTCCGCGGAAACGATCGGCAGTTTCGGGTTTTTCAAACGGATAATTTTCCGTTACGGGCGCCGAGAAGAATGATGTCCAAATATCTTGGAACATGGAACCGATTTTCATGCCAGCCATCCTTTCAGGAGGACAAGAATTAGAATTTGGAAAAGAGCAAACAACGCGCCAAAGCGCCACCACATGCCAACGGTTTGGTCAATGCGCAGACGGGTCAACATGGCTTGCAGCATCGCCATCAAGAGTACAATCACCAGCGTTTTGATAAGGAACAGGAGCGGAGTTCCAATACCGCCTAAATAGAAAGCCGTGACAAGACTCACGGCGACTACCAACTCGACCGATTTGCCAATGTGAAACAAAGCCAAACCGCGCCCCGAGTATTCGGTCAATGCACCGGCGACAATTTCAGTTTCTGCTTCTGGAGCATCGAACGGTGGCAGTTCGAGTTTCCCCATCAACCCAATCAAGGCGATCAAGAAACCAACAGGCTGTGAAAAGATCAGCCAGTGGTTTTCGGCATAGGCGCTGACGTCTTTGATCATCCAGGAGCCTGCCACAATCGCAGGACCGAGCAAGGCAAGCAGGAAGGGCGCTTCATAGGCAAAGAGCTGGGTAAATGATCGAGTTGCACCGATCAAAGAGAAACGGCTCGAACCGTTCCAGCCGGCGAGACCCATGCACATCGTCAACAGAGATAATAGATAGAGAGTAACAATAAGATCACCGGGGAAAGAATAGGTAGGAACAAATCCAAGAACCGGTGAATACAATGCCGCGGTTAGCGCGCCGGTCAGTGCCACTATGGGCAAACCATAGAAGAGTAAATAGTTCAGACCTTGCGGTTTGATTTCCTCTTTCGTCAATAATTTGACGGTGTCTGCCAGGGGTTGAAACCAGCGTGGACCAATCCGGTTCTGGAAACGTGCCACCAGCTTTCGATCAGCCCATTCGTAGAGCATTCCACTGAGAATGAGGGCAATGCCTGCGGGAAAAAACATAATGGAGAGGAGAGCCGTAAAGGGTGTCATTTCGTTAGCAATCCTTATTTTCTTTGCCCATATTTTTTGATACCGTATTCACGCAATTCGGACCACGTTAGAGTGTTCGATTCATCTTTCTTGCGAACCGTCACCATGCGGTCATTGCAGGAGAAGCAGGGATCCATGCCGGCGATCAACATTGGCGCATCTGCAAGTTGATGGCCAACCGCTTTATTGATGACAGATGTCCAGTTGCATAGGCTTGGCGTGCGGATATGCAGGCGGACCGGGCTTTCGCCGCCTGCGCTTTTGATATAGTAGAAAGCCTCCCCGCGCGGTGCTTCCACTCGGCTGACAGTTTCTCCTGCTGGGATCTTGCGCGGAAATTTTATTGCGATCTCCCCTGCTGGCATGTTATCCACAATCGTACGAATCGTGAAACAAGTGACCAGCAATTCCTTCATGCGCACCACAAAGCGCGCTTCCAGATCGCCACGGTCATCGGTGATGACACTGACAGGGAACTGTTTATAGGCTCCATAAGGCGCATCGAGACGCACATCACGAATCACTCCTGAAGCACGTGCGGTGGGACCGAGCGCTCCAAAGCGTTTCGCTTCCTCAAGAGTCATCGTGCCCACTTTGCGCGTGCGTTGTAGGAAAGTCGTATCGGTGGTGACGACATCCAAATAGTAGCGAATACGCTCTTCCAAATAATCCAGCGCTTTATGGATGGATACAGAATGCTCAGCACCAATATCATGTTTGACGCCACCCAGGACACAAATGGAATAATTGACACGATTGCCGGTTAACTCTTCGAGCAAATTCATGACGGTTTCGCGATCGCGCCAGGAATACATGAAAAGTGTATCGAACCCGGCTTCGTGAGCGACCACGCCCAACCAAAGTAAATGACTATGAATACGTTCGAGACCTGCGATGAGCTCACGGATGGCAAGGGCACGTTGTGGTACTTCTACCTGTGCCAGTTTTTCTACACCCTGGCTGTAGGCGCTGGTATGCGTATGAGAGCATATTCCACAAATGCGTTCCAACAAATATAAGTTCTGAATCCAGTTGCGCTGTTCGGTAGCTTTTTCAATTCCGCGATGAACATAACCCAATCGCATGCGAGCACCGGTAATAATTTCCCCATCAACAGTGAATTCAAAATGACCAGGCTCCTTCAATGCGGGATGTTGCGGTCCGATGGGCACAATAAATTTGTTCCTGACTTTGCCCGGCTCCGAAACATTCGCGGATTCAACAGCAGCTGCCTGCTCCGGTTTGAACCCCTGACGCAATGGATAAACATCAGCGGGCCAATCATCTGGCAAAAAGAGGCGAGACGGGTCGGGTGTTCCAACAACGTTTACACCAAGCATCTCACTGAGTTCACGCTCGAAGAATGACGCCACCGGTATCTTCTCACTGATCGATGGAATTTCCGGACAAACCTCGCGCGGCAAATGAACACGCAGAGTCGTTACAGCTGCGCCTTCGCAAAAATGATAGAGTGCGTCGAGTTCATTCGCTTCTGCACCGAGATCCATGCCGGTGATCGCTGCAAGGTAGCCCCACGAAGAGTCCATCAAAGCGGCTGTCGCTGCCGGGAGGTCACTGGCAGCAATTTGAACATCCAAACGATTGGATTCCGGATTATTTGTACCTTTCGCAAATGGAGCAAGGATTTCTCCGGCGCCCTGAAGATAAGTTTCAGTAGTCATGCAGCCTCCTGAACACGGGGCGCGATCATTAGAGTCGGGCGTGTTCCATTTTGAATATGTCCAAGTAATTTCACAATGCCATCGATGATCGCTTCTGGACGCGGCGGGCAACCAGGGATAAATGCATCCACCGGCAGTACTTCATCAATGTGACCGACCACGTTATAGCAGCCCTGAAACACGCCACCAGAAATTCCACAGGAGCCCACTGCAACGACAAACTTTGGTTCGGGCATCTGTTCGTAGGTGCGCATCAGACGTTCCCGGGCCTGACGAGTAACAGGTCCCGTGCAGATCAGTACATCCGCATGGCGCGGGCTGCCACGTAATCTGATCCCAAAACGTTCCACGTCATAGCGTGGAGTCAGCGTTGCCAAAATTTCAATGTCACAACCGTTGCAGGAACCGCTATTGAAATGAATTGCCCAGGGCGAATTCACGCGTGACCATGTACTGATTTTTTCGATAATCTGATTCACATAATTTTGAGAGATGTTCATATCCGACTCCTAACCAAGGATGAGCGCCAGCAGGGCAAGCATCAATCCGCCAAGATAAACAAGGCTGACAGGCGCCAAGCCGCTTGAGCCCAACATCAGCACGCCAAGGTGCAAAACAGCAAAGAATAGCGCCGCCACAAAAAACGGGCGATATCCCGGTGCGGCGGGCTCCGCATCATGTACTTCGCCGCTGGCATATGCGCTGGTCTTGACCTGACTTGTCTTGCCGCGCATCGAAATCGCTTTGCTAACCAGAGAAAGAATCCCAACTAATACGCCATAAATCGGGAAGGCGAACAGCGGGGATAAAAGTAAACTAGTCATTATGCTTCTCCTACATATTGGTCAGGTTTCAAACGTGACCTACTTTCCAAACATCACCAAAAACGCTTGTCCGGCTGGCTCTGTCAGCCAATTCATGAGCGAGGGAACCAAGCCAATCACCACGATTGCCAGGGCAAAGATCAGTAACGGAATACTCATCGCAACTGGAATCCGAGCGCCGCGTTGTACAGCCTCTCCCATATTCCTGCGATACAACATGTTGACCACCGGCGCATAGTAAGCGAGTGACAGTACACTATTCAGAGCGGCGAAAATTATCAATCCCATCAACCAGGGATTGGAGCCCTGGAAGCCAGCCACAAATATCTGCCACTTTGACATAAACCCCGCAAGAGGAGGTAATCCGCCTAAAGCCAATAAAGCGATACTGAGCGCCAATGCCGCCAGCGGATATTTACGGGCCGCGCCAGCCAGATCCTTCACTTCCAGGGGACGGTGGATTCCGTTTTGATCCAGTAATGCAAACATGAATGCACCGACCGCGAGGAAGGCGAGTCCCTTCATGATCATGTGATTGAAGAGATGAAAGGCCGCGCCCTGTGCGCCCGCAGGATTCCCGTTGAATAGAGCAATGCCGAGACCGATCAAAATGTAACCAATGTGACTTAAGCTCGAATAGGCCAGCATGCGTTTGATCTGCGTTTGCCGCAATGCCATCAGGTTTCCGAAAAACATGTTCAACGCGCCAAAGGCAAGCAGCAGCGTGCTCCACGAAACGGAAAATCCGCCAAGCGTGGAAAGCGCCCGCAACATCGCTATCAGACCAGCTTCGATGACGACACCCGACAACATTGCACTAATTCCACTTGGCGCCTGCGAATGGGCATCGGGTAACCAGGTGTGCAACGGAACAAAAGCCACCTTTACCCCAAAGCCAATGACGAAGAGCGCACCCGCCAACAGCAGTCCAAGCGGAGCGGACGAGGCAGAAGCAACCGTCAAGCGGATTCGATCCATATCCAGCGTACCAGCATTGCCGAGCACTAAGGCGATTCCCAGTAAAACCAGCACAGACCCCGTCGCGCTCTGCACAAGATATTTCATTCCTGCTTCGAGTGATGCAGGGCGTTCCCGGTAAAACGCAACTAATAGATATGAGGAAACTGCCATTGCCTCGAACCACATCCACAAATTGAACAGGTCGCGAGCGCATCCCAAACCGATCATTATGCCAATGATCGCCAGTAGCATGGCATAGTATTTTTCTTCGCCAACCTCGCCAGCAATATAGGGACCTGAAAACAAAACAACAAATGTCCCCAGGCACAACACCATCGCTGCCAGTAGAAAACTTAACCCATCGGCATGCAACCAGATCGAATCCAGATTGAAAAGCAATGTCCCATTTTGTGACCTAAACTGCGCCCAACTGAGGGCGAACAGTACCCATGTCCCCAGCATCGCCAGCAATGCCAGTCCACGCACCAGCAGTGAGCGACCATTCAATTCGGCTTTATGCCAACCAAGCCGTCCCGCCAGATAGACAAACGGTGAAACACCCAACGGCACGGCAATCATCCACGGAAATAAGATGGGATTCATTTCATACCCTCCAAACCAGGAAGATCAAAACAGCGAGGAGCGCACCGAGAATGCCCACCACATTCCAACTCAAAATACCGGTCTGTGTAGCTCGTAGCCGCTGCGCAAAATTGGATACAGCTTGAACAACCAATTGATTCAAGGAATCGAAACCGAAGGATGTATCAACGAATGGCTGGAGCCAACCGCCGTCGAAGAGTACATAGCCTCGCACTCGCACCCAGGAAATTCCAGCACCGATCGCAACAACGAGGAGCGCCAACCAAGTCGCGCGAGCAGAAAGAATTACTGTGACCATTTGCAGGAAGGTCTCATGTTCCAATTCGTGAAATGGTAAGGTTGAGGACAAGAGTCCATTCAAGCCACCGAAGAATAGCCACGTGATGAAAGTGCCACCTGCCAGAATGGCAAGAGAAACCCTCATCGCCGAGCCAGCAGGATGAACGTGTAATTGGTCACGCTCCTTACCAAAGAAGACTAACCACACCATACGAAAAGTATAGAAGGCTGTGAGCCCCGCACCAAATAACATCAAGGCATATGCCCAAGACGGAGAACCTTCCAAACCAACTTCCAAGATGAGTTCTTTGCTCCAAAATCCGTTTAGGATGGGAACACCTGCCAACGCGAGGGCGCCGATAATAAATACGTTACGAACGAATGGCATTTGTCTTCCAAGGTTACCCATTCGTCGCATGTCGCGCGTGCCAACGCTGTGAATGACCGAACCCGCAGCGAGGAACAATAAGGCTTTGAACACAGCATGACTGAGCAAATGGAATTGACTGGCGAACACACCGCCCGCGCCAATAGCATAGACCATGTAACCAAGCTGACTCACAGTGGAATAAGCCAAGGCGCGTTTGAGATCGGTGGCGGTCAATGCCATCAGGGCGGTGATCAATGCCGAGAGAAGCCCAACGATCATTACGGTGAATCTCCAACCTGGCACATTTTCAAACGCGGGATAAAAGCGCGCTAAGAGATAGACACCTGCGTTAACCATTGTTGCTGCATGAATGAGAGCACTAATTGGCGTCGGCGCTTCCATGGCATCGGGCAACCAGGTATGAAATGGGAACTGTGCTGACTTCGCTGCTGCTGCGATCAGAAATCCAAACGCGATGACTGTAAGCAGACTTGCCGGGATTGTCCCGCCTTTGGCAAGCAAATCAGAAACCTGATAACTGCCGAGAGCGGCATAAGTCGTCAATGCGCCTGCTAATAATCCCACGCCACCAACTTGGGTGATGATCAGTGCTTTGATACCGCCAACCACTGCTTTTGGATCATCGTTATAGAAGGAAATCAACGCATAAGAACAGAGCGCAGTAATCTCCCAGAAGAAGAACATAAAGAGCAAATTACCGCTCAGTAGTAACCCTGTCATCGCTCCGATAAATAATAGTATGAAGGAATAATATCGACTCAACTGTTCTTCACCATGCATATAATCGACCGAGAAGATGACAGCCAGGGAACCGATCACACACGCAATGGCCGTCAACGTGACAGCCATGCCATCGGCAGTGAATGTTAAGTCGCCAAAGAAACGTCCCATCGGAATGCTAAACGTTGTTGTGGCGGAAGCAAATGGGATCAAAGCCAGGGAGGCAACCCCAGCCGCGATGCTGAATCCTACGGCAAGCGTATGTTGGAGCCGAGGGTTTTCGTCCCGCGTTCGCCAGAGGATAACGGCTCCTAACCAGGGAATGCCAATCACAAGTCCAATTAAGATGGCTGCCATGTTAACCTCGTAAGGTAGAGATCTTCGCTAGGTCGAGCGTGCCGACGCGTCTGCGGACTTGTACAGCCAGTGCTAATGCCACGACTGCTACGACTGTATCTGCGACGATAACAGTGGCAGCCAGGCTTTGACCAAGTCCGAGATTACCGCTGGATTTACCCGCCAGGACAAGTGCGATCACGACTGCCTTCACGAGGATCTGCAACACAAGCACGATCTTGATCAGATTGCGAGTGATCAGTAAGCCATAAAAACCGACCACTAGCAACAAAACGACTCCAAACAACACGGCATTTAAAGGATTAAGAGTCATACGTGAAGCTCCTGTTCTAACTGAACGGCAATTGCGTTGTTGGCATTGCTCGTCTCGATGTCATGTGCTTGTATTTCCTGCTCATGAACTTTCTCTGAAAGCAGACCCAGCACACCCAGCACTCCTGAGAAGATCAACGCAATTTGGACCCATACATCCAGAGCACGCTGCTTCCAAAGTACATCTGCGAGCAACAGTTCACCATTTGTATTTTGGTGAGCTGTCAGTGGATATGCCATCCAGATAACCAATCCCCCAATTCCTGCTACCAGCAAAAATGCAAGAGGTTTGGGAATAATCGATGTCGGATCAAAGACGTCTTCGCCAACGACACTGAGCGCATACACCAGCAACACGGTAACGAGTCCGGCCCCAACACTTAATTCGATCACTGCGACCTCATAAGCACCGAGCAAATAAAGAGTCACAGTGGCGAGGGCGCTGACACAAGCCAGGTAAAGCGTCGAAGGTAACAGATGCTTGGATATCATTGCACGGTAGGCACAAAACGCTGCGCCAAGACCAAGAAAAATGTAGTAGAGATTTTCCATCTTGTAAATTACTCCGTTTAACAACAACACACGTTCCGAACAAAATCAAATATTGTGAAATATTTCACAATATCACAGACAAGATTGACCTACAGATTTTGACACAATCATTATTACAACTCCAAGAATGGTGAAACCTTGTGAAGTCCTGATTAGGTGCTAGGACAGCATGTTATGGATATTTTCCAAAGTTGAAGGGAGATGCTCCCCTTCAACCCACTCCTCACGATTAGGTCCAATTTCCTTCTTCCAAACAGGGACAATTTGTTTGAGACGGTCAATGCCATAACGCGCCGCCTCAAAAACGCCCGTATCACGCACGCAATGAACACAGTTGGCGTGCACGGATATAAACGACCAACGCGCTGGATAATAGCGATTCCTTCGATGGTGTTCCAGCGCGCCCGGATTTCATCGGCAACTTGTTTCATCATGGCTTCCGCCATGGGTTGATACGCTTCGTATTCCAGATAATCCGTTTCGTGCGGATTCTCACGGCTGGTGAAGCCGCGTACCAATCCGGTAAATATTGCTACCGCGCCATCAGATGACAATGTGATCTGTTTCAGCAGTTCGTTTAGATTAAGTTCATCCTCTGTGATCAGGGTAATGGTTGAGAAATCGTTCATCTCAGCCTCCAGAAACCGCAGGGAACAATGCCACTTCTGCTCCACCGGGGATTTCAAATTCATCAAACACGTATTCTCGATTGATTGCAACCAACGAATGATTCGCGAGACCATTGAAGGAGAGGAACTTCTCATCCAAAATGCTTCGTAGAGAGGCGACAGTTGTATGAGAGGGAATTTCCATTTTGATGGAGCCAGTCCCTGCTCGATCGCGCAATGTGGCAAAAAATAGAACCGTAATATTATTCATCGTTGAAGCACCTTAGCTCGTCATGGACAACGAATTACACCCTGCGCCCATAAACATCCACCACATGCCAGGCCCGTATTGCCCAGGCAGTCTTCCTGGTTGTCCGTGGAAAGTTCACAGCCATTGCAAAATGTGCAGGGTGAGAAATCAAAACGCTGTACGCGCTGGCGCAGGTCGGCGTAATTTTCATCGTTCCAGATATCCCGTAAATCCTTTTCCAGAACGCTGCCCACTGTATATGCCCGCGCGTGGCGCAACCGCTTTCCAAAATAGTCTTGATTTGTGTGTAAAAGTGGCAGGCATGGATGGACGCTACCATCCCAACGAATAGCAGTACTGCCCTGCTCAATGAACGGACAGCTATCGACGGCGCGGTTGCATTCATAGCCAGCGACTTCCAGGCGATATTTACGCGCATAAATTTCGGCAAGTACATCCTTTGTCAATATATCGGAGTCCAAGCGTGGTATGTTGACGAGGGGAAGAGAGGTGCTTAAGCGCGTGGCGGTTTGGAAGATTGTGCGGCTGTAAAGAATCTGTTCCTGCAATTTGGGCGTATGTGCCAGAACGTTACTGATTGAAAACTGCTTGGCTCCCAGGCTGACGCCCAGCCGAAGAACATCAGGCAAATCCGCGATGTTGTCTTTCATGGCGACAAACGCAATTCCAAGATTAGGCTTGCTATTATCAATATCAGTCGCTTTGTAGCGTACCCTGCGCAGGTTCTTCAGGTTAGCGATAACTTTTGGAAGAGATGAACCCAAACGTACATCTGCATAACTTTCGGGAGACGAGCCATCCAACGAAACCCATAACATATCCAAACCAGCGCGGATAAATTGCAGCGAGCGGCTCTCTGTGAGCAGAAGTCCATTTGTGATTAACTCAACCCTGGCTCCTAATGCCTTGATCCGTGTGACCCATTCGATCAATTTGTGATGGATAAGCGGTTCCCCATAGCCACCGAAGAACACGGTTGGCAATGGAGACATACCCTTGATCGTTTCAAAGATACTCTCGAACGTCTCATCACTCATCTTGCCGGCTGGCTCCCCCCATACATTTCTCATGCAGGTAATACAATCAAGATTGCATAGATTGGTCACCTCGATGTATATTTTGGCGAGTTGAGTCGTCGGTCGTAGCAGCCTGATTTCGTTGTTGCCTTCATCCAAATAAACTTCTATACCAGGCTTAATGCCGAATCGTGACGCGATCTCGGCAGGGAATACCATTCGTCCATGTTCATCGATGTCCGCTTTGATGAGATGCTTCTGATTCATGGATTCCCGTTTGTCTATCCTCCAATCTGTGCCATGCGGCGAGATTCAGGATAGTGCTGCAGGAGCAATTCATGTCCCTGCGGTTTGGAATCTACTGCTTGTTGCAGGAACGGTAGCAGCGGCTCGCCCGCGCGTACCGCATTACGGATATTGACTTCACCATCCAGCAGGAGACAGGGTCGGAGGTGACCATCGGCAGTGAGGCGCAAGCGATTGCAACTTTGACAAAAGTGTTCGCCGAGTGGTGAAATAAATCCAACCGTTCCTAGCGCAGCGGGAATACGAAATGTGCGCGCGGGTCCATTACCAATAGGATTAACTACAGATTCAAGGTTGAAAGTTGAGAGTCGCATCTGCATTTCTTGAACCGAGATGTAACGATCAGGTTGCGTTGGAAAACCCTCGCCCCAGTTCTGGGCGTTGCCCACTGGCATTAATTCGATGAAACGTATATGCCAGGGATTCTCAATCGTCAATCGTGCCAGCGCAGGTAACTCGTCGGCATTGAGTCCATTGACGACAACGGTATTCAGCTTCAGCGGTGCGAGACCGGCGCGTTCGGCAGCGGCGATCCCACGCCATAGCCAGTCAATATTTCCGCCGCGAGTGATCCGTTTAAACTTAATCGCAGACAAAGTGTCGAGACTAATGTTGACGCGTTTCAAGCCAGCGCTCGCCAATGGCCGTGCTAGCCTTTCAAGAAGCATTGCATTGGTGGTAAGGCTCACTTCCTCAATACCAGGAATAGAGGCGATGCGCTCAACAATTTCCAAGATATCCGGACGGACAAGCGGTTCCCCGCCGGTGAGACGGATACGTTTTACTCCGCCCTGGGCAGCTGCTTCTGCGATCGTGGCGATCTCCTCCGCCTTGAGCAGATTCTCACGCGGCTGCCATTGCAGACCTGATTCTGGCATACAGTACACACAGCGAAGATTGCATCGGTCTGTAACAGAAATCCGCAGGTATGTAATTGGGCGTCCGAAGCGGTCAGTAAGTGTCATAGGATCAGCCTTATCCCTACGCGTAGAGATAGTAGAGGTTCAGGTCTTCATCAGCCTGCACTGTTCTCGTCATTTTGTCAGTCAACCTGATATCAAAATGGAGTTTGGTCGGCAACATCTTTCGCGGAAAGAAAATAACCTTATCTCCATCCTGCAAGATCTCATCCAGATCAGGTTGCATGTTATGCATGGCACTCATTTTTTCATTGATAAATGTAAAGCCGCGCTCATTTGTACACATGAGCAGATAGTCCAAGAGCTGCTTGAGCGTGCTACGCAAGGGCAGCCTTACATTGCTGTTCGAATAATCGCCGCTATGGTGAACGGGCCTGCCATAACAGGAAAGTTCACCATAAAGCTGAACATGGACGGTGATTGAGTCCATCTATCCACCTCCAACGGGAGGAAACATTCCAACGACGTCTCCGTCTTTGAGATTCGAATAATTCTCTTCAATAACATTATTAATGAAAACAACATGTGTCTCTTCCACAGGAATTTTTAAGTGATCAATCAAATCCTGAACAACAGAACCCTCGGGCATTTCCACTTCAAAAGGTTTACCAACCCGCGAGCCGTCCTTGAAACGAACGAGAGTGGCAAAGAGTTTTACTGTCACACGCATGTTCGTCTCCTTTTTCTCATGCAATCTTGAATACAATATTCGCCGGACTGGAAGGAGTGATCGTGCCCGATGGGTCATAGGGCATCATACCGAGCGTGATCTTCAGGTCTCGTCTGCGCAGTTGAAGCCGCGCAAAGCCAAGCTCAGACGAACTGGGGAAAGGCACGTATTCTTCCATTTCCCAGTTATGGACAGGCACTTCACGCAAAAAGAAGGCTTGCAAGGCACCAATCCCACTTTTACCGGAATAAGCGCGCCAATTCGCCGGATCAGAAATATCCGTCAGGATGCTTGTAGGATCCACAGCTTTATATCCGGGCGGCAATGGGATTCCTTCACGACTGGATTTGATTCCGAGAATTCGATTTAGAAAACGCACGCTGGAAATGGCTTTTGTTGCAGCAGGCTCGAATTGCTCGCGTACTTCCTTTGGATGCGTGACCATGAAATGTAGCACGCGAAAGTCATGCATTAATACGCCAGTCCACAAACGCTGATTGTCTTTTTTGGGCAGGACAATTTCTGCCTCTAGGCCTTCCGCATCCCCCAGTTTCCAGGGAGCAGAGCCGACCTGTTTGGCTCCGATCATGCCAGCCATCATTCCAATATGACGATTCCATAAAGGCTCAATCGGCTGTCGTTCCCAGTTCCATTCGCCGCGTACCAGCAATTGACTATCATCCAACGCGTCAGCATTCTCCGCGGTAAACGCCTCAGCATCCTGAACGGATTGATGAGTCCAGTGATCGGGATATGTCAATTCATATCCCCAGAGGATGTGCCGAAAAACAG
>WNFZ01001159.1_pt1 | contig 31803 bp, 32 predicted proteins | sample 5400081 | NCBI WGS metagenome assembly WNFZ01 (sample SAMN13153365, study PRJNA577476) | soil metagenome | isolation source: 80 cm soil or saprolite under grassland replicate 1 | place: USA:California | collected 2016-06-15 | reverse complement strand
GGGTTGTCGATTGGTTCAGCCAAGCGGCTCTGCGCGGTAGCCGCCCTGCTCTTCGATGACCAAGACGCCCTCCCCTTTGGCAAGCGGCGGGATCATCTGACCGGTCAGACCGAGGACGGCTGCCTCGTTGGTGGGGCTGCGGCCGACGACGAGCGCCCTGCCGCCCTCCGGCAGCGCGTCCAGCACTCGGCGCAGGGCAAGACCCAGAAGGGAGGACTCCGTCTCGACCAGATCCGCATCGACCGATCGCAGGGCCTGAAGATCCGCTCCCTTCCCAGCCGCGTTGGCAACCTCCCTCCAGCGGTCCTCGACGGAGGAACGCAGGTCGGGCGCCCGGGTGATGGGCGCGTACTAAAACGAATACGAAACTGAGTGCGGTGCTGCCGGGTGCGCTGTTCAACCTGAGCGGGGTGCAGGCGCCGTTGTCGATGGTTGGGCGCGAGCGATCGTGGGGTCCCGGGCACCGGCGGAGGTGGTGTGCGGGTGCGGTTAGTCGGGGCCGACGGCGCGGGTCGAGCAGGCGGCCGACCCGGCTGGCCGGCACGGCACCAGCCCATGGCACCGCCCGGCTGCGACACCGGCGGGCGGTGGAGGGCCACCACGTGTTGTGGGGCAGGGGTGGCTGCAGATCGGCCGGTTGATGGCCAGCCGGCTGTCCGGTCCGCGGCATGAGCGTGCTCCGCGTTGGGCCGGCTGGACGTGGACGACGTCGGGCAGGCCCTGACCGCGGTCGCGGCGGCCACCCTGCAGTCCGCGGTGGACGCCGCCACCCGCCAGACGACCGCCCGCTGGGGCGAGCTGCCACCGCCCTGGCGGTGATCGCGATGGGCCGGCTCGGCGGCGGCGAGTTCGGGTACGGCTCCGACGCGGATGTGCAGTTCGTGCACGAGCCGCTGCCGGGCGCCGATGACCGGCAGGCCACCGAGGCGGCGGCGGCGGTCGCCGAGCTGACCAGGACGCTGCTGGCCCGGCCGGCGCCGGACCCGACCCGCCGCTGGAGGTGGACGCCAACCTCCGCCCGGAGGGCAAGAACGGCCCGCTGGTGCGCACCCTGGCCTCCTACGCCGCCTACTACCGGCGGTGGGCAGCCGGCTGGGAGGCGCAGTTGCGGTACGCCGCCGGCCTGCCCGGCCTGCGCACCACCCGGACCCTGCCGGCGCTGCGCGCGGCGGCCGAGGCCGGGCTGCTGACCCGCGACGACGCGGACGCGCTGGAGGCCGCCTCGCGGGTGGCCACCCGCGCCCGCAACGCGATCATGCTGGTCCGCGGCCGGGCCGGCGACCAGCTACCCGGGCACGGCCGAGACCTGGCCGCGGTCGCCCGCGCGATGGGCTACCCCCCGGCCGCGACCCGGGCCAGGTGCTCGAGGACTACCGCCGCGCCACCCGCCGCGCCCGCCGGGTGGTCGAGCGCGTCTTCTACGCCAGACGGCACGCGCCGCGCCCGGGACCAGACCTTGAGAAGGCACTTCTCACGGCTTCTTGACGTTGAGAAGTGCCTTCTCAAGGTTTCTTGGGGTTGAGAAGTGCCTTCCCAACCTCGACATGGGGGGGAGCACAGGCGGCCGGGAAGTCCTGCCCTGAGTGGTTCTGCGAGGATGTGCGGATGGCTGACATGCGGGAGTTCGATCGGGTACCGCAGGCGGCGGGCGCCGATCCGTGGGCGGCCGCGGACGTGCTGCGGGACCGGGCGGCGCAGGCGGCCGCGGTGCGCCGCCAACTGTCCGAGGCGGTGGGTGAGGCCGCGACCGACAACGGTCAGTTGCGTGCCAAGGTCGGCGCCGGCGGCCTGCAGGAGCTGGTCATCGACCCCAGGGCGATGCGGATGCCGTCGAGCGATCTCGCCGCGGCCATCGTCGAGATCACCCGGCGGGCCCGGGATGACCTGGACCGGCGCCGCGAGCAGTTGGCCGGCGAGCTCGGCGTCGCCCGCGATGGCGTCGACCTGGACGAGAGCCTCGCCAGGCTGGAGCAGTTACGCGCCCTGGTGGCCGGCGGTCACGGCGACATGCGCCGGGTCTTCGAGCGTTTCCGGGAGCAGAGCGGCGACTGAGCCGCCGCCGGGACAGGGGCGCCCGGGTCAGTGCTCCACCTTGTCCACCGGCTGCGTCCAGTCATCGATCGGCGACCCGCCAAAGGTGAACCCGACACCGAGCGCGGCCGCCACGTCGTTCAGTGGCCCGCGACCGACCGTGCCGCTCGCCCCCTTGGCGATGGCGTCCCGGAACAGGCGCGCGGTCAGGCCGGCGGTGATGGTGCCGATGCCGTCCACCGTCGCCTGGGTGAGGTCGCCGAGTGCGCCGGTGTTCCCCATTGCCACCTGCACCCCGACGTCGCCGGCCAGGACCGCGCCGATACCGGCGGCCAGCACCCCGTCGGTGACGTTCGTGGCGGCGCCGAGCTCACGCAGCGCGATCTCGCAGTCGACCGCGAAGATCGACGCGTCCGCCTCGAGCGCTTCGACCGCGCCGAGGAACCCGACCACCGAGGCGGCGGTGGCGAGGATGGCGGCGGCGAAGATCGTCAGCCCGACCGCGATGGCGGCGAGCACCAGTAACGCAATGAACGTCTCGACGGCGGCGATGATCACCGCGATCCCGACGGTGTAGGCGTAAATGCGCGCCACCATCATCTGCCGGATGTAGTCCGCCACCTTCTCGGCGAAGGCGTCGTGGTCCTTGCCCTCCCAGCCGCTGCCGCCGATCGAGTTGTTGATCGTCATCGCGGCGTTCAGCGCCTCGCCGAGCTTGCCGGCCGAATCCAACCAGGCCTGGCCGGCCTCGTACATCGCACCCGGATCGCACTGCATCTTGTACGCCTCGCCCGCGATCGGCCACGCGTCCGGGATGACGCACGCCGACGCGGTGATGGCCACCAGGGCCGCCTCGGCAATGATCTTGCCGCTGTCCAGCGGGGAGGCCATCAGTTCGTCCCGTCCGTGCGGATGGTGCTGGCCCGTTCGGCCTCCTCCCAGTGCTCGGCGGTCGCCTCCAGGCCGGCCTTGAAGTCCGCGGCGGTCTGGTGCTTGGACTCAAGATCCCGGTTGTGGAAGTTCCACGCCTCGACGTAGACGACCGCCAGCGGGACATGCACGGTGGTGAAGTTGGAGTACTCGATGGCCTGGGCGCCCTTCAGCGCGGTGCCCGAGGCCGCTAACTTTGCCGCGACCTCGGTGCCGAACTGGGTGGCGAACCTGCGCAGCGCGTCGGTGTCGACGTGAACCACGACTTCCCCCTCGCGAGTGGCGTATCCGGAATCTACCGTGCAGCTCCGACGCGGAGCACGGGAGGACAGATCCGCCCGGACGGCGTGAACGGGTTCGGGTGGTGGACAATCCATCACCATGTCGAGGTTGTTCGAGCTGGACCAGTTGACCGTCCGCGCCCGCAAGGACTCGCAGTTGACCCGCAGCAAGGAGTACGACCTGCTCGACCAGGCCGGCGCCGCGGTGGGCTCCGCGACGCAGAACACCGGTTCGGCGGCATCGGTCGTGCGCCGCCAGGTCGCCCCGTCCCGTGCCCTGATGCCCGCCGACTTCGACGTCCGGGACGGCTCGGGGCTGGTGCTCGCACACGTGACCAAGCGGGTGACGGGCGTCCTGCGGCGCCGGCTGCGCACCGAGGTGAGCCTCCCGGACGCCACCGTCATCGCCGTCGCGTCCTCGTCCCCCGGGGCCGCCAGGTTCGCGGTCACCGACCCGTCCGGCACCGCGGTCGCCCGGTTGGGACGTGCCGGACGAACCTTCCTGGCGGTCACCGGCCCGAACCGCGAGTCCTACGGAGCCGTCGACCTGGCGACCAACACCGCCAGCGCACGCAGGGCGGGCACGGCAAGCCCGAACAGCTACCTGATCCGGTTCGAGCCGGCGGCGCCGCAGGCGGTGCGGATCGCCACCCTGGCGGTCGTCGTCGTCTTCGACTCGCTGCGCGGCGCCTGACCGCCACCGCAACCGGCCCGCTCTGGGGGACTCACCGCAGGCGGCGCGCGAAGAACACGAGCTCCCGGCCAGGGCGGTCGGGTGCGCCGCGCACGCCATCCAGGACGTACCCGTGCGCGGCCAGGTCCGCCTCGACCTCATCACGTTGGCGGAAGCGCAGGGTGGGGAGACCGAGGTCAGCACCGCCCCGTCGGAGCGAAGACCCGGGTCGAGCGGAAGGTCACCAGCGGCCCGCTCGCGTCGGTCACCTCGACCCAGATCTCGACGGCGCCGACGCCGTCGATCCGGGTGCTGTGGTACGACGCGGCCCGGTACCACTCCCGCCACGCCTGGTAGGCCGGGTCACGGGTCTCGAACACCAGGTGCCCGCCGGGGCGCAGCGCGTCGTACACCCCCCGCAGCGTCGCCGCCCAGTCGGCCGGTCCGACGATCGCCTGGGCGACCCGCATCGCCGGCAGGACTCGCGCGTCGCCGTGGTGTCGCGCGCGCCAAGCCCGGCGTGGACCTGGCGATAATGACCGGCAACGTCGCCGCTGATCCAGCGCACGTTCCGGGCGCGTGACGACAACAAGGCGCACCGAAGGCCAGGGCAACGCGAAGAATGCTCCAGCCAACAGTTCCCCCCGACAGACACCAACCCGGTGCGACCACCACGAACCGCGTGGCAGGGGCTGTTCGAGCCGACATGCCACCAGACCTCGCCTGAACCGCGATGTGCCGTCCCACCCGAGGTCGAGGCCTTCACCGACCGACGGCAAAACGTGCCATCGTCAGTCCGCTCGGGACGCGGTAGACCCGTCCGGAGGCTGGTCGGTCACAGCGCTAGCCTGCCAGACGAACTCGGAATCCTCGCGAGCGAACAGCGGCATGAGAGTAAGATCAACTATGGCTTGTTCGGCTCGGGGTCGAGTGCCTGGCCGAACGAGTTGGGCATCGGGCGCAGCCCAACACTGATGAGAAGATTCTCGACCGAGCCGGGTTCAGGTGACCGGTAGCCGATGAACCGCTCTAGATTTCTTGAAGTGCCTTCAGCAAACTCGGGCCAGCTTAGCTGCGGTCATGTCGGCCGAGGCCTGCGAGACCTCCACCGTGCCACCTTCGACGAGCTCGGCGTCGCCGTTGCTGTACCAGTCGAACAGAGGGCCGACCTGATCATCCGCGTCGCGATAAAGCCGTCCACCGACACGACGTTGTGCATCACTACGGTGCTCATCACATCTCCTGGGTGCTCCGGGGCTGGACCTTGCTCATGTCGTGCTTGTTTGTTGTTGTGAGTCCGTTGGTTGGGCTCTCGTGGTGGGTCGGCAGTTGCCGAGCCCTTGCTGTTGGCCGTTTGCTCAACGCCGGCGGTCGGCGGGTGCGCTCCGACCGGAGGGACTGCACGGGTCACGGGCGGCGGATGCGGTAGCGCAGGTGGGTGACGTGCTGCGTGGGCTCCTCGATGTCCGGAGTGGTCAATCGGCGGACCAGGTCGAGTTCGATGTGCTCCGCGGGCAGGTTGTCGAACAGCCGTCGGCCCTGGCCGAGCAGGACCGGTACGACGTGCAGTTCCAGCTCGTCGAGCTGCCCGGCCCGCAGCAGCGCCTGCGCCGCCCCGGCCCCGTGCACCATCACGTCGCCGTCCCCGGCCGCCGCGCGTGCCTGCGAGGCGCACTCGCGCACATCGGTGAGGTAGCGGATGCTGCCCGGCGGCGGTTCGTTCGGGACGTTATGGGTCAGGACGAAGACCGGTACGCCATCGTGGTGGTCGCCCTGCCAGCGGCCGGCCAGTTCGTAGGTACGGCGGCCGGCGATGACGGCGCGGGTGGACATCAGCTCGGTGAACACCTGACCGCTGGGTCCCGGGTCGTTGCGCCGGTCGAGCCAATTGAACAGGCGGAACCCGTCGATGCCCATCGGCGCGTCAACGCTGTCGTGCGGCCCGGCGACGTAGCCGTCCAGGGACATGGTCATGTACAGCCGGATGGTCGCCATCGCCTCAGCCCGCCGACCGCACGCGGTAGCGCAGGTGCAGCACACCCGGCCCGTCCAGGGCACGGAGCAGTTCGAGCTCGATGTGGTCGGGCGGCATGTTCTCGAACAGCCGGCGGCCCTGCCCGAGCAGCACGGGCATCAGCTGCAGTTCCATCTCCTCCAGCAGGCCGGCACGAAGGCACTCCTGCGCGGTCGCGGCGCCGTGCAGCAGGATGTCGCGGCCACCGGCCGCGGCCTTGGCCTGCGCGACGCAGGATTCGATGCCGTCGCTGACGTAGCGCGCATGTCCCGGCGCGGGCTCCTCGGGTGCGGCATGGGTGAGCACGAAGATCGGGACCCCGTCGTGGTGATCGCCGGCCCAGCCGCCGGCGAAGTCGAAGGTACGCCGACCGGCGATCACCGCTCCCGTGGCCATCAGCTCGTCGAACACGGCTGCGCTGGGTCCGTCGAGGGGCCGGTGCGAACGCGGATCCACGCCGCCGGCTCGCAGCCAGTCGTGCAGCCGCTCTCCGTCGACGCCGAGTCCCTGATCCATCCCGTCGTCCGGGCCGGTGATGAACCCGTCCACCGACATCGACATGTAGAGCACGACCTTGCTCATGGGTGATCCGGTCCTTCGGGTACGTCGAGCGGGATGACGCGTTCGGTCGCGATCCCGCGGTCGAGGATCGCTCGGGTCGCGCAGGCTCCGCTCGGGGGAGACGGCGGGCCGTTCACCGGGGTGGCCGGGCGGTCGGGTTCTGCAGCGGTCCGATGTGGACGCCTGCGAGCACCCACCGGTCCGCGCCGCGGACGGCCACGAGGGTGAGCCGGAAGCGGCCGGAGTTGTCTGCTCCGGCGTAGCTGGTCTGCTGGGCCTGCACCCCCACCACCACGGCGGCCGTGCCGTACTCGCGCACCTGCGGGTCCTCCACCGCGAACGCCCGGTTGACCAGGCCGTTGCCGAAGCGGGCCAACCACTGCTCGCGGGTGAGCACGAACCCGAGCGGACCGACGCCGACGAAGTCGTCGGCGAGCAGGCCGCCCAGCAGTTCGGCGTCGTTCTGCTCCTCCGCGGCGGCCCAGCGGCGCACCAGGTCCAGCACGTCGGTCGGTGCTGTCATGGCAGCTCCCATCACGCTAGAATTAGACTAGGCCCAAACTTAGAGTCAATCTAAGTCTGAGGCAACCCAGCGTTCAAGGGGGGCGGGTTGGGACTGCGGGACCTCAAGAAGCAGCAGACCCGGGAGCGGATCGTCGAGACGGCCTGGCGGTTGTTCGCCGACCGCGGCTTCGAGAAGGTGACCGTCGCCGACGTCGCCCGGGAGGCGCAGGTCGCTCCCGCCACGGTCTTCAACTACTTCCCCAGCAAGGAGGACCTGTTCTACGGCCCGCTGGAGGCCTTCGGCGGGCGCCTGATCGACGCGATCCGCGCGCGGGAGGCCGGCGAGCCGGTGCTCGTCGCGTTCCGCCGCTACCTGGATGACACCGGCGGGCTGCTGGCCCGGATCCGTGCCGGCGATGCCGACGCGCCGCAGCGGGCGCGCACGGTGAACCGGGTCATCGGCGACAGCCCGGCGCTGCAGGCCCGCGAACGGCAGGCGCTCGCACGCACCACCGACAGCCTCGCCGGCCTCCTTGCCGAGGAGACCGGCACCGACCGCGACGACATACACGCCTGCGTGGCGGCGAACGCGCTGATGGGGGTACACCGCGCACTGGTGGACTACGTGCGCCGCCGCGTCCTGGCCGACGACAACCTCACCGAACTCGACACCGACGTCCGCAACCTCAGCGCGGAAGCCTTCGCGCTGCTCGAACGCGGACTCGGCGGCTACGCTCCGAAGCCGCGGCCAGCTGGTCTTCGAGACCCGCGACCTGGCCTACCCGGTACGGCAGGAGTGGACCCGGACCGCGTCCTACCGCATCACCCACATCCCCGCCGCCGGCACGGTGCAGAGCTGGGTTGACGTCACCGACGTGAACCTGCAGTCCCGGCCGAGAACTCGTCTTCTCGCCCAACGCCCGCAATAACAACCGCGCACACCTCTCCACCACCCGGCAGATGTTCGCGTGCGCGCGGTCTTGCGCTGCCAGGGGCTCCGGCGCGGGCGGTCGTGCGATGGCGGCTCCGGCCATGTCAGCGTCGGACCGTCTTCCCCGCCTCAGGCCGACAGGGGCTGGCCAGGCGGGTCATCGCTGAGTTTCTCGTTCGTGGCGGCGAGGAGCTTGTCCATGATCTTCCTGTGGTCTTCCGCCCGGTGCCGTACTGTTTTTTCTGGAAGGCGTCCGGTGTGGTACCAGTAGTGGGCGATCAGCTGATCCTCGATGATCTCGGCGGCGAACTGGAGCCCGACCACCCGTCGAGGAGCATCGAGCTGCCTGCCGGCAGTGTTGCGTGCGCGGCCCCCCGGCTGGGCGAGTTCGATATCGGCCGTGCGGTCGGCCGCCTTCACCGATGCCTTTGTCCGGAACTGCAGGAAGTTGATGGAGACGTCGGAGAAATATGAGTCGGCCGGAAACCCGCGGAAGGCCGGCACGGTATTGATCATGTCTCCGGGTGGGTAGTCCATCCGTTCGGTCAGGGCGCAGATCAGTTGGTGGCACTGGCGGATCAGCGCGAGCGGGGTGCGCCCCTCGACGTGGATGGGCAACGGGAACGGCGCGGTGAACGCCCCGATGGTGTTGGCGTAACGAATGTGTGACCGGCCGCTGCGGATCACGCTGATGACCGGCACGGGGGAGCCGACGGCGGTGGCGACGAGCTCGGCGTAGGACGCCAGGATGATGGAGAACGGTGAGATCATCATGCGCTCCGCTGCGGCGGCGAGGGCGCTCCAGCGGGCCAGCGGCCGGGCCGGGGTGAGGCGTTTGGCGGTGGCGCTTGTGGTCCGGTCGAAGCCGGGGTGGCCCGGCAGGCTGGTGGTGGCGGTCACGGACGCAAAGAGACCCTGGAAGAAGGCCCGGTCCCGTTCGATCGGCCCGGCAAGGTATTCCTGCTGCTTCCGCACGTACTCGTGGTACTGGGTGATCGTCGGCAGGTGCGGCTCCGTGCCCTCGAGCAGGGCGCGGTAGATCCGCTGCAGCTCGTCGAAGAACGTCGCGATGCCGGTTCCGTCGAATTCCAGGTGCTGCATTCCGAGCAGGACCATGAACCGGTCCGGGGTCAGTTCCAGGCAGCGCACTGCCCACGGTGGCCGCAGGAAGGGGTCTGGTACAGCGGCGCGGCACTGCCCGATGCGTTGCTCCACCGCGGCGGGGAGATCCGTGGTCGGGACTTCGGTCAGGTCGGCGAACAGGTCCGCCTCGTCCGGGACGACCTGCTCGGCCGGCAGCATCTGCGCTGCGGCTTCTGCATAGCGGTACCGCAGTGTCTCGTGGCGCTGTACCACTTGACGCAACGCGGTGACGAACACCGTTCGGTTCAGCGCCATGTGGAAGGTCACCGGCGTGACCTCGGGGCTGATGCCGGCCTCGCGGACCAGGCAGAGCCAGCGCCGCTGCTGTGCCGACAGCGCCCGGGCGGCCGGGCCTGGGGGCGTCGCCGCCGCGGTGGATTCCGCCGGGGCGGCGGCGTCGAGGAAGGCCGCCAACTCGGCGATCGTGGGGTGCTCGAACATGGTCGCTGGCGGCAGGGCCAGCCCGCTCTGGTCGGCGAGCTGGTTCAGGATCATGGTGCCGATCAGCGAGTTGCCACCGACGGCGAAGAACGAGTCGTGCACGCCAACCGTGTCGAGGTCGAGGTGCTCCTGCCAGAGGGCGGCGATGAGGCGCTCGGTGGCGGTGGCGGGGGACACGAAGCCTGCCTGTGTGTCCGGTTGGAGGCGGGGCGGGGCGGGCTCGGCCGGAGGCGGTTCGACGCGGGGAACCTGCCGCGGCGCCGGGTCGGGCCGCGCTGTCGGCAGCCAGTAGGTCCTGCGCTGGAACGGGTAGGTGGGCAGTGCCGCGGCGCGCTGCGGTCGCGGCATGGCCGCCGGCCAGTCGATGCCCGCTCCGTCCACCCACAGCCGCGCCAGCGACTCGAGCATCTGGCCGCGGGAGGTGCGGGTGGTTTCCTTCGACGACACGACGCTGGGAACGCCTCGGGGCGCCGCGCGCCCGGCGTTGCCCAGCACGCAGGGCAGCAGGGCGCCGGGGCCCAACTCCACCAGTGTCCGGACGCCCCGGTCCAGCAGGGTGCGCACCGCCGTCGCGAACTGCACCGGCTGGCGGGTGTGGCGGGTCCAGTACCCGACCGTGGCCAGTTCCTCGCCGGCCATGGCGCCGGAGGCGTCCGACACCAGCGGCGACCGCGGCGGGGATAACGGCACCCCGGCGAACGCCTCGGCCAACGGTGGCAGCACGGCATCCATGTGTGCGCAGTGGCTGGCGCACGACACGCGCATCCGCACCGCCCGCACGCCGCGCTCGGACATCGACCGGATCACCGACTCGATGGCGTCCACCGGCCCGGACAGCACGGTCTCCCGGGGGCCGTTGTAGGCGGCGATCACCACCTCGCCCGAGGCGACCGGATCGACCGCGGCCAGGTCGCCAGGGCTGGCGAACACCACCGCCATGGCCCCGGGCGGCGGTAGGCGCGCCATCAGCTGCCCCCGCGCCGCGATGAGGCGGGCCCCGTCCGCCACCGAGAACACGCCGGCCAGCGCCGCCGCCGCGTAGGCGCCCGTGCTGTGCCCCAGCACGGCGTCGGGGCGCACGCCGACCGAGCGCCACCACCGGCCCAGTGCCACGGCCAGTGCGTACAGGGCCGGCATGCCCACATCCGTCCGGGCCAGGGCCGCCTCCGACTCCGGCCCCGGCGCCACCAACACCCGCAGCGGCAGCTCGGACACCGGCCCGAGCACCGGGCGGAGCGAGTCCAGGACCGCGGTCACAACCGGCACCTCGCCGTAGACCCCGGCCAGCGTGCCGGCGATCCGCGGCCCGTACCCCGGTGCCAGGAAGGCGATCTTCGTACCCGGAGCAGCGGGCCTGTCTCCCGGGACCACTCCGGCCTGCCGGGTGCCGGCCGCGACGGCCTCCAGCCCGGCAACCAGCTCCTCGACGGAGCCCGCGACCACGGCAGCGCGTTCGGACAGGTCCGCCCGGCCGACCCCGGCCGCCCACGCCACCTCGGGTAACCGGAGGGAAGCGTCGGCGGCGACGTGCGCGGCCAGCCGCCCGGCCGCGGCGGCCCTGGCCTCGGCGCTGGCGCCGCTGACCTTCACGATCACCTGCCCGGCAGGCTCCGGCCGGGCCGCCGGGGTATGCGTCGCCACCGGGGGGAACGCCTCGAGCACCACATGCGCGTTGGTGCCGCCGAAGCCGAATGACGACACGCCGGCCACCCGCCGGGCCGCCGGCCATTCCGTCAACTCGGTGGGCACGGTCAGCAGGTCCCAGGCCGCCTGCGGGTTGAGCCGCGCGAGGTTCAGGTGCGGCGGGATCTGACCGCGCCGCACGGCCAGCACGGCCTTGATGAACCCGGCGATGCCGGCGGCGGCTTCCAGGTGTCCGATGTTCGTCTTCACCGACCCAAGAGCCAGCGGGTTGTCGGCGCCGCGGCCGGCACCGAGAACCTGGGCGAGCGCCCGCACCTCGACCGGGTCGCCCAGCGGCGTCCCGGTTCCGTGCGCCTCGACGTAGCCCACCTCGGTCGGCGCGATGCCCGCCGCGGCCAGCGCCTGCCGGATCACCTCCTGCTGGGCGCGGCCGCTGGGCGCGGTCAGCCCGTTGCTCCTGCCGTCCTGGTTGACTGCGGAGCCGCGGACCACAGCGAGTATGTCGTCCCCGGCCGCCAGCGCCGCGGACAGCCGCCGCATGACCACCACTCCGCAGCCTTCCCCGCGCACGTAGCCGTCCGCGGCGGCGTCGAACGTCTTGCACCGCCCGTCGGCCGACAGCACCTGGCCGCTGGCCAGGGCGAGCGTGGTCTGCGGGGCGAGCAGCAGGTTGACGCCGCCGGCCAGGGCCAGGTCGCACTCGCCCAGCCGCAGGCTCGTCGCGGCCAGGTGCAGCGCCGTCAACGAGGAGGAGCAGGCGGTGTCCACCACCATGCTGGGGCCTTCCAGGCCGAGCACGTAAGAGAGCCGGTTCGCGGCGAAGTTGGCTGGCGTCCCGGTTGCCGCGTACCCGTCGATCGGCGCCGGGTCGGCCGAGGTCGATCTCAGCCGCTCGTAGTCGCTGCCGCTCATCCCGACGAAGACGCCGGTCCGGCTGCCCCGCAAGGAGTCGGGGGCCGTCCCGGCGTGCTCCAGCGCCTCCCAGGCGACCTCCAGCAGTATCCGGTGCTGCGGGTCCATGTTCACCGCGTCCTGTGGTGGTATCCCGAACAGCGTCGCGTCGAACTCCCGGACCCCGTCAATGAACCCCGCCCGGCGGGTGTATGTGCGGCCCGGCACCCCGGGCACCGGGTCGTAGTACGCGTCCACATCCCAGCGGTCGGGCGGCACCTCGCAGATCCCCGACCGGCCGCCGGCAAGCAGGCGCCAGAATGCCTCCGGCCCGTGGACACCGCCGGGGAACCGGCACCCGATCCCTACAACGACCACGGGGTCCGCGGCGGGCTGCGCGGCCCGGCCCGCCGACCGGTGCGCCGGCGAGACACCGGCCAGCGCGGCAGCGGCGGCCTCGATGGAGGGATGGTCCCAGGCGATCGTGTTGGGCACGTCGCGGCCGAGCCAGCGCGCGAGGGCGGCGGCGACGGCCACCGCCCGGACCGAGTCCAACCCGTAGGCACCGAACGGCTTGCGGATGTCGATCGCGCCCGGGTCGAGGCCGACGTTCGCGGCGACCAGGGCCCGGATTTGCTCGGCGATGTCGGCCGAATGTGAATGGCCGGCCTCGTCCCGCGGCAGCCCGGCCACGTCCGGCAGGACCTCCGGCGAGGTCAGCGCGCCGTCCAGGTACAGAGCGCGGCACGCTCGCCGCTGGAGCTTCCCGCTCGACGTCAGGGGGATCTTCCGCGGCCGGACGAGCACGATCTCGTGCACGGCGAGCTCATGTTCCTCCGCTATCCGCGCACGGATCGCCGCCACGATATCGGCAGCCGCCCGGGCCCCGATCCGCATACTCGGGGTCTCCTGCACGACGACGAGGGACTCCTCTCCGCCGAGGTCAACGGAGAACGCGGCGTTCCGCACGGTGGCCAGACCCGGAAAGCTGCCGGCGGCGGTCATCTCGATGTCCTGAGGGTAGACATTTCTACCGCGGAAGATCATCAGGTCGCTGGTACGCCCGGTAACGAACAATTCACCGTCCAGCAGTACGCCCAGATCCCCGGTACGCAGGTACGGCCCCTCGCCGGTGGCCAGGACGGCGCCAAAGGTCTCCGCACTCGCCTGCGGTGCCTGCCAGTATCCGGCGGTGACGCTGTCCCCGCGCACCCAGATCTCGCCGACCTGCGCCTCCGGCACCCGGCGCCCGCTGTCCGGATCCACAACGGCGATGTCGAGACCGGACACCGCCCGGCCGGAACTCACCAATGCGCGCGCCGCGCCGAGGTCGGTCGGCGGACGCACCGCGCCCCTCTCCAGTTCCTTCTTCGCGACGTGCCGGACCGGCGGACCGCCCGGTCCGGACGCCGCGGACACGATCAACGTGCTCTCCGCGAGCCCGTAGGCCGACACGAAGCTGGACCTGCGAAAGCCACACCGTCCGAAGGCTTCGGCGAACCCGTCCAGGACCTCCGGCCGCACAGGTTCCGCGCCGGCCAGCGCCACCGCCCAGCGCGAGAGGTCCAGGCGGTCCTTGACTTCCGGACCAACCTGCTCGGTGCACATCCGGTACGCGAAGTTCGGCGCGCTGCTGGCGGTGGCCCCGTGGTCGCTGATGGCCTCCAGCCACCGTTGCGGGCTTCGGACGAACGAGACCGGGGCCATCAGGGTCGCCGGGAAACCGATGACCATTGGGCCGATGATGCTGCCGATCAGACCCATGTCGTGATGAGGGGGGAGCCAGCTCACGACGACGGTCTCACTGTCCAGGCCGAGGGCGCGGGCCTGCGCATGCGCGTTCGCCATCAGGTTTGCGTGGGTAACCATCACCCCCTTGGGAGTGGCCGTCGAACCCGAGGTGAACTGGAGGAACGCCACGGATTCCGGCCCGCTCGGCGCCGCCGCCGGCTCCTCCTGCCGGCCATCGGTCACCCTGCGGTCGGTGACCACCCAACGTGCCCGCGCGAGTGAGGATCCGCGAACGCCCGCCGGCAACGGACTATCTGGCATCCCGTCGACGAGCACGATCCGCGGGGCGCAGGCGTCGGCGATCGCCGCCAGTCGCGTGACATGCCTGCTCGACTGGGCAGGGTAAGCGGGGACAGGGATCAGCCCGGCGGTCAGGCACCCGAAGAAATGGGCGACATACGCCAGACCCGGCGCACACAGCATGAGGACACGGTCGCCCGGAATTGCGTCCTGCCGCAGCGTCACAGCCACCGCATGCGCCCACGCCTGGAGTTCTCCATACGTCAGCGATGCTTCCTCGGGGGCGCCGGCACCCGTGAACGACAAGAAGCGGTAGGCGACGCGGTCAGGCTGGCGCTCCGCTCGCTGCCGGAGCACGTCAACGGGCGTCCTCGCCTCGGTCTTCGCAGCATCGGACATGCCAGGACCTCCCCGTGTGGGTTACAGAACGCGTACCGGAGCCCCGACCGGAGGTCCTCGCGCCGGTTGTGTCAACGTCCCTCAGCAGGTGCCGGTTCAGCCGGTCGCCGCGGCCAGCGCGTCGGCGACGAGCTCGGCGCGGTGCCCGTGGGCAGTTGCGATGAGCCGTTGAGACCGCCGGCACGTTGTCTCGTACCGGGCACTGCCGTGACCCTAACGGGGGACCTACGCCAGCCGGTTCGCCGAAGCAAGGGCCACCCCATCGACGGACCGCTACCGGCAAAGGTGGAACATCGGCATGATTCACAGCAAGATCGACGAGAAGATTCTCCTTCCCATGCCGGAGCTGCTGCCCACACGCAGGGTGGAGCTCTCCACCCTGGGCCGCCACCTGGCAGACGCCCGGTTCGACCTGTCGATACTGCGGATGGCCGCCACTGGCGACACGACCGGGCCGCGGGTCATAATAAGCCACTCATACGACCAGTTCGTCCGGGCCGCGGTCGAGCCTCATACAAGCGGATGGAGCCGACAAGGCCGCGAGCAGGACAGCTTCTTCGGCGTCATCAGGGTGGACGGGAACACCGCCGGGATCCTGATCTGCGGTGTGTTTCTCGCGTTCGTGGAGGCGCTGGGCCATGCGCGCGCCGGCTCCAGCCTCACCGCCGCGGAGTGGGAACAGATGCTGGCCGGGCCGACGGCAATGCTCCACTACTACGTCGGCAGCCCCGCTGCCACCTCATCCCTTGGGTACCTCGTGCCGAGCCTGCCGCCCACACCGGCGCCGGCTGGCGAGCCGAGGATTCAATGGGAGATCGGGCACCGCCTGTTCTTCACGCTGACCCAGTGCATTACAGTCGCATTGTCCTGCTTCGCCTCCGAGTACGCGGCCGACAATACGGACCAATCAGTGCTCGCCCTCAACCTGGCCACGATCCTCATGCGCGCCGCCGCCATGTCCATGCGCTTCGCCTCCGACTTCCCGGCCGCCGACTACCATGCCGATGTGCGGCTGAGCATGAGACCGCCACACGTCAGCTCCGGATTCAGCGGCGTGATGGGCCGCGACCACCAGGTGCTGGTCAGCCTGCTGCGCAGACTACGCCCGATCTTCGGCACGCTCGACCGCGACGCCACAACCCTCGACGAGTTCAGGGCAGCCACCCGCGGCCTGTTCACCGCCCATGAACACGTCTGCAGCAAGTTCGGCGGCGATGACAAGCCCAGTCTCCTCATGGAGACCCGCGGCACCTGCAACCCGACGGAAACCGCCTCCACAGTCGCCCGCAGACTCTCCCAACGACGCCTCAGCCTAATCGGCTCACCAACGGCGTAATTCCATCTAAACTTAGGCGGGCGGCCGGTTGCGAGAAACTGCGCGCGGCCGGCGGTGAGCGGCTCCATGTGTCGTTAGGCGCACCAGGCTAGGAAGATCCGAAGGTCGGACTCGGTGTGCGCGCGGGGGGTGCCCTTGTACCGGGCCAGGTACGCTGCCGCGGCCAACCGCAACGGATCCACCCGCACGCTGCGGGCGGGTGGATCGCGGGGGCAGCGGACAGGGACGTACAGCCGCGTGTTGTCGTGCTGGCTGAGGCGGGGTCAGGGCTTGCGGTAGACCGAGATGTGGTCCCTGCTGTCCGGTCCGAACGGCGCCCGCTGCCAGGTCGCGTACCGGGCCTGAAGCTGCAGGCCCACCGCGGCGGCCAACCCGTCGATCTGCTCGGGCCATCGATAGTGCATGCCGAACGGTCTGAGCTGCACGCCGCCGTTGGTGAAGGTGATCGTCTGCCGGAGGAACCTCTGCGCCGCCCGATCGTAGTGGTGCAACCGGACCGTCACGGAGTCCTCGGTCACCGACCGTACCTGGATCTGCTGCTCGTCGCGGTCGAAGTCGGCTGGGTCGGGCACGAACGCCTCGATCACGAACGCACCGCCCGGCGCCAGGACCCGGGCGACGTTGCGGAGACAGTCCTCCTGCCGGCCGGCACCGGTCAGGTTGAACAGCGTGTTGAAGACCAGGTAGACCAGCCGGTACGGGCCGGTCACGCCGACGTCGGCCATATCGCCGATGACGACCGGGATCGCCTGGCCGCCCGGCTTGGCGCGCAGCAGGGCCACCATCTCCGGCGACGCCTCGATGCCCTCCACCGCGATGCCGCGCTCAGCCAGCGGCAGCGCCACCCGGCCGCTGCCGATGGCCAGCTCCAGGACCGGGCCGCCGGCCGCCAAGCCAGCCAGGAACTCCACCGCGGGCGCGGGATCGGGGTTGCCGGGACCGTCGTAGGTAGCCGCCCACTGCCGGCCGAACAGCCCAGGGTCGTCGAGGATCGACATCCCTTCACCACAACAGACCCGGCGGTCCGCCAGCAACGCATTTCAGCGGCCCGAGGCTGGGGGTGCCCGGGCCATCGACGTCGACTTTCATCACCGCCCGGCGGGCCGAGCCGGAGCCCTTGGAGGTCACCGTGAGCGGGGACAAGGTGCGCGAGGAGCACGGCAGCCGGATGACGAACCGGGCGGTCCGGTTCGTCGGGTTTCCCCGACGGGCCGGCCGGCGCCGCCGGCCGGTCGGTGCTGCCGAGCGCCGCCGGGAAGTCGCACGACCGGCTGGGCACCGTCAGCCGCACCATCGAGGCAGGCACGGGCAGGGGCTCGCGGAGGGTCGCCGGGGTGCGGCCGGTTTCTTGCCGGAAGACCCGGTAGAACTGGGCATAGCTGCCGAAGCCGGCGGCCAACGCGGCGGCTAGGGCGGTGGTCCGGGTACCGTCGCCGTGGCCGGACAGGAACCGGTGGAGGCGGTGCTGGTTGCGGTAGCGGGTCAGCGACACGCCGATCTGGGCGGCGAACAGGCGGCTGAGGTGCTGGGGCTCAGGCCCACACGCCGGGCCAGGCTGGCCAGGTCAGCTTCGGTGTTCGGCTCGGCCTGCCGCAACCGCGCGGCGGCGCGCACCGCGGGATGGACGTCCACGCTGTCCACCACCTCGGCACTGTCCAAAAACGCGCGCCAGGCCACGGTCTGCAGGTAGGCCAGCCCGGTGTTGGCCAGGGCCGGGTCCCGGCTCTCGGCCCGCCACACCTCCTCGAACAGGATGCGCAGTCGGCGAAGCCCGGCCACGCCGATGTGGGGGAGTACTCACCGCCCCGGTCGTCGGCCCGCAACGGCGCCAGGTGCGGCGCCGCCGCGAGCCGGGCGACCAGGCGCGGCCCGAACACCGCCCACCACAGCTGGTGATCAGCTGACTGGTCGACCAGGATGTGCTCCTTCTCCGGGAACAACCAGGTCAGCGTCCCTGGGGTGAGCTGGTAGCGGCGTTCACCGAGCAGGTAGGTCGCGGTGCCGCGCACCACCAGGTTGACCTCCAGCTCGGCGTGCCGGTGCGGGCACGGCCGAACCTCACCGGCGATGTGCCGGACCACGCGACCGTCCAACCCCGCAGGCAGTTCCAAGTGTTCGAGCATCGCAGGGAAATGATAAGTGCCTGCGTTGAGGTGAGTAGACCGCTGCACCCGGCCGGACCGAAGCTGTACTCGTCGATTCTGCCAATCTTGGAGAAGATCCATGATCACTAGGACTTCCCCGGTCACCGTCGAGCACGTCCAGCGTTTCCACCAGGACGGCTTCTTCGTCGTGGAAGGGATCCTGCCCGCGCAGGATCTGCATGCCCTGCGGGGCGAGTGCCAGCGTTTCGTGGACGCCCGGGACGCCGAGATGGACCGCCTGGGCGTGGACGTCCTGGACCTGGACCACCGCGGCCGGCGCTACTTCCTGCACGCCTACCAGCACAGCGCGGCGATCCGGCGCTTCCTGGCCGGCGACCTGATGGTCACGCTCGCCGCCGCCCTGCTCGGCGACACGATCTACCTGTTCAACGAGCAGTACGTGATCAAGGCGGCCGAGCGGGGCATGAGGTTCGGCTGGCACCAGGACTCCGGCTTCATCGACCACCCGCACCGGCCCTACCTCACCTGCTGGATCACCTTGGACGAGGTCACCCAGGCCAACGGAACCGTGTACCTGCTGCCCTACGACCGAGCCGGCACCCGGGAGGTGGTGCCGCACCGGTGGGACGAGGAAACCCACGACCGGATCGGCTACTTCGGTGCGGATCCGGGCGACCCGGTCAACGCGCCGGCCGGCAGCATCGCCTGCTTTTCCAGTACGGTGCTGCACCGCAGTGGGGCCAACACCACCGACCGGATACGACGGATCTATCTGGCCCAGTACTCGGCCGAACCGATCCTGTCCGCCGACGGAACCGGGCCCCGACATCTGGCCCAGCCGTTGCTGATCGACGGCAAGCGGGTTGCCGGCCCCTGACGATGAACCGCCCACACGACGTGCCCAGGCCGATCGCGATCATCATCGATGGACCGTCGCCGCGCCCTCCGGCTCCGTCATAGAAGCAGAGCGACGGGGAGCGTCAGAGCCAGAGCGGATCGGGGGCTCAACGCTACTGGAGGTAGGTCACACACCACAATGACCAAGCGCGCGCGCCCGGGCTCGGTGACGACGAACTGGTCACCCTGGCGGTCATGCAGGCGTTGTTGGGGTCGTCCGCGGGGCCGGTGCTGTGGTAGGCCGCTCGAAGCCCTGACCGGCGGTGAGGTGGATGAGGAACCCGGCGACCCGGGCGGGGTTGGGATCTGCGGTGAGGAGCGTGCCGAGCACCGGCGGCAGGTCCAGGCGGGTGGGCCCGGCCAGCTGGGTGGCGATCATCAACGCGGTGAGGCCGGCGGTGGCGATCACCCCGGACAATGCTCAACCGGCCCGGTCCATCTCAGCGGGGCGTGAGCTGGTGAGCCTTGGTATGCAGGCTGGCGAGCATGTGTTGGAAGGACTCGTGGAAGCCGGCGACGCCTTCGTCCTCCAGTGTCAGGCCGACGTCGTCCATGTCGATGCCGGCGGCGGCCAGCCGGCGCATCACCTCGGCTGCTTCCTCCACGCCGGTGTCGAGGGTGCGGGCCAGGCTGCCGTGGTCCTCGAACGCGGCGATGGTTGGTTCAGGCAGGGTGTTGACGGTGTCGGGCCCGATGAGCCCGTCGACGTAGAGCGTGTCGGGATAGGCGGGGTTCTTGGTTGACGTGGAGGCCCACAGCGGCCGCTGGCGGTGCGCACCGAGGTCGGCCAGGCGCTGCCACCGCTGGCCGGAGAACTGTTGCCGGAACAGACGGTAGGCGAGCTTGGCCTGGGCGACCGCGGTCCGTCCCCGCAACTGCAGCGCCTGGTCGGTGCCGATCGCCGCCAGCCGTCGGTCGACCTCGGTGTCGACCCGGCTGACGAAGAACGAGGCGACGCTGTGGACCCTCGACGGGTCCCCGCCCCGGTCGGTGAACGCCTCGAGGCCGGCCAGGTAGGCCTCGATGACCTCGGCGTAGCGGGCCAGGGAGAAGATCAGGGTGATGTTGATGCTGCGCCCCTCGGCCGTCATCGCCTGAACGGCCGGCGCTGCAGCTTGTTCATCGGGGGTTCCTTCCGGCCGGGGCCGATGTGGATCTTGGTGGCTTGGTGGGCACGCCGATCAGGTTCCTCGGGCCGGCGTGGAGCCCGTGCCGGGTGCCGCGGGCGCCGCCCGGACGCAGCACCGCCCGATCCCCGGATCGAGCACCATCTGCCGCCGGTCCCGCGAGCCCTCTGCGGCTCCTCGCAGCAGTTCGAGGTTGACGTGGCACACGGTTTGGGTGTGCTGCTGTGCCAGGCGATGAAACGGGCAGTTGCCCAGCACGATCCCGCCGTCGCGGTCGGTGCGGGGCTCGAAGCCGTGTTCTGCGAGAACCTTCTCCAGAGATCCGGCGTCGGAGCCGAGAGCCCGACCGGTCTGGCGGGCTACCCGCAGCAGCGCCTCCGCGGCCGCTTCGCCGGTGCGGGCGGACTCCTCGATCGCGGCGAGCAGCAACTGCCCGGCGAAATCGTAGTGACGTTCCGGGACGGTCACCGCGACCTCGCCGGCGGCCCTGGCGTAGAGCTTGGACGGACGCCCCGCCCCCGGCCCGGTCCGTCCGGTGAGCCGCCGGAACTCCACCGACAGCAGGCCCTGCTGGGCGAGCCGATCGAGATGGAAGGCGGCGGTGCTGCGGGCCAGCCCCAACGCATCGGCGGCCTGGTCGCGGCTGACCGGCGAGTCGCTGCGCGAGACATGGTCGAACAGAGCGCGACGGATCGGCTCATCCAGAGCACTGACTGCCGCCACCCGCTCCGCCAACGACCGCTGATCCATGCCACCACTCTAACGCTAAGAATCCTTGACGCAAGAGCCGGTGGCCTCTAACGTCAATGACATCCTTCTTTAGAAAGGGGTCGTCATGAGTGCCGCCCCTCGCAGCCAGGTCCGGGAGCGTCTGCTCGCGGGCAGCCCGTCGCGGCAGGCCTTCCTGCTCCTGCGCACCGTCTTCGCCGTGGCCCCGATCCTGTTCGGGCTGGACAAGTTCGCCAACGTCCTGACCGACTGGCCGCGCTACCTGGCGCCGATGATCGACGACATCCTCCCCGGCACCGCCCAGCAGGCGATGTACGCCGTCGGCATCGTGGAGATCCTCGCCGGCGTCGCCGTCGCGCTGATCCCGCGGTACGGCGCACTGCTCGTGGCCGCCTGGTTGGCCGGCATCATCGTCAACCTGCTGCTCCTCGGCGACTACTACGACATCGCGCTGCGGGACTTCGGGCTGCTCATCGGCGCGCTGGCCCTGTCCAGGCTGGCGGTGGCGGAGCACAGCCGGGGGCACGGGCTCCGGACCCGATGACCGCCGCCCCGGCAGGTCCAGCGCGGACCACCGGCCAGACACAACGACTGCGCGTGGTCGGCGGCCGGCGGCAGCCGGACCGGGACGGCGCCCGGCGAGCGGTCGCGGATCTGCTCCTCGCGCTGGGCCGGGACCCGACCAAGGCAGGCCTGGCGGAGACGCCGCGACGAGTCGCCGACACCTACGCCGAGCTGCTCACCCCGCTCCCCTTCGACCTGACGACGTTCCCCAACGACAGCCAATTCCACATCGGGCTGGATCACCTGGAGTTCCCGGTCCCACGCCGCGGTGACCTGGACACCTGGGCCGAACGGCTGGACACGCTGGGGATCGACCACTCCGGCGTGGTCCCGGAGTCGGCGGTCTGACGGGGGCTCACCCTCGCTGCCGGCGGGTCGCCGCCTGCGCGGCGAGGTGGTCGCGTTCGGCAGCGGTCGGTGCGAGAGCGGACGCGGTGTCGTATCCGGTGACGGCGTGCTCGGGGCGGCCGAGGCGGCGCAGCAGCCACCAGCGTCTGCACCGGTTGGTCTGGTCGGTCAGGAGCGGGATGTCCTCTTGGAACGTGAAGCGCTTGTGCTCGACCAACGCGAGCTGCTGGCCCTGGTTCCCGTGCGCGTCGCGCAGGCAGACGGCGGCCGCGGATCGTATCTGCGGGTCCGGCAAGTCCTCCTAGTCCAGCGGCGAGCGCTCCGCAGCCGACCCACCGCGCGAAAGGACCGATCATGCCCGACCCGATGAACCCCCAGACCCTCGACGACACCGTGCTCATGGACGGCATCGTCGACTCGGTGGCTGTCGAGAGCATCGGGTCGCCCACGGTGATCTTCTGGATCACCGAGGCGGCCACCGGCGACCAGCACCAGATGAACGGCTCCCTGCAGACCGACGCCGTGTCCCGGCTCGGGATGCTGCAACTGCTCCAGCACGCCGTGGTGGACAAGCGCGACGTCAAGGTCCGGTACACCATCGACGACACCGGCGCGAAGTGGTTCCACCTGGTCCGGATGCTCTGACATGGGCGACGACCTGACCCCCGGGCCGGTGCAGGTGCCGGTCACCGTGGCGCTGAGGATCTTCATCATCACCGACGAGGCAGGCAACAGCCCGTTCGCCGATGACTCAGTCGTCGCCTCGGACGTGGCCATCGCCTCCTCCATCTGGCAGCAGGCCGGCGTCAGCTTGGTCACCGAGTCCGTGCGGGCGTGGGTCGCCCCCGAGCTGCTCAACGTCACCGGCGCAGAGACGGCGCTGGTCCGCGGCCACGACTGGGACCCCGGCCAGGCGCACGTCGATGTCTACTACATCGAGTCCACCGACAAGGGTGCCGGGTCCAGCCCGTTCCCGTGGGACGACGGCCCGCACGGGATCATCCTGACCGACCAGGAAGAGAATATGCCGAAGAACGCGGCGAACTGGCGCGGAATCGCCTTGGCGCACGAGTTCGGGCACTACCTCGGCCTGCTGCACACGCACGCCGGCGACCCGTCGAAGGACGCAAGCTACACCGACCACTGCGACGACACCGCCATCGCCGACCCATTCAACGTCATGACCCAGGGCCAACGCGGCCGGTCCAAAGACCCGCAGCGGATCCACCTGACCGCCGACCAGATCGCCCGAGCCCGCGGCTACCTCTTCGGCAGTTGGCCCAACCTCGTCGAGGACGTCATCGTCGCCGTCCTGCCGTGAGCAGCGCGGCAGGACGGCGGCCGGAAGCTGTTCGTTGGGGTTGGGCCGAGGTTGCCTGGGACCGCATGCCGGAGTACTGAGTCGCCGACGCCAACATCCGCACATCGGCAGGGTCAGCCAATGCTCGTCGGCGGCGGACCGCGCCAACTCGTGCCGGAAGGAGTCACATGAAGCGCACCCTCATCGTGCTGGCCGTGGCACTGGTGGCCTGCGGGTCGCCGTCCTGGCCGCCGCCAGATCCGGGGCCTTCGACGACCGGCGGGCAACCGGCGCCGGGCACCTCTGTGGTGTCCGGGCGGATCGTGCGGGCCGACACCGGGCAGCCGTACCCGCAAGCGTGGGTCCGGTTCGAGGTGGCCCTGTCCGCCGTGGAGTCCGCGGAGGCGCATACCGTGACCGATACCCGCGGCAGATATGCGATCCGGCTTCCGGCAGGCCAGTACCAGGTGTCGGCCGGGGACGACTGCGACCTCAACGCGCAGTTCGACATCCTCGGGCGGGCTCACGACGACATCATGATCAGCGTGCCGGAGACGACGCACGTCGACTTCGTCGAGTCCCCGATCACCCCCGGCTACGTCGACCATGGCACCTGCGCGCCGAACTGAGCGCCTGATCGCGGGCACGCATCGGTCAGGAGCCACGGTAAGAAGTGGACGGCACGGGTGCCTAGCGTGGAACGCAACGGCCACGGGTCCTCGGAACAGGGAGCGGTACCAGCCGTGCCGGGGCTGGTCGGGCGGCCGACCCAGGTACAGCCCGTACTCGGGCACTGCACCGATGGGCAGCGGTTCGCGGCGGCCCCGGCCGCGGACCACGGTGCCGTCGGGCAGCGCGATCATCCCGGACAGAGGTTGGACCATCACCACATCGTGCCGCACCATCAGCCGAACGGTGACGTGCCGGAACTGGTTGCACCGGGCGTACCTGCGCCGCAGCGACCGCCACGCCCGCCAACCACCACGGCGCAAGGTCGTTGCCGTGCCTGACCTGGCCGCCACCGGTCAATCCCCAAGATGGCAGGACGATCCGCGGCGGATCCGCAGGAGCAGCACCGAGTTCGGTTGGCGGTCAGTCCGGCGGAGTGACCGCCTCGGCATGGAAGCGGCGGTAGTGCTCGGTCAGGACCGCGCTGGCATCGCCGGGCCGGTGCGCATCGTGCGGCGGCAACTCTGGCAGCGCACGACCGGAAGCTGCCGGACCATGACCGGGAAGCGGGAGGGGTTGGAGGTCGCCATCGCCACCCACGATGCCAGCCACACGGCGGCATGAGCGAGCGAAGCGGTATACCGCCGTGCCGATCAGCGGCGCGGCGGATGTTCAGCCGTCTGGCGAGGCGGGTTGTCACTTTCCCAGGTTGGCCTGGGCGGTCGTGATGAGGTTGCGTACCTGCTCAGGGTGCTCGATCTCGGGGAGCACCGGCCTCCGCGGTGCGAGCCCCCGCGGGTTGCCTCCTCCGGCCTCGGCCATCGCGTCGCTCACGCCCGGGAAGGTGCCGAATGCCACGCTGCCGATCGGCTCGCTTGGCCTGGTCCGCACCACCGGTGGCGGCAGGTCCCGCAGGTAGGTCTCGGTGGTCCGCGTTCGGGGGCGGTCGGCGGACTCGATCAGCCGCCGGTCGGTCAGCGTGTACCGGGTGGACCGCAGCCGCAGCGCGCGCACCACCAGGCGGCCCACCACCAAGTGCAAGCCGTAGAGGATGCCCGCCGCGCCGGCCAGCACAAAAAAGGTGGGGCCGCCGCTGTGCAGCACACCGTACTCCCAGAACACCAGGAACCCACACCACAGCAAGGAAAAAGGGACCAGCACGAGGTCCGTGGCGTCGAAGAACGGGTAGCGCGCCGGGCGCCCGGTCCACAGCAGCCGTTCGCCCGGCTGCAAGCGCAACTGTTCGTACACAGGACCGATTTTGTCCTATACCGCCCGTCACGGGAATGTTCGTATGCCTTTCGTGACCGCGCGCTGCTGGTTCACCGAGCGTTGGGCAGCACAGCTGGGAGCAGAACCAGCTATGCCGCAAGAGTGGGGCCAGACCGGAACGGCGGGCGCTGTGCTGGAGCGGCCGCGGGCACGCAGCAGCCGCCCTGGTCTCCAGGACTTGGTCCGAGCGGGCATGGGCTCGAGCAAGCGCGGCACCGGCATTGGACGCTGACGCCGTGCGGCTCATCGTCCGTGTCATCGGCAAGAGAGGACGACGCTGGTCCCTCCAGTTGATGTTGACGTGCAGCGCAAATCCGCGACGCTTGGAGCGGAGGACGCCTTGAGGAGTCGCACTCACCATCTGACAAACCCGGGCCGCATCGGAGACCTCGGTCTTGCGGCCGCGCAGTCCTTGGCTTGCGCGGCGTCGACCGAGATCACGTTCGGGCAGTCATCCAAGCCGATCCGCTCTGCGACCAGCCAGCCCTGTAGTTCCGACATGGCGTTGGTGGTCGTTGCGAGTGCGCGGCTCTTCTGCCGCGACTCGGCAGCGGGATGGTGGTGTGGGTATTGCTGCGGACGCCGCGCCGCCGCTTGGGGTAGCGGCGGTGCGGCGGGGCGGGGGTGCCCGGCTCAGGTCGGGTCGCGACGCAGGAACAGCAGGGCGGCGATCCCGGCCACGGCGGCGGTGTAGCCGGACAGCGTCAGTCCTGCCGCCCAGGCCGGGAGCGGGTGGTCGCCGAGTCCGATCAGCGCTCCGGCCGTCCCGTTCGGCGTCCAGCGGGCCAGGCTGTCGTGGTGGAGCAGCGGGGGCAGGATGCCCTCCCCGACGAAGCGCCACAGCAGGACGGCGCCGATCGCGACGGCGGTGCTGCGGGTGAGCACCCCGAGACCGGTCGCGAGCACCGCGAAGACCGTCCCCACGGCGACGGTTCCGGCGAGGTGCCCCCACGAGACGCCGCCTTCGGTGAACGACGCGCCGGATCCGGCGGCGGTGATCAGGCCGGCTACTACCGCGGCCGTGGTGCCGAGCAGGACGAGCAGGCCGCCGTACGCCCCGGCGACCGCGCTCTTGGCGAGGAGAACCCGGCCCCGGCGCGGCGAGGCGAGCAGGGTGGTGCGGATGGTGCGGTGCTGGAACTCGCCGGCGCTGGCCAGCACGGCTGCGACGATCGCGAGGAACCACATCGCCTGCGCGGGTGTGCCGGCGAGCCCGGCGAGGCGTAGCGGCTCGCCGGCGTGGATCGCCATCCGCACGGCGGCGAATCCGATGGCGGCGGAGACGGCGACCGCGAGCGCGGCCACGATCCAGGTGGCTCGCAGGGTGCGCAGCTTGAGCGTTTCGGTGGACAGCAGGGCGGTCATGACCGGGTTCCGTTCGAGACGAGGTCGAGGAACAGCTCCTCGAGCGAGGCGGACTGGCGGTGGGCCGTCAGGTCGGCGATGGACCCTCGGGCGATCAGCCGGCCGTGGTCGATCAGGATCACGTCGTCCACGGTCTGGGCCAGCTCGGCGAGCTGGTGGCTGGAGACGAGCAGGGTGCGGCCCTGGTCGGCCAGGCCGCGCAGCAGGCCGCGCAGCCAGGCGATGCCGATCGGGTCCAGGCCGTTGGCCGGCTCGTCGAGCACCAGGGTGGGCGGGTCGCCGAGCAGGGCGGCGGCCAGGCCGAGGCGCTGGCGCATGCCGGTGGAGTAGCCGCCGACCCGCCGCCGGGCCGCGCCGGTCAGGTCGACCAGTTCGAGCAGTTCGTCCACCCGGCGGTCGTCGATCCTGGCCGGGCGGGCCAGCACCCGCAGCGCGTCGCGTCCGGTCCGGCCGGGGTGGAAGACGTCGGGATCGGTGAGGGCGCCGACCGAGTGCGCGGGGTCGGGCAGGGCCGCGTACGGCAGGCCGTCGATGGTGGCCGTGCCCGAGGTGGGTCGGGTGAGCCCGAGCAGCATCCGCATGGTGGTGGACTTGCCGGCGCCGTTGACGCCCACGAAGCCGGTGATCGAGCCGGGTTCGAGGCTGAAGCTGAGGTCGTCCACCGCGGTCACGGCGCCGTAGTGCTTGGTCAGGTGGTCCAGCTCGATACGAGGCATTGCAACTGTCCTTTCTGGAGTGGAGGGGTCAGCTCGCCCGGACGGCGGCGACGACGCGGCGCACCTGGGCGAGCACCAGCTCGGGCTGCTCGTGCTGGATGTCGTGTCCGCTGCCGGTGGCGATGACGTGGGTGGAGCCCGGTTGCATGGCGGCCAGCTCGTCCTGCAGCTGCTGCCACAGCCGCTCCTGCGCGGCGTCCTGCGACCCGGGTGGGAAGTGCTCGCCGCCGTGGGTGATCACGGCCAGCGGCATGCGCCGCAACGGGTGCACCGCCAGCGCGGCCCCGGTCTGCGCCTCGGCCCGGCAGATGTCCATCAGCTCGGCGTCCAGCTGAACCGGCGGGATGCCGCAGGCGGAGGCGACGACCTGGTCCCACAGCTCGCGGGGGACGAACTGCTTGGCCACCTCGATGCTGCGGCGGTGGTAGTCGGGGTGGACCCCGTCGATGAGCACCATCCCGGCCACCTGCTCGGGGTACCGGCTGGCGTAGAGCAGGCTGAACAGACCGCCGTTGGAATGCCCGACCAGGACGTACGGTCCGGGCACGTGCGCGGCGGCGAGCAAGGCGTGCAGGTCGCGGACCCGGTCGAGGCCGGTGCGCGGGCCGGGCGCCGGATCGCTGCGGCCCAGCGGGCCGGCCTGCCGCGCGGGGTCGTAGCTGCAGACCCGGGTCAGGCCGGAGAGCCGGTTCTGCAGGTCGTACCAGTCGACGGTCAGGCCGTTGTCGAAGACCACCGTCGGGCCGCCGGAGCCGGTGCAGCGCAGGAACAGCCGCCGGCCGCCCACGTCGAACCACCCGTTGTAGCGACCGCGGGGCACCAGCGTCGGCGGCGCCTGGTCCAGACCGATGGCGTCGATCAGCGAACCGTCGGTGCCGATGGCCAGCGCCCCACGATCGCCGGACCCGGACTGGACGATGGCGAGCGCCTGCTCCGACCGGGGCGGGTAGGAGAAGCCGACGAGCCGCATCGGCCCCTTCTCGGCCAGCGTCGAGCGGAAAGCCTCGAACACCTCCTCGGCCGGCTGCACCTGCTGCAGGCCGGGAGTCAGGTGCGCCCGCACCTCCTGGACGGTCAGCGTCGCCGCGCCGCCGGCGAGGTTGCCGAGCACCCAACCCAGCTGCCGGCCCAGCGGGCCCGCGGGCAGCCGGTGTGCTGGGGCGCAGTCGTGCACCTCGTAGGCGTCGTAGCGGGCGCAGTAGTGCGCCGTGGAGGGCCGCTCAGCCGCGGGCGGAGCGGCGGCGGCGGCCCCCAGCGGTGCCAGCACTGCGGCTGCGGTGGCGGCCGCGAGTGCCAGGCGGGCGGTTCTGGACATGGTCTGCAACTCCCCCGGATTGGGACGGCGCCTCCCGACTGGCAGCGCCCTGCCCCCCAAGACGCTAGGGACGGGCCCGGGCCGGGGCGTCGGCCCCGCGAGGTCACCTAGCCGTGCATCGCCGGGAGGTCTCGTACTCCGCGCGGAGTACGCCTCAACCGGCCCCGGGGATGACAAGCCCCGACTCGTACGCGATCACCACCAGCTGCGCGCGGTCCCGCAGGCCGAGCTTGGTAAGGATGCGGCTGACGTGCGTCTTGGCGGTCGCCGGGCTGACGACGAGCCGGCCCGCGATCTCGGCGTTGGACATGCCCTGAGCGACGAGCACCAGCACCTCCCGCTCCCGCCCGGTCAGCTCGACCAGCGCGTCCCGGCGCGGCCGTCCCGCGCCGGGCCGGCGGGCGAACTCGCGGACCAGCAGGCTGGTCACCGACGGCGCCAGCAGCGACTCCCCCGCCGCCACCACCCGGATCGCCTTGACCAGGTCCTCGGGCGTGACGTCCTTGAGCAGGAAGCCGCTGGCCCCGGCGGCCAGTGCCGCATACACATGCTCGTCGAGGTCGAAGGTGGTGAGCACGAGCACCCGGACGCCGCCGGTGCGCGGGTCGGCAGTGATCCGACGGGTGGCCTCGATGCCGTCCATCTCCGGCATCCGCACATCCATCAGCAGCACGTCCGGCCGCTGCTGGCGGGCCAGGGCGAGCGCCTGCAGGCCGTTGGACGCCTCGCCGACGAACGCCATGTCCGGGACCAACCCGAGCTGCACCCGGAAGCCGTCGCGGACCAGCGACTGGTCATCGGCGATGCCCACCCGGATGGTCACGGCCCGATGCCCTCCCGCAGCGGCAGGCTTGCCCGCACCACCCAGCCGCCGCCGTCCAGCGGTCCGGCCTGCACCGTGCCGTGCAGCATCTCCACCCGCTCCCGCATGCCGACCAGCCCGTGCCCGCCGGACGCCAAGACGGTGCCCGCTCCGGCGCCGCCGCGGTCGGTCACCTCCACGTGCAGCCGGCCGTCGCGGGCTTCCAGCCGCACCGTCACCGCTGCTCCCGGCGCGTGTCGTAGCACGTTGGTCAGCGCCTCCTGCACCACCCGGTAGGCGCACCGACCGACGACCGGCGGCACGTGCCCGAGGTCCCCCACCGGATCGAGGACGGCCCGCACACCGGCCCGGCCGGCCTGCTGCACCAGCGCGGGCAGGCCGTCGAAGTCGGGCGCGCTCTCCGGGGCCGCGGCTGACCGCTCCCGCAGCACCCCCACCATGGCGCGCATCTCCCGCATGGCGCGGCGGCTGGTCGCCTCGACGTGGCCCAGGGCGGTACGGACGGCGCCGAGGTCACCCGCGTCCAGCGCGACCCGGGCGGTGCCGGACTGCACCGCAATCGCGCTGAGCCCGTGGCCGACCGAGTCGTGCAGGTCGCGCGCGATACGCAGCCGCTCCGCCAACGCCGCCTGCCCGCGCGCCGCGACCTGCTCCCGCCCCAGCGAGGCGGCGCGCTCACGCAGCGCCGACACCCGGTCGCGCTCGGCGCGGGTGAGCCCGCCGCCCAGCAACACGATCAGCGTGACCAGCAGCAGGGTCGGCAGCTCGTTGCGGCCCACCGGGTGCACCGCGACGGCGCCGACCATGCCCGCGACCAGCGCCGCGGCGGCGGCGCCGCCGATCACCATCGCCCGCCGGAAACCCGGCACGTGCGCGGCCACCGCGAACAACGCCACCCAGCCGGCGTACGGCGGCGCCGGGTCCACCACCAGCCCGTACCCGGCGTACGCCACCACCACCACGGCCGCCACGACCGCCGGCCGGATCCGCCGCCAAGCCAGCGGCAGCCCCTCCGCCACCACCAGCCCCAGACCCAACAGGCCGACCCAGGCCGCCACCCGCTCCGGCCGGATGGGACCACCCACCCGCGGCGCAAGGGCGCTGAGCAACATCAGCCCGACGGCGACCGCCCAGTCACGGCCGGTCGGACGCGCAATCATGCCGTCGAGGGTGCCAGCCGGAGCGCCTGCTGTCGTCGCCCTGCAGATGCCGATCGCGTACCCCCGCCGGCGTACAGCCCGCGCGGGCGTCGTGGTGTGCCGGCGGCCGGGTTGATGGCTGGTTGATCGTTGACCGGGGCGCGGGTCTTGGTCGTGGCCCGGTTCAGCGACCACCACCTCAACCAGGAGACCCACGGACCGTTCCTGGCCGACAACGCCCGACGGCTGTTCCCGCTCTGACCAGCCACGGCGAACCGCCCGCCTCCCGAGCGCCCGCACCGCGGCGGCCAACCCGTCCAGGCTTCCAACCCCCACGGGTGATGCCGGTAGTCAGCGGTGGCCGGACCGGGTAGTTCCCAGACAAGACACCGGTGTGCGGCCGGGCTGGCCGGGTCGTCGGCACGGAGGTGAGGCGATGAGAGCTTTCGCTGTTGCGGTCCTGCTGCTGGCCGCGGTGACCGGTTGTCGACCCGTGGCGGGCCAGCCCGGCGGCCACGGCACCTCCTCGCCACCGGCGAGTCAGCCGGCCGCGGCCGAGCACGCCTGCCTGCACGTGCTGTCACGGCACCTGGAGGTCTGCACCGCCTACGTCGCCAACGCCACGACGGCCGCGCGGTACCCGTACTACCAGTTCGGACACAGCACCAACCACGCCCTGGCCGGCGCGACCCGCCAGCGGTTGGGCTCTCGGTACACCGGGGCGGCCTACCGGTCCCTGGTCGAGCAGACCGCCGGCTGGCCGGCCAACGTGCGGGTGGCGCTACCCAAGATCCACATCGACGCCGTGGAGGTGGCCGCCGATGACAGCTCGGCGGTGCTGCGCACCCACGAGACCTGGCGGGTGGTCACCGCCGGCGGGCAGGTGCTGTTCGCCGAGACCGACCAACCGCACACCATCGCCATGCGCCGGGTCCCCGGCGTCGTCTTGCACAAGTGGGTGGTCACCGACATCCGCTGAGTCGCCGCCGCGAGGCCGGTGGTGATGATCGCCAACCGGATCGGCCTGGTTACCACGGGCACGGCGCCCGTCCCATCCGACACGGCGATCACGGGTGTCCAGCACGTCATCGACACCGGCCTGCTCGCTGACCTGGCCGAATTCATCCGACACGACGATCCCGACCGCGGCGAGCAACCCGCAGCGGCGACCAACCGCCGCGGCCGTCACCTCGATCACCTGCCACCGGGAATCCTGCCGCACCCCTCGCCCCGGATCGGCACAACATCGCCGCTCGTCCGGCGTGCGAGCTACCGGCCGCGACCGGCGAGGACGTCGGCCGCGAACTCCCGGCAGCGGCAGAGTCGGTCACCGCCGCTTCGCGGCGGACAGCCGAGCGCCGCGCGGCAGATGAGGGTGTTGGGAAGGTCATAACCGTGTGGTCTTTCAGCGGTGGGGTCGTTAGCTGGGCTTAGACGGCAGGGCCGTCATGATCGAGTCAAGAACGTGGTTGGTGTGTCGCGTGTGGGTTGTCGGGTTGGGTGTCAGGCCGCGAGGTGGGCGCGCTGGGCGAGGTCGTGGAACGCGGCGTGGTAGGCGCGGGCGGCGGTTCGCAGGCGTGAGGGGGCGGGCGGGTCTGGGTCGGTGGTCTCGGCCAGCCCGGTG
>WNFZ01000726.1_pt1 | contig 31826 bp, 25 predicted proteins | sample 5400081 | NCBI WGS metagenome assembly WNFZ01 (sample SAMN13153365, study PRJNA577476) | soil metagenome | isolation source: 80 cm soil or saprolite under grassland replicate 1 | place: USA:California | collected 2016-06-15 | reverse complement strand
GCGACCGCCGCACCCTCGAACGGGCCGATACCGGTCCCCTCGACGTAGCAGGCGAGGCCGACGCCGACCCGGCGGGGGCCCGGGTCGGCGGCCGCCGCGCGCACGCCGGCATAGTCGACCAGCTCGGCGGCGCGGCGGAGGGCTTGCGGGTAGTCGCCGCCGTCGAGCACCAGCGGCTCGCCGTCGCGGTACGGGATGCCGGCGGCAAAGGGCATCTCGTCGGGGCGCACCAGGTTTCGCAGGCGTAGCTCGAGTGGGTCGGCGTCGAGCGCGCGGGCGGCCAGCTCCAGCGCCCGCTCCAGCGCGAATACCGCCTCCGGGCGGCCGGCGCCGCGGTACGGCGCCGTTGGGACCTTGTTGGTGACCACGCCCGTGGCGACCGCCTCGAGGTGCGGGACACGGTAGGGGCCCATCAGGTGGGCGATGGTGTTGTAGGGGATCACCAGCCCGAGCGGGTTGAAGGCGCCGCAGTCGACCAGGATGTGGTCGCGCAGGGCGACGACCTCGCCCTCCCGGGTCACGCCTAGCTCGATCTCGTGGACCTGCTCGCGGGCGTGGATGGCGCTTCGCATGTGCTCGGCCCGGTCCTCGACCCACTTGACCGGCCGGCCCGTCCGCAGCGCCAGCAGGCCTACGAGCAGGTCCTCGGGGTAGAGCACCCCCTTGACGCCGAAGCCGCCGCCCACGTCCGGCGCGACCACCCGGACCCGCTCAGGATCCAGGCCGGCCACCCGGCTCATCGCTCGGCGCAGCGGGTGCGCGTTCTGCGTCGACGACCACAGCGTGAGCGTGCGCGCGGCGCCGTCCCAGTCGGCCAGCGCCCCGCGGGTCTCGATCGGCAGGCCGGCTTGGCGCTGGACCTCGAAGCGCTCCCTGATCACCAGGTCCGCCCGAGCGAGCGCGGCGGCGGCCTCGCCCTTCCGGACTTCGAACCGGACGGCCACGTTCGAGTCCCAGCCACCGTGCAGCAGGGGCGCGCCCGGATCCAGCGCCGCCTGCGCCGCGGTCACGGCGTCCAGCGGCTCGAAGTCGACCTCGACCAGCTCGGCGGCGTCCTCCGCGAGGTAGCGGTCGCCGGCGAGGACGACGGCGACGGCCTGGCCGGCGAACCTGGCCTCGTCGGGGGGCAGAAGCGGCGGGTGGCACGGTCGCAGGTGCGGTCGCAGCGCGCCGACCAGCTTGGCCGGCGGCGAGTCCCACAGGAACGGCGGCATCGGGCCGGCGGGCACGTGCTCGTGGGTGTAGACGCCGACCACGCCGGGCAGCTCGAGCGCCTTGCCGGCGTGGATGCCGGCGATGCGGGCCCGCGCGAACGGGCTGCGTACGAAGTGCGCGTGCACCTGCCCGGGTCGGGACAGGTCGGCGACGAAGCGGCCGCCGCCCCGCAGCAGCCGGTCGTCCTCCACGCGCCTGACCGACCGGCCCATCCAGCGCTGTGCCACCCTCGTGTCACCCCTCCCGCCCTCGAGGAGCCCTGCGCTACAATCTCGACCTCAAGATACCTTGCCGGCGGCGGGCCGGCGACCGCCACCCACCTGGCGCCGTGTGGCAGGACCGGCTATCCCGGGAGGCGCCGTGACTTGGGAAGTTGATCTCACCGGTTCCACAGCGCTGGTGACAGGGGCCAGCCGCGGGATCGGCAGAGCGATCGCCCTCGGGCTGGCGCACGCCGGCTGCGACGTGATCGCCCTGGCGCGCGGGAAGCAGTCGCTGGACGAGCTGGGTTGCGACGTCTCCGCCATGGGGCGGCGGTACCTCGCGCTGCCGGCCGACCTCCGCGCGGCCGGCGGGCTCGAGGCGGTGGCGGGGCAGGCGTGGAGCTGGAGCGGTGGTGTGGACGTGCTCGTCAACGTCGCCGGCGCGATCGTCCGGAGCGAGCCGCCGGGCGTGGTGCCCGACGACTGGGACCAGACGTTCGCGGTAAACGTTCGCGGGCCCTTCTTCCTGACTCAGGCGATCGGCGCCCGCATGCTCGCTTCCAGGGGCGGCAGCATCGTCAATCTCGCTTCGGTCGCCGGCGAGCGCGTGACCAGGGCGTCGCTGAGCTACCAGGCGAGCAAGGCCGCGCTGATCCAGTTGACCCGTGGTCTGGCCGTCCGCTGGGCGCCGACGGTTCGCGTCAACGCGGTCGGGCCGGGCTATGTGCGGACCGACATGAACAGCGCGTGGCTCGACCAGCCGGCCAACCGCGACTACGTCCTGGGCAATACCCCGCTTGGCCGGGTCGGGGAGCCCGCCGACGTGGTCGGTGCGGTCACCTTCCTGGCGTCTCCGGCCGCCGCGTACATCACCGGCCAACACCTGCGGATCGACGGGGGCTGGAGCGCCCGGTGAGCCCGCCGTCGCCCACCGGGTCGCGCGACCGGGTCGGCTCCAGATGGTCCTCGAACTGCAGCAGCAGCCGGCGCAACAGGTCGGCGAGCGCCTCGCGGTCGGAGGGAGCGAGCGCGGCGAGCAGGCGGTGCTCGTTGGCCGTGTGAGCGTCGACCGCCTCGTCGATGACCCGGTGCCCCTTCCTGGTCAGCGCGACCAGCAGACTGCGGCCGTCATGGGGGTCGGGCATCCGCTTCACCAGACCGGCGTCCTCCAGCCGCCGCAGCCGGTTGGTCATCGCCCCACTGGAGACCAGCAGCGAGTTGTAGAGGTCGGTGGGGGACAGGCAGTGGGGTGGCCCGGCCCGCCGGAGCGCCGCCAGCACCGCGAACTGCGGCTCGTTCAGCCCATGCCTGGCCAGCACGTCGGCGATGGAGTGCTCGAGAAAACGGGACAACCGAGACATGCGGCCAATGATGCCCATCGGGGAGACGTCGAGGTCGGGCCGCTGATGGCTCCACTGGTCCAGGATGTGGTCCACGTGATCCTGGTCGGTCGCGTAGCCCGCGCTGGCCTCGTCCTGGTCACTCGACATGAAGGCATTCTACCGTCAGCGCTGGTGCGCGCTACGCCTGCCTTGACGCGCCCAGAATAGGTAAGGTATCTAAACGCTAAGATACTTCACGTTGAGTCATCTCCGCGGGACGGGAGAGGAACGGGGCCGCACATGGACCGCATCGGTTTCGCTGTTGGCTACGACCCCGCCATGGACGGCCGCGACATGGCGCACTGGATGCGCGAGGCGGAGGAGCGCGGTTACGAGATCGGCTTCTTCTCCGAGACGATCGAGCTGATGCGCGACTCGGTCAGCTCCCTCAGCGCGATCGCGCTGGCGACCGAGCGGCTCACCATCGGTTGCACGCAGATCGTCCGCCTGCGCAGCCCGCTGGTGATGGCGCAGACCGCCGCCTCCCTGGACGAGCTGTCCAACGGCCGGCTGATGCTGGCGCCGGGCTCCTGCACCAGCACGCACGCCAAGCGGCACGGCCTGGAGCCCGTCGATCCCGGTGTGGCGCTACAGGAGTGGATCGAGTCCATGCGGCTCATCCTGGCGGGCGGCAACGTCTCCTACGACGGCGAGGTCGTGAAGTTCAAGGACGTCGCGCTCGGCTTCGAGCCGCCTCGCAAGCGCGTGCCGATGTACGTGCCGGCCACCAGCCGCAAGGGCCTGCGCATCGCCGGCGCGATCGGCGACGGCGTGCTGCTCAATGCCGTCTGCTCGCCGGAGTACTCCGCCAATGCCCTCGAGATCGTGCGCGAGGCGGTGGAGGAGTCCGGCCGCGACTGGGAGAGCTTCGAGGTCGCGCAGCTCATCAACTGCTCGGTTTCCGACGACGAGACGACCGCGCTGGACGCCATCCGCTGGGAGGTCGCGAGCAAGCTGGACCCGATCCAGCTGCCCTTCATCGCCGGCCCGAAGATGCGGGTGGGGGAGCCCTACTTCCACCCGGAGGACTTCCCGAAGTTCGAGGAGGCCTGGCGCCAGGGCGGCAAGGAGGCCCTCATCAAAGCCGTGCCCGACTCCTATGTCCGGGGCATGACCGCCAGCGGCACGCCCGAGCAGGTCAAGGAGAAGGTGCAGCGGTACCGCGACGTGGGCGTCCGGCTGCCGATCCTGCGGCCGGCGGCCAAGCACCAGGCCAAGCGGCTGCTCGACCTGTTCGCCGTGGTGTAGCCGGCATGGAGGCGCCAGCGGGCATCGTCTGCGCACTCGTCACGCCGTTTCGCAAGGACGGTGCCGTCGACGAGCCAGCGCTGCGCGAGCTGATCGACTTCCAGGCCGAGCGCGGGGTCGATGGCCTGTTCGTGCTCGGCACCACCGGCGAGGGCCCGCTGCTCGACGCCGGGGAGCGGCGCCACGCCACCGAGGTGGCCGCGGAGCTGCTGCGCGACCGGCTGCCCCTGGTGGTGCACTGCGGGGCGGCCGACACCCTCACGGCGGTGGCGCTCGCCCGCCACGCCGAAGAGGTCGGCGCGGTGGCGTCGGCGGCGGTGGTCCCGTTCTTCTTCCGCTACGGAGACGCCGAGCTGTACCGGCACTTCGCGACCATTGCCGAGGCGGCGCCCCGGATCGGCCACTACCTCTACGAGAACCCCGAGCGCGTCGGCTACTCGGCCGGCGTCGGGCTGGTGGCCCGGCTGGTCGACGAGGTCCCCGGCGTCCTCGGTGTCAAGGACACCGGCGACAGCGTCGGCAAGCTCGGCCGCTACCTCGCCTCGCCGGGCACGGCGATCCAGGTCTACACCGGCTCGAACCTCACCGTGCTGCCCGCGCTGGTGATGGGCGCGCGCGGGGCGGTCTCGGCGCTCGCCAACGCCGCGCCGGAGCTGCTGGTCGCGATCAACCGCGCGTGGTGCGCCGGCGACCTCCAGCAGGCGCGGCGGCTGCAGCTGGCGCTCACCCGCCTCCAGGACTGCCTCGCCGGGCTGCCGTACATCGCGGCGATCAAGCATTTGGTCGAGCGTCGCGGCCTCCCGGGCGGCCAGAGCCGGCCACCTCAGCCGACCCTGGACGCCGGACAGGCCGCCACGATCGACCGGCGCCTCGCCGTCCACGAGGACCTCGGCCCCTGGCTGGGCCGCTGAACGGGCGGGCGAGCGGAAGCCGGTGACCAGGCAGCCTGCTCGCTCCCGGCTATCCCTGGTCCGGGTGCCGGCCGGCGGACTCCTGGAGGCCGGGGGGGAGGCCGGCGAGGCGGCCGGACCGGGTGACCCGCACGCCGTAGTCCCGCTCCGCGGCTTTGGGGCTGACCAGGCCCTCGGCGACGTCGTGCGCGACGGCCTCGGGGTCGCGGGTCCGCGGGTCGTAGAACCCTCCGCCGCCCGGCAGTTCGAGGGTGAAGCGCGTGCCGGCGGGCAGCGACAGGCTCAGCTTCGGGTTGGGTCGGGTGCCCAGCGATGTCCGGAACGCCCCGGGCGCGCCCGGCTCGCCGCCCAGGTAGCCCTGGGCGCGAAAGCGCATGCGGTCGGCCAGCGAGCTGACGACGTACGGCTCGCCGGTTCGCACCTCGACCTCGATCCGCTGCCCCAGCCCGCCCCGGAAGCGTCCGGGGCCGCCCGAGTCGGTCCGCAGCTCCTTGGAGCGGATCACCAGCGGTGAGGTGGTCTCGATCACCTCGACCGGCGCCGTGGCGATCCCGCTGGGGAAACTGGTCGCCGAGAGGCCGTCCTTGGTCGGTCGCGCGCCGGTGCCGCCCGCCGCGAAGAACACGGTGATGAAGCGGTCGGCGCCCTGCCCGCGGACAGTCGTGAGCCAGATGTTGCCGGCGCCTTCCGCCAGCACCCGCTCCGGGATCACCTGGGTGAGCGCGCCGAACACGGCGTGCGGCAGGAAGTGCCCGACGATGTGGCGGGCCGCCACCGCCGCCGGGAAGCGAGGGTTGAGGATGCTGCCCTCCGGAGCGGTGGTGGTGACGGGCCGGAAGCTGCCGTCGTTGTGCGGCACCTCCGGGCAGATGGCGCACTTGAGCGCGTAGCTGGTGTAGGCGGCTGTGTAGTTCAGCACCACGTTCATGCCGCGGCCGACCTGCGGCGAGCTGCCGGCGTAGTCGACCGCGATCTCGTCGCCCCGCACGCTGACGCGGCAGGCGATCGTCACCGGCTCGTCGAGGCCGTCGGTCTGGATCGTGTGCCGGTAGTCGCCGTCGGGCAGCGCGGCGATGGCCTGGCGGGTGGCGACCTCGGAGCGCTCGAGGATCTCGGCGCCGAGGTCCTGGAGGTCGTCCAGCTCGAAGTCCTCCAGGTACTCGAGCAGCCGGTCGGCGCCGACCTGGTTGCCCGCGACCTGGGCGTGGATGTCGCCGAGCACCTCGAAGGGTGCCCGCACGTTGGCGGCCACGATCCGCAGCAGCTCGTCGTTGGGCGCTCCCCGGTCGAACAGCTTGGTCATGGGGATGGCGAGACCCTCTTCGTACACTTCGCCGGCGTCGGCCGAGAGCCCGCGGCCGCCGATGTCCATGGCGTGGCAGGTGTTGCCGAAGAAGCCGACGAGCTGGTCGCCCCGGAAGACCGGGGTGACCACCGAGAGGTCGTTGAGCTGCCCGGAGGTCTTCCAGGGATCGTTGGTGATCAGCACGTCACCGGGTCCGAGCCGCTCCGGCGGAAATTCGGCGAGGAAATGGTGCATGGACGTCGCCAGCGAGTTGATGTGCCCGGGCGTGCCGGTCACCGCCTGGGCCAGCATGCGCCCGCGGGCGTCGAACACGGCCGCTGACAGGTCGCCCGACTCGCGGACGATCGGCGTGAACGAGGTTCGCTGCAATGCGGCGGCCTGCTCGTTGGTCACGGTGATCAGCCGGCTCCAGAGGATCTCGAGCGTGGCCAGGTCGATGCCCTTGCTCACCGGACTGCCACCTCCAGGTTGCCGAGCCGGTCGACGCGGGCGTGGGCTCCGGGACCGATGACCACGGTGGACTCCCGCTCCTCGACGATGGCGGGCCCGTCGAACTCGGTCCCGGGCTCCAGACGGTAGCGATCGAGCACGTCCGTCTCGACGAAGCCATCGGTCTCCGCGAACCAGACCCGCCGGCGGCCCTTGCGCACGCCCCCCTTCACGCGGTCCCGGACGGTCACGTCCAGCTCGGGGTCGGGTCCCATGACGCGCACGCGCCAGGTCATCACCTCGGACTCGACCCCTGGCGGCCGGTGGCCGTACAGGTCCGTGTAGGCGGCCGCGAACGCCGCCTCGATCTGGGCGGCCGGGTCGCGCTCGAGCTCCCCGCCGAGCTCGACGGTGATCGCCTCGCCCTGCCCGCGATGGCGCACGTCGGCGGCGAGGTCCACGCGGACCTCGGTGGCGGGCACGCCGCTGGAGGCGAGCTGCCTCATGCCCTCCTCGATGAGCTCGCGCAGGATCGCGCGCACCTGCTCCCACGCGGTCCGCTCCAGCGGCGAAGGCAGGCTGCGGGCGAACTCGAAGCCCGGGGCGGCGGTCAGCATGCCGAACGCCGAGGCCACCCCGGCGCTGGGGGGGAACACCAGCCTGGAGATGCCGAGTGCCCTGGCGACACCCCAGGCGTGGACAGGCCCGGCCCCGCCGGTGGCGACGAAGGTGAAGCGCCGCAGGTCCCTGCCGCGCTCGATGGCGTGCATGCGGGCGGCGCTCGCCATGTTCTCGTTGACCACCCGGTGGATCGCGGCGGCGGTCTCCTGGACCCCGAGGCCGAGCTCGCCGGCCAGACGCCCGATCGCGGCGCGGGAGGCGTCCTCGTCGAGGCGCATCTCGCCGCCCAGGAAGAACTCGGGATTGAGGTAGCCGAGCAGCAGGTCGGCGTCGGTCACGGCCGGATCGGTGCCGCCCTGCCCGTAGCAGGCGGGGCCCGGGTCGGCGCCGGTCGATGAGGGCCCGACCCTCGGCAACCCGAACGGCCCCACGCCGGCGATGCTGCCGCCGCCGGCGCCGATCTCGATCAGGTCGATCACCGGCACGCGCAGCGGCATCCCGCTGCCCTTGGTGAAGCGGTAGACGCGGGCGGCCTCGAACTCGCGGGCGACCATCGGGATGCCGTCCTCGATCAGGCAGGCCTTGGCGGTGGTGCCGCCCATGTCGAAGGCGAGCACCTTCGTGGAGCCGCCGCCACCGCCCCAGAACCCGGCGCTGAGCGCTCCGGCGGCGGGCCCCGACTCCAGCAGCCGGACGGGGTAGCGACTGGCGGTGTCGACGCCGGCGAGCCCGCCGGCCCCGGTGGAGAGCATGATCCGCAGCGGCCCTCTGAGGCCGAGCCGCTCCAGGCGCTTGGAGAGCATCTCGAGGTAGCTGGCCACCAGGGGCAGGACGTAGGCGTTGGCGACCACGGTCGAGGTGCGGGCGAACTCGCCGAGCTCGGGGGAGACGTCGCTGGACAGCGAGACCTCCACGCCGGGGAGCTCGCGCCGGAGGACCTCGGCGACCGCGCGCTCGTGGTCTGGATGGCGGTAGGCGTGCAGCAGGCTGACGGCCACCGCCTGGATGCCCTCCCGGTCCATGCGCCTGGCCATCCGGCGGACCTCGTCAGGGTCCAGCGCCACCTCGACGCTGCCGTCGGCGAGCACCCGCTCGGTGGCCTCGAACCGCAGCCGCCGGGGAACCAGCGGCTCGGGCATCTCCAGGAACAGGTCGTAGAGGTCGTAGCGCAGCTCGCGGCGGATGCTGAGCACGTCTCGGAAGCCCTTGGTGGTGACCAGCGCGGTCGTCGCGCCCTTCCGTTCGATGAGCGCGTTGGAGACCAGGGTGGTGCCGTGGACGACTTCGTCGACGTGCTCGGCGCTGACCCGGTCGAGCAGCCGGCCGATGCCGCTCTCGACGGCGATCGAGGGGTCGCCGGGGGTGGTGAGCACCTTGGCGCTGGCCGTGACCCTACCAGCCTCGACCAGCACGAGGTCCGTGAAGGTCCCGCCGATGTCGACGGCGATCCTGGTCCTGCTCATCGCACATCTCCCGGGTCGGGTACGGTCCGCGTCTTCCGGTGGTCAGACCAGCCAGCAGGCGGCGGGGTGTTCAGGGGCCTTGTCCTCGAAGGGTGGTGGGTCGGTGGCGCAGCGGTCCACCGCGATCGGGCAGCGGGTGTGGAAGCGGCACCCGGACGGCGGGTCGATGAGGTCCGGGGGGGACCCGGAGAGGATGACCCTGCGGCGGTGCACCTCGACCTTCGGGTCGGGGATCGGCACGGCCGACAGCAGCGCCTTGGTGTAGGGGTGCTTGGGGTCCTCGTAGATGGCGTCCCGGTCGCCGAGCTCCACGATCTTGCCCGCGTACATGATCGCGACGCGGTGCGAGATGTGGCGCACCACCGACAGGTCGTGGGCGATGAACAGGTAGGTGAGGCCCAGCCGCTCCTGGAGGTCCTGGAGCAGGTTGACGACCTGCGCGCGGATGGAGACGTCCAGCGCCGACACCGGCTCGTCGGCCACGATGAACTCCGGCTCCAGCGCCAGCGCCCTGGCGATCCCGACCCGCTGCCGCTGACCGCCCGAGAAGGCGTGCGGGTAGCGGTGCATGTCCGCCTCGCGCAGCCCGACCAGCTCGAGCAGCTCGGCGACCCGCTCCTCCGCATCCCTCGACTGCTTGACGACGCCGTGGACCAGCAGCGGCTCGGCGACGATGTCGAAGACGCGCATGCGGGGGTTGAGGCTCGCGTAGGGGTCCTGGAAGACCAGCTGCATGCTGCGTCGCAGGTGCCGCAGCGGCTCGCCGGTGACATTGGTGATGTCCTGGCCCTTGAAGCGAATGGTCCCGGCAGTGGGCTCCAGCCGGCGCAGCACGGCGCGTCCCGTGGTGGTCTTGCCCGATCCCGACTCGCCCACCAGCCCGAGGGTCTCACCCCTGCGGACCTCGAACGAGACGTCGTCCACGGCGTGGACGAACAGCTTGTGCTGTCCCCAGAACCCGGCCCGCCCCACCGGGAAATGGATGCTCAGGCCCTCGACCTGGACGATCGGCTCATCCGAGGGTCCGCCCGGCTTCCGCGGGCTCCCCTTCGGTTTCAGCGAAAGCACGCCAGCAAGCCACCTCCCTTCCTCCGTCGTGCCGGTCCAGCGGCGGCATCTCCTCCACGCACCGATCGATGGCCAGCGGGCAGCGGGGCTGGAACGGACAGCCGTGGGGTGGCTGGACCAGCTCGGGCGGGGTGCCCTCGATCCCCGACAGCCGGGGCTGCACCAGGTCCAGGCGCGGGGTCGAGCGCAGCAGCCCCGTGGTGTAGGGGTGGCCGGGACGCTCGAACAGCTCGGCGAGCGGGCCGGTCTCCACGATCTTGCCTCCGTACATCACCGCCACGCGGTGGCACACGCCGGCCACCACCCCCAGGTCGTGGGTGATCAGCAGGACCGCGAGACCCAGCCGCTCCTGGATCTCGGCGATCAGTTCCAGGATCTGCGCCTGGATGGTCACGTCCAGCGCGGTGGTCGGCTCGTCGGCGATCAGCAGCTCCGGCTCGCAGGCCAGCGCCATCGCGATCATGATCCGCTGGCGCATCCCGCCAGAGAACTCGTGCGGGTACTGCTCGGCCCGGCGCCGCGGCGATGGCATGCCCACCAGCTCCAGCAGCTCGACCACCCGGTCGTAGGCCTGCCGGCGGCTCATGGCCATGTGGTGCCTGAGCACCTCGCCGATCTGCGTCTTGACGGGGAACAGCGGGTTGAGGGAGGTCATCGGGTCCTGGAAGACCATGGCGACCTCCTTGCCCCGGATGCGCCGGGAGAGCCGGGCGCCGTCCTGCCCCCGCAGCGACTCGCCCTTCCAGCGGATGTCCCCGTCGGTGATCTTCCCCGGGAGCTGGATGAGCCCCATGATCGCCTGGGCGGTCACGCTCTTGCCCGACCCGGACTCGCCCACCAGGCCGAGCGTCTCCCCCTTGTCGAGCGAGAGGGTGACGCTGCGCACCGCCTCCGCGACGCCGCGCCGGGTGAAGAAGCGGACCTGCAGGTCCTCGACCTCCAGGAGCCTGGGCTCGCCTCGCGCGCTCATGCCATGGTTCCCTGGCTGAGCTCGCTCGACGAGCGGGCGAAGCGCTTCTCGCGCTCCTGCGGGTCAGCCGCCACCCGAAGCCAGCTCGCGAACAGGTTGACGCCCAGCACCGTCAGCGCGATCGCCAGGCCAGGGAAGGTGATGATCCACCAGCCGTCGAACAGGTAGTCCCGGCCCTGGGCGACCATCAGCCCCCAGGACACCTGCGGCGGCTGGATGCCGACGCCGAGGAACGACAGCGCCGCCTCGGCGAGCACGATACGGGCGAACTCGAGCACGCCAAGGGTGAGCAGCGGCGAGGTGAGGTTGGGCAGGATGTGGCGCAGGATCACCCGCCACGGGCGGCAGCCGACGATCTCGGCCGCCTCGACATAGGGCGCCTCCTTGACCGACAGCACCACCCCGCGGGTGATGCGCGCATACACCATCCAGCCGTTCACCGCGAGCACCACGATGATCGTGGTCATGCTCGGGCCGATCGCCGCCAGGATGACCAGCGCCAGCAGCAGGCCGGGGAACGCGACCTGGGTGTCCACCACCCGCATGATCACCGAGTCGAACCGCCCGCCTCTGTAACCGGCGAGCAGGCCCATGAGGATCCCGAACGTGCCGGCGAGCAGGACCACCGACAGCCCCACCATGAGCGAGATCCTGGAGCCGAAGATCAGCCTGGACAGCACGTCGCGGCCGAGGCCGTCGGCTCCAAGCGGGTAGCTCATGGAGCCGCCATCCGCCCAGAACGGTGGCGCGAGGCGGTTGCCGAGCGACTGGGCGGCCGGGTCGTGCGGTGCCAGCCACGGGGCGAACACGGCCGTGACGAGCAGCAGCGTCACGATGCCGATGCCGAACAGTCCCGCCTTGTCCTGCCACAGCTCCACCATCGCGCTCTGGACCACGCGCAGGACGTCGTAGGGGCGCCCGCGAAGGAACTCCTGGTGCTGGGCGGCGTGCTCGGTCTCGCGCCGCCGCGCCTTGCCGAGGTCCGGCTGTGTCCTGGCCATGTCACACCAGCTTGATCCGAGGGTCGACGACCTTGTAGAGGAGGTCGACGGCGACGTTGATGACGACGACCATCAGCGCCACGACGAAGACGATCGCCTGGAGCAGGATCAGGTCCTGCTGGTCGAGCGCCTGGTTGGCGAGGAAGCCGATCCCCGGCCAGGCGAAGACGGTCTCGACCACCACCGAATAGCCGGCCAGCGCGCGGATCAGCTCCCAGCCGGTCAGGGTCAGCGCGGGGATCGAGGCGTTGCGCAGCGCGTGCACGCCGACGATGCGCCTGCGCGGCAGGCCCTTGGCGTCGGCGGTCTTGACGTACTGCTGGTTCAGCTCGTCGATCATGGAGGAGCGCACGATCATGGCGATCCGCCCGAGGGCGGGGAACGCCAACGCCAGCATGGGTAGGACCAGGTGCTCCGGCCCGCCCATGCCGGCGGTGGGGAAGATCCTGAGCCGCACCGCGAAGACCAGGATCAGCAACAGCGCCAGCCAGAACTGCGGGATCGAGAGGCCGGCCAGGCTCAGCACCACGGCGATCCTGTCGAGCGCCCGCCCTGGCCGCAGGGCCGCCAGCACCCCGAGCGGGATCGCCAGCACCACCGCGAGAGCCATCGCGGCCAGCACGAGCTCGAGGGTGCGCGGCAGCGCCTCCAGCACGATGTCGATCGCCGGACGGCGCTGCCACAGTGAGGTCCCGAGATCGCCGCGCGCGAGGTGCGCCACGTAGGTGCCGAACTGCACCGGGATCGACCGGTCCAGGCCGACCTGGTGCTTGAAGGCGGCGCGCTCCTGCGCGCTCGCCTCCAGGGGCAGCATGACCTTGACGGGGTCGCCGACCATCCTGGTGAACACGAACACCATGACGGTCACCCCGAAGATCACCAGCAGCCCCTGCGCGACCCTCCGTACCGCAAACCGGCCCATGACGATCTCCCGTTCCAGCTCCGCGGTCAGCTACCGGAGATGCTCATCTCCTTCACGAGCAGCTTCGCGTCGACCCGCGGCTGCCAGTCCAGACGATCGCTCATGCCGTAGATGTCGTCGTTGTTGACCAGGAAGAGGAAGTAGGCGTTGTCGCACGCCAGCTTGCCGGCCTGGTCGTACATCGCCTGGCGCCTTGTCTGGTCGATCTCGACGCGTGCCTTGTCGACCAGTTGCTTCAACTGGGCGTCGCTGTTGGAGGAGCCGATGCCCCCCTGCTCGTAATAGGTGGAGTACTGGCGGTCGGCGTCCAGCAGCTCGTTGGAGCTGGAGACGAAGATGGCGTCGGCGCGGCTCTTCTGGTCGAACAGGCGGTTCAGGTACTCGTCGAACTGGAAGTTGCGCACGTTGACCTTGAGGCCGACGTCCTGCCAGAAGTTCTGGACCGCCTGGATCGTCTCGGCATCCTTGAGCCAGCGGCCGGTCTCGCCGACCAGCTCGATGGTCTTGCCGGTCGCTCCGGCCTGCTGGAGCAGCGCCTGCGCCTTCGCCTTGTCGTAGGGGTAGGGCTGGAGGCTCTGGTTGTACCCGGTGAAGGACGGGCTGAGGATCTGGCAGGCGTCCGGCTTGGCGAGGCCGCCGAAGATGCCGCTGACGATCTCGTCCTTGTTCACCGCGTAGTTCAGGGCCTGGCGCACGCGCGGGTCGGCGGTGATGCCGCCGCGCGCGTTGAGGATGACCATCGGGTGCTCCTGCCCGGTGACGTGCGCCGACTTCGGCGCCCGTTTCACGTCCTCGGGCAGAAGGTTGGTGACCAGGTCGTAGTCGCCGGCCAGCAGCCCGGACAGCCGCGTGCCGCCCTCGGCCACGAACTTGTAGGTGACCTCGTTGACCGACGGCTTGTCTCCCCAGTAGTTGGGGTTGCGGTTCAGGGTGATGTGGTCGCCACGCACCCACTCCTTGAGCAGGTACGGTCCGGTGCCGACCGGCTTCTCCGCGAAGCCGGGGTCGGAGGAGTACTTGGCCGGCACCATCTTCATCCAGTACATGCGCGAGGGCAGGATGGGGTCCGGGCCCTTGGTGACGATGTCGACCGTCAGGTCGTCCACCTTCGTGGCATCGCTGATGGTCGCGAAGAACCCGGACTGCTCGGACTTGAAGGACGGGGCGACGATCCGCTTCACGCTCGTGACGACGGCGTCGGCGTTGAACGGCTCGCCATTGCTGAACTTGATGTTCGGGCGGAGCTTGAACTCCCAGACGTTGTTCTTCCCGCCCGGGTGGGTCGGCTCGGCCGCGGCCAGGCCCGGCTCGAGCTGCTTTCCGTCGGGGGAGCGGATCATCAGCGTCTCGAAGACGTTGTCGTTGACCGCCCGCTCGCCACCGTCGTCCTTGAGCTGCGGGTCGAGCGAGGTCGGCTCGGACCCGATCGCGATGGTGATCGAGCCCCCGGAGGCGCTGGTGTTGCCGCCGCCCCCGCCGCCGCAGGCCGCCAGCAGCAGTGCGGTCACGGCCAGCAATGCCACAACGCGGGAGGCTTTCATGCCCCACTCCTTTCACCGGACTCCAATGACGACTGACATGAGGGTGGTATGTGAGGCCGCCAACGTTCCCGGTGTGGTCTGGGGAGGATCGACGAGGGCGGAGATCCCTCGATCCCCCGGGGTGAAAATGGCGCCACCGGTGGTCTGGCGATTTATCTTGACGTTCAGATGGTTCTTCGTCAACACACGACGTACTCAGCAGATCTTCCGAGTCGATCGGGTGTCTGGTGGCCGGAAGGGGCGCTGCCGGTGGCGGCTCGCGGCGCTCGGGCGGCAGCGGTCAACCGGAGCCGTAGGGCCCGCTGGTGATGCCGTAGATGTTGCCGTCGGGAGCACGGAAGTGCGCCCAGGTGAACTCGTTCCACGAGTGGGTCTCGTGGAGGAACTCCACCCCGAGGGCCTCCAGCTCCGCCCGCGAAGCGGCGACGTCCTCGACCAGGAACTCCACGACGGGGCCGGTGTCGAATTCGGCGAAATGCGCGTGCGCTGGGCCGAAGACCTCGACCCATTCCCCGGTGGCGGTGCGCAGGATGCTCAGGTCGGGGCTCGAGTGGAAGCTCCCGAGCCCGATGACGTCACGGAAGAACGCGACGGTATCCTCGTAACGGTCAGTCGCGGTGCCGACCCAGACAAGACCCTTTACGTCCATCAGGAAGCTGACCCTCCTCGCTCCGCCTTCGCCTGCTGGATGAGCTGGAACAGGAGCTCCGGGTGCAGGGGCACCCGGTTGACGCTGACCTCGAGCGGTTTGAGCGCGTCGACCACTGCGTTGGCGATCGCGGCGGGCGGCGACACCGCGCCTCCCTCACCGACGCCCTTGATGCCGAACGGGTTCAGCTCGGACAGGAACTCCTGGTGACCGACCTCGATTGGCGGGACCTCGGCGGCGGACGGGGCCAGGTAGTCCATGTAGGTGCCGCTCAGGAGCTGGCCGTCGGAGTCGTAGGAGACCTCTTCGTACAGGGCGTTGCCGATGCCGTGGGCGATCCCGCCGTGGATCTGCCCCTCGACCACCGTCGGGTTGAGCATCTGCCCGCAGTCGTCGACGGTGAGATAGCGCAGCAGCTTCACGAAACCGGTGTCCTCGTCCACCTCGACCGCGACCACGTGGGTTCCCGAGGCGAAGGTCACGGTCGGCGGCACGAAATAGTGCTGGGCCTGGAGCCCGGGGGCCGTCCCCGGAGCCAGGCGGCTGCGCGGGCCGGGGGCCGCGGCGGCCGCGAGCTCCGCGAGGGTGCGGCCACGTTCGGGCGCCCCCTTCAGGTAGGCGCGACCGTCGGCCAGCTCCAGGTCGGAAGCATCGGCCTCGAGCAGCTCGGCGGCGATCGCCAGGGCCTTGCGCCGCACCTCGATGGCCGCCACGCCGACGGCGGTCCCGGCGGTGACCGCGCTACGGCTGGCGAAGGTCCCGATGCCGTACTGGATCAGGCTGGTGTCCCCGGCCTTGACCGTGACCTGGTCGGGGTGGACGCCCAGCTGGTCGGCGCAGACCTGCGCGAGCGTGGTCTCCAGCCCCTGGCCGTGCGGCTTGGCTCCGGTGAACACCGTCACCCGCCCACTCGCGTCGACCCGCACGATCGCGCCCTCATGGGGCCCGTACCCGGAGCCTTCCACGTAGGACGACACGCCGACGCCGATGCGGCGGCCCTGGTCCCGCAGCTCCCGCTGTCGCTCGCGCAGCTCCTTGTAGCCGAACAGCTCGAGCGCGCGGTCGAGCTGACCGGGGTAGTCGCCGCCGTCATAGGTGATGTCGATCCCGTCGCGGTACGGCATCCCCATCCTGTACGGCATGGCCTCGGCGGGGATGAGGTTGCGGCGCCGCACCTCGACCGCGTCGAGGCGGAGCTTTGCGGCGATCAGGTCCACGACGCGGTCCATCGCGAACACCGCCTCCGGCCGGCCGGCGCCCCGCACCGGGGTCACCGGGGCCTTGTTGGTGAGAACGTTGCGCGCCTCGAAGGCGAAGGCGTCGATGCGGAACTGTCCGCGCAGGTGGGCCGCGGCGTTGTAGGAGACGGTGATCGCATACGGGTTGTAGGCGCCGCAGTCGACGAGGAAGCGGTCGCGGAGCGCCAGCACGCGGCCGTCGCCGTCATAGCCGACCTCGACGTCGTGGATCTGGTCGCGGGCGTGGCGGGTGTTGGCGAGGTTCTCGCGGCGGTCCTCGATCCAGCGCACCGGCCGGCCGAGCCGCATTGCCAGGAACGGGACGAGGATGTCCTCACTGAACACGCCGGTCCCGAAGCTGCCGCCCATGTCCGGGGCGACGAAGCGTACGCCCTCGGGCTCCAGGTCGAGCATCCTGGCGATGTAGTCGCGGGTCAGGTGCGGCCGCGCGTTGGTGCCCCAGACCTCCATGGTGCGGCGGCCGGCGTCCCAGCATGCCAGGACGCCCCGGGTCTCCATCGCGTTGCCCAGCGTGCGGCCCATGACGAAGCGCTCGCGCAGCCGCATCGGGGCGGCGGCCAGCGCCGCGCCCACGTCCCCGGTCTCGAACGCGAAGCTGGCCGCCACGTTGTCGCCGAGCTCGGGGTGCAGCACCGGCGCGCCATCGGCGACCGCGGCGTCCGCGTCGGCGACCACCGGCCTCAGCTGGTAGTCGACCTCGATCCGCTCGAGCGCGTCCTCGGCGGTGTAGAGGTCGGTGGCCACCACCACCGCCACCGGCTGGCCGACCCAGCAGACCTCCCCGTCCGCCAGCACCGGCATGGGGCAGGACTTCACCTCGATGGGCACCTTGCTCCGCAGCAGCGGCGAGATCTCGGTGCGGGCGCCCTCGACGAACGGCCCGACATGTCCCCTGAGGTCGCCGGCGGTGAGCACGGCCACGACACCGTCGACCTCGAGGGCCGCGGCGACGTCCAGTCGCGAGATGGCGGCGTGCGCCGCGGTGGAGCGCAGCACGGCCGCGTGCAGCAGGCCGGCGACGCGCAGGTCCGCGACGTAGCTCGCGGCCCCGGTGACCAGCCGCCGGTCCTCCTTGCGGCGCATCCGCCGACCGACGAAGTACGGTGGCCGGACTTCGAGGTCGGGCTCGCTCAACGGGCTCGGCCTCCCTCGGCCGGGGCCTCGCGCAGATGCCGCGCGGCGGCCTGGACCGCTTCGACGATGTTCTGGTAGCCGGTGCAGCGGCACAGGTTGCCGGAGAGGTGCTCGCGTATCTCTCCCTCGGCCGGCGAGGGGTTGTCGGCCAGCAGCTCGCACACGCTCATCAGGAACCCGGGCGTGCAGAAGCCGCACTGCAGGCCGTGGTGCTCCGAGAACGCCTCCTGGATCGGGTGCAGGGTGCCGTCAGCGGCGGCCAGCCCCTCGACCGTGGTCAGCTCGTGGCCCTCCGCCTGCACCGCCAGCAGCAGGCAGGAGCGGACCGAGCGGCCGTCGAGCAGCACCGTGCAGGCTCCGCAGACCCCGTGCTCGCAGCCGAGATGGGTGCCGGTGAGCCCGAGCTGGTCGCGCAGGAAGTCCGCCAGGGTCATGCGCGGCTCGGCTTCCCCGCGCAGCACCCGGCCGTTGACCGAGACCTCCAGGTCACGCCTGCCAGCCATCGCCGCCCCCTCTCCGCTCCGCCCGGGCTCTCGCCCCGGCCAGGGCGCGCCTGGCGAGGGCTCTGGCGAGGTGCCGCCGGTACGAGGCCGAGCCGTGCAGGTCGTCGGGCGGCTCGATGGCGCCGTCGATGGCGGCGACCGCCTCGTCCAGCAGCGCGTTGTCCGGCTTGGAGCCGACCAGCACCGCTTCGGCCGCGCGCGCCCGCACGGCCTGGTCCTTCACGCTGATGAGCGTGAGCCGCGCATCGCTGACCGAGCCGTCGTCGTCCAGCGCCAGCAGGGCTCCGACCCCGGCGATGGCGAAGTCACCGTGGCGGCGGGTCAGCTCCATGAAGGTCGAGCCGACCCGCCCGGTCGGGAGCCGGAGCCTGACCTCCTTGAGAATCTCGTCCGGCTCCAGGGTGGTGGTGAAGTAGGTGACGAACAGCTCCTCGACCGGGAGGGTGCGCGCCCCCCTCGGCCCGACCACCTCACACTCGCCATCGAGACCCAGCGCCAGCGCCGGCCATTCCGCCGCCGGGTCGGCGTGGGCGAGGCTGCCGCCGACCGTGCCGCGGTTGCGGATCGCCACGTGCCCGATCAGCTCGACGCCCTCGGCCAGCATGGCGCAGCGCTCCCGGAGCCCTGGGAGATCCTGCACCGTGCGGTGCCTGGTCATCGCGCCGATCACCAGACGACCGTCGTCGGCGTGCAGGTAGTCGAGCTCGCGGACGCGGTTCAGGTCGACCAGCACGCCCGGGTCGGCCAGCCTGAAGGCCAGCAGCGGCACCAGGCTCTGACCGCCGGCGAGGAGCTTGGCCTCGTCGCCGTAGCGCGCCATCGCCTCGACCGCCTCCTGGAGGCTTGTGGGCGCCACGTACTCGAATGGTGGAGGTTTCACGGCCCTCCCGGTCTTCAGTCCTGGCGGACGCGCCGCCAGAGGTCGCCGAACAGCTCGTCCAGGTCGACCCTGTCCACGCCCGGCGTGTGGATCTCCAACGGGAAGTTGGCCTTGCGGGTCGCGTCGATGCCGACCTTGGTGACCAGGTGGGAGCCCCCGGCGGGGTCGTAGGAAGCCGGGTCCAGAGGTGATCCCCGCGAGTTGGTCACGACGAACGCGTCGGTGTCGAAGCGCGTCCGGGTGGCGATCGCGTGCCAGACGTCGGCGTCGTTGGTGATGTCGACGTCGTCGTCGACCACCACCACGTACTTGAGGAAGGGGTCGGCGGTGAACGCCGCCATGGCCGCGTTCTTGGGGTCGCCCTCGATGAGCTTCTCCATCTGCACGTAGCAGATGTAGCGGGAGCGGCCCGACGGCGGCACGTACACCGCCTTGACCGCGCCGCTGGCGATCCGGCACGTCTTGTAGATCTGGCTGTTGCGGGTCACGCCCGACAGCAGCAGGTTGTCGCGGTGCCCGACGAACGAGCTGTGGTAGTGGGCGTTGCGTCGCATCGTGATCGCCTTGCAGTAGACCACCGGGTTGTTGCGCTGCGGGCCGTAGGTGCCCGGGTACTCGCCGAAGGGCGCCTCCGGCTCCCGCTCGGTCGGGTGGATCTCGCACTCGAGGACGATCTCGGCCCATGCTGGGACCTCGAGGTCGATGGTCTCGCACTTCACCATCTCGAGCGGCTCGCCGAGCATGGCGCCAGCGATGGTGAACTCGTCCACGTCGATCCCGGTGAAGGACAGGCAGCCGAGCTCCACCGCGGGGTGCACGCCGTTGAAGACCGCCATCGGCGTCGGCCGCCCGTTCCTCAGGTTTTTCTGCATGATGTAGTGGCCGTGAGCCGTCTCGGAGATCTGGATCCCGAACTTGTTGCGGCTCTTGGCCTGGAGGCGGTAGATCCCGACGTTGGCGACCCCGGTGTCGGGGTCCTTCATGGTGTCGTAGCCGAGCGTGATGTAGCGGCCCCGGAGGTCCTGGAAGCCCTGGTCCACCTGCCCGGAGTCCAGCTCGTGGTACTTGAGCATCGGCAGCTTGGTGATGTCGACGTCGTCGCCGGTGATGACGACGTCCTTGACCGGGCCGGTGTCGACCAGCTTCGGCGGGATCGAGTTGTCCTCGCGCCGCATGTACTCGAGCACGAAGTCACGCGGCGATGCGGTCGGGTCCAGGCCGATCGCCATGGCGAGCCGCGGGAAGCTGGCGTGCAAGTTGGTCACGCACGGGATGTCGGAGCCCTTGATGTTCTCGAAGATCACCACCGGGAAGCGACGCTCCTGCTCCAGGCGCCAGAGGATCGCGGTGGCCTCGTAGACCGGGTCGACCTCGCGCTTGATGCGCAGCACCTCGTCGGGGTGATGCTTCTCGAGGAACTCGATGAATGACTGCAGATCCTGCGCCATCAGGCCTCCCCGTCCAAGCTCCCGGCGATCCCGAACCCCTCGGCCCCGGCCTCCCGTGGCCCGGCGCCTCCGCGCGCCCGGGGCCCACCGCGACCCCGGTGCCCTTGGAGCCCCTGGACCCCACGTGCGAAGATATCTTAACGTCATAGCATCTTCCCATCCGCATGGCGCTCACGCAAGCGTGACAAGCCGAGGCCCGCGGGCGCCGCTACGCGAATCTGATGATGCAGGCGACGCCGACGACCAGGCAGTAGACCGCGAACGGGGTCAGCGTGCGGGTCTGGAAGTACCTGGTGAGGAAGCGGACGGACAGGTAGGCGGCCAGGCCGGCGGCGGCGCTGCCGGCAAGGATCTGGCCGCCGACGCCGTTGCCGTTGGGGCCGAGAAGGTCGGGCAGCTTGTACAGCCCGGCCGCCAGGATGATCGGCGTGGCGAGCAGGAACGCGAAGCGGGCGGCGTCCTGGTGGTCCAGACCGCGGACCAGCCCGGCGACCATGGTGACGCCGGAGCGGCTGATGCCGGCGAAGAAGGCCAGGATCTGGGTGGCGCCGATCAGCAGCGCCTCGGGGAATGCCAGCGTGGACAGCGCCCGGGAGCGCCGGGTGGGCTGTTCCTGGCGGCGGTAGCGTTCGCCGGCCAGCAGGATGGCGCCGTTGCAGGTGAGGAAGACCGCCGCGGCCAGGGGTTTGGCGAACAGGGTGCGCAGGGCGTGTTCGAAGGCGATGCCGACCAGCCCGGCGGGGATGGTGGCGACCACCAGGAGCCAGGCGAGCCGCTCGTCGGGGGTCTGGATGCGCCGGTGCCGGAGGGAGTGCAGCAGCCCTGTCAGGATGCGGGCCCACTGGTCGCGGTAGAACCACAGCAGCGCCAGGGCGGTGGCGACGTGCAGGCCGACCAGGAACGCCAGGTAGAAGGACTCCTGGGCGGACTGGCTGGCGACCACCTGGTGCCAGCCGAGCAGTGCGGGCAGCAGCACCGAGTGGCCCAGGCTGGAGACGGGGAACAGCTCGGTGATGCCCTGGAGCAGGCCGATCACGATGGCCTGGAGGTAGCTGATCACGTGCTGGAGGCTCCCGGTGCTGGCGAGTGGAACGGTCAGAGGTTGAAGGCGGTTCGCATGCTGGCGGTGGTGGGGTCGGCGGCGCTGCCGAGCGTGGCTGGCAGGCCGAGGAGCTGCTCGGTCGTCTTGAGCAGGCTGTAGTGGTTGAACAGCGCGCCGGAGCGGGTGCCTGGGCGGGTGGTGGGAGCGATGACGATGGTGGCCACCTGGCAGCCGGGCGTGCTGGTGTCGCGGGCGCAGTCGTGGGTGCCGCCGCTGCCGCCTTCGTCCCAGGTGAGCAGCACCACGGTGCTGCCGCTCCGGTATGCGGGGCTGGTGGTGATCTTGGGGATCCAGTTCGCGAGCCAGTCGTCGCCGGTCCTGACCGGGCAGTCGTGCGTGTCGTCGCACAGGTTGGGGGTGATGAACGCGAAATCGGGCAGGGCGCCGGCGTGCAGGTCACCGAGGAGGTTCCCGCCGGAGGTGGAGCCCATGGGCTGGTCCCATCGGGCGCAGTCGGCGGCGATCGGGGTGTAGTAGACGGGCGGGTTGTGCCGCGCCGCGTAGGCGCCGGCGTCGTGCGCGGCGCAGTTGCCCGGCATCGACTCCTGGTAGGCGCGCCAGGTCCTGCCGGCGGCGCGGAGCTGGCCGAACAGGCTCGGCGCCGTGGTCGCGCAGGCGCTGGGCTGGCAGTCGCTGTCGACCTGCGGGTCTCCCGAGGTGGCGGCGAGGTAGTTGGGCAGCGAGGGGTGGGTGATGTTGTGGTAATTGGTGGCCAGCCCGCAGCCGCCGATCAGAGCGTTGTTCTCGTAGGGCGCCCGCGGGTTGCCGACGACGCTGGTGTAGTCGTGGTTCTCCATCCAGATCCAGATCACGTGGGCCCAGGTCGCGGGGGGCTTGGCCGCGCGCCCGCAGATCCGCCCGGCGCCCTGCCGGGTCGCCATGCCGGTCGAGGCCGCGGGCGGACTGGTGACACCGGGGCTGGTGGATGGCGCGGAGTGGCCGCCGGCGCCACCGGAGCAGCCGGCCAGCAGCAGGCACAGCGCCACCGCGGCGGCCAGTCCCGGCCGGCCGCCCTGGAACGTGGTCATCGGCGAGTCCTCTGGTTGGCGTGATAGTGCCGGCGAGGCGATCCTGCCCGCATACGGCGCCGCGGCGAGAGTGTGAGGATCCGGGCCACCACCGTCGTGGTGCTGGAGTGGCACGCAGTCAACCGAACCCCCGATGAGGGTCCGATGAGGCCCGAGACCGGCTCGACACCGGGACATCCGTCCGCCTGGCGGCGGCCGGGAGCCGGCGTCGACGTTTCTGGGACGACCAGAACCCACCAGACTCTACGGCCGGCGGGGTGGCAGCATCGTACTGGTCGGGCTTGCCGGGTCGGCATGGGGCGACGGTCGTGGTCGGGTCGCAGCGGCTTCAGTGCCGGTCGGCGTTGGACAAAACGAGGAGGGAGAGCATGACCTCTGCCGAAGGATTGGGCTCGCAGCCGGCGCAGAGCGACAGCAGTTCCAAAGCGATCGTGAGGATCACGGCGGCAGCAGCCGACCTGCTGGAGCAGGCACGATCGGCCGCGTCGGGTCGGGCAGGGCTGACCCTGACCCCTGGCGCTGGGGCGCCGCTGAAGCAGACGCTGCTGGCGATGCGGGAAGGGGTCCGCCTGGGTGAGCACGAGAGCCCGGGGGCGGCGACCCTGCAAGTGTTGCGCGGGCGGGTGCGGCTGGTCGCCGGCGCCCGCAGCTGGGAGCTGGCCGCCGATGAGTACATCGCGATCCCTGACCAGCGGCATCATCTGGAGAGTCTCCAGGAGTGCGTGGTCTTGCTGACCGTGGCCGCTGATCGCAGCCAGCAAGCTGGTTGACGTGCCCGATGTCCCCGGCGGAGGTGGGTCTTCCGGCCCCTGCGTGTGCGTCGCGGTCTGCAGCACGCTGGGGGTGCGTTGCAAGCCTCACCAGAAGGGAGATGGTGACCATGCCGCCGCACTGTGACGCAATCGACGGGCCGGTCGTCACCGGCGCGAGGCAAGCCCTCGCCCGCGAGGACGTTGACCTCGCGCTCCGGTTCGTGCCTGAGCACGGCGAGGCCGAGGTGCGGGCGGCCTTCGATCAGACGATGCAGGCCAGGACCCAAGGCCCGGCCGCCGAGCAGGTCGCCGACCGCTGGTTTGCCGAGACGCTGGTGCGGGTCCACCGGGCCGGTGAAGGCGCGCCGTTCACGGGCCTCAAACCAGCCGGCTTGGATCACGGCCCTGTCCTGCCCGTCGCCGAGCGGGCAATCCAGACCGGCTCGGCAGACGAGCTCGCCCGGCTGCTGACCGACCTGGTCGCCGCCGAGGTCAAGCAGCGGTTCGACCAGGTCGTGGAGCGCAAGGCGCACGTCGAGGAGGGGCTGCCAGGCGCGCGTGCCTACACGCAGGCCATGCTCGGTTTGCAGGTCTGGGCCAACGGTCTCTACCAGAGTGCCGTTACCGACCCGCACCAAGCCCATCACACCCTCGAGCGCGAGGAGTAATACCGGCTGCACCGCATCTGCATCGTCACGATCGAGTTTCCCGCGGCGTTCCGAGCGCATCCGGACGCGATCGATGAGTGGTCGGGGCGGCCCTGTCAGCGGATGAGCATGCCCGCGCGGGCGTCGGTGCCGACGGCATAAGTTGCTTGACAAAACTCTCTGATTGTTCATAGGGTTTCGTCAAGCAACGCAGCACGGAAGGGAGAGGCCCTTGGCCCGCCGCTGGCTGGTCCTGCTCGTCACCTCGGTCGCGGTCTTCATGGCGCTGCTGGACGTGACCATCGTCAACATCGCCTTTCCAGACATCCGCCGCAGCTTCGCCCAGGACTCGCTGGCCGACCTGTCCTGGGTGCTCAACGCCTACAGCATCCTGTTCGCGGCCGCGCTGGTCCCCGCCGGGCGGCTGGCCGACCGCCTGGGCCGCAAGCGGCTGTTCCTGGCCGGCATCCTGCTGTTCCTGGCCGCCTCGGTGACCTGTGGGCTCGCCGGCTCGGTCGCGATGCTGGTGGCGGCCCGGGCGGTCCAGGCGATCGGCGCGGCGATCCTGCTGCCGACCTCGCTCAGTCTGGTGCTGCCGGAGTTCCCGGTGGAGCAGCGGGCGCTGGCGACCTCGATCTGGGCCGCGACCGGCGCGATCGCCGCCGCCACCGGGCCCTCGCTGGGCGGCGCACTGGTCCAGTGGCAGAGCTGGCGGTGGGTGTTCTTCGTCAACCTCGCCATCGGTCTGCCCGCACTGCTCCCCGCCACGCGGCTGCTGCGCGAGCGCCGCGACGAGCAGGCGACGGGGTGGCCGGACGCGGTCGGTGCGCTGCTGCTGGCCGCCGGGGTGGGCGCGCTGGCGCTGGGGATCGTCAAGGGCGGCGACTGGGGCTGGACGTCCGCCAAGACCGTGGGCTCCCTGGCCGCCGCGGCTGTCCTGTCGGTGCTGCTCGTCGCCCGCTCGGCGCGGCACCCACGGCCGGTCTTCGAGCTGGGCCTGTTCCGCACCCGCTCGTTCGCGGTGGCCAACCTCGGCACCCTGGTCTTCAGCATCGGCTTCTTCGCGCTGCTGCTGTGCAACGTGCTGTTCCTGACCACCGTGTGGCGCTACTCCGTGCTCGGTGCCGGGCTGGCGCTGACCCCGGGGCCGATCATGGCCGCGCTCGCCGCGCCGATCGCGGGTCGGCTGGCCGACCGGTTCGGGCAGCGGGCGGCCGCGATCCCCGGCACCCTGCTGTTCGCGGCCGGGCCCCTGCTGCTGGCGGCCGGCACCACCACCACTGCCCGCTACTGGGTCGCGTTCCTGCCCGCGGGGCTGCTGGCCGGATGTGGGATCGGGCTGTCACTGCCCGCGTTCAGCAGCGCCGCCGTGGCCGAGCTGCCGCGCTCCCGGTTCGCCACCGGCATCGCCATCAGCTCCTGCTCCCGGCAGCTCGGCGCGGTCATAGGGATCGCCGGCCTGGTGGCGCTGCTGAGCGCCGCCAGCCCTGGGCAGATCATCAACGCCTTCCACGCCGACTGGGGGCTCATCGGCGCCACCGGGCTGCTCGCCGCCGTCGCCGCCGTCGCGCTCGGCCGGGTCCGCGCCCGGAACGTCGAGCACCTCGGATCGGCCATGCCCTCCACCGCCGATCCGCCAGCCGGACGCACCGCGACCCGGCTCGAACGGCCCTGACCGGCGCCCGACCACCACGTAACCCGCACCTGTTGGAGGACACGACCATGCCACAGACAAGCCAGCCGATCAGCCGCGACCTCTGGCTGGACGCGCTCCACCGGGCGGTGCGGTGGCCAGGCCCCAGCCCCCGGACGGTGCTGGCGCTCGCCGGCCAGCTGCTCGCGGCCAGGCGCTACGGCCAGGGGCACGCCGCCTTCGCCGAGCTGGCCGAGCAAGTCCCCGACCAGCCGCTGTACGCCGCCCTGGCAGGGTTCTTCCAGGCCCTTGCCGGCCACGACCTCGACCACGCGCTCGGCCTGCTCGACCGGGCGGTCGACCAGGCGCCTGGCCTCACCAACTATTTCCGGGGCCTGGTCCTGGCCCAGCTCCCGGTCCCGCTCGGCAAGGCCGCGACGGCAGTCGCCGATCTGGAGCTGGTGCTCGCGCTGCCGAAGCAGGCCGGCGTCCCGGTCGGGCTACGCCGTGCCATCTACCCCGCCCTGGCCTCGGCGTACGCGGCGCTGGGCCGCACCGACGACGCGGAGGCCGCACGCCGCCGGGCCGGGGCAGCGCCGGCCGATCCCGACTTCCCGCTGCTGGTGACCGACTGGTGGGTGACCCGCGACGACGGCTTCCACTTCGTCCCCCCGCGGCTGGTCGAGCTCGCTCCCGGGGTGCATGTCGCGCAGGGGTTCGACTTCGCCGACGTCACCGTCGTCGAGACCGGCGACGGAATCGTGCTGGTCGACACCACCAGCAGTGGGGCGCACCTGCGGGCGGCTCTGGCCGAGGTGCGGACGGTCACCGCGGCGCCGATCACCCACGTCGTCCTCACCCACGCCCACTCGGACCACGTCGGCGGCCTCGACCAGGTCCGCGTTCCCGGCGTCGAGGTCGTCGCCCAGGCGAACTTCCCCGACGAGCTGCGACTCCAGCACGCCTCGCCGCCGATTCCCTTCCGGCCGGCCGGTCTCTCGGGGACAGGCCAGCAGCTCGACATCGTCCCCGACCGGCTGGTGCGCGCACTGGAGAAGCTGACCATCGGCGGCGTGGACTTCCACCTCTACCCGATCACCGGCGGGGAGACCAGCGACGGGCTCGTCGTCCACCTCCCCGACCGTGGCGTGGCCATCGTCGGCGACATGCTCATGCCGCAGCTCGGCGCGCCGTTCTTCCCGGAGGGGTCCGCCGAGGGCCTGTTCGAGACCATGACGCTGGTCGAGGGCCTGGCGCCGCGCGTCGCGATCCACGGCCACGCCCCGCTCACCGACCTGTTCACGATCGACATCTTTCCGGCCCTGGAGGCAGCCCTTCGGGAGGTGCACCAGCGCACTTTGGAGGCCATCCGGCAGGGCGCGCCGCTCGCCGACATCCTGGCGACCAACCACCTGCCGGCCGGCCTTCGCGACCGCCCCGACGCGGTGCTGCCTTATCTGGTGATGCGCGACAACCTCATCCAGCGCGTCCACCACCAGCGCACCGGCTACTGGAAGGCCGATGGCGAGGGGATCGAGGTCTTCACCGCGGCCGAGTGGGCTGGCGCGCTGGACCTGCTCGGCGGCCAGACGGCACAGGCGTTCACCAGCGTCGGAGAGGACCTGCTCGACCGCGGCGACCTGACCCTGGCGCTGCGCCTGGTCGACTACGGGCTGCTGCGCCACAGCGACGACGAGACCCTGCGGGGGCTGCGCCGGCGGGTCCTGTACCGGCTCCTGGAGCGCTACCAGCAGCTCAGCCCGTTCAAGTTCATGATGTACGCCACCGAGGCAGGGGTCGAGCTTTCATCGGCACAGTAGCGTCATGAAACCGGCCCAGATACGATGGTCGCATGCTCAACCGAACCTACGACACCCAGGTCTGCTCCATCGCCCGCACCCTCGAGGTCGTCGGCGAGCGTTGGACCCTGCTCGTGCTCAGGGACGTTCTCCGGGGTGTCCGCCGTTTCGAGGAGCTCGTCCAGAGCCTGGGTGTGGCCCGCAACGTGCTCAGCGACCGCTTGGACCGCCTCGTGGACCACGGCCTGCTGGAGCGCCAGCCCTACCAGGACCGCCCACCGCGGTTCGAGTACCAGCCGACCGCCAAGGGGAGCGAACTGCTGGTGGTGCTCATGGGGCTGATGCACTGGGGCGACCGCCATCTCGCCGGGGACGACGGCCCACCCCGCATCGCCGAGCACCGCCACTGCGGCGGCGCCGTGGTCGAGCAGCTCCTCTGCGCAGCCTGCGGCCAGCCGCTCACGCCCGACCAGGTGGTCACCCGGCCAGGGCCGGGGCTGCGGTCCCGCGCCGCCGGCTGAGCCACGCTCGCGCGGCCGCTCTGCAGGCCGGCACCGGCCACCGTGAGCTCCTACTCCCGCATGATCAACGCCGCGGCCTCGCGTTCGAGGTCGACGTACGGCTCGCCGCTGACGTCGACGGCCACCCGCTTGATGGTGCCGCCGGTGAACCGGCAGGGCGGATCACCCGGATAAGCGTCGGTGACGGGCTCGCCGCTGTCCCGCCCGATGCACAGCCCCTCGCCGGCGATCGCGAACCCGCCCGGCTGCGTCTTGATGCGGCCTTCGCCGACCTTGCGGTCGCCGTGGTACAGCGACAGGACCCCGGTGGCCACTCCGGGCACCTCCTCGCCGTCCTTGTCGAAGGAGGCCGACAAGATGAGATTGTCGCCAGTCGGCAGGTCCTCGGCGGCAACGATCTGCTGCTCCACGATGCCGACGAAGTTGTAGGCGTAGTGCAGCCGGTTGTCCTTGACGTACAGGGAGTGCCCGCCGAAGCGAGAGCCGTGGGAGAACAGCACGCCCTGGGCGCCGGGTGCCGGGAGATCTACCTGGGCCGCGACCACGTACGAGCGGTTGCGGACGTTGACCGCCTGGGCCTCTGGGATCTCGGCGGTGTCCGGCGCGTAGACGTAGCGGTTCCGCGGCGCGGTGAGCTGCGGTCTGGGCGTCATGAAGATCTCCAGCGCCGACCGGTCATCGAGCGGGAACGCCTGGTTGGCCCCCGCCTCGGCGAACCACAGGTTCACCAGCTCGCGCAGCTTGTCGGGGTGCTCGGCCGCCAGGTCATGCAGCTCCGAACGATCGACGTCGGTGTGGTACAGCTCCCAGACGTCGTCGTTGAAGTTGCCCCAGCCGCTGATCGCCGGGTGGGTCGTGACCGCCTTCCAGCCCTCGTGCCAGACGGCTCGCGAGCCGAGCATCGAGTAGAACTGCGTCCTTCTGGCCGACGGTGCACCAGCGTCGTCGAAGCTGTAGCGCATGCTCACCCCGTCGAAGCGGCTCTGGACATGCCCCTTGATCGTCGCCGGTGGTTCGACGCCCAGCACGTCCAGGATCGTCGGCACCAGGTCGATCGCGTGGTGGTACTGGCCGCGGACCTCACCGCGCGCCCGCGTCCCGGCAGGCCAGGAGATGATGCAGGGATCGCTGGTTCCGCCGTTGAACTCGTAGCGCTTCCACATCTTGAACGGGGTGTTGAACGCCATCGCCCACCCGTTCGGGTAGTGGTTGTAGGTTTTCGCGCCACCCAGCTCGTCGAGCATCGCCATGTTCTGCTGGAGATCGTCCGGGATCCCATTCATGAATTTCATCTCGTTGACCGAGCCGTTGGGTCCACCCTCACCGCTGGCCCCGTTGTCCGAGACCAGGATCACCAGCGTGTTGTCGAGCTGGTCGGTCTCCTCCAGGTAGCCCATCAGCCGCCCGATGTGATGGTCGGCATGCGACAAGAACCCGGCGTAGACCTCAGCCATGCGGCAGAACAGACGCTGTTCGTCGTCAGACAGCGACCCCCACGGCCTGGTGAAGTCCAACGGCGGGAACGGCTTGCCGTCAGGCCCGGTGCGATCCTCGGGCGTTCCGATGGGGTTGATCGGGGGCAGCACAGTGTCGGAGGGGACGATTCCCAGTTCCTTCTGACGGGCCAGCGTCTGCTCGCGGAGCGCCTCGTAGCCCAGGTCGAAGCGACTCCGGTACCGGTCCGCCCACTCCCGAGGGACATGATGCGGGGCATGGCAGGCGCCGGGCGCGTAGTAGAGCAAGAACGGCTTGTCTGGTGCCACCGCCTTGGCATCCTTGATGAATTCCAGTGCCTTGTCGGTGATGTCCTCGGAGAAATGGTAACCATCCTCCGGTGACCTGGGCTGGTCCACGAGGTGATTGTCGTAGACCAGGTCCGGATACCACTGGTTGGTCTCGGCGCCCAAAAAGCCGTACCAGCGCTCAAAGCCACGGCCAGTGGGCCAGTTGCGCCGGGTAGAGGCAAGGTTCATCTCGTCGGTGGGACACAGATGCCACTTGCCGACCATGTAGGTATTCCAGCCCAGCTCACCCAGGATCTCCGGGAGCATGCCGTTTTCGGGCGGGATCGAGCCGCTGGCGTTGGGGAACCCGATGGCGGCCTCGGTGATGCAGGCCATCGAGTTGCGGGTGTGGTTACGTCCGGTCAAAAGGCACGACCGCGTCGGCGAGCACAGCGCGGTGGTGTGCCACTGGGTGTAGCGCACACCCGCCGCGGCGATCCGGTCGATGTTGGGCGTCTCGATCGGGCCGCCGTAGCAGCCGATCGCCGAAAAGCCCACGTCGTCCAAGACGATGTAGACCACGTTCGGCGCGCCGTCGGGCGCCCTGGCCGGCTCGAACGGCGGCCAATCTGGCTCTGAGTCGCGGATGTCGACGTTGACAACGCCCCGGAACGGCTCGGCCATGGTGGGATCCCTCCTGCTGGCTGGCACCTTGGCAGCAGTCTGGCAGCCGAACCCATCGCGGCCATCACCCGACGCGGGTGATGTTGCGCCACCTTCGAGGCGCCGTGGTACGTCGGCACCCAGCGGCGGTGGCGAGGACGTCGAGCGCGACCGGTGGGGGTTCGTGGTGTCCGCCACGGGTCGGTGAAGCGTGTGACGTCGGCGGTCGGCGAGGGCTCGATCGCGATCCGCTCGTTTACGGTGACTCGTGAGCTTCGCAGGGCCAAGGCCGCGGCTGCCGGGGGGAGACGCGTGACCTCCGGCGGGCGCTGGAGGCGGCCCAGGCGCTGGCCTCGCGGGTCCTGCCGGACCAGGCGGCGCTGGAGATCGGCCGCAGACGAGAGCGCCGGCTGCGCCCCTCGGTCGTGGTGGGCCTGCTCGGGGCCGCGCAGAGCAGGGGGCCACGGTTCCGGTCCGAGCCGTTCCTGGACTCCCTGCGGGCAGCCTACGAGCTGGTCGTCGTCCGGCAGGGCAAGAAGGCGGGTCGCAGGCGGTGCAAAAGGGTTTGGCGTCCACGCTTGGGGGACGCATACTGGCGGCGGCCCGGTCGGGTCGTTGTGATTGCAAGCTCCAACGACCAGCGAGGCTAGCTCGCCGGCGAGTCGGCCGCGTGGACTACCCGGCCGTGTGTGTCCCGATCCGCGGGAATCGACAGATGGACCACCTCCAGCGCCTCGATCCTGAGGGCTACATCGTCCCCGAGGCCGATCTGGCCAAGGTCCAGCCCGCCTACGAAGGCCTGCCGCGTTCGGCTGCCGATCTGCTGCTACGCGAGTTCGGGTCCCGGCTGCACAGCGGCTACCTGTACGGCAGCATTGTGCGCGGCAACGCCGTCCCAGACCGCTCCGATGCCGACCTGGCCGCGGTCCTGTGGGCGTCGGCGGGCGAGGAGGATCCCTACCGCGCCCGCCGCGTCGAGCAGGCCCTGCAGGAGCGGTTCCCGGTGCTGGCCGGCGCCGGGGTGGGGCTTACCGATCTGCAGGAGGTGCGCTCGGGAGCGGAGCGGTATGGCTTGCAGGTGTTCCTGCGGGAGTTGTCGGTGTGCATCTGCGGGGCCGACCTGCGACCGGACCTGCCGCGGACCAAGCCGTCGGCAGCGGTCGCGGTCGCGTTTCACCGCGACACCCCCCTGGTTTTGGCCCGCGCGCGCCGGGCGCTTGCCACCTCGACTGACCCGGAGGTGGTCCGGCGTGCCTGCCGGGCAGCGTCGCGGCGGATGGTGCAGGCGGCCTTCGCGGTGGTCATGGCGCGCGATAGGGTCTGGGCCACGGTGCTGGAAGACCAGGCCGCCGCGGTGGGTGGCGTGTTTCCGCGGTGGGAGCAGGCCGCCCGCCGCGCCGCTGAACAGGGCCGGCGGCCTGTGGCCGAGCCAGGTGTGGTCAGCGAGCTGCTGGAGACCTTCGGGCGCTGGGCAGAGGAAGCCCTTGCCCAGATCGCTTCCCACGCGGCCAAAGCAGACCAACACCTGCCAGACCGTCTGCCCGACAGCACTACCTGACCTCAGAAGTTGCATGCGGTGCTTCTGGTCACCCGCTCAAGTTTGGCGGCGCCTCTTGCGCTCCTTGATGTCGTGCGCCGCTGCCGGTGGTGACCCCCTGCGGCACTGTGGGACGAAGCCACAGCGACACCTGGGTCGGCTGCATCGTCTGGTCGACCACGCCGAGCAGCTCGGCCGATAGGGTGTCCAGGTCGACGTGCTGGCGCAGCCGGGCGCTGAACCCCTCGATCGTCTGGGCCGCGTTGT
>WNFZ01000723.1_pt1 | contig 31915 bp, 24 predicted proteins | sample 5400081 | NCBI WGS metagenome assembly WNFZ01 (sample SAMN13153365, study PRJNA577476) | soil metagenome | isolation source: 80 cm soil or saprolite under grassland replicate 1 | place: USA:California | collected 2016-06-15 | reverse complement strand
TTGGTCACGGCGCTCTTGCGGAGCGGTCTATCTCGGCGGTTCTGCCCGGCGAAGACAAATGGCCCTATGCCATGCGCGTCGTCTCCGACATTCTGGAGTCGAATGGCTCCTCGTCGATGGCAACGGTTTGCGGCGCGGCCCTCTCGCTGATGGATGCGGGCGTTCCGCTGAAGGCTCCGGTTGCTGGCGTTGCGATGGGATTGGTGAAGGAAGGCAACGATTACGTCATCTTGACCGACATCGCAGGCGCGGAAGACCACTACGGCGATATGGATTTCAAAGTCGCCGGAACGAAAGACGGCATCACCGCCCTGCAAATGGACATTAAGGTCGGCGGCATCACGGCACAAATCATGCGTGAAGCTCTAGCTCAGGCACAACGCGGGCGGCTCTTCATCCTCGGCAAGATGGACGAAGTGCTGACAACGCATCGCGAGAAGGTTTCTGCATACGCGCCGCGTATTTACACCTTGCAGATTCCGGTCGACAAGATTCGCGACGTGATTGGGCCCGGCGGCAAGATGATTCGTTCCATCATCGAACAGACGGGCGTGAAGATCGACGTCGAAGACACAGGCAAGATCAACGTGGCCTCGAACGACGAAGTGTCTGCGAACAAGGCGCTGCAGATCATCCGCGATCTGACGGCGACCGCCGAAGTAGGGAAGACTTACCTCGGTAAAGTCACGCGGCTGGCGGATTTCGGCGCATTCGTCGAAATCATTCCCGGAACCGAAGGCCTGCTCCACATCAGCGAAGTCGCCGAGCACCGCATTAAAGATGTTCGCGACGAACTGAAGGAAGGCGATCAAGTGCTGGTTAAAGTGCTCGCGGTCGAAGGCAACCGCATTCGGCTGTCGCGCAAAGCAATTCTGAAAGAGCAGCGCGCGAAAATGGGCGGCGCCGCTCCGCCAGCTCCGAGTGACGGTGAAGTCGAGTCGGAGGCGCAAACAGTCCCTTCGGGAGTTTCTGAAAGTGCTCCAGAAGGTGCTCCCGCTCTGACGCTGGAAGGCGGAGCGGAGTTCGAGGAAGGCGACGAGCCCAACTTCAACCGGGTTGACGCTGCGCCTGCACCTTCGCCCGACCGCGGCGGAGATCGTCCCAGTGGCGATCGAGGTGGTCGCGGTGGACGTCCTGGCGGCGGAGGCAGGCCAGGTGGTGGCGGCGGACGTGGCCGTCGTCGCGATGGTCGCCGCGGCGGCGGACACGGCGGGCATGGAGGCGGACATGGTGGACACAGCGGCGGTGGCGGCGGACGTCACTAAGCTTCCTGCTCCCTCCGTTTCACACGGAGACACAGATTCTTTTAGGACTTACGCGCATGGGGCCGCGAGAAATCGCGGCCTTTTTCTATGGCGCGAATCCAATGTGTATTGCTGGATTGAGAAGGAGAGCACCTGTGTACGAAGTCATTCTGAAGCGATTCGACAATCCCGACGAGGTGAGAACCTTCGATAAGGGCAAATTTGAAATTGTGCGGTTAGCTGGCATGACTCTGGGAAGGGCGACCTATCAGCCTGGGTGGAAATGGTCAGTTCATGTTGGCGCCGCTGCAGGACTCGATAGTTGCACGGTGGAACACGTTGGTCTCGTGCTTGCTGGTTGCGCCACTGCCGCCATGGACGATGGCCGCATAATCGAAATGCGTGCTGGCGACCTGTTCTATATTGCGCCCGGACACGACAGTTGGGTGGTTGGCGAAGAGCCCTATGTGTCGCTGCATTTCATGGGAGCGGGCGAGTACGCGAAACACAAATGAACGGACCGCGGGGCGATCGAACAGCAAACCGATCCTGCGCTGCGGGATTTGCTAATGTCCTTGAAGGCATTCGCCTGACAACGCAGCCCACTTTGTAGACCGGGACGATCACCGGACCGCATGCGCCTCCATGCTGCTGACAGCCTTAATAAAGATAAGGGATCACGACAGTGCGGTGCTTCGCCTTGGCAACCCCAACTCTTGAAGGGTAAACGACCTGCCCGGTAGCAATGGATTACTGTGCGAGAACCCTGCGGACGAAAGAAAAAATAGCAATTCGAAATCCCGTCCCCAGCAAGGGTGAATACCTCCCTACGGCGGAGGCTACGATATTAGTGTGCAGCCAGCTTCTCCTGCGGATAAAAAGCCGGAGTGGGACACTCTATAGGAGATGACAAGCTAGAGAAAATACGGGGGTAAACCCCGAGATCGGGCGGAATCCGTCACAGAGAAGGGTTGGGCAGACTACGTTAGTCTCCCGCTGGCAAAAAGAAACAACAATACGAAAGTGTTCGAAAGATTTTGATTGACAATCCAATTGGGGTCGGTGTATCAGAACTAAATGAACATCTCACGCCTTTTTCACGGATCGCAGTGACGCACACATTTTCGCAGCCGACAAGAAATCAGGGCGCGCTGCGCTTGAGCTACGGCTGCCTGGTCGCGCCTGTATTCCGTGGGTAGTTGTGTGAGGGCATGAAAGCCGGTTCATTTTTTTGGAGTCAACCGAGATTTGGGGGACGGAATGAATATTCTACTTCGAAGGCTTCGGAAGTCCTGGGTTGCGGTGTTGGCGCTTGTTCTTCTGAGTTCGGGCGTGACTCACCGGGTTGCCGCGCAATCCACCTATACCTCCCAACTGACGGGGGTTGTGAGCGATCGCTCTGGGGCAGTGATCCCTGGTGCCAAGGTGACCTTGACCGATGAAGGCACCAATATCGCGGCCAATAGCGTAACCAACGGTAGTGGGATCTATCTGTTCACTAATGTTCGTCCAGGAACGTACACCATCCGTGTGGAAGCTCCGGGCCTGACTTCACAGGAGCGGAAAGAACTGACGCTGGCGGTCAGTCAAAGTGCGACGCTTAACTTTACTCTCAAGCCGCAAGCGGCGGCAGAAGTTGTCAATGTCACCGAGCAGGCGCCTCTCTTGGACACCGGTGACGCTTCGTTGGGTACCGATGTTACGAATGAATATGTGCGCGACATTCCCCTGTCGAATCGCAGCATGTTTGGACTTGTGTTTCTGGCCGGAGGCGTAACCGAGACGGCAGGCCAGGGAACAGACGATTCTTATCCAACAGGCACAAATTTTGTTTCCAATGGCCAGCGCAACGCTACGGCCGAGATCCGCTTGGACGGAGCTATTACCAGTGCGCCGGAACAAGGTGAAGGTGCAACCACAAACGTTTATTACCAGCCTTCCGTGGAAACGGTTCAGGAATTCAAGGTGGAGAACAATAGTTTTTCCGCCGAATACGGCAACAACGGCGGCACAGTCGTAAACATTGTTATGAAGCAGGGAACAAATAAGTTTCATGGAAGCGGATGGTGGTTCGGGCAGCGCTCGGCGCTGGACGCCAATGAATTTTTCAACGCGGCAAACGGTGGTGCTAAGCCCGACCATGCACGCGATCAATATGGGTTTTCGCTCGGCGGGCCGATCAAGAAAAATAAGACGTTCTTCTTCGTAGATTTCGAGGCACTCCGACAGAATGATCCTTTTGATATCGATGCATTCGTGCCAACGGACCTGGAGCGCACTGGAGATTTCCGCAACTCAATACGGCCTATTTTTAACCCGTTTGCCGTAGATCTAACCACTGGAGATCGCAGCGACTTTACCGTTCCCAATGTGATTGATTCGAACTTAATTGACCCCATCGGGCAGAAAATCATAAATATGTATCCGGAGCCCACGGACCCCAATGCGGCGCTCGGGGAGAAAAATTTTCATAAAGCGGTTCTGAACAAGACCACCGGCCGGCAGTTTGACATTAAGATCGACCACAATTTCTCGGACCGGAACCACCTGTCGGGACGTTACAGCAATCTGCATAGCGATAACGCTATCCCAACTATCTTCGGGGATGGAGACTGGGGGTGTTGCGGGGATGGGTTCAGCAGTCTCACGAATGTTCACAATGCCTCGCTGGAAGAGGACTTCACCATCACGTCGCACGTGGTGTGGACAAACCGCTTCGGGCTGGATCGCGCGTACTCACCGGTATCGGAAAACTATCCCAAGTTCAGCACCGTCTTTGACCAGCCTGGGGATGCCGTTCTTGGGCAGGCAAATCATCTGGACCGTTTCCCCACGATTCAGATGGATGACGACGCGACAACCTCCCTATTCAATCAATGTTGCACCGACACTGCGTTTGCGCACACGCTCTACTCCTACAGTTCTGCGTTGTCCTGGGCAAAAGGCCGCCAGCTTTGGAAATTTGGTGGCGAGCAGCGGCTGTTCTTTAACAATTTCTTTCAAGCTGGCAACCCCACAGGACTGTTTAATTTTACTAAGAACGAAACTGAACAAAATATTGGCGCCGGCGATTCTACACAGGGAGATGGGTTCGCGAGCTTGCTGTTGGGATACGGCAATTTGGATTCGTTCCTGGCCGCTTCTGGCCCAGTGGCCAACAAGTCAAAGGAGACAGCTTTCTTCTTTCAGGACGACTGGAAGGTGACCTCGAAGTTCACTTTGAATTTAGGTCTGCGCTACGAGTGGAGTACGCCATACACGGAGCGAAGCAACCTGGTTCAGTTCAGCAATTTTGCTGGTGATACCGGCGTGGCTGTGCCGATCAATGTTGCTGACCCCAATGACAATGCTGTCACTTTGGTCAACCGTACGGGCAATCTGCTTGGCACCACGGAATTTCCAACCTCGGGACGTCGCAACGTGCCGGTGGATCGGAACAATTGGGCTCCCCGGGTTGGCTTTGCCTACGCGGTGGGTTCCAACACGGTCGTTCGTGGCGGCGCCGGGATCTACTACGGATTGAACGTTGCCACCAATTTCCAAACCCCAGGGCCGGCTTTTGGCGGTTCCAACCCCATTCGGTTTACTACAGACAACTTCCAGACCCGGCTTGCCACACTCGCGGATCCGTTCCCGGCCCCCCGTGGATTTGCCTTTCCTCAAGGCGATACGTACGGAAAGCTCGCCATGTGGGGCTTATCTGACAACAACTCGTTGGGTACAACCCCCGCCCGCAACGCTGAGATCTATCAGTGGAACCTCGGCGTCCAGCACCTGTTCCCTGCGGGTATCACCATCGGGGTCGACTACTCCGCAAGTCAGAGCAGGCACCTCCCATACAGTTCCAGTTCGGGTACTGCCAACAAGAACTTTCTGCCATCTGCCATCCGCAAGAAAATAGTGGCAGACTCCAACACCTGTACGGCGAACTGCCAACCTCCAACCGACACGCTTGCCAAACTGGTGGACAACCCGTTCCAGTTTCTCTTCACACAGGTAACAGGACAACCAGCACCGATTTTCAATGAGCCTAGCTCGCTCTATAACGACGCTAAGATTCCACTCATCAATGTGTTGCGCCCCTTCCCGCAATTCGATGGAGCATTCTCCGGACTTACTGCGCTGACCTCCAGCGCCTCCTACAACTCACTTCAAGTGCGTTTCCAAAAGCGCGCCAGCCATTACGTGAGCTTTGAGGGCAACTACACCTGGGCAAAAGCTATCGATGACTCATCGGCGGGCGCGAATTCGTTCATCACGGATCTGTTGGCCAACGGTAACCCACAAGAATTGGATAACCTGAAGGCGGAGCGTTCCATCAGCGCCAACGATGCCACCCATCGCATGGTTCTGGCCACCATCGTGGACGTTCCAATTGGCCGCGGCCTGTGGATCGGCCACGGCATGAATCCGGTTCTGGACACGATCGCCGGCGGGTGGTCGATTTCTACGATCTTGACCTTTCAAACAGGTACCCCCATCACCCTTGGCATGGACTCGCCTCAACTGGCCGACGGCAACCAACGCCCTGATGTCGCATGTCAGCAGGTCTCTTCAGGAGTCAGCTACCATCAAGCGGCCTTGAACGGACTGACTGGAAACGGGAACGCGTCCGTGTTCAACTCAGCATGTTTTGCGGACCCGGGAGACCAGGTTGCGGGGAATGCGCCGCGTTACTTTTCGAATCTCCGAAGCGACGGTATTCATAACGCCGACCTTTCTCTGAGCAAGGAAATTTCAGTTCGCGAGGATATGAAGCTCCAGATTCGGGCAGAGTTCTTCAACTTCACCAACACCCCGCGATTCGGTCTGCCCAATACGTTCTTGGGAAACTCACAATTCGGGCAAGTGACCAGCACAGTGAACAACCCGAGGCACATGCAGTTCGGAGCGCGGTTCCAGTTCTAGTCAGAAATAAATAGGGACCGGTATGGCCTACCAACGGGGCGGCTGGCAACGGCGGCCGCCCATGTTTTCCCACGTAACTTCAAACCGGCGCCAAGCGAAGATGCGAGTCTGGCGCGTATCCAAATTACAGCTCCGTATTCACGCGAAACAGGAGATGTTGGGTTATGAAGCTCTCATCTATGTTCGGCGTCCTCGTGCTTGTTAGCGGACTGTTAACCAGTTCGAACGGGCAGGACCCCAAACAAAATTGGACTCACAAAGTACGCATCGCTGCCTTCAGTTTGAACCGCGGCGATGCCGATCAGATTGTGCGCAAAGCGGCCGAGGATCATGTCTACGGCATTGAAGTAGACAACGACATCCCTGGACGCTACGAGAGTTTTCTTGACCCGACAGAGAAGTTGAAGGTCCTGCGTACCGTGTCCCAACAGGTGCACAAGGCCAGGAACAAGGTGTATGTGTACATCGCCGGGACGGAATGCATTACTGCCAACGCCGACAAGTCCGCGCACACTGTGATGAAAGACCATCCCGACTGGCTGCAGCGGAAAATCACCGGGGAGCCGGCGATGTTTACCGGGGGCGCCGCGTTCTGGATTAAGCAGGGCGATGAGGATGTATGGATTAGCCCGTACGCGAAAGAGTGGCGGAAACAGTACATGCAGCGAGTGCGGGAAATCGCCGCCACTGGGGTTGACGGAATCTATGTGGATATCCCGTACTGGATGACGCACTTTGACGGCTGGGAGCAAAGCTGGGCGAGTTTCGACGACTACACGGTCGCCGCTTTCAAGGAAAAGACCGGGCTGGATGCGAAGAAGGATTTAAAGTTAGGAGATTTTCAGGACGCAAATTTTCGCAAGTGGATTGATTTTCGCATCGAGACTATGACCGACTTTGTGAAAGAGATTCGCGAGAATGCCCGTTCCGTAAATCCCGAGATCATGCTGATTCCTGAAATCTATCCGGGGATCGAAGAAGAAGCGACGCGAGTCGGGGCCGATGTCTACCAAATGTACGACGTGATCGACGTCATTGCGCACGAGTATGAGTTCGGCAATGGCGAGCACATGGCAGCGGTACGCTCGCAGGTTGACTGGTTCCTGTATCAGGCCGGGATGCTGACGTTTCGAGCTTTCGCCCAGGATAAGGCGACATGGATTCTCAATTACTCGTGGGATGGGCAAAAGGGTGTCGCAGCGCAGGAACCGATGAAGAACCTTGCCAACTCTATTGTGATGGACGGAGCAAACTTCTGGGACGCCCCAGGGCATTCGATGGCCGGTACAAACGACGCGGCCACACGCAGACAGATTTTCGCGTGGATCGAAAAAAACGAACGCGAACTATATTCGCCGCGCACTCCATTTGATTCGGTGGGTGTGTATTTCTCTCCGAAGAGCCGTGACTATACTCCGAAACAATTTCTTCCTTCGTATCGTGGCTTAGCAGTCCTGCTGATCCAGCAACACCGGTCGTTGCAGGTTGTCACACCCAGGACCCTCGCGAATTTTCACGGCAAAACGCTGGTCCTGCCGAGCGTGAGTGTGTTGAACGATGTCGAACGGCAAAGTCTGAAAGCATTTGTTGACCATGGCGGACGGCTCGTGATCTCGGGGGAAGACGTTTCCGGCATCCCGCCATCAGCGCAAAAAATCGTGTTCCCGGACGATCCAGCCGGGCAATATTTCAACGCATTGGAAAGCAACTTCGCAGCTGGTTCGGCAAATCCTCCCAAGGAACTCTTGAACGCCTTGGGTAACAGCGATGAGATCCAGGTTGACGCTCCGCCTACAGTCGCAGCTAATTTCGCCATGGTAAACGGCGAACCGCATGTATACCTTGCCAATTTCGGCGGTTTGGTTCCCGATAAAGTGGTCGTTCCGGCGACGGTGAACATCCAGTTGAAAATTCCAGCGGCCATGGGAGATTCGCTCTCGTATCTTCCATTCCTTGGCGAAACGCACACTGTGCGCGGAGTGAAACGCGGGGAGATGATTGAATTTACCCTCCCACCGCTGGAGCGTGGGGCAGTGGTCTCGTTCGGGCAGAAGTAAACAGTTGAGTAAACCGGTGCCTGCCGCTTCTAGCGAATGGTCCTCAACTCGACAACTTCAATTCGCGGATCGCGTCTCCCGCGCCGCTGAGGTTAGCAAGTCGCATCTCGGAATACTTGCGGGATAGAATTACTCCCGGTGCACCCGCCCTGAAAGCCGCGTGCACCGCCTCTTTCACGCTTTGCGGCGTACGCTTGCTGTGATTGGCCTCAGTTGGAATGTCAACATCGAGGCCTGCCCAGATTTGAGTATTGGTGCCAGCAACTCCTTCCAGCGCGCGCTTGGTTTCGCGGTAGACGTAATCGGCCGAAAGGCCGGTGTACGGAATCTGGTAGTAGCTGCGTTCCTTGTACCCCATAACTTCGTAGGTAAACTCCGTCAGTTGCTGTTTCGTGAGGTCACCGTACAGCGTCGCGCCGATGTTGTCGACGTAAAGCGCCATGCGCTCGCCGCCGCAATTGTTGTACATCACTACTTTTATGAAGTCGGAATACTTTGAAAGTTCGGTCCAATCCTGTTCGGCGCGATAGATCGGGTTGAACGAACTGTTGTGCCAGATGTGCCACCCCACAGGAATTGCCGGCTTGGCCGTCTTTACCGTTTTGTAGAGTGCAGCGTAGGTTTCGCGCAGGCTGTCGGTGAATTGCATTTCCCATGCGGCCAGTTCGGGATAGCGCAACAGAATCCGCCAGAACTCAACAAAGTATCCGTCCGACGGACGCTTGCCGCTGCGGGATGCGCGAACGAATTTTTCCAATTCCAGAAATCCTTGCTTGGCGCGGTCGGGATTGACGTCACGCTCTCTTGCTTTTTTGTAACAAAATTCGCAAAAGCAGGTCACGTTGCCGGGATCGATCGGCGGCGTGTCATGTGTGGCCCCTAAACTGTCGCAAAGCGCGCCCTGCCGCTCCGATCCCCACATGATTCCATCGACATCATAAGAACGGGCAAAGTCTTCGACCAGGCCAGTAAAAAAGTTCAGGTAATTCGGATTGTTCACGCAGAGCGTTTCCATCTTCCGGCCATACAAATCCCTCTCCTGCACCTTCTCGATGTTCGGCAGGTCGGGACGAAACACATCCTCCATCCAGCAGATGACCTTCATGCCACGTTTTTTCGCAGCAGGGATCACTTCGGCCAGGATGTCCAAATCGCCGTGGTCGGGCGCGTGAGCGGGCTTGATGACTGTGTTCTTGTAATACTGGGGATGCGGCGTGGCAAAGTTCCCGCCATGATAGTTGAGATCGTATGCCTGCTTGCCGTGGTCGGGCAGCGGATACCCCGGAATCTGTCGTCCGGCGATTCCTCGGCCGTAAGTGAATACGGCGAGAAACAGAGTATTCACGCAGGCCCGTTCCTGAAGGATGTCCAGCACTTGCTCGGTGCCTTCATCCACAAAGGAAATCGCTCCCACCTGAATGCCAATCATTTTGGAGGAAGGGGCGGCGTCAGCATGTCCCAGAGTCGGCATGGCTACAGCGGCGCCAGCTCCGGCGGCGATTTTCACGAATTCACGGCGACTGACGTCCGAGTTCTGCATGAGTCTCTCCTATTGCTTCTGGTAGCAGCCAATATTGATGTTCAGCCCGTACGGAAATCGCGAATTTCAAAGCCTTCGATTCGCACGTAACTATGAAGAGTACGTACAGGACTATCGACGACCCTGGAACGCTTAGGCGCGAACCCGCGTTCCTCGGGAACCTAAGATCTTCTGCGCATTTGTGCGATAGACCTTACGCAGTGTTTCGTCCGGAAGTCCGAAACCATTCAGGCTCCAGTGGTAACCGAACATGTCGCGTTCGTAGAAGTGCTCGTCCCATGTCTCGAGGATTCTGAAGGTAACTCGGTACATGGGTTTATCGAATCCCATGTCAGTGCCGTAGAGCAAACGATCGGCATTCTTTGCATAGAACTTTCCCACAAAGCGGGGGATCGGCGCTGTTTCGGCATATCGCGCGGCAATATCGGCGTACAAATTGGGGTGTGTTGCGAGCAGTTTGCCTAAGCGCTCCAGATCAAAATCGAGATTGGCAAAATGGCAAGCAATGAAGGTCGTATTGGAGTGCTTTTGGACTGTACGCTCCAGGATATCGATCATTCCGGAAAGCCCAACGATGTTCGGCTGATTGTCCAGTCGCCAGTGGAAGGCATTCATCAGTCCATCGTTCGTATTGTCCATCGCTTGGTACATCCAAATGGGATCTGCAACGTGTATATTCACGGGCATGCCCAATTGGCCGCAGCGCTCGAATAGAGGGTCCATGCGCGCATCATCCGGATGCATGCCAAAAGCATTTACCGTGTCCGAAGTAAGCCCTTTCCCCTTGTCATGAAGTTCTCCAACCCCGCGCGCCCCTGCCTGGTGGCACCTCTCTAGTTCCCGTACGGCTTGAGGGCCGAAGCCTGGTTGGTCATAGCCGGTGTAGTCAAAGCCGCACCAGAGCTCGAAACGGTCTGAATGGACGGAGTATTTCCGATAGATATCGTCAAACTCTTGCCCCGTCTCTCCGCTAAGAATGATGGTCTTCTCAATTCCGACCTCATCCATATTTTTGACCCACTCGACAATTTCTTCCGGCGTCTTGGCATAGGCGTGGGAATGCATATCAATGGCTGGATATTTCGCCCTGGACACTTCGGAAATGGGAATCTTGTAGAGGGAGTTAGGCCGGTAATCCTTCAGCAGTATCGTTTCTGGCGAAGCTTGCTCAGGCGCTTTTTGGCCATCGGAAGAACCGGGGTCCGGATTCTGTTGATCTGCCACATTGGGCATACTCCACGCTGGTGTAACCCCGACGGCCAAGCCGGCCGCACCAACCGTCTTTAAGAACGAACGGCGTTTCATGGGCTCTCCTTGTGTGTGGTTTTATTTCCGTGGTATTCGCCAAGTCCTTGTGAGGCCCGCAGATCCGTTGGTTTAGCAAGCTGACCACACTGAGGCTGATTTTTTGGAAAAGCGCTAGGGTGATCCACCAACCGTGAAGCGAATCACGAATTCGAAATGTTCCGCTGGGTGTTTACCCCCTGCAGCTTAATGCGCGACTGCTTTACCGAATCGCTTCATTTGTTTTCGCTAGCTGCCAGCTATTCGCCGAAATCGATCATCGCGGGAGCACTGCGGAAGCCTCGGGTCTTGATTCCGATATAAATCACCCCGATCGCGAACCACGCAAATCCCGCAAACTTCGCCAGGGGGTTAAGGTTCCACCAGATCAGGGCGCAGAATACGAAGCCGAACAGGGGGAGAGCGGCATCACGCAGCCAGCGTCGCGTGTAACCGGGCCGGGCCACGACGGCGAATTGCCAGAAGACCGCCAGATTCACTCCCATAAAAGCCAGGAAAGCTCCGAAGTTAAGCAGTTCGCCGGCGTGCTGGTAAGCACTGCCATAGTAGTTCAGTAGAACTGCCCCGCCGAAGGATAGCAGGCCAATGATAAGGATGTTGTAGGTTGGCGTATTGCTCCCTGGCTTCAGATAGCCGAAAACTTTCTTAGGCAGCACTCCGTCGCGCCCCATGCCGAACAGCAAACGCGCGGCGCCAAGAGTTCCGGTTAGCCCACTGCCCAGTGCTGCGACGATAAGAATGAGCCCCATGGCGTTGAACAGGAGTGGACCGCCCACGCGGCTGCATATGTCCATGAAAGCCGTCTCCAAGTTGGGGAACAACTTCCAATCGGGCCACACTCGAGCGCCGAGATAGACCTCAAAGGCACTGCCTACACCAGCCAAAACGCAGGTGATCACTACCGCCAGCAAAACGTTGCGCTTGGGATTTTCCACGTCTTCCGCCAGCGTGGTCACGCCATCAAAGCCGATATAGGTGAGTGCAGCGAAGGAAGTCGCAGTCCAAATGCGGTGTGAGTTGAAGGTGGCCGGATCATAGAGAGGCTGCGTCGAGAACAGCCCGCTCCACCCCTGGCCGCCGTAGAGATAACGGATGGCGAGCACAACAAAGGCGACGATTACGGCGGTCATCACCACCAGCAGGACCCGGTTGGTCCGGGTTGAGGTGCGTACGCCGGCGAGGTTCAGGAAAGTCAATGCCCCAGCGATCACGGCTGCCCAGACTGCAAAGGGAATGGCGTGAAGGTATCGCTCATGCAGCGCGGTCGCGATCCAGACGGTATTGATCAATGGCTGGAGGAGATAGTCAAGAAACATGGCCCAGCCCGCCAGGAATCCTGCGTGCGGATTGATGCCGCGGCCGACATATGTATAAGCTGACCCAGCAGTGGGATAAAGCGCAGCCATTCGCCCATAGCTCACTGCGGTGATCAGCATGGCAAAGAGAGCGATCAGGATCGTGGCAAGAAAATGGCCGTCGGAGAGCTTCTGCGCCACGCCATACAGCGGGACAGGAGCGATCGGTTGGATGAGTACGATGCCGTAGAAGACCAGATCCCAAACGCTAAGGACACGCTTGAGACGGGGCGGCGTAGCTGTAGCAGGCGATTCCATGGTCAGGGTATCACCATAAACTTGGTTACCCTTTCTGCAAATACGAAACCATCTTCATCCTTCATACAATTTGCAATGTGCAGACGGGCAACGATGGCCAAATGCTCTTGACAAACGTCTTCCACGAAACTAAAAGTATTATATCGTAATAAAGTGAAACAATATGGAAATGAAGCCGTAAGCTCGCCAAGCCACCTGAATCGGCAGTTGATCCCAATTTTGACGGGCGTTCAACACTATTTATCTGGAGATATCTTCACCATGAGCCGAATACAAGGTCGGGCAACCTGGCTTTTAGCTATTTTTTCAATTCTCTTCTTTTTTAGTGCTGGAATCTCCGCACAAACCGCCGGCACAACCAGTTCATCGACCGCTCAGATTGGGTATCACGAAGATCCCAATGCCGATCAGAAGCGCACGCTTCTGTTAAAGGACTTCAAGCCAGTCAGCATGATGCATGCCTCGGCCCACGAGATTCTCAAGGCCAAGTTTTACGTCATCGACGTGCACAATCATTTCAATGATGCCGCCGGCATCGACGAACACCGTCCGGCGCTCGATGGCGTCAAGGCTATGGACAACACCAACGTCAAGACCGTCGTCATCCTCACCGGCATGTGGGGAGATAAGCTGCAAGGCGTGATTGACGAAATGGTGAAACCATTTCCCGGGAGGTTCATCGTATTTGCGCAGTATGACTGGAGCAAGATCGACGACCCGAACTTCAGCCAGGAAATGGTGGCTCAGCTTGACGACGCTGTGGCCCGTGGTGCGCGCGGGCTAAAAGTTCTGAAGGACCTGGGTCTCGGAGTGCGTGACAAAAGTGGCAAGCTGATCGCAATTGACGATCCCCGGCTTGATCCCGTGTGGGAGGAGTGTGGCCGCCTGGGAATTCCCGCTTCTATTCACACCAGCGATCCCGAAGCATTTTTCCATCCCACCGATAACACCAACGAACGTTACGAAGAGTTGATCGGCCACCCGGACTGGAGCTTTTACGGACCAGATTTTCCCAGCAAAGAGGCGTTGTTTGCAGCGCGCGATCACGTTTTCGCCAAGCATCCGAAAACAACCTTCGTTGCGCTGCATGTGGCCAACTGGCCGGAGAACCTGGACTACGTTTCCGGTTTGCTTGATAAATACCCCAATGTGATGGTGGAGTTTGGCGCACGCCAGGCCGAACTGGGCCGTCAGCCGAAGCGCACGCGGGAGTTCTTTCTCAAGTATCAGGACCGGGTAATGTTTGGCACCGACTCGGAAGTGACCGAAGCAATGTATCGCAACTACTTTCGCTGGCTCGAAACCACCGATGAATATTTCGATTATTGGGGATACCCCGGTCAGGGACGCTGGAAGATCTACGGTCTAGGGCTTCCCGATCCTGTGCTGGAAAAGATCTATCACAAGAACGCGGAGCGCGTGTTGGGGCAGTTCAAGGGAGCAGCGCTGGCCAAAAAGGGAGCTCAGTGATGAAACGAACCACGATTTTCTTCGCACTAGTGTTGGCTCTAATTAGTACAGGCTGCAACAAGTCCACGTCGCCGGCTGCTCCCGCTGCCCCACAGATATCAACAATCAAAGTGGAAATGAAATCAGGTGGGCCGATGGTGCTGACCACCGGCGCAGCGGAGTTCCAGGTCCTGCCCTCGGGAGCGGTACACGCTTTCTTGGTTAAGAATGGTGCCAAACTGACTCTCGACGCAGTATCTACCGATGCGAACTACCTTACGCAAGGCGGCAAGAATATCCGTTTCGCATTCGACCTTGATCACGCAACTGTTAACGAGGCCTCCGGAAGGTTAGGACGCGGTAGGCGCATCGATATCCCTGGCCATTGGTCTGAATCTCCTGACCTGCAAGCGATGCTGCATGTCGAGGCCTACGATGACTTTCCAAATCTCGTACTGACCAGCGCCGAGTATAAAAACGGCGGATCATCTGATCTCAAGATCGACCGCGCTACGGCGCAGGAGCATCGTTTCGACAGCGGAGTCAGCGGCAAGCCGTATGACATGTGGACTTATCAAGGCGCGAGCATTGATTGGGGTAAAGACGACATCTTCAGGCTCAAGAACGGGTTCTCTCAAGTCAATGCGATGGGTGAAATAGTTAAAGGCGGCTACGGCGGGGGTATTCCCGTGGTTGCGTTCTGGAATGCGCAGGTCGGAGAAGCAATCGGCCACGTGGAAACTGTGCCGCTGACTCTCTCCATTCCGGTGAAGGTCGAGAGCAACGGCTTGGTCAATGCCTCAGTGAACATTCCCGCCAACACGACCCTGAGGCCCGGCGACACCTTTTCCACTCCACGCAGTTTTGTCGCTGTATACGCGGGAGACTACTTCGAGCCGCTGCATCTCTGGTCGCGTGTGCTGCAGAAAGAAGGTTGGGAAATCCCCAAGCCATCCAACGAAGCGTACAACGTCAGCTGGTGTGGATGGGGATACGAATTCAATGTCACGCCGGCGCAGATGTTGGGCACAGTGCCGAAGCTGAAAGAAGTGGGAATCAAGTGGGCGACGTTGGACGACCGTTGGTTCGACACGTATGGCGACTGGCATCCGCGCGCGGAGACGTTCCCGGGAGACTCCATAAAAAAGATGGTCGCTGACTTTCATAAGCAGGGCATATTGGTGCAACTCTGGTGGTTACCCATCGGCGTCGAGGACGGAGAAGGAAGGTGGGAGTCACACAAGTACCGTGTGTCTGAAGTCGTGAAGCAGCATCCCGAGTGGCTGATCCTCAACAAGAACGGAAAGCACGGCCGCATGACTCGCAATCTGGCAGCGCTTTGCCCGGCCGTTCCCGCAGTGCAGGAGTACTACAAGAATCTTACGGAGCAGTTCATTCACGAGTGGGACTTCGACGGCTCGAAGCTCGACAATATCTACACCGTGCCCAAGTGTTACAACCCAGCGCATCATCATAAGTCTCCGCAGGATTCAGTGAATGCCGTCGCAGATGTGTACAAGACGATTTTCCAAACCACGCGTGCATTGAAGCCGGAAAGCGTCACGCAGTCGTGTCCCTGCGGTACTCCGCCGTCGCTGGCTTGGCTGCCGTATATGGACCAGGCGGTCACGGCTGATCCGGTGGGAGCCGGTCAAGTACGGTCACGCATCAAGGTGTACAAAGCGCTGCTCGGGCCGGAATCGGCGGTGTACGGTGACCATGTCGAACTCTCCGCCATGTCCCGGGTTGGTAACAGCTGGCTCGAGCACGGAGATGATTTTGCTTCCACCATCGGCACAGGTGGCGTGGTGGGAACGAAATTTGTATGGCCTGATCCAGGACCAAAGTTCAAGGCGGTAAACCTGACCCAGGAAAAGGATGCGCGCTGGAAAAAATGGATCGGCATTTACAACCAGAAGATGCTTTCGAAGGGAACGTTTCTTGATCTTTACACCTACGGCTACGATTTTCCGGAGGCGTATGCGATCGAGAAGGATGGCAAGATGTACTACGCATTCTTTGCCGATAACGGCAAACCGTGGCAAGGTGAGTTGGAGTTGCGCGGACTAAAAACCGGAGCGTACCACGTCACCGACTACTCGGAAGGAACGGATATGGGAACAGTTCAAGTCGGTGAGGGTCGCTTTGCAAAGGTCAAGAGCGAGTTCAAACAGCATCTCTTGCTAGAGGTGACGCCGCAGTAGATTGTGATGTTTCGTCGGGGCTAACTCCCCGGCTGTATTCCTTCCCCACTTCGAGATATTGCCGGTTCATTCGGCAAGCTCGGCCCCAAGAACTCTTCCCGATACGCGTGGTCGCGAAATGCTTCCGTGCCGCCCGCGCGGGTGGTGGAAAAGGCAGCGGCCCGGTTGCCGGAGGCAAGGCAGGTGCCCAGGTCGGCTCCACGTACGAACCGATGCAGAAAGCCTGCGTCAAAACTGTCGCCAGCGCCCACAGGGTCCACGAAATTCACTTTCTGCGCGGGAGATTGGAGACACTCGTTGCCTCGCTGCGCCATTGCTCCTTCCGCACCCATTTTGATTACGACGGTGGGCACGATCTCGGCCAGCTTGGTCATAGCCGCTTCCAAGTCCTCCGTCCCCACGATCTTCTTCGCTTCACGCGCGTTAGGTAGAAAGACATCCACATAGCGCAGGGATTCGAACAGTTGTTCATCCCAACGATCATCGGGATCGTCATTGGTGTCGAGCGAAATGGTAAGGCCGGCTTGCTTCAGCTTTCTGAATAGTTCCGGAACTTGCGGGCTGAGTCCCTTCTGCAAATAGAACGACGAGAGATGAAAGTGCCGTGAATCCGTAAGGAACTCAAAATCAAGATCGTCAAGAGTGAGATCAACAATCGTGCCTGAGTAAGTCAGGATGTTGCGCCAATCCTGGTGCTGCAAAATAATGGTGAGCGCGGTCTTGACCGGGCCTGGAACTTTCAGCACGCGACTCACATCGACTCCGCCCTCGTTCAGGCGTTGCAGTGCGATCTGCCCCAGCGAATCATCTCCAATGCGCGACTGAAAACCCACTCGGCTGCCCAGCGCCGCGAGGTTATGCGCAACGATGGCCGACGATGAACCCAGCGTCAGCATCATGCGATCGGTGAGAAGCTCGTGCTCGGGCGGAAGTTCCTCTGGTAGGCCGTAGAGGATAATATCCAGGTTCAGTTCCCCGGCAATGGTGACGTCAAATCGAGGCATGTTCAGCTATAACCCGGGGTTTGTCATCATCCAGCAGGACAACGCGGCTCAAATTGCGGGGCGAATCAGGGTCGAGACCTTTCTTCAGTCCGGTGTGCAGCCCTAGAAGCTGGCCGACAAAGAGATAGGGAGCCAGGCGGGCGTATTCAGGGACGTCGAGCTGCAGCTCGACAACTAAATCAGAAGCCGCGAGCACGGTACCATCGGCGCGGTTGGCGACGACAAGGGTTGTCGCGCCTAGTGACTTCATCTCGCACAAAGCCTCGCGCTCTGCCTGGTATCCACTCTCAGAAAGCAGAAACACCAGCAGTGTTTCTGGCCCCACGATCGATTTGGGGCCATGACGAAAGTCCAAGGTGTGGAACGACTGCGCATAGGACACCGACATCTCGGTCACTTTCAGCGCGCCTTCGCAAGCCAAACCGTAAAACGGGCCCTGGCCGAGATACACGTAGTCATCAAAATCATGGCTGGAAACAAATGCGCGCAATTTGTCTGGCAGAGTTGGCAATAGCGGAGCCACCTCCTGCGCCATCCGGGAAAGAGAATCCAAGAATCCTGAATCACCCATCATGACCGCGGCGAGCGCCTGAAGAGTCAGCAGCATGGAGGTGAACGAGCGCGTCATCACTGTGCTCTTTTCATCGGCATGTGCCAGCAGGATGGTTTCACTGGCAAACCCTTCGAGCGGCTGGCCAGTGGCGCAAGTGATGGCCAGCGTCGGGGTTTCGCGGCTCTTCAAAACTTCGGCGGCGGCTATTACTTCAGAGGTGAGTCCGGAGCGGGAAATCAATACCGGTACACAATTCCCTGCACCAGCGGGAACAACATCGGGATAGAGCAATACCTCCGATGCCGGCAGTGCACGCGCACGAAGTCCGGTCAGGCGCCCCATGGTTGCGGCGGCGCAAAGCGCCACGTAATAGCTGGATCCGCAACCAATGAACAACCATTCCGTCGCGCCGGCAAAATGCTTAGCGACAGCGTGCAGTGTTTTCTTCTGCTGCAGATCTCTGAGACTTGCGCTCCAGCATTTCGGCTGGGAAAGAATCTCCTCCAGGCTGTGAGCCCCCGGAGTGTGCGAATTGTTTCCTGCGTTAGACAAGCGTGACCTCAATACCAGATTTTTTGAGTGCGGTGAGATCGGACTTCGGAATTGCGTGGTCAGTGATGACGCCGTGCAGCGAAGAGGTAGGACCAATTAAGGAGAGGCTTCGCCGTCCAAACTTACTGGAGTCACACACCGCAATCCTCTGTCGCGCAACCTCAAGCATCACGCGGTTTACTTTCGACTCCAATAAATTAGGAGTACTCAAACCGTATGGCACATCAAAGCCGTCCACGCCCAGAAATAAGAGATCGGCGTTCAGATGCCGCAAGGTTTCTTCCGCGATCGGTCCAACCAGCGAAAATGAGTTCTTGCGCAACGTGCCCCCGGTGAGGATGACATCCAGAGTGGTATTTGAGAGCTCGGCCGCAATATTGACTGCGTTTGTAATAATGGTCAGGTTGCGAAACCCGCGCAGCGCACGAGCAATGGCGGTGGTCGTCGTTCCCGAGTCGAGAATCACCACTTGCCCTTCTTTTGCGAAACGCACGGCGGCGGACGCGATATGGAGCTTCTCGTTGCGATGGAGCTGTTCTTTCTCGCGAAGAGTCGGATCTTCGAGCGCGCCTTCCCTGCAAGGGAGAGCGCCACCGTGGCTTCTATGCAACAACCCCTGTTCATGCAGAAGTTCCAGATCTTTACGAATGGTGACTTGCGAAGTGTCAAATTGCTTGGAGAGATCGGCCACCAGCACGCGACCTTCGCGGTTTACCAGTTCTATAATCGCGCGTCTGCGTTCTTCGTTGAGCACAAGCTTCCACTGATCCTGGGGGCCGGACTTATTCCGGGGTTTTGATTGTTATTTCACTTTATAACGTTTAATTTCGTTTGTCTAGAACTTCACTGTGAAATAATGTGTAAGTAAACGTAATCATCCGATACCAGTGGGACACGATGAAATTCACCGTGCAACGGAAGCAGAGTCCCGGGAAAAAACTCAGAGACGTTCTTAAACAAAATCGCCGTTCGGGTTCAGGCGGGATTTACTCGGTCTGCTCGGCCCATCCGTGGGTCATCGAGGCCGCCACCCAACAGGCGATGGAAGATAACTCCATTTTTCTTGTGGAATCAACATCCAGCCAGGTCAATCAGGAGGGTGGGTACACAGGACAGGCACCTCAGGCGTTCGCGGATTTTATTCTTTCGACAGCAAGGCGTAATGGACTCTCTGTGGATCAGGTTGTCCTTGGAGGGGACCACCTAGGTCCCTTTCCCTGGCGGAACCAGGCCGCCTCGATTGCCATGGAAAAAGCTTACGCGTTGGTGAGAGAGTGTGTGCTAGCCGGCTACCAGAAGATTCACTTGGACGCGAGCATGCCGTGCGCCGACGATCCACAGAATACCCTGAACGCAGAAGTTGTCGCGCACCGGGCTGCGGTCTTGGCAGAAGCGGCCGAAAGAGCATTTGCGGAATTGCCTCCCAGCTCCGAACCGCCCCTTTATGTCATTGGCACGGAAGTTCCAGCGCCGGGAGGAGAAACCGAAGCGAGCGCTCCTCCCGATGTGACTGCCGCCGATCACGTTCAACATACCCTGGAAACTTTTCAATCTGCATTTGCCGAGCGAAAATTGTCTGACGCTTGGGAAAGAGTCATTGCGTTAGTAGTGCAGCCGGGGGTCGAGTTTGGCGACGAGGTGGTATTCCCCTATGACCGCGAAAGGGCACGACATCTTTCCGGAGCGCTTCCGAAAGAACCGCTCATCGTGTATGAAGCCCACTCCACGGACTATCAATCCTCGCGGGCACTGAGCGAGCTGGTCGAAGATCATTTTGCCATTCTTAAAGTAGGGCCCTGGCTCACGTTTGCTTTTCGCGAGGCCATCTTCGCCCTGGGCGCAATGGAACGTGAACTTCTTTTTGGAAGGAAAGCCATTCGCTTGTCGGAGGTGCCCCGGGCCCTGGAGAAGGCTATGCTGCGGGATCCCTCGTACTGGCGCTCCTACTATCATGGAGACGAGGCCCGACAGCGTTTCTCGCGCCTTTATAGCTACAGTGATCGCTGCCGCTATTATTGGCCGGTGTCGGAAGTGCAAGAAGAAATCAGCCGACTGCGGGCCAATATCGAGAATCAGGCGTTGCCGGCAGCTCTCATAAGCCAATTTCTCCCGCTGGAATACGAGGCTGTGCGCGTTGGCTCGCACTGTGCGCGACCCCGAGACTTAATCTATTTGCACATTCGGGCAATATTGCGGCGGTATGCGAAGGCCTGTGGGCTGGGGAATTAGCCAATAGCCAGGCAATGCCACCAACTCACAATATCGCAGCTGCCACCAGCGCATCCTGCCAGCGGGCGGATTGGTCAGGAGTACGATCCACACTGCGACGGATTGGCTTCGTACTAATTCTCATCTTCATTTGCGGACAACGGCAGCTATACAGTTGATTTCGACCAGCGACTGGCCGGGAAGTGCGGCCACTGCGACCGTTGTTCTGGCTGGGCCACCGTGAGGGAAATAAGTTTTGAAGACTTTGTTCATCCCGGCGTAGTCTTCGATGCTCGCCAGATAAACGGTCAGTTGCATGACGCTGTCCATCGTTCCGCCGCCCGCTTCAACTAAAGTTTTCACGTTATCCAGGACTTTCGTCGTGTGAGTCTCGATGTCCGTAGGAAACTTGCCATCTGGATCGCGCGAATGTGCTCCCTGTCCTGAGATATAAATGGCTCCATTGTGAACGACCACAGGGGAGAAGAGCGCCGTGCTATCAGCCGGGTTCCCTTCGTAGTTGAGTTTGCTGACGCCGCTCTTGCCCTTGGGTGCAGCGTGGGCCGAGCCGCTCAACAAGCCGGTTGCGCTAAGGCCGGTGAACAGGCAAGCAATTCTGGAGGCAAAGCTTCTGCGTGTTGTGGATAGCATTGCACGATTCTCCTTGAATAGTTTGTTTCACATCTGATCGCTCATTTCGCCATGTACGGCTTCGCATTCCCCGTGCTCATCAAGTAGACCACCAGTTGGTCTAGCTCCGATTTATTGAGCTTTGAATCATAATCGCCAGGCATCACGGGCGTGGAATCGAATGTAAGTTCAGAAAGGCTGGATTTCTCCAGCAAGTGGAACGTTCCATCCAGCGCCAGCAATTGCACGGAGAAATTGTCCTCATTTCTTACCAATCCGGAGATTTGTCGTCCATCTTTGGTTTTTGCTTTAGCCAATCCTTTGCGCGACCCCGGTCGCTTATCTGCGCTGACAATGGCATCGCGGATGTCATCAGGGGAATGGCTTGCTCCGTAGTCGGAAAGATCGGGGCCGAGAAATCCGCCTGCGCCGTGCACCATATGGCATTGCGAACAGCCGCCCTTGCCGTCAAAAATCCCGCTGCCCTCTTCGGCGTTTGCGGTAACCGCGGGCGTTTTGCCTCTGCCTTGCAACGTTCGCAAATAGCTCAGTACCTCATTGAGTTTTGTAGGGCCCAGTGAGTCAAACGGAGGCATTCCCTCTTGGAGGATGCCCTCCCGCAGTATTTCTAGAGTTTTGCTGTCAGAAAGCTTTACTACTTCGGGTTTCGTTGCAATGTCAGGGGCGCGCTCGCCTCCCTTGCCGTTCAATCCATGGCAAGACGCACATTTAGATTCAAACGTCTGTTGTCCGGCAGCCTGTGCTTGATTCGGCTGCTTTGTTTTCCCGGTTTTAGGAGCAGCCGTTTGAGCGTGGCTCGCAGCAAAAGCGCAAATAAGCGCGACCAGAATCCATGCCCAGCGTTCCTGGATGGATCGCCCAATCTCTGGAAACTCGTTGGCTTCTTGGCCGTGTACTTTCACTTGATTCTCTGCAGACAAACCATTTCTCTCAATGCGCAGGTTTACGTACCGCGATCAATGAAACTTGCTCCAGATCGGGATAGTGGTCGTTCTGATCCGCTTTACGTTCTGCGGGAGCAATTTGTTGAACCATGGTGCTCGCCGGCATCACCGAGCCGAAATACTGTCCGTAAACTTCGTTGAAAGCGGATGCATCGGCGAGATTGTCCAAATACACAGTGGTCGACACCACTTGGCTGAAATCCATTCCAGCTTCTTCGAGGTTATCGAGAAGATTGCGCATGGTCTGCCGGACCTGATGCTGGGTGGTGGTGGCGTAGACGCCGCCATGCGCCCCAGGAATGAAGCCGCTCTTGGCCGAGCAAAATAAGGTGTCGCCGGCAAAGACGCAGGGGCTCGCGGTCGGACTAGGAGGCATGTTCTTCGGCCGTATCGATTTGCGCTGCTGAAGATCACGAACTGCCACACCGGTGTACTCGATGTGCGCACCTCCTGGAAGACTCGATACTTGGATTGTGGCGCGTCCCGGCGTGTTACCGAGCTCGAACCGCTTGGCATAGCGTTCATTCATGACACGCGAAGGGATTTCCGACGTTAGGTATGGATTGACGAAAACTACGTTGCTCATTTCCAAGCCGGCAGCTTTGACCACTGCTGCCATCCGGTCGAGCGCCAGATCGACTTGCGCACAGGGATCGTCGGGGACATTGCCGGTTGCGGGGTCAGTCCCAGCCATGCTGGAGATGAAAAGACGGTCCTGGGTAAGGATTCCCGGCGATGCAGTCTCATCTTTCGAAAACCTTGCAGGATAAACAGACTTTCTTCCCTCCAGATTGCGGATAGCAACAGCGTTGATCTGCACCGATGAATCCGGAAGGGCGTAAACCCCGAGGACCGCTCGGGCTGGCGGATTTTTGGGGAAGTACGTGCCGAATATTTGATTCATCTCCGGGTACGAGCCCATGTCGGTTAGGTACACGTGAACATAAACGACATTGTCCAGAGTCAACCCGGTGGCCTCTACGACAGCCTTAACATTGTCGAGAGCTTGACGAAATTGGGCTCCGAATCCAGCCGGCGTAGATCCATCTGCGCGGCGTGGTCCTTGACCCGAGACATAGACGTACTCACCCGCGTCCACGCCGGGAGAAAGAAAGCGGTTGGCGCCCGAGTTGGCCGGGGTCACAGGGTGTATTTGCTCTTGCCCCGTGAGAAGCGAAGTCAACAAACACGTCGTAAGCAACAGGGGATCTAAGCATCGAGCAGATTTTAGGTGCACGGTTTTCCCTCGTTCCGCCTAAGCAGCTTTTTTCTGCGCAGCGCCCAGCACAGCGCGCAACCTTCGCCCAACAATCATTTCCTCGGCGGGCTTGATCGTCATGGAAACCAGCTCAATATGATCGGGTTCCTTGCGTTCTTTGCGGTTGGGCATGCCTTCGCGGACTGCGGTCACCAAACTGGGATTGTCTGATCCCAATACTTCGATGACGGGGTCGCCAGCACGAAGTTCACGCACAAGGTCGGAAATGGAAAAGTTCCAGGCTTGCTGGTCCCACTTCACTCTTAAAGTTGGATAGCGGTTTCCATCGTCGGGAATATACGTGCTCGTTGTAACTCCAGGCACGGTCTCGACCAATTTGCGAATGCGGTCGATGCGGGCATTCCATTCCGCGTAGAGTTTCTTTTCATCGGTATTGAGCCAGGTTTCCAGCGCCGTCAGGCAGCCGATGACTTCTTCCTTGCCGACTTTCATCGCGCGGCAAATGGCACCCTCACGCGGGTTGCTGTTCAGGAGAGCGGCTTCGATCAGATCTTTGCGGCCCAGAAGCAGACCGCTGCACTGCGGCCCGCGTAGTCCCTTGCCTCCGGAGAAACAATACAGATCAATTCCCATCCTGGCGTAGAGCTTGGCGTTATCCACGGGAGGAATCCCGGCAGCATCATCGAGCAGCATCGGGACTTTGCGAGCTTTGGATATCTTTACTTCCTGTTCCAGCTTTTCACGCAAGTCATTGGTGTAGATCATGGCCGTGTTGTCGTTGATGGCGTTGGAGACTTCTTCCGGCGAATACGCGAGAACAAGTTTGGCTCCGGTGAGTCGAATGGCGCTGTCGAAGGCGCTGCGGCCTCCGGCCATGACAACTTCATTTTTCATTCCGGTGGTGTCGGGGAGTTGCCAGATCCGTCTGTCATCAGTTCCGGCCATGCAGGCAGCAGCAGACGCGGCCATGGCGCCGGCGGAACCGGAGGTCACAATGCCCGACTCCGCACCAGTCAACTCCGCCAGACGGCGTCCAACCGCACGCTGGAGATCGAGCATGTTCACAAAATATTCGGCAGCCTCGAGCTGGGCCTGGCGGACTTCGGGAAACTCCAGCGAGCCGCTGAGATACGTCCAGGTGCCACGGCAATTAATGATAGTTTTCACCCCGAGCCGGGAGTAAACGTTCTGCTTCGCTCCCTTTCTCATCACCGTGCTGGCGTACACGTCGCGAGCGGCAATCTGGCTCAACAGCGGAGCCGCAGCCAACAATTTAACGAAAGAACGCCTACTAGAACCGTTTCCAGCCATGATCGATTGCCCCCAGGAAGGCTTGCCCAGTCTGTCCCACAAATCAGGCTCTTAGGGTTTAACACAGAAATTTCTTCTCGCCAATCATTTTCTTTCGTTTTATATTGAATTCTTTCCTTTTGTAAACTGGCGCAGATGGGATAGGGTGGTCTTCCGGCGTCGATGGAGGGGTATGAGGAAAGAATGCAAGGTTCTGCGATGTTTAGCGGAACAGTGCCCGACCTTCACTTGGAAGATTGCGGAGGGCGTTTTCATAGCCGCGATTTTGCTTGGTGCAGTCAAGCCCGACGCACTTTCCGCACAAATAGCACCCCGGGCTGAATCAACCAGCAGCACGGACTGCCGCGTAGAAAATGTCGACTATAAGGGGTGGAAGGCACAACAGATTTCTAACCGCTGGGTGCAACTTATCATCGTCCCGAAAAATGGCGGTCGTCTGATGCAGGTGACCTTCGACGGTCATGCCTATCTTTTCGTTAACCCCAAGCTCGCGGGAAAGTACATGCCACCCACTCAGAACCAGTGGTTCAACTATGGTGGAGACAAGCTTTGGCTGTTGCCTGAGGGCGATGACGACGAACAACATTGGCGTGGGGATTCGGACTTAATCGATGATGGTGAATTCGCCTTTCGAAAAGTTTCGGATGCGTTAGGGTGTGGAGCAGAACTTACCGGACAAGCTGATCCGCTCACCGGCGTCCAATTTGTCCGTACGATTCGACTGGAGCCTGACTCGCCGCATATCGCTTTCCGCGCGTCGATGAAAAATATAAGCGGGCATACGCTCGAGTGGTCGATGCAATCGGTTTCGCAGTACGACACCGGCAAACCGACCGACCCCTCCCAGAGTAACCGAGAGATTTGGGGATTCACGGGTGCGAATCCATCCAGCGGATATTTGAATCGCTATCACGTTCGCACCGGCCCGGTGGAGAACCCTTCGGCCACGATCCGCGAAGATGGTTTGTTCTCTCTCCACTATTCGCACCTGGCGGCTGAGTTCTGGATAGATTCAACCAATGGATGGCTCGCAGTTGTCGATGGCAGCAGTCGCTACGCCATGGTCGAGCGCTTTCAATACGAACCACAGAAAACTTATCCCGGGAAAGCCTCCGTTATTTTCTGGACGAATGGCCCTCAGTTGAGATTTGACCGTGATGGTATCGCATCGCTGAGCGATGGGGCCAATGGTGTCGCTCCTTTTTATATGGAAGCGGAACTCAATAGCCCGATGTGCCACTTACGCCCCGGGGAATCCTGCCAACTGGAGACAGATTGGTTCCCGACGCGGGCTGGCAGCGAATTCCATGCAGTGACGGATGCTGGCATCGTCACGAGGCCGCTTCGGGCCGTCCGTCTGGGGAATAGCAAGGTCAAGCTGACTGGTTCTTTTGGCATCTTTTTCCTGGGCAAGCTTGTTGCGCATTTCTATAACGAGCACGGCTCAAGCACAGGAACCCTCTCGCTGGCGGAAGTGAGTCCAGCGAATCTGGTTGTGCTGGATATGGAAACAGCTCCACAAGGAAAGCCAACGCGAATCTCACTGCACCTGGAAGATCAGGCTGGGCTGGATCGAGGTGCACTTCAGGAAGTTCCCATCCGGACACAGGACATTCCCTGAAATGAAGATCCAACGTACATTGCAGTGTGTACTTCTCACCGTATTGTGTAGCGGATTATCGATGGGACAGGAACCGGCGATGGTCAGCGCACGAGACTTGCTGGCAAGTCCGGTCGGAGCAGATTGGACCTCATACAACGGCGACTACACCGGGCGCCGCTACAGCGCGTTGCGGGAGATCACTGCTGCGAATGTCAACCAACTGCGGGCAGCCTGGGTCTTCCATCCCGGCAATTCTCAGAACCTGGAAGCAACACCGGTGGTCGTCAGAGGTGTGATGTACGTGACCGCGGCCAATGATGTGTTCGCTCTGGACGCGCGGACCGGACGCCAGTTGTGGCGACACTCTCGCCCCGTCAGTTCCGGGCTACTCGATGATGCCGCGGCGCACAAGAATCGCGGGGCCGCAGTATGGCAGAATTCCGTTTTCATCGAGACGGATGACGCGCATCTGCTGGCTCTCGACGCGCGCTCGGGTGGCCTGCTGTGGGACGTGGAATACGCGGACAAGACCAAGCACTACGGAGCCACCGGCGCTCCGCTGGTGGTGAAGGACTCAGTGATTGTCGGGACTTCGGGTGGAGATTCCGGGGTAAGAGGATTTCTGGCTGCGTTCGATGCAGCCACCGGAAAGAAGAAATGGCAGCGGTGGACGATTCCGGCGCCGGGAGAATTTGGTTCATCGAGTTGGCCGGGCGATTCGTACCTGCACGGTGGTGGTACCACCTGGATGACGGGGACCTATGATCCGGAACTCAACACTCTGTTCTGGACAACCAGCAACGGGGCACCCGATTTTGTAGGCGATTCGCGGCCCGGCGATGATCTCTATACGGCCTGCGTCCTGGCACTGGACGCAGATAGTGGTGAGATGAAGTGGTACTTCCAGTTCACGCCGCACGATTTGTATGACTATGATGCGACGGAAACTCCAGTCCTGATCGACGCTCAGGAAAATGGAGCGCTGAAACATCTTTTAGTTCAAGCCAACCGAAACGGTTATTTCTACGTCCTCGATCGCACCAATGGCAAATTTCTTCGCGCGACGCCGTTTGTCCAGAAGTTGAATTGGGCCAAGGGCGTGAACGCATCGGGGCGGCCGGTGCTCACCGGACGAATCCCAACCTCCGAAGGCACGTACATCTGCCCAGGAATTGACGGAGCGACGAATTGGTTTTCACCTTCCTACAATCCAGATACGAAGCTCTTTTATGCAATCGCTCTGGAGGGCTGCAACGTCTTTTTCGCGAAGCCCAGACAATTTACGCCGGGCGAGACGTTCTACAACACAGGAACCAACCATTCTTCAACAGAAGACTCCCAGAAAATCTTGTTGGCACTTTCCCCAGCCGATGGCAAGGTGGTGTGGAGCTACCCCCAAGTGGGCCTTGGACGATCCTGGGGCGGGACGTTGACGACGGCCGGCGGACTGTTGTTCTTCGGCGACGATAGCGAATCCTTCGAAGCGGTCGACGCCAGCACGGGACGGGCGTTATGGCACTTCAATACGGGCCAGTTGATGCGCGGCTCGCCGATGACCTACGCCATAGATGGCGTGCAGTATGTGGCGGTGTCGGCGGGCAGCGATGTATTCAGTTTCTCGCTTCCTCATTGAATGGTTACTGGGGCGCACTTCTAAAAGCAGATGCCCGTCGAACTCAACCGGCAGATGTGCACTATGTCCCGACACCGCTCCCATGTGTTTCCCTGTGACGTAGTCCACTACACCGTAGTTGCGATCCTTCGACGCCGCGCAAAATCTGAAGTCCCCTTCCACCGTTTTGCAAAAAAGGCGTAGTACATGGCAGAAGTTGAACGATGACGGATCGCTCCCGTTGTGTCCCAATTTACGTCGCCAGATATAGAGCACGCCGTTTTTCTGGCGCAGCGAGACGAGAGAGGCGGGACTTCGAAGTGAGACTACGATAGGCCACGGGCATCTTCTGGAACAGCAGAAGCCGGACATCACGCAGTACGCCGTCTGGTCACGATGAGTATGCGCGGAAAAGAACGCCACCGGATTGGTTTACCAACAGTGTGGACTTGTGAGATCGACGAGAATCGTGCCAGCGCTGTGTCGATGTTAATCTGATCACCGGACGCGGAAGCGCATGCGGTCCGGTGATCGTCCCGGTCTTCAAAACCGGCGGGTGGCACCTAGCGGTGTCGCCGGTGGGTTCGACCCCCACTCGCTTCCGCCATTTTTCAATGAGTTAGCGGCCGGTGCAATCAGTTTGCAATCAGTTAGCGTGCTTGAGAGCCAGACCCACCACCTTGCTGTGCGCCTGCGCCATCTCATCAGTGACCACGTCACCGTATATGTTCATGGTCGTTCTGATGTCAGCGTGACGCATTAGCTTTTGTTGCACTGCAACCGTTGTTCCTACGGCGTCTAACCAGCTCCGGTAGGTGTGCCGCATTGAATGGGTCCCCAGCCTGCCAATTTGCGCCTGCTCCGCCGATCTCAAAAACATACGCCACACTTGGTCATACGACCACGGCTGGCGCCCCAGCTTCGTCGGCGAACCGAAAATCCAGTCATTATCGCCAGCGAATTGAGTTCCTTGTTTCCAAGACCTCAGGACGCCCAGCATTCCTGCGTCAATCGACATCTTGCGTTGCGAGTAGATCGTCTTTACTTCACCTACCCGCTGGCGGACGATGCCTCTGCGGACGCTAAGTTTGCTGCCGAACCAGTCGATGTCAAGCCACTTCAAGGCAAGGCATTCGCTGATCCGCAGACCAAACGATACACAGACCAATGCTATCGTGCGGAAGGGTTCCGACAGGAGCGCTACGAGACTGTGGAATTCTTCCACAGTTAGACTCCGCGGCAATCGCGTCCGCTTAGATGCTCCTTTGATCGTCACCAGTTCCATCGGATTACGGTGCGTTGGCAGATCCTCGCGCCACATTGCGTAATCCCACAGGACGTGAAGCAAGCCCTTGATGTGGGCTTTGCTCTTTGGTGAAAGATTCAGGGAGTGCAGCCACAATTCAACCGGTCTGGCCTGTAAATCTGTCAGAGTGGCATTGCCCCATCGTGGCAGGATGTGCTTTCTTAGCCAGCATTCGTACCCACGCCGCGTGCTGTACCTTGTCGGCATCTTTTCGGTTCGATACTGTTCAACCAAGTTCATCACGGTTGGTCCTGCACCGCCGATGGGTTTATTGATAGCCGCTTGACGAAGCGATTCAGCTGCCTGCCATGCGGCTGCTTTAGTGGGGAAGTCGCGCAACGAACCGATTAATTTGGTTCGGCGAATTCCATTTTCGCAAAAGAGATAGTTCCACACTCTTCGGCGTCTGTCGCAAACAACAGATCCCTGCTTATGCCGTGCTCGTTTCATATGCTCCTTTCGTTTACGAGCACGGACGGCTGGGCCGAGCTTACCACAGGTTTCTTCTGGATTACGATTGCGTCCAAGTCCACCTGAAGGAAACGCCAGACTCGGCGCTGCGTGCCAGTGAGCGCATAGGCTTTCACCCTGCCTTGGCGCGCCCAGAGCAGAATCGTACGCACCTTGAAGTTGAGGTATGCCGCCGCTTCTGCTGCGGTTAACCAGGTCGGGCGTTCGGCGTCGAACCGACCTTGGGCGACGGATTGACCGGAAGAGCGGTTGGGTTCAGAGGGCTGGGATTGGGAACACATGCTAACTCCGGCGGGGCAAAGGCTGTGACATTTCGATTTTCTTCTTTCGCTTCCATAGTTGCGGGTTGGACTGGAACTGCGAAGGTTCAGTCAAGGGCGACCGAAGGGAGTCGCGCGAGCGGGCCTGCCCCTTGACGGGTTCTTCGCAGTTCCGGTTTCGTTCATGTGGAAGCGAAAGAAGATGCTGGATGCCGGGGACGGCGTTTGCGTGTTTCATTGTGCTGCCTGATCGAGCGATGTCGGCTTGCGTTGCGTTTTGTGCGAAGAATGAGATCGTGTCGCGTCTGGAGCTGCTTCTGGCGGTTGCGATGGAACCATGACAGGGCTCTGGGTTGGTTCCGGTGCGGCTGGGGTTGAGTCGATCCAGCGGTAGTACAGGGTTCCCAGCGTAAATCCCACGGCCAGAGCAGCAGTGCATAGAACGAGCACCGACCACTTGTACTCGCGAAGGAAAGTGTGCGTTAGATCGTGCGCGGCTTGCTTGGCGCTGGCCGTCGCATACTCGATGCTTCCGCGTAATTCATTGAGCGCCCTCCGGGCCTCGCCGGCTGCGCCGCGGTAGGAATCCGTGAGTTGCTTGGAAGAGAGGTCAAACTCCCCTGCCACTTGCTTGGTTTGTTTCGCTACCGTGGTGAGCGCCTGCGCTGTTTCTGGAATGCCGCTCTGCACAAACTGCTGACGCAGGCTTTCGGCGAGTCTGAGGGCCATTGCTTCCGGGTTGATGCCTTCCGCCACGGCTGAGGGCAACTTCGTGAGCCGTGCATCGAGTTCCTTGTGGAGACTCATCACGTCCTGGCGAACGGATTGGATCGCCGTAACGCTCTGCCCAAGTAGTGTGGCAAGCTCTGCCCGCTCTCTAGCAATCTGCGCGGGAGTCTGCCGGGTGACGATGGCAAGAAAGCCCATCGCACGGGCAATGCGGAGCATCTCGTCATCGGCGGGCAGGCGGCGAAGGTGCGCCATGTCCCGAAACCAATGTGGACGTTGCTCCACGGGCAACAAGGACGCGATCTCATCAATGAAGTCGGCGTCTGTTGCGTGTTCCTCGACGAGCTTAGGTTTGGGGTTCACGGCAACAGGACACCTTTCGCTTTCTCAATTTCTTCGAAGAGCCTTCGCCGGTAGCTCTGCGCTCGGATCACCAGAGAAGCCCGCTGGAGCTCGGGAACACCAGACTGGCGTTCGACAATCTCGCCGAGTGTGACGCCGTATTGGCGGGCGGGATTCTCCAGCTCCGGTAGGCGGAACTCCATGCGCAGCACAACCGGATTGAAAGCCAAGCGGAACTGTTCGGCCTGCTGGCTGTCTCTCCAGTAGGAGAAGTCGGCTTGGTGGGTCGTAGCATTCTCCACAATCACGTAATCGACCCGATCTTGGAGCTTCGCCGCCCAGGTCAGAACACTCTCCACACTGGCGGGGTCGGGAGTGACGATGCCAATGGCTGTGAACGCTATGCCGATCTCTCGCACGTCCTCGAACATGCCGTCGAACCAGTCGTAGGTGACTTGTCCGGAGCTTGCTCCCATGTCGGCCAATAGCACCGAGCCATCCGATTCGAGATAGTCGACAAAGGCATCGAGGCCAGCGGGCGTGTGGATGTTCATCTTGGTGACGCGGCCATCGAAGTAGTGCTTCAGGCTGCCTCGGGCTTTGTTCTCCGTGTCGAGATCAAGCAAGCTCACTGGGATCTGGTGGCTATCAAACCACTCGGCAAGAACGAGCATGAAACTGGTTTTTCCGATGACCTGCCCCCAGTTTCCGCACACGGGATCATACGATGTTTTGGTCTTGCGTGGTTTCTAAAATACCCGCAGCCGGAGCTGTGGGAAAGTGGGAAACGCGTTCTTCAGCGTTTTCCAAGCTTGCCGTTTTTTGGCAAG
>WNFZ01000718.1_pt1 | contig 31977 bp, 32 predicted proteins | sample 5400081 | NCBI WGS metagenome assembly WNFZ01 (sample SAMN13153365, study PRJNA577476) | soil metagenome | isolation source: 80 cm soil or saprolite under grassland replicate 1 | place: USA:California | collected 2016-06-15 | reverse complement strand
GCCTGGGCGTTCCCCTCCTCGAGATCGGTGCGGTGATCCTTGACGAGCTGGTACGGGTGGAGGACGTAGCTCCGGATCGCCTCGCCGCCGAAGCCCGTGTCCGGTAGAGCCCCGCGCTCTCGGGCAAGCTCGGCTTCACGCTTCTCGAGCTCGTACTCGGCCAAGCGGCTCTTGAGGATCCGCATCGCGGTCTGCCGGTTCGAGAGCTGCGAGCGCTCGTTCTGGCACTGGACGACGATTCCGGTCGGGAGGTGCGTGATGCGGACGGCCGAATCGGTCTTGTTGACGTGCTGGCCTCCGGCCCCGCTCGCCCGATAGGTGTCGATGCGCAGGTCGCTCTCGTCGATCTCGACGTCGACGTCATCGGGAAGGAGCGGGCTGACGATCACCTGCGCGAAGGACGTGTGGCGGCGGTGCGCCTGGTCGAACGGCGAGAGGCGCACGAGGCGGTGCTTGCCGCGCTCCGCCTTGAGGATCCCGTAGGCGTTCTCCCCGGAGACGGTGAAGGTCGCGGACTTGAGCCCCGCCTCCTCGCCGGGCGACGCCTCGATCAGCTCGGTCTGGAAGCCGCGGTCGGCCGCCCAGCGCAGGTACATGCGCAGGAGCATCTCCGTCCAGTCCTGCGCGTCGGTCCCTCCAGTCGCGGCCTGGAGCGTGACGACCGCGTCGCCGGCGTCGTACTCGCCCGAGAACAAAGCGTCCTCTTGCACCCGCTCGAGCTGCCGCGTCAGCGCGTTGACCGCTTCCTCGACATCGTCGAGGTCGCCGTCGTCCGAGGCCAGCTCGAGGAGCTGCGTGAGGTCCTCGGCGTCGCCTGAGAGCGAGTTGTAACGGTCACGGCGCTTCGCCAGACGGGCCTGCTCGGAGGAAATCGCCGCGGCTCGCTTCTGGTCATCCCAGAAACCCGGCTCCCCCATCGACTGCTCGAGCTCCGCTACCCGCGCGTTCAGGGCGTCCGGGTCAAAGGTAATCACGGACCCAGTCGAGCTGGGCCCTGATCTCCTCCATCTCTCGCTCGATTGCGGCGCGGTCAGCCAACCCTACGCTCCATGACATTTCTTAAACTTTTTCCCAGATCCGCACCAGCAGGGGTCGTTGCGGCCGACCTTCTGCTGGTCTGGAACGGTGCGCTGGCCGGTCGCGACCGAGGTGGCGCCCGCGCCTACGACTCCTGCGGTGGTGCCGGCAGCCCGCACACCGTCACCCGCTCCGGCAGCCTGGATGGCGTCGGCGCCCGCGAGCGACTCGTGCTCGTACGTGAGTCCGCCGTTCCCGCCGCCGCTCGGCCGACTCCCTGGGCCGACGGGCTGCTCCAGGTCGGGGCGAGCCTGCGCCTCCACTTCGACATGGAAGAGATAGCGGACGACCTCTTCGCGGATGATCTGCCCAAGCTCTTCGAACATGGCGTGGCCCTCGGTCCGATACTCGACGAGCGGGTCCTTCTGGGCCATGGCGCGCAAGTGGATGCCGTCGCGCAGGTAATCCATCGCGTCCAGGTGCTCGCGCCAGCGAACATCGACGATCTGGAGGATCAGGAACCGCTCGATCTCGCGCATGAGCTCGGCGCCGAGCTCCTCCTGCTTCGCCTCGTATGCGTCGCGCGCGTCGTCCTGGAACTCGCCGATCAGCTCGGCCTGCGTCACGCCGAGGTCGAACTCGTCGGGCTGGATGCTGGGGTCGTAGAGGTCGGCCATCTCCTTGAAGAGGCTGTCGACGTCCCATTCCTCCTGGTACTCGGAGGCCGTGTGCTCCACGACGACGCGCTCGATCAGCTCGTCGATCCAGTCGCCGATGTCCTCCGAGAGGTCCTCGCCCTCGAGAACGCGTCGGCGCTGCTCGTAGATCACCTGGCGCTGGACGTTCATGACGTCGTCGTACTTGAGGACGTTCTTGCGCGAGACGAAGTTCTGCTCCTCGACCTTCTTCTGGGCGTTCTCGATCTGGTTCGAGAGGATCTTGCGCTCCATCGGCTCGTCGTCGGGCAGGTTGAAGCGGTCCATGATCTTGTAGATCCGGTCGCCCGCGAACAGCCGGACGAGGTCGTCTTGCGCGGAGAGATAGAAGCGGGATTCGCCCGGATCCCCCTGGCGCCCCGAGCGGCCGCGCAGCTGGTTGTCGATGCGGCGCGCCTCGTGGCGCTCGGTGCCGAGAACGTACAGACCCCCCGCTTCGACGACTCCCTCGCCGAGCTTGATGTCGACTCCGCGGCCGGCCATGTTGGTCGCGATCGTGACTGCGCCGGGCTCGCCGGCGCCCATGATGATCTCCGCCTCGCGCTCGTGCTGCTTCGCGTTGAGAACGTTATGGGGGATGCCCTGCCGGGTGAGCAGCTGGGAGAGGTGCTCGGAAACCTCGACGGAGATCGTGCCGACGAGGACGGGCTGGCCCTTCTCGTGACGCTCCTTGATGTCCTCGATGGCCGCGTTGTACTTCGCTTCCTTCGTCTTGTAGATGAAGTCGTCGGCGTCGTCCCGGACGACGGGAACGTTGGTCGGGATCTCGGCGACCGAGAGGTCGTAGATCTCCTGGAACTCCTTCTCCTCGGTCTTGGCCGTACCAGTCATGCCGGCGAGCTTCTCGTAGAGGCGGAAGTAGTTCTGGAGCGTGATCGTCGCGAGCGTGACGTGCTCCTCCTTGATGGCGACGCCTTCCTTCGCCTCGACGGCCTGGTGGAGCCCCTCCGACCAGCGCCGGCCTTCCATGATCCGGCCGGTGAACTCGTCGACGATCTTCACCTCGCCGTCCTGGATGACGTAGTCGACGTCGCGCTGGTAGAGCGACTCGGCCTTGAGCGCCTGGACGAGGTGGTTGACGAGCTGCGCGTTCTGCGGCGCGTAGAGGTTTTCGATCCCGAGCGCGCGCTCGACCGTCTCGATTGCGGTCTCCCGCGGCGACACGGTCTTGAACTTCTCGTCGAACTCGTAGTCCGCGTCGTCCTCGGGCTTCTCCATGCCCTTGGGGACGAACTTGGCCGGGACGCCCGTCAGACCGCGGACGACGCGCGCGAAGTCGTAATACGTCTTCGCCGCCGTCTCCGGCTCGCCCGAGATGATGAGCGGCGTGCGCGCCTCGTCGATGAGGATCGAGTCGACCTCGTCCACGATCGCGTACGCGTGGCTGCGCTGGACAGTGCCTTCGAGCGACGTCGCCATGTTGTCGCGGAGGTAGTCGAAACCGAACTCGGAGTTCGTCCCGTAGATGACGTCCGCCTCATAGGCGGCCTTGCGCTCGTCGAAGGGCATCATGTTGCGGATGTTGCTCGCCCGCATGCCGAGCTGCTCGTACACAGGCCCCATCCACTCCGCATCGCGCTTGGCCAGGTAGTCGTTGACCGTGACGAGGTGGACGCCGCCTCCCTCGAGAGCGTTGAGGTAGAGCGGCATCGTCGCCACGAGCGTCTTTCCCTCACCGGTCTTCATCTCGGCGATGTCGCCTTCGTGGAGGACAATGGCGCCCATGAGCTGCACGTCGAACGGACGGAGGACGAGCGAGCGTCTGGCGGCCTCGCGGACAGCGGCGTAGGCCTCGAAGACGAGCGCGTCGAGGTCCTCCCCGTTCTCCAGCCGTTGCTTGAACTCGACGGTCTTGCCGGCGAGCTCCTCTGCGGACAGGGCTTCGAAGTCGGGCTCGAGCGACGTGATGTACGCCGCCTGCTCGGCGAGCTTCTTCAGGCGCCGCCCTTCGCCCACGCGAAGGACGCGCTCCAGTGCACCGTAGTTCTGGGGCATCAGTTCAGGTTAGCGGAGGTCACAGAGGATCGATCCCGATCTCCCAGAGACGCTCGTCCAGCCGCGTCGCTCGGAGTACGTAGGCGTCGTAGCGATCGCCCGCCGCTCGTTCGAGGGCGTCGATGCCTTCCAGAGTCGGCCTCCCGTCTACCTCCAGCGCCCGTTCTCCTTCCTGTGTCACGGTCAGCATCAGCTCTTGCCCTTCCGTATCGGCAGGGAGTTCGGCGACCTCGATGGCGAGCGCGCCGACGGCCCACATGTCCCCTTCGCGCCGGACGGTGAGCGCCCGGTACGGCGGCTCGAGCTCGCCCTGGAGCGCCCGCGCGGCGGCGTCCATGGCGTCCTTCGGGCCGTGGAGGCCGATGAGGCGCCCGTCCGCCAGCGCGACGAAAACGGCCTCGTCTTCCTCGGCCTCGGAGCGCGCGGCTGCGACCGCGTCCCATTCCCGCGCGCGTGCAATGCCGGAGATCCCCGCCTCGACCCAGCGGAACGTGCGCGGGTCGTTGATGTCTTCGCTCAGGTGACTCGGGGCTCGATGAGCCCGTAGTTCCCGTCGCGGCGCCGGTAGAGGACGTTGACGTCGTTCGTGTCGGCGTTCTGGAAGACGAAGAAATCGTGACCGATCAACTCGAGCTGAAGGACAGCCTCCTCGGGAGTCATCGGCTTGATCGCGAACTGCTTCGTCTTGACGATCACGGGCGTCTCCTCCGACGGCACGACCGGGATCCCTTCGACTCCCTGGTCGTTGTTTCCCCTGGAGGGGCCGCGCCGCCGCTTGTCGCGGTAGCGCCGCGCCTGCCGCTCGAGCTTCTCCACGAGCTGGTCGATCGAGGCCTTCATGTCGGTCGAGCTCTCGCGCGCGCGGAGCACCGGCCCTTTCGTCCAGACCGTCGCCTCGGCAACCTGGTTCTGGGAGATCGAAGGGTTTTTCTCGACGTGAAGCTCCAGCTCGAGGCGGGCTGCGTCGTTCAGGTGCTTCTCGAGCTTCCCGAGCTTCTGGAGGGCGTAGTCCTTAAGCGAGTCGGTTACGTCGACGTTCTTGCCCTTGACCTGAAGTCTCACCAGAGCCTCCTCGTGGGGGAAGCTCTGAATCTATCTCATCGGCTTCGAGCTGCCTCACCGCCGAACCGCCCGCGCGAAGGTGACGACGTGGACCGCTCGAGCGCCGGCTAACCGCAGCTCGGTCGCCGCCGAGCCCACCGTCGCCCCGGTCGTATAGACGTCGTCGATCAACGCGACGACTGACGGCGCAGCGGTCGCGCGGAAGGCTCCCCGGACGTTCGCGCGACGGGCCTCGCGCGCGAGGCCTCGCTGCGGCCGCACCTGCCGACGCCTTGTCAGAAGCGGTTCCACCGGCAGCTCCCATTCGAGGGCGACGAGTCGCGCCAGCGTCTCCGCGGGGTTCTGCCCGCGCCAGAGGCCGCGGTCAGGGTCGGACGGGATGAAGGTGAGGGCGTCGACCGGCGGCCGGGGCACGAAGTCGGAGACGAGGCCGGCGAAAACGTGTGCGAGTCGCCTCCGCCCGCGTTCCTTCCAGGCGCTGACGAGCGTGCGCGCAGGCCCGTCGTAGGCGACCGCCGCGCGGGCCGAGACGAACGCGAGCCTGCGGCCAGCGCACTCGGCGCAGCGGTCCACCGGCCAGGCCGTCGGCGAGCCGCAGCGTGCGCAAAGCGGGCCGCGGAGGAGGCGCAAGTCGGCGAGGCAGGGAGCGCAGACGACCCGTTCCCCGGCTCCGCACGCCGCGCAGCGCTCCGGGACAAGGAGATCGAGGAGCCGAAAGCCTCTGTGTTTCGCGCCCACACCCACCCCCAGGGGTGGGTAGCGGGTCGACGCGCGCGCGTGGCGCGTCGAAGGTCGCGACTTTGTAACTCCCCTAGCGGGCCGCAGGGTAGCGCAGGACGGCGTCGGCGAGCTTCGACGCGTCCCCGAAGATCCCCGCGATGGCGAGTCCCTCGTCCGGGACCGCTGTGCCCGGCAGGAGCGCCGCGCTTCTGATCGCCGCCCCCTGGCCAACATGACAGTCCGCGCCAATGGCGGCCGGCCCGCGCACCTGCGCGCCGTCCTCGATGACAACGCCAGGCCCGAGCACAACCGGGCCGTCGATCTGAGCGGAGTCGGCGATCTTGCAGCCTTTCTCGGCCCACACGCCCGGGGCGATCTCCTCCCCGGGGATTTCAACGCGCACGTGCCCCAGAACGGCGTCGAGGATGGTGTTCCGCAACTCGTCGAGATCACCGACGTCGTTCCAGTAGGCCATCGTCGTGTACGCGTAGACCTCCTCGTTGGCGGCGACGAGCGCGGGCCACACGTCGGTGCCGAAGTCGTGGAACGTGTCGGCGGGAAGGCGATCGAGCAGCTCGGCCTCGATGACGTAGATGCCACAGTTGGCCAGATCGGACCGGGCCTCGTCCCGCGTGGGCTTCTCCTGGAAACCCCGCACGCGCGTGTCGCGGTCGAGGATCACGACGCCATAGGCGCTGGGGTCGCTCACCGGCTTGACCGTGAGCGTCGCCAGTGCTCCCGTCCGGCGGTGATGTCCGAGCAGCGCCGTCACGTCGACGTCGTGGAGGCCGTCCCCCGAGGTGATCAGGATCGTCTCTCCGCCCCAGAACTGCTCGAGCTTCTTCGTCCCGCCTGCCGTGCCGAGAAGCTCCTCCTCGTGCGACCACTCGATCGTCATCCCGAGGCTCGAGCCGTCTCCGAAGTACGCCTGGATGAGGTCGGGGAAGGCATGCACGTTGATCCCAACCTCGCGCACGTCGTGGCGGTGCAGCAGGTTGAGGAGATGGTGCAGGACGGGCCGGTTGGCCACGGGCATCATCGGCTTGGGGAGAAAGTCGGTCAGCGGCCTGAGACGAGTCCCCAGCCCAGCCGCCATCACCATTGCCTTCATGCCTCGCCCTCCTCGACCCAATCCTCCTCGCGGCGGAAGACTAGGCTAGGTCCCTTCGTCCCAAGAAGCCAAGTAGCGTGCCTGCTCCTCGGTCAGCTCGTCGATCTCGACACCGGTTGTCTCGAGCTTGAGGCGGGCGATGTCGCGGTCGATCTCCTCGGGCACGTCGTACACCTTGGGCTCGAGCTCTCCCGCATGGGCGACGACGAACTCGGCCGACAGCGCCTGATTCGCGAAGCTCATGTCCATCACCGCGGCGGGGTGCCCCTCGGCGGCGCTGAGGTTGACCAGTCGGCCCTCCGCCAGGAGATACAGGCGCCGACCGTCCTCGAACCGGAACTCCTCCACGAACGGTCGCGCGGTACGGGTCTCGACGGCCAGCTCGCGGAGCGCCGGGATCTCGATCTCAACGTTGAAGTGACCGGTGTTTGCCAGGATCGCACCGTCCTTCATGCGCTCGAAGTGAGCGGCGGAGAGGACGTGCTTGTCGCCCGTCGCGGTGCAGAAGATGTCGCCCACCTCGGCTGCGCGCTCCATCGTCAGTACGTCGAACCCGTCCATGAGCGCCTCCAGCGCGCGGATTGGATCGACCTCGGTGACGATCACGTGGGAACCCATGCCGCGGGCACGCATGGCGACCCCGCGCCCGACCCAGCCGTAACCGCAGATGACGAAGCGTCGGCCGGCCAGGAGGACGTTCGTCGCCCTGATGATCCCGTCGATCGTCGACTGGCCCGTGCCGTAGCGGTTGTCGAAGAGATGCTTGGTCTTCGCCTCGTTCACGGCGACGATGGGGAAGCCGAGGCGCCCCTCTTGCTCGAGGGCCCGCAGGCGGATGACGCCGGTGGTCGTCTCCTCGGTGCCGCCGACGATCTCGCCGAGCTGATCCTGGCGCTCCGAATGAAGGACGCCGATGACGTCGGCTCCGTCGTCCATCGTCAATTGCGGGTGATGGTCGAGCGCGGCCGTGAGATGGGCGTAGTAGGTCTCGTCGTCCTCACCCTTGATCGCAAAGACGGGCACGCCGTAATCGGTGACGAGGGCCGCGGCGACGTCGTCCTGCGTCGAGAGCGGGTTCGAGGCGCAGACAAGGACGTCGGCGCCGCCCGCCTGGAGCGTCCGGGCGAGGTTGGCAGTCTCGGTCGTTACGTGGAGGCAGGCGGAGATGCGGTAGCCCTCCAGGGGGCGCTCCTTCTCGAAGCGCTCGCGAATCGCGGCCAGGACCGGCATTTGCCGGTCGGCCCATTCGATCCTCGTCACGCCCGCCGGCGCGAGGGCGAGATCCCTGACGTGATGCCGAGGTGCGGTTGCCGCCATGCCGCGCGTCAGTGTACTTACGCGGGCCGGTCTGCTCGCCCGTAGCGGTCTTCGAGCCGGACGATGTCGTCGAGCTCCGGTGTCGAGACCTCCAGAACGACGGTGTCCTCGAGCGCGTGCATGCGGTGAACTGTGCCGGGCGTCAGGTGGAAGGCGCGGCCAGGGCCGACGACCTCCGTATCGACCGACTTGCCCGGCTCGCCCATCTCTAGCTGAAGACGGCCGGACTGGATATAGATGGTTTCGTCCTTCTTCCGGTGGAACTGCAGGCTCAGCTCTTCGCCGCCCCTGATGAAGATGACCTTGCCGCAGTACCGGTCGGTCAGGGCGTAGACGAGCTCGTAGCCCCACGGTTTGTCGACCCGTTTCACGTCCACGGCGAAACGATCGAGGTCGAGGAGGTTGGGCGAGATCCCGCGCATCGCGGCGGTCCTACCGCAGGTGGCCGATTCGAGTCAAGCCTCCTCCCGCGATGATTTCCTCGGCGCGCCGGAGATCCTTGGGCGTGTTCACCGTCACCCAGAGGCCCTCGTGGCGAAAGGCGGCCAGCTTTCCTTCGGCCGCAAGCTCGGGAAACGTCGTTCGCTCGTGGTCTCCTCGCTCCGGCAGGCGCTCGAGCGCCTCCGCGCCCAGGAAGTAGACGCCACAGCTGACCCAGTACGGAAGCTGCGGAGCCTCTTGAAAGCCCGTGACGAGATCTCCGTGGCCGAGCTGGACGACGCCGAAGGGCGATTCGAAGGGCGCGACCGCGATCGTCGCGGCAACGGGAGCATCGCGGTGGCGACCGAGAAGCTCGGAGAAGTCGAGGTCGACGAGCTCGTCGCCGTTCAGGGCGAACGCCTCGTCCTCGCGGAGCTCCTGCGCGGCGAGGCGGAGCCCGCCGCCGCGACCGAGTGGCTCGGGCTCCTCCACCGGGACGATCTCAGCGCCGATTCCGCCGAGCTCGGCGACAAAGAGCGCGCCCTGGCCGGCGGCGCAGCTGACGAGCACCCGCTCCACGCCGGCCTCGGCGAGCGCCGCCACCTGGTAGGCGGCGAGCGGACGCCCCCCAACAGGGACAAGGGGCTTCGGCCTTCCCTCCGCGGCCGGCCCGAGCCGCTCGGCCTTGCCGCCCGCCAGGATGATGGCTTCCACTACTACGTCTGGAGCTCGGGCTCAGGCTCGGGCTCTTCGGTCTCGGGCAGCGCGCCGAGCTCCGAGGAGGCTCGCCCCATCGACTCGTACGTGAAGCCGGCTGCCCGGACCGCTTCCGGGTCGAGCAGGTTGCGACCGTCGACGATGAGAGGGGTGCGCATGGCGTCCCGAATCTCCGGCGTCGCGAGCTCACGGAGCTCGTCCCACTCGGTGACGATGACCGCCGCGTCCGCGCCGGTGACTGCGTCGAGGAGCGTCGAGCGGAGGTCGATTCCGCGCATGATCGCTCGCGCCTCCTCGAGCGCGACCGGATCCCAGCCCCGCACTTCGGCTCCCTCGGCGAGCAGGCGCGGCGCCAGGATGAGGCTGGGCGCATCGCGCAGGTCGTTCGTGTTCGGCTTGAAGGCGAGCCCCAGGATGGCGATCGTCTTCCCGCGCAGGCCGCCGAGATGCTTCCTGAGCTTCCCGATGACCCGGCGCTTCTGGAGCTCGTTCACCTCGATGACGGCGGTGAGGAGCTGGAAGTGGTAGCCCGAGTTCCCGGCGAGCTGCTTGAGCGCGGAGACGTCCTTCGGGAGGCAGGAGCCCGAATAGCCGATGCCGGGCCGCAGGAACAGGCTGCCGATTCGCCGGTCGAGCCCCATCCCATGGGCGACGACGGAGACATTTGCGCCGGTCTCCTCGCAGACGTTCGAGATCTCGTTGATGAAGGAGATCTTCGTGGCCAGGAAGGCGTTGGAGGCGAGCTTGACCATCTCAGCGGAAGCGACGTCGGCTCGCACGACCGGCGCGTCGATCGGCTCGTAGAGCGCGGCGACGGCATCCCCGTCCGCCTCGTCGAAGGCGCCGATGACCACGCGGTCGGGGTGAGTGAAGTCGCCGAGCGCGGTCCCCTCCGCGAGGAACTCTGGGTTCGACACGTAGCCGACGTGCGCAAGCCCGCGGCTGTCGAGCCGGAAGCGCAGCCGCTCGCCGGTTCCGACGGGAACAGTGCTCTTCATCACGAGGATCGCCCGTTCGGCCAGCTCGGGCAGCTCGTCAAGCACCCGCTCGACGGCGGAGAGATCCGCCTCCCCGGTGTAAGTCGGGGGCGTCGGCACGGAGACGAAGGCGATCCTGGCGGCCGCGAAGACCTCCTCCGGGTCGAGTGTGAAGCGGAGGCGGTCGCGGTTGCGGTCGATGAGCTCTGCCAGACCCGGCTCGTAGATCGGGACTCCGCCCGCCTCGAGCTCGGCGATCCGCTCCGGCGCCACGTCGCGCACCACCACGTCGTGGCCGAGGTCGGCGAAGCAGGCGGCCGTGACGAGGCCGACCCAACCGGCACCGATGACTCCGAGGGGCTCAGGCATCTTCCTGGAGTGTAATAACGGCTACTTGGCGCCCAGCGGGCGCAGGCCCTTGGCGATCGCCAGCATTGTCTCGTTCGAGAGCCGGTCGAGGAGCGTGTTGACCACCCAGTAGGAGGCGCCGTTCTGCTGGAACGCCACGAGGTGAAGCTTCGAGCCGCTGAAGTACAGGGAGTACTGGCGTCCCTTGATCGTCTGCGTCACGCTCGCTCCGTCGAGGATCGGGGGGTCCGCCCAGCCGAGCTCCTGGATGCCCCAGTATTCGTTGCCCCCGGTGCGGTACGTGAGCCGGAAGGCGGAATGTCCGCTGACCTTGTAGGCCCGACCGGGCATAACAGAGTCGAGTGATGAGTTCTGTTCCCTGACGGTCGGCAGCATGAGGGGGAAGTCGACCTTTCGCCTGGCAGCGCGCACGTACGGCTCGGCGCTCGTCGAGTCCTTCGTGATCGCGGGCGGGCTGTGCTGGGGCGTCTCGTCCCGTGGGCCGGGAGACAGCGTCCCGTGGAACGTCTGGCCGACGACCACGCGAAGCATCGTCGTCAGCTCTATGCCGGTCGCCACGGGGAGAGCTTGCGCATCGCCGAAGAGATCTGCGAGGTGCTTCGCAGCGGCCTCGGCGTCCGGGCTCGCCGGGTCGTAGAAGATCTTCGACTCGAAGTACTTGAAGTTGTCGGCGTTGCCGCTGTTCACGACCCGGTAGCCGCGCTGGGAGAGGCGGTAGGCGGCGTCATCCGCCGCGCCCGCGATCCCGTTCCCATTGAAGACCTCGATCGTGACCTCGGACGGCGGCAGCCCGGTTTCGCGCTTCGGCTTGCGGCCGAGCGCCGCGGTAGCCGCCTTCTCGGGCGCCTTCACGTCCGGATTGAGGAACGTGTCGACAGCGTCGTTGACCGACGACTCGGCGGCGGCGAGCTCGTTGTAGCCGGTGATTCCCTGGATCTGCACCTGCTGGAAGTTTCCTGAAGGGAGCCCGTACACAAGCTTCGCGTAGCTGTAGAGCGTCCCGACGTCGAGCGTCTTCCCGCCCCCGACCCCCACTTCGACGTTGTCGGTGATCGTGTTCACGATCCCGGGGATCTTCGAGAGCGACCAGAACCCCGACACCTGCTGCTTCATTGCCTTCACGAACTGCTGCTGTCGGGCGAGGCGATAGAGGTCCGAGTCGGTGTGGCGGAAGCGAACGAAGTCGAGCCCGTTCTTGCCGTTCAGGCGCTGGTAGCCCGGGCGCACGTCGATCGTGGCGTAGGTGGGCCCGCCGCTCGAGTTGTCGTTCAGGTAGCGGTGGTCGACGTCCATGTAGACGCCCCCAAGCTTGTCCACGATCTTCGTGAAGCCCTGGAAGTTGACGGTGACGATGTAGTTGATGGGGATGTGCGTCAGGTCCTTGACCGTCTTCAAGGTTCCCTTCGGGCCGCAGTACGTGTAGGCCTCGTTGATCCGGCCGCGGAACGGCCCGGTTCCCCGGCACCCCGCGATGTTGACTACCAGGTCGCGAGGGAACGACAGCATCGAGATGACCTTCTTGTCCGGGTCGGCCCGGATGAGCATGATGGTGTCGGAGCGAGAGCCGCCGCCGGCGTCCACTCCGTGCGTGCGCCTGTCGTAGCCGAGGACGAGCGCGACGGTGGGCTCGTGCGGCTTCGGCACGTCCAGGATCTCCTGTGCCTCCTTCACCTCGCGGGAGTGCGCGCGCACCGCCGAGACGCTCTGGTTGATGAAGAGCCAGGCACCCCCCGCGAGAGCCCCTGCCGCAACGAGGAGGAGGATGACCGCCCACAGGAGGATCTTGCCGATGACGCGGAGGGGCCCCCGGCGCCGGGCGCGGTAGCGCGTGACCGGCGTCAGGGACGTGACGGGAAGCGATCCGTGCCCGTTCCCGTCAACCCGTCCCGTGCCTCGCTTGAGCGTCGTTCGCATACGAAAAGTCGCCGAGCGGCGACTAGGGGAGAATAACCAAGCTCGCGGCGGTCAAGTGCCAGGAGGGCTTGGCGGAACGTCGCTCGTCGCCGGGACGCGCGGGTCGTTCCGGGGCAAGGACGCAGGGAGCCCTCGTATCGACTTTAGATACGGGGGCGACCGAGGACACAGTCTCGGGGCGACCCGCGCGCCCCGGCGGCACAGATGATGTTTCGTCAAGCCCTCCTAGAGCGTCCTAACGGTTTCCTCGTTCAGCCACTTCGCAACCGCGAGGAGGCTGTCGGTCTCCTCGTAGATCCGGAGTTGCTCGTCGGCGCCGCTTCCGCGGGCAAGCAGGGGCTCGATCTCGTCGAGCTCTCGCTCACAACCGAGCTCCCGGGCGGCGGGGCGACCGTACTCGACCAGCGCTCGCACGGCTTCGGGCCCCGGGCGCTCGGTGTCCTTCGCGAGGTCGATCAGCTTGGCGTTGAGGCCGTCCCGGGCCGCGCGCCACTTGTTCTCGGCCACGAGCGTGATCGGCTCGATCGGGAGGTTCTCGCCCCGGTCGAAGGCGGCCGCGAAGGTGGCGACCAGGCTCTGCACGAGTGCGGCGATCGCCGCCACCGACTCGATACGGGTCTGGGCGTCGCAGACACGCACTTCGATCGTCCCGAGGCGGGGATGCGGGCGCAAGTCCCACCAGATGTACGTGTAGTCCTCGAAGGAATTCGTCTTGATGCCGCGCTCGACGAGCAGCTCGAACTCCTCGTACGACGCGAACGCAGGCGGGAGACCGGCGCGCGGGAACGGCTCGAAGACCTTGACCCGCGTGGAGGCGAGCCCCGTCGCCCGGCCCTGCCAGAAGGGCGAGTTCGTCGACAGGGCCAGAAGCTCGGGGAGATAGGTCCTGAGCGCGTTCGAGCACGCGATCGCCTTGTCGGGCGAGTCCAGCCCAACGTGGATGTGAAGCCCGAAGATGAGCTCGCGCTCGGCCACCCAGCGCATGGACTCGATCAGATCGAGGTAGCGGGGCCGGTCGGTGACCTCCTGATGCTCGTAGCGAGAAAACGGATGCGTCCCCGCGGACGCGATCAAGGCATCGGCTTCCTCCACCACGTCGCGCAGGTGCCGACGGAGGTCGTGTAGGTCGACCATTGCCTCGCCCACAGTTCCCGCGACGTTGGTCGCCACCTCGACGACCGACTGGAGGAGCTCAGCCTTCACCCGCTTTTCTTTCTCGTCCCCTTCGAAGGCCAGAAGAATCTCGTCGATCCGCGAGACGAGCTCGTAGCTCTCCCGGTTCAGGATCTGGAACTCTTCCTCGACCCCCAGGCTGAAGGGTGCGCTCTTGCCGAAATTCTGGTCCAGCTCTCTCCTTCGGAGGAAGCTGGAGGTTAGATGCCGCCCGCGACGGCGGAGGACCGGTTGAGGACCTCTTCGGCCAGGCGCGTGCCCTGCACCATGTTCGCGAGCTTCTCGTAGACGACGTCCCAGCTCCGCGTGCGCAGGCCGCAGTCGGGGTTCACCTGGACGCGCTCCGGATCGCGGAGCACGTCGACGGCGTAGAGGATCCGATCCCGGACGAGCTCCGCCGGCTCGACGAAGTCGGAGTGGATGTCGAGCACGCCCAGGCCGACGTTCGGATAGCCGTGCTCCTTGAAGAGGCGGAGCGTTTCGGCGTAGCCCGGGCGGTCATCGTCGCGCGTCCCCAGCTCGCGTGAATCGCGGTTCGCAAACTCGAGCTGGAGCTCGAGGCAGTCGTCGAGCTCGAGGACTGCCGGCCACAGGGCGCTGTAGTCCGAGAAGCAGATGTGCATGCTTTTCTTGGCCTCGACCCCACGCGTGGCCTCGTTGAAGCCCTCGACGACGAGCGGTACCTCGTCGGGCTTCGTCGTCGCGGCGGGCTCGTCGATCTGAATCCATTCAGCGCCTGCCTCCACGAGTCCCCGGACGTTCGGAAGGATCACGTTCGTGGCGACGTCGGAAACGAAACGCCGGCGAGCCTCGTAGCGGCGCTCCGCGGAGCCCCCCAGAGCGCCCTCGTGCGCGTAGTGCTCGTCGTACGACCAGTCCTCCATCGTGTACGCACCCGTCAGCGGCACCTTGACGACGCGGTCGGTGTGGGCCCGAACGAACTCGAACTCCTCGACGTCCTGCGGCCCGTCCACCGACGGCGGCTCGACGATCGCCGCCTTTACGTAGTACTTGTTGTCGAAGGAGCGGACGGTCCCCCGCGTCTCGAAGCCGCGGGCGAAAGCGGCCACGTGGTCGTACATCTCGGTGCGCCTCTGCTCGCCGTCGTAGACGACGTCCACGCCGGCTCTCTCCAGCAGCCGAAGCGCATAGATCGCCGCCCAGTCGTCAACCTGCTCGCGGCTGAGACTGCCGGCGCGCAGACCTTCGACGAGCTCTTCGTGCCCGTCGACCTCGAGCCGCTCCCCCCAGCGCTCGGCTTCCTCGAGGTCGCGCTCCTCGAGCGGCCTGCCGGCGAACGTCTTCACGCGCCAGGACGGCTTGCCGAGGCTCCCGATCTCGCGGGTCAGGAAACGCACGTCGCTCATACTGCCTCCTGGAGAGTGGTCTGGGAACGGCCGAGGCGCGCGATTTTCTCGCGGGCAATCGGCTCCGGGACGAACTGGAGGTCGCCATTCACGCTCAGCGACAACCCTGCCGGCTTGCGCTCGGCAAGCTGCTCGAGGAAGCCGGCAATCTCCGTCGGGCTCTCGAGCGCTGAGCTACGCGAGTCGATTACGCCCGCCATGATCTCCTTCGGATACTCCTCCGGGACGGAGTCCGCGCTCGTCGCATAGAAGTCGATCCCGATCGCCGCGAGAGGGGCGTCTGCCAGCTGGGCCAGAACCGGCTTCGCATCGCCGAACGGGAGCTGCAGCGCGAGCGGAGTCTGCTGCGGAAGCTCGCCCAGCGAGGACAACAGCTCCTGGACGCCCCCTTCCCGCGCCAGGAAGGGGTCTGCGAGGACGACGAGGGCGCAGCCGGCCTGCGCATACGCCTCGATCTGGGGCGCGAGGACGTTCGCAGCGAGCGCCTGCGGAGATGCCCCACCTCCGGTGGCCCGCGCGAAGGCGAGCGGCGAGGGCAACGTGGCGAGCCAGCGTCGCGCGGGTAGATTCGGGGCCGGCACCGGCTCCTGCAAGCGCGGATCGCCGTCGACGAGGACCGCCCGGTAGAACGTGTTCGTGTCGAGGAAGCGGGTCAGCGGTCGAGCGTCAAGGCCGTCGGAGCGGTTGGCAAGCGGCCTGAAGAGATCCTGCCACGCGACCATCCCGTCGGAGAGGAGCGCAAGCCCCGCCTGTTCCTGGACGGCCACCAGCTCGCGGAAATCTCGTTCGAGCTGCTCATCCACCGCCGCCTGGGTGATCCGGCCGCGGTCGAGGTCACGCGTGGCCTGCACGAGTGCGTCAGAGCGCGGATAGATCCCGGGCACGTATGCCTTCAGCTCCACCAATTCCTCCGTTAAGAAAGGACTCCCGTCCTGCGAAGACGGGAGCTTACCGAGCGGCGTCTTCCAGGCTCGCTATTGCCTGCAACCCGGGCAGACGCCTTCACCGACGCCGAAGACGTCGTGTGGCGAGATGGACGCCCCACAGCGGCGGCAGTAGCGGCCGCTTTCGAGCTTCACGAGCGAGCGAATGAGTGTGTAGATCATGGCCCTCCTTGGGAATCGACTACGAGGTCCACGCTAGCGAGAGCTCCAGGCAACGCACAAGCGATTGGGCCGATGTCTTAAAGCTTCTTAAGACGCGGGAACGAGATCGTTACTTGCCCGCTACGGCGACTTTGTTTTCGGCGTGGCGGAGACGCTGCTCGGCGTGCCAGCGGTCGATTCCCTCCTCGCCGGCGTCCGCTCGCTCGAGTAGGGCACGCGCCTCCTCGACCTCGCGACGGGAGTGCTCGACGTCGATCTCCTCAGCACGCACCGCGTCGTCGACGAGGACGATGGCGCGATCCTGCTGCACCTTGAAGTAGCCGGGACCGGCGGCGAAAGACTGCCATTCGCCCTGCGCGCGCACCCTGATCTCCCCCGCCTTCAGCATTGCCACAAGAGGAGCGTGACGGGCAAGCACCCCGATCTCGCCCGCGGCGCCCGGCACGATCAGCATCTGCGCCTCGCCTTCGAAGGCGGTCCCCTCCGGCGTGACGACGGAAAGGTCGAACGTCCGCTGGCCGTTCTCCGTGGCAGCCACGGCTTACCTAGGCGGGTGCGGGTTCGCGCTCGGGCTCCCGCTCCTGCGCGGGCTCGGCCTCTTCCTCGGGCTCGGCCTCGCCCCGCTCCTCTTCGCCCGACATGCCCTTCGCCTGTTCGACGGCTTCCTCGATCGTCCCGACCATGTAGAAGGCCTGCTCGGGGAGATCGTCGTGCTTCCCGGAGAGGATCTCGCCGAAGCCGCGGATGGTGTCCTCGACCTCGACGTACTTCCCGGGGCGGCCCGTGAAGGCCTCGGCGACGAACATGGGCTGGGAGAGGAAACGCTCGATCTTGCGCGCCCGCTGGACGATGACCTTGTCCTCGTCCGAGAGCTCGTCCATGCCCAGGATGGCGATGATGTCCTGGAGGTCCTTGTAGCGCTGGAGGATCTCCTGCACGCGAGTCGCCGTCTCGTAGTGCTCATCCGAGACGATCCCGGGCTGGAGGGCGCGGGAGAAGGAATCGAGTGGGTCGATCGCGGGGTAGATCGCCTTCTCGGAGATGGAGCGCGAGAGGACGATGAAGGCGTCGAGATGGGCGAAGGTATTCGCCGGCGCCGGGTCGGTGAGGTCGTCCGCGGGGACGTAGATCGCCTGGACGGAGGTGACCGAGCCCTTGCGGGTCGAGGTGATGCGCTCCTGCAACTGCCCCATCTCGGTGGCGAGCGTGGGCTGGTAGCCCACGGCGGAAGGCATGCGGCCCAGAAGGGCTGAGACCTCCGAGCCCGCCTGGACGAAGCGAAAGATGTTGTCGATGAAGAGGAGGGTGTCGCGGCCCTCGTCGCGGAAGTACTCGGCCATGGTCAGGCCGGAAAGACCGACTCGCAAGCGCGCACCCGGCGGCTCGTTCATCTGACCGAACACGAGTGCCGTCTTGTCGATGACCTTGGACTCGGTCATCTCGAGCCAGAGGTCGTTGCCCTCGCGGGAGCGCTCCCCCACCCCGGCGAACACGGAGTAGCCGCCGTGCTCCTGGGCGACGTTCCGGATCAGCTCCTGGATGAGGACGGTCTTGCCGAGGCCAGCGCCCCCGAAGAGGCCGATCTTGCCGCCCTTCACGAACGGCGCGATCAGGTCGACCACCTTGATGCCGGTGACGAAGACCTCGATCGTGGGCTCGAGCTCGTCGAAATCGGGCGCGGGACGATGAATCGGCCAGCGCTCCTCGCCCTTCAGCTCCTCCCCGTGGTCGATCGGCGCGCCGAGGACGTTGAAGATCCGGCCGAGCGTGGGGTCGCCGACAGGGACGGAGATCGCCGCGCCGGTGTCTTCCACGTCCATGCCGCGGGAGAGGCCGTCGGTGGCGTCCATCGCCACGGCGCGGACGCGGTCATTGCCCAGATGCTGCTGCACTTCCACGATCAGGTCGACTGCGGGACGCCCGCCCTCCGCCGGCGCCTGGATGCGCAGCGCGTGGAAGATCTCCGGGAGCTGCTCGTGGAAGACGACGTCGATGACCACGCCCCGGATCTCGACGATCTTGCCGGCGTTTTTCGCTTTCTTCTCAGCCATAAAGAGTCCCTGCGCTCCCGAGAGCCAGTCTACCGAGCCCCTTCGGCGAAAGTGCGCAGCACTTTCGCCGAATAACTAGATGATTCCCTCGGGAGGCTCGCCGGGGTCGCGGGCGGGCGCCGCCGGCGCGAGGTGCGTCCCACGGGGAATCTGCCGCAGCTGGCTCACGTCCCGAGTGAGGAAGCTGATCAGCGGGCCCTCCGGAGCGGGAGTCGCTGCCGGCCTGTGGAGCATGGAGCCGACGAGGCTGCCGAGCCCCAGGGCCGCCGCAATTGCCGCCACGGCAACACGGCGGGAGGCGGGGAATGAACCTCTCGTCCGCTTCGGGATCTCGAAGCGGATCTGCGGCGGTTCGGGAGGCGTCGTCCGGAGCGAAAGCGCGGTCGCCGTCAGCCGCTCGTCGAAGGCCACGCAGGAGCCGCAGGTCTCCAGGTGCTTCTCGAGCAGGGCGCCCTCGAGCTCCGAAAGCTCGCCGTCGAGACGCAGGGACGACCACTGCCGAGCGCGCTCACAGCGTCTGTTCTCAAGCGGAAAATGAGCGCCAGCCATGTTGAATCTGACGATAGCTAACCGGAGAGGTTAGGTCAGAGCTTCGGCATCGGCCGTGAGGCGGTCGAGCTTGAGCTTCGCACGCTCGGCCTTGCGCTCCCGCTGCCGGCGGGGGTCGGGAACCGGTACGGCGGTGAAGAGCGCCTTCGTGTACTCGTCTTGGGGCTCGTTGTAGATCTGATGAGCGGTACCGACCTCAACAAGCTTGCCCTGGTTCATCACCGCGATGCGGTCGCTCATCGTCCGGACGACTGCGAGGTCGTGGGAGATGAAGAGGTACGTGAGCCCGAAGTCCCGCTGGAGGTCTTTGAGCAGGTTGAGGATCTGGGCTTGGATGGAGACGTCGAGCGCCGACACCGGCTCGTCGCACACGATCAGCTTCGGGTTGAGCGCGAGCGCGCGTGCGATGCCGATGCGCTGGCGCTGCCCGCCCGAGAACTCATGCGGATACCGGTTGGTGAAGTTCGGGTCGAAGCCGACGATCTCGAGCAGGCGACGGACGGTCTCCCGGCGGCTCGACCGCGTGCCGATCCCGTGCACCTCGAGCGGCTCGCTGACGATGCCGCCGACGGTCATGCGCGGGTCGAGGGACGAGTACGGATCCTGGAAGACGATCTGCATCTCGCGTCGCATGCGCCGCAGGTCCTCGCGGCCAATCTCAGTGAGCTCCCGGCCCATGAAGCGAACCGATCCGGATGTGGGCTTCAGGAGCTGGAGGACGCAGTAGCCGGTCGTGGACTTGCCCGAGCCGGACTCGCCGACGAGGCCGAGCGTCTCGCCCTCGGCGATATCGAAGCTGACGCCGTCGACCGCCTTGACTTGACCCACCGTCCGCTCGATCAGGGCGCCTTTTCGGATCGGAAAGTACATGTGGAGGTCGCGGACTGAGAGGAGCGACCCGTTCTGGCTCGTGCCGGCCTCGCTCGCGCTCTCGCTCATGCCTCCACCCTCTCCCGCTCGCCGGCTCGCTCGCTCGTCGGATGTGCACTGCGGACGAAGTGACCCGAACGGATCTCCCGGAGCTCGGGCTGGACCCGGGTGCAAGAGTCCCCGTAGTGCGCGTACGGACAGCGCGCCGCGAAGCGACAGGCCTCCGGAGGGTCGATCAGGGCGGGCGGGCGACCCGGGATCGAGGTGAGGCGGCCTTCGCGGATCTCGTGCTCGTCGCCCTCGAGCTGCGGCAAGGCCCCCAGGAGCGCGTTGGTGTAAGGGTGCTCCGGATTGTCGAAGAGGTCGAGCGAAGTCGCGTACTCGACGATCTGCCCCGCGTACATGACCGCGATGTCATCGGCGGTCTCGGCGACGACGCCCATGTCGTGCGTGATCAGGATCATCGCCATCTCGTGCTCGCGGCGAAGCTCGTCCAGGAGATCGAGGATCTGGGCCTGGATCGTCACGTCGAGCGCCGTCGTGGGCTCGTCCGCGATCAGAAGCTTGGGGTTGCACGACAGCGCGATGGCGATCATGACGCGCTGACGCATGCCGCCGGAGAAGCGGTGCGGGTAGTCGTCGAGGCGCTCGGCCGCGCGCGGGATGCGCACCTCTTCGAGGAGCTCGATCGCACGCTTGCGGGCGTCGTCCTTGGAGATGTCATAGTGACGGTCGAGCGTCTCGGTGATCTGAGTCCCGATCTTGAACGTCGGATTGAGCGACGTCATCGGGTCCTGGAAGATCATCGCGATCTGGCGCCCGCGGATGTCCTGGAGCTCACGGTCGTTCAGCTCGGTCAGATCCTTGCCCTCGAAGAGAACCTGGCCCCCGGCGATCTTGGCGGGTGGTTTCGGGATCAGCCCCATGATCGAGAGCGCCGTCACGGACTTGCCGCACCCGGACTCTCCGACGATGCCGAGCGTCTTGCCCTTCTCGACTTCGAACGAGACCCCGTCGACGGCCTGGACGACTCCCTCGCGGGTGTAGAAGTAGGTCTTGAGGTCCTTGACCTCCAGGATCGCCATGGCTACGAGGTCTCGCGGGTGCGAGGATCCAGAGCGTCCCGCATGCCGTCGGCGATGAAGTTCGCGCACATGACGAGCAGCGCGATCGCGAGGCTGGGGATGAAGAGCACCTCCGGGTGGAGGCGGTACGCCTCGCGCCCGTCCTGCGCCATCGAGCCCCAGGAGGCGGTCGGCGGGTTGATCCCCAGACCGATAAAGGAGAGGAACGCCTCGCCGAGGACGACGACCGGAAGCTCCAGGAAGATGGCGATGATGAGGACGCCGAGCGTGTTCGGCAGCAGGTGCCGGACGAGGATCCGGTACCAGCGGGCGCCGACGGCACGCGCCGCGCGCACGTAGTCGTTCTCCTTCAGAGTGATGATCTGCCCGCGGACTATCCGGGCCGAGGTAAACCAACTGGCGACCGTGAGCGCGATCGTCATGGCAAGGAAGTTCTGCGTCCCGATGATCGCGAGCGTGATGATCGCGAAGGGCAGGTACGGGAGGCCGTAGAGTGCGTCGAGAAACCGCATCATGGCGTTGTCGAGCTTGCCGCCGATGAAGCCCGCGATGGAGCCGTAGAAGACGCCGATCGCGAGGATGAAGAAGGTGGCGACGAAGCCGATCGCGATCGAGATCTGCCCGCCGACCGCCGTGCGTGCGAAGAGGTCGCGCCCGAACTTGTCGGTGCTGAACGGGTGATCGAGGCTGAAGCCCGCGTAGGACTGCGAAAAGTCCACAGCGTTCGGGTCGTAGTCCTTGAGCGATGTCCAGATCCCAGGGATCTTCCAGAAGCCGGGAATGAGGAGGCAGTAGAGGACCATGACGATGAAGACGACCGCCGCCGCAACCGCCGCCCTGTTGCGGATGTAGCGGTACCAGGCGTCTTTCCAGAGGCTCGCCTGAGCAATGGGCGCGCCGGCGCTCGAATCGTCGACCGCGACTCCGGCTCCGACCGCCGGCGGAGCGGTCGGGAGAGCGGCCTCGCGCCGGTCGACCGCCATCAGTGGTCACTTCCGTGACGGAGCCGGGAGACCGGCGCGCGAAAAGCACGCATCCGCGTGGGGTTAGACGCAAGAGCCGTCCTACTGACTGTAAGTACGGCGGCGACCGAGGACGCCGCATGGAAACGCTTTGCAGCGAGGCGGGCGCCGGTTGCCGTCGCGGGAGGGACCACTTACCGGGCCTCTCGCGTGCGCGGGTCGAGGACGCCGTACATGATGTCGACGAACAGGTTCGCGACCACGATGATCACCGAGGTCAGCACCGTGATCCCCATCACCACCGAGTAGTCACGGTTGCTGACGGAGTTGATGAAGTAGCGCCCGATTCCCGGGATCGAGAAGATGAACTCGATCACGAATGTGCCGGTGATGATCAGGCCGAGCAGCGGTGCCGTCGCGGTCACCGCCGGGATGAGCGAGTTGCGCAGGACGTGGAGGCCGATCACGCGCCGGTAGCGGAGGCCCTTTGCCTTCGCGGTCCGAACGTAGTCCTGCTGCATCGTCTCCAGCATCGCGCCGCGCACAAGACGCGCGAAGTAGGCCATCGGGAAGAGCCCGAGCGCGAACGAGGGCAGGATGACACGGCTGTCGAGCTGCCAGAACCCTGTCGGCCAGCCGTTCGTCGGCACGATCCCGGATTTGACCGCCACGTAGTAGATGAGCAGGGTGGCGACGAAGAAGCTCGGTAAGGCAAAACCTATGCTCGAGAAGAGCATTGCCCCGTAGTCGAATATCGAGTTCGGTCTAAGCGCCGCGAGTATTCCAGCAGGCACCCCGAAGAAGATCGCCCACAGGTAGGCGAGGAGCCCAAGCTTGAGCGAGCGCGGGAAGCCGTCCCGGACCACGTCGTTCACCGTCCGCGTGCGCTGGGCCATCGAGGGACCGAGGTCAAACGTGAAGACACCCTTCACGTAATAGGCGTACTGCACGTACCACGGCTTGTCGAGGTGGAACTTCCGCTCGAGGTTCTTCTGGATGGCTTCCGGCACGTTCCGTTCGGTGTGGCGGAAGGGGTTCCCCTTGATCTGCCGCATCATGAGGAACGTCATCAGGATGACCAGCAAAATCACCGGGATCGTCCAAACCACCCGGCGAATGATGAAAGTGGTCATCGGTTGAAATCTTTACCCGTTTGAGGCTCCATTGCAACGCAGGGGGCCGGCGGGGCGCCCTGGCGCCCCGCCGGCCCGCTCGCTGTAATCGAGAAGCGATCCTCTAGCCCGACTTCACCACGACTTTCGTGAAGTCGATCTGGTCGAGCGGGCTGATGAAGAACGTGTCCTTCACCGACAGCTTCTCGAGGTTCGGAAGCGTGTACCAGTAGATCGGTGCGATCGGCAGCGCGCCGTCCTGCCCGAAGAGCATGTCTTCGAGCTGTTTGTAGATCTCGAACCGCGCGGTGTCGTCAGGGGTTTCCTTCGCCTTCGCAACAAGGGCGTCGAAGTCCTTGTCGCAGAAGTTGGTGTTGTTGTTGCCGGAATCGCAGGTCCAGAGCTCGAGACCGTTGATCGCATCCGGGAAGTCGTAGATCCACCCGAGGCGATACACATCCACAGCATTGTTCGGCGGAGGTCCGAGGAACTCGAGGTACTGGGCCCACTCCTGCTGCTTCAGCGTGGAGTTGATTCCAAGCTCTTTCCATTGGGCCTGGACGGCGGTGGCGATCTCCTTGTGACCGGGAGCGTTGTTGAAGAACAGGTTGATGTCCTTCTTCGGGCTCGCGGCCTGCGAGAGCTCGTCCTTCGCCTGGGTCAGGTCAGCTTCTTCCGGCGTCCAGGGCGAATTCGGGTTCAGGACGTCGAAGCCCGAGATGCCCTTGGGCGACATGCCGGTGGCCGGGAGCTGGTCCGCCTGGGCGATCTGATCGATGATCTCCCGGCGGTTGATGGCCAGCGACAACGCACGCCGCTCGTGGATGTCGGAGATGTTCTTGATGTTGAAGCCGTAGTAGTACGTTCCGAGCGACGGATAGTTCTCGTACTCGGGCGTGTCCTTCAGCCGGGCGGTCTCATCTGGAGGCAGGGTGCCGCCGTCGAGAGCGTCGACCTCGCCGGACTCGAAGGCCTGGACCTTGGTCGTACCATCGACGATGATCTTGCCCGGAATAGACGTCAGCTTGACGTCTTTGGCGTCGCGCCAGTCGTCGTTCTTGACGAGGTCGATCTCGGCCTCGTGCTCCCATTTGGCGAGCTTGAACGGTCCGTTCGTGACGATGTTGCCCGGCTCCGTCCACTTGTCGCCGAACTGCTCGACCGTCGCCTGGTGTACGGCGAGGAACGAGTGGTGCGCGGACTGTTGGACGAACCACGGCTGGGCCGAGGTCAGATGGACGACGAGCGTTGTGTCGTCCGGCGCCTCGACGCCGACCTTGTCGGCGAGCGCGTCGCACTTCTTCGTGCACGAGTTGTACTCGAAGGCACCCACGATCCCGTACAGCTGGTAGGCGTAGTCCGCGGCCAGCTCAGGCGAAAGCGTGCGCTTCCACGAATAGACGAAGTCGCCTGCGGTCACCGGATCGCCGTTCGTCCACTTGCCGTCCGGGCTCAGGTGGTACGTGACCGTCTTGCCGTCGTCACTGACGTCCCAGCTCTCTGCAAGCGACGGCTCGGCCGCGTTCGTCTTCTGGTTCAGCCGGATAAGCGGATCCATGATGGCCAGGAGCACGTTCGACGACGTTGTGTCCAGCGCGAGCCCGGGGTCGAGCGACGGTGGCTCGGCACTCCACGCCATGCGCAAAACCTGATTGGCGGCTGCTCCTGTCCCGCCGCCGCCCGTCCCGCCTGCCTCCTCGCCACCGCCGCCGCATCCCGCGGCCGCAATGGCAAGCGCACCGAACAGGCCCATGACGAGCAAAAGCACCTTCTTTCTGCTCACGTCTGCCCTCCTCTACTGATACGTACCCGGCCGCACGAGAACACTGAGCCGCACGGCCAACCAGATGCATTAGACGCATCGGGGCCGCGGAAAGTTAGCGCATCGTGATACGACGTGTTTCCACGACCGCGCTGTCGTGGAGGTCCGTCGTGCAGCCTCCGACCGTGTAGAGCGAGCCCCGGAGTGTGAAGGCCTTGAGGCCGTGCCGAGTGATCAAGGGGCGGGGCCCGTTGCTCCAGCCACCGGTGCGCGCGTCGTAGATTTGGTAGGTGCTCTCCCAGATCGCGTGGATCTGGCTTCCGACAACGGCTGCGCCGACAAGCTCCATGGGCTTCGGCAGTGTCGGCCCGCGGCGCCAATGCTGAGTCCGGGGGTCATAGATCCAAACCTCGCGGAGGGCGTGCTCGCCTCGCCGGCCTCCGATCGCCCAGATCTCGCCGCGGAAGACGACGGCGCCGAGCGTGTGATTAGGAGCAGGCAGCGGCTTCCCACGGCTCCAGGCGTCGCGGGAGGGGTCGTAGACGAAGACGTCTGCATGCTCCTGCGAGCCGCTGGAGCCGCCCAGCGCGTAGATTCTGCCCCGGAACGCGACTGCGGACATGTTGAAGCGGGGCTCGGGAAGCGGAGCGCGCCGCTCCCAGCTGCCGCGGGCGACGTCGAAGGCATAAACCTGGCGGCCGTCTCCGTCTTCGGTTTGACCCCCGATGACGTACATGTCGCCGTCGAGCGCGGCCCCGGCCGCGGCCCGCACCGGCTCCGGGAGGCGCGGGAGGCCAGTCCAGCTATTCGCCCTAGGGTCGAAGCGCTGCGCCACCGCGAGGAATCGCCCCGTCTCGCCGACCATCCCGCCAACCGCGTAGATGTTCCCGTCGAGCTTGGCCGCGGCGATGTAGCTCCGCCGCTGAGACATCGACCGCGCGAACGTCCACGGAGCCGGCTCCGCTCGCGCGTCCCCCGTGCCGCGGGTGCCGACGAACGCAGCGAGGCCGACGGCCAGCGCCACGACGAGCCCCACGGCGAGGATCGCCCTCATGTCACTACCTTGGACGGTTTGGGCGCTACTGCGTTAGCGCGTCGGCGCCCGCGACCACCTCAAGTATTTCCTCAACGCGGGGGAACCCATGGTTCCCCCGCGAGCCGCCTCCTTCGGTCCCGCTATTGGGTGAGCGCATCCGCTCCGGCCACGACTTCAAGGATTTCCTGGGTGATCTCAGCCTGGCGGGCCCGGTTCATGTCGAGCGTCAACTGGTCGATCAGCTCCCCGGCGTTTTTCGAGGCGTTCCGCATCGCCGTCATCTGGGCCCCGTGCTTCGACGCGGCCGATTCGAGCAGCGCGCTGTAGATGGAAGTCTCGAGGTAGGTCGGGAGCAGACGAGCCAGGATCTCCTCCGGCTCGGGCTCGTAGATGAAGTCGCCCTCCAGAGCGATGTCATACGCCGACTTCTCCTCCTCGTCCTCGAGCGCCGTCCGCGGGATGGGCAGCAGGTCTTCCACCTCGACGGTTTGCGTGAGCGGCGAGACGTAGTGGTTGTAGACGATCACCACGCGGTCGACCTCGCGCTCGGTGAAGAGCTCCGCGACACGATGCGCGATCGCCTGCGCGTCGGAATGGGAGGGCTGGTCCGTGAAGCCCGTCCAGGCCTCCTCGACCCGATAGCGGCGAAAGCGAAGCGTGGAGTTCCCCTTCTTGCCGACGACGGCCCACTTGGCCTCCTGACCCTTTCCGCGGGCCTCCTGGGCAAGCGCGAGCGAGCGTCGGATGACCTGGGTGTTGAACGGGCCGGCCAGGCCGCGATCGCCCGTGATCGGCACGATCGCCACGGACTGTGCGTCCTCCCTCTCCTCGAGCAGTGGAAACTGCCGCGACGGAGTCGCTCGCGCCGTCCCGATCATCAGCTCGCGCATCCGCTCGGCGTACGGCCGCATCGCCTCGATGCGCGCCTCGGCGCGACGGAGCTTCGCCGCGGCGACGAGCTCCATCGCCTTCGTGATCTTGCGCGTGTTGCCGACCGAGCGGAGTCGGCGCTTGATGTCCTGGACGGTGGCCACGTTTTACTCGGCCGCCGCTCCGACGAGCCCGGTGTCCTCTTTCACGGCGAACGTGTCCTTGAATTTCTTCAACTGCTCCTGCAGCCGCTCCTCCAGCTCGTCGGACAGCTCCTTCTTCTCGCGGAGCTCCTTGTAGATCGCGCCCTCGGTGGTCAGGGACTCGCGCAGCTCGTCCTGGAAGCGCGGCACCTGTGCCGGGGGAACGTCGTCGAGGTAGCCGTTGAGACCCGCGAAGATGGCGACGACCTGCTCCTCCAGCGACCAGGGCTGGTACTGGGGCTGATTGAGCGTCGCCACCATGCGCTCCCCGAGCGAGAGGGTCTTCTGCGTCTGAGGGTCGAGCTCCGAGCCGAACTGGGCGAAGGCCTCGAGCTCGCGGTACTGGGCAAGTTCCAGGCGCAGCCGCCCCGCCACCTTCTTCATCGCCTTCGTCTGCGCGTTCCCGCCCACGCGCGAGACCGAGATCCCCACATTGATCGCGGGGCGGACGCCCGAGTAGAAGAGATCGCTCTCGAGGAAGATCTGGCCATCCGTGATGGAGATGACGTTCGTCGGGATGTAGGCCGAGACGTCTCCGGCCTGGGTCTCGATCACGGGGAGCGCCGTGAGCGAGCCGCCACCCTCGTCTTCGGAGAGCTTGCAGGCGCGCTCGAGCAGGCGCGAGTGAAGATAAAAGACGTCGCCGGGGAAGGCCTCGCGGCCGGGTGGGCGCCGGAGGAGGAGCGACATCTGCCGGTAGGCGTCGGCGTGCTTGGACAGGTCGTCGTACATGCAGACGGCGTGGCGGCCCGAGTAGAGGAAGTGCTCGCCCATCGCACAGCCGGCGTAGGGAGCCATCCACTTGATCGGCGCGGCCTCTGCGGCCGAGGCCGTGACGATGATCGTGTATTCGAGCGCGCCCGCGTCCTTGAGCCGCTCGTACACCTGCGCGACCGTCGAGGCCTTCTGGCCGATGGCGACGTAGACGCAGATCATGTCCTGGCCCTTCTGATTCAGGATCGTGTCGACGAGGATGGCCGTCTTGCCCGTCGAGCGGTCGCCAATCACGAGCTCGCGCTGGCCGCGCCCGATCGGGATCATCGAGTCGATCGCCTTGAGCCCGGTCTGGAGCGGCTCCTTGACCGGCTGGCGCTGGACGACCCCGGGTGCCTTGAACTCGAGGGGACGGGTCTCCTTCGTCTCGATTGGCCCGGCGCCGTCGAGCGGCTCGCCAAGCGGGTTGACGATTCGCCCGATGAGCTCGTCGCCCACCGGGACGCTCATGACCTGCCCCGAGCGCTTGACGGGATCGCCCTCCGAGATCTGCTCCCACTCGCCGAAGAGCGCGACGCCGACGTTGTCCTCCTCGAGGTTGAGCGCGATACCCGTCACGCCATGCTCGAGCTCGAGCCGCTCGGCGGCCATGCAGTTCTCGAGGCCGTAGGCCCGCGCGATGCCGTCTCCGATCTGGAGCACGGTGCCGACCTCGGCGAGGTCGGTCTCAACCTCGTACTCCTCGATCCGCTGTTTGAGGATCGAGGTGATCTCTTCGGGGCGTAGTTTCAAGTTGTCTCCTTAGGAGGTTATGAGCTGTTCGCGGAGCTGCTCGAGGCGGCCGCGCACGCTCGCGTCCAGGCGGAGCGAGCCGGCCTGGACGACGAGGCCGCCGATCAGGTCCGGGTCGACGGTCCGGGTCGCGACGATCTTGCGGCCGGAGGCCTTCTCGATCTGCCCGACCACCTTCGCGGCCTCCTTGTCGGACAGCTCGACCGCCGTCTGGAGCTCGAGCTCGAGGATGCGCTCCCGCTGGGCCAGCAAGCGCGTCCATTCCTCGTAGACCTGCTCGACCTCCGCGATGCGGCTCTTGTCCGCGAGCAGCCGCACGAAGTTGAGAAAGAGCTCGTCGGAACCCTTGAGCAGGTCCTCGAGGGCGGCCTGCTTCGTCAGCAGCTCGACCTGTGGGTTCTGGAGGAAGCGGCGCAGCTCGTCCGAGCCGGCGAGGGCGGCGGCGAATTCGTCGAACTGCTTCCGGACGGCATCGAGGCGCTTCTTCTCCTGCGGGGCCTCGAGCAGCGCCTGGGCATAGACACGGTGAACGACCGCCAAGCTCTCCCGGCTCCTTAGTTCTCCGAGACCAGGCGCTTGACGTCGAGCTCCTCGATCGTCTCGTCGATCAGGCGCCGCTGGTCTTTGGCGTCGAGCGTCTTGCCCGTGACCTTCTCGGCGGCGAGAAGCGTCAGCTCGACGACGTCGCGGCGGATCTGCTCCAGGATGCGCCGGTTCTCCGCCTCGATCTCCTTCTGATTCTTCTCGAGGCGTTCCCGCAGGTCCTCGTCCGCTCTCGTGCGAGCCTGTTCGAAGAGGGCCTGAGCCTGGCGGCGGGACTCGTCGAGGATGCGCTCGCGGTCGAGCTTCGCCTCTTCGCGCTCCTTCAGCGTGAGCTCGCGGAGCTGGCGCGCCTCGTGGCGAGCCTTGTCCGCTTCGTCGAGCGCCTCGCGGATCCGGTCCCGGCGGGCGTCGATGATCCCCTGGATGCGTCCGAATGCGAGGCGCTTGAGCACGTAGAACGTGAGTACGAACGTGACGATCGTCCAGACCATGAGGCCCGGGACGACGTCGATCAGGCTGGCGAGGATCATCTAGACGAGTACGTAGGCGAGGAGCCCGCCCAGCAACGCGTAGAAGACGACCGCCTCTGTGAGCGCGAATCCGAGCCACTGGATGCCCGTGAGCTCGCCGCGGAGTTCGGGCTGGCGCGCGACCGCCTGGATCATCGAGCCGAAGATGTTGCCGATGCCGATACCGGCGCCGACCGCGCCCAGGCCGACGCCGACACCGAAGGCGATCGCTTTCCCGAGGTCGGCGAGTCCGGTATCGGTGGTTTGTGCGAGCAGAACGTCCAAAGGAGCCTCCTTAATGCTCGGGTTCGATGGCGCTGCCGATGTAGATGGCGGACAGAAGGGCGAAGACAAACGCCTGGATCGTCACCACGATGGCGACTTCGAAGGCGTAGATGACACCGCCGAAGACGATGGACAGCGGAAGGACCCAGGGGGAGATGATGAAGATCAATCCGATGATGACGAGGATGAGCATGTGACCCGCGAGCATGTTGGCGAAGAGTCGCACCGATAAAGAGATCAGCCGCATCACCTGCGAGACGACTTCCAGAAAGGCGATCGGCCCGAGCAGAAAGCTCGGCACACCCGCCGGGATCCAGCTCTTGAAGTACCGGCGCACACCGTTGTGCCGAATACCTTCCTCGTGGGTCGCCACGAAGGTGATGAGGGCGAGGGCGAGGGTCACACTGAGGTTCGCCGTAGCCGCATAGATCCCCCACGTCGGGAGCTCGAGCCCGAAGAGACGGAAGCGCTCGTCGGAGATCGGCAGGGGTATGAACCCGACGATGTTGAGGACCCAGATGAAGAGGAAGAGGGAGGCGATGTACGGGAACCACGTCCCGATCGCCCTCGATGGGAGGCTGCCCTCGACCATTTGCCCCTGGATGAGCTCGTAGATTGCCTCCCCCGTCGTCTGGCGGCGGCTCGGGCGCAGCGAGAGGCCAAAGCGCATCACCCAGATGCCGAGGAGCATCGTGAGCGCCGCGCCCACCCAGAGATACACGACCGCCTTGTTGATGGACATGTCGAGCGGGCCGAGGTGGATCGAGACCCAGGCAGGAAGCTCGAACTCGTGCTCTGGCTCGAAGTCGCCGGCGGCTGCAAGCAGGATCGCAGGGGTCATCCCACGGGCCTCCCGCTGAAGTAGAGGACAAGCGAGAACGCGAGCTCGAGCGAGTACGCAAAGGCGTAGACGAGCGCGCCAGCCAGCGCGAGCTGCGGGTCGCTGACGGCGACGGCGATGGCGACGAGCATCACGAGGATTCCCCGCGCCATCATCCCGAAGGCGACGACGCCGGACCCTCTGAGCGTGGGCTCGTGGATCCCGATCCGGTCGAAGAGGATCCCCAGCGTCTGGCTGGCGAGCCACAGCACCGCTCCGAGCGCCCAGCCCCGGAGATTCCAATCCGCTAGGACGAACACCGGCAAGCAGAAGGCCACCACGAGCGCGCCTCCGACCATCGGGAGACGCCGGGCCGGCAGGGGCCTCGGGGTCAGCAGGGTCGCCACTAGAAGGTCCCGCTGTAGCGGCGGTAGACCGAGAAGATTGCCGCCGGGATTCCGATCACTGCGCCGATTGCGACTCCCACCCCCACCGAGCCCGCGAGGGTGCCGATCAGAGCTCCGGCCCCGACGCAAGCGAAGAGAACACCGGCGAGAAGCGCTCCAGCGCCCAGAGGGTCGAGAGAAGTGCGCTCCGCCGCCACGCCGCTCTGCATCTTATTCGGCGTCAGCCTACCAGTTCAGACCCTACTTTGTGACGCCGTAAACCCCTTGCTTATGCGGAAAGTGCCCGACTTTGTTCAGCTTTCGCATCGCGGCGCCGCTCCGCCCACGCCCGGACTCGCCGCAACTTGAGGATCTCCAGCATGTAGACCATGTAGAGCGAGGTGGCGACGGCGAGGAAGCCGATGAGAGCCACGGCCACCGTCGGCCACAGGTGCCATTGCCCGCCTTCGCGGAAGGGAACGAAGCGCGTCGCCAGGGCGGCCGCTCCCAGGATCACGCACCACGCGTAGAGATAGAGGACAGCCTGGCGCTGCGAAAACCCGCGACGGAGGAAGCGGTGATGGAGGTGGGCCTGGTCGGGGAGGTAGAGCTTCTCCCCGTGCTTCAGCCTCCGGGCGACGACGAAGGAGGTGTCGAGGATCGGCACTGCGAGGACGAGCAGCGGAAAGAAGAGCGCGACGGTCGCAGCCGTCTTCAAGAGGCCCTGGATCGAAACCGTCGCGAGCACGAACCCGAGCAGCAGCGCGCCGGAGTCCCCCATGAAGATCCGCGCCGGGTAGAAGTTGTGCCGGAGGAAGCCCAGGCAGATGCCGGCGACGATCGCGGAGAGCACTGCCGCCTCAGGCTTGTTGAGCGAGAGCGCGATGATCGCGAATGTGATCCCGGAGATTCCGCAGACGCCGGCCGCCAGTCCGTCGAGTCCGTCGAGGAAGTTGACCATGTTCATGATGGCCACGATCCAGATGAACGCCAGCGCCGCCGCGAGCCACGCGGGCAGGTCGTGGATACCGACGATCGGGAACGTGAAGCGGTCGATGTCGACCCCGTAGTAGACCGGGATCGCCGCTGCCGCGAACTGCCCTCCGAGCTTCCCCCACCAGGGCAGCCCGCGAAAGTCGTCCGCCATGCCGACGGTCGTCGCTAGGGCCGCGCCCAGGAGGATCCCGCGGTAGGGGCCGTCGAGGTTCAGGAACGCGAGCGCCGGGACGAAGAGCCCGAGGAAGAGCGCAAGCCCGCCGAGGCGTGGCACGGCGGCGAGGTGAACGCGCCGCCGCTCGAGCGGCTCGTCGACGACGCCGAGGACGCGGGCGACGCGCCCGACTGCCGGGGTGAGCAGGAGCACGACGCCGAGGGCGACGAGGAACCCCCAGAGCACATCCAGGTGGTTCTCGAAAGTCTGAAGCATTGGTTCCCTTACTTGGTTCCG
>WNFZ01001544.1_pt1 | contig 31985 bp, 16 predicted proteins | sample 5400081 | NCBI WGS metagenome assembly WNFZ01 (sample SAMN13153365, study PRJNA577476) | soil metagenome | isolation source: 80 cm soil or saprolite under grassland replicate 1 | place: USA:California | collected 2016-06-15 | reverse complement strand
GTGTTCGCGCGCCTAGCTGTCTTCGTCGGCGGGTGCTCGCTGGCGGCGGCCGAGGCGGTCTGCGGAGGCCAGGAATTGAAGATAGAAGATGGAGAATGGAAGATAGCGGCTCCATCTTCTATCTTCTATCCTCTATCTTCGATCCTCGATGGTTTGGCGGCGCTAGTCGACAAGAGCCTGTTACGGCAGGAACAGGGATCAGATGGCGCGCCGCGCTTTGTTATGCTAGAGACACTTCGCGAGTATGCGCTGGAGCGGCTGGAAGCGAGCGGCGAAGCTGGCATGCTCAAGCAGAGGCATGCCAAGTATTTTCTGGCGTTCGCCGAGGAGTCGCATCGTGGCCTGGTCAGCAGCGAGCAGCTTAGCTGGCTGGCACGCCTGGAGGCCGACCTCGACAATCTGCGCGCGGCGCTCACGTGGAGCCTTGAAAGCGAGCCGATCGTCCGTGATCCGTTGTCAGCTGCAGAAAGCCGACAGCCAACAGGCGACAGAGGCGCTCAACCTGAGTGTGTACCAGGACCACCGACTACCGACCATAGACTACGGACCGAAATCGGGCTGCGTCTGGCCGGGGCGCTCTGGCGCTGCTGGCATTTCATGGCGAATATCAGCGAAGGGCGCGGCTGGCTTGCTACGGCGCTAACCCGTTCGGCCGCGGCTGGCGCTGTGGCGCCGTCGGCGGCGCGCGCACGCGCGCTGCTGGCCGCCGCCGCGTTGGCGACCGAGCAGGGCGACGAGCGAGCCGCCCTGCCGCTGTTCCAGGAAAGCTCGATGCTGTGGCAAGCGCTCGGCGATCGGCGCGGCTACGCCTTCACGTTAGCGCAGGGCTCGCATGTGCTTGCCCAGGGCGATCGTGCGGCGGCCCAGCGCCTGGCCGCCGAAAGTGTGGCGCTGCTGCGCCAGGGTGATGATCCAATCGAGCTGGCGACCGCGCTCTACAACCTCGGCGAAGTGGCGAATCTGGCCGGCGACTACGCCGAAACGCGCGCGCTGGTCGGAGAAGGCCTGGCGCTTTTTCGGGCCGCGGGAGATCGCTGGGGCATCGCCTGGGGGTTGATACAGCTAGGCTATATCGCGAGCGCGCGTAGCGACTACCCGGCGGCGCGGGCCTTGTTCGAGGAAAGCCGGGCGCTTTGGCGCGAGCTCCACAACAAGGCGGGCAGGATCGGCGCGCTGATGGCATTGGGATGGATTGCATGGATCCAGGGCGCCTTTGCCGAGGTGGTGACGATCTTTAACGAGACGCTCACATTTGCCCAGGAGCGCGGCGATAAGAAGGTGGTCGATTGGTCGCTCAATCGACTGGGCTGGGCCGCCTGGGCAAATGGCGATCTCGAACGCGCCACCAGGCTGTTCGAGGAGAACTGGGCAACCGCGCTCGCCTTGGGCAGCCGCACGCGGGTTGCATGGGCCATGAGCGGGCTGGCCTATGTCGCAAGTAGCCAGGACGATCGGCTCTGGGCGTCGGTGCTGTTCGAGCAGAGCCTGGAGGCATTTCGCAGCTCGGGCTACAAGGTTGACATAAACTGGGGCCTAAACAACTTTGCGCGGGCGCTGGCCAATCAAGGCGACGATGCGCGCGCGGTGGCGTTGTTCGGCGAAAGCCTGACGCTGGCCTACGAACAAGAAGACAAGTGGAATATCGCGGCCGCGCTGGAAGGCCTGGCGACACTGGGCGGCGCCCGCCATTCCGCCGAACGCGCGGCGCGGTTATTTGGCGCGGCCGCTGCGCTGCGCGACCAGATCGCTGCGTACGATCGCGCCGTGGCCGCCGCGCGTGCCAAGATCGGCGCAAACGTATTTGCCGAGGCCTGGGCCGCCGGGCAGGCGCTGCCATTGGAGCAGGCGATTTCCGAAGCGTTCGCCTCTAGCGATTGATATTGACGACCGGGGTGGTGTCGGTGGGGCGCATGCTCAGGCGCCGGAGCCATCTCGCAAGCCAGGCGCGCCGCGGCGCCGCGCGCTCTTGTGCGCATTCCCGTTCCATGTGATATGCTGCCGCTTCTGCGCGTAGGTCGTGGTGCTGCAGTTGCCGAACGGTGTAGATCTGATCAGGGTTGATCATGACTGCTCTCCTTTGTGCGACATTCATTGTTTATGATTTGCGTGATGCTATTACACCAGATCTGCACGCTCAATGGGTAGGTGAAAGTGATACAATAAAACATACACCACGCTCTCCAACTGTATGCCTCGAAGGATGTCGCGATGGATCTGCCAACCTCATTTGGCTACTGGGTGCGGCGGCGGCGCAAGGCGCTCGACTTGACCCAAGTCGACCTCGCGCAGCGGGTCGGTTGCGCCAAGGTGACGATCCAGAAGATCGAGGCCGACGAGCGCCGGCCTTCCGCTCAAATTGCCGAGCTACTGGCCGAGCATTTGCACATCCCGCCAGCTGAACGCTCGACGTTTCTCCAGCGGGCCCGCGGCGAGCTTGCGGTCGATCAGCTGCCCGAGTCCGCACCGGATGGTGGACACATTCCGAATCCGCCCGCAATGGTAGCGACCGATGCACCTGCGGTGCGGCCACCCACCGCGGCGCCAACCAGGCGCAGCCACCTGCCGACCCAGCCCACACCACTTGTCGGCCGGGTGCGCGAACTGGCCGACCTGGCGCGGCTGCTCGACGAACCACACATCCGGCTGATCAGCATCACCGGCCCCGGCGGCATGGGCAAGACCCGCCTCGCCATCGCCCTGGCCGAGCGGTTATTCACGACCGAACGCTACCTCGACGGGGTGTACTTCGTCGCCTTGGCGCCGCTCAACGCGCCCGAGCAGATTGTGCCCGCGCTCGCCGAGGCGCTGGACTTTCCGCTCGACGCCGGCAAGCAACGGGTACGTTCGCCCCGCCAGCAGGTCCTCGACTACCTGCGTGAGAAACGACTCCTGCTGGTCCTCGATAACGTCGAGCATCTGCTGGGTAACGCCGACGCGGGCGCTGGGGCCGCCGATCTGATCGCCGCGCTGCTTGCGGCTGCGCCGCGCGTGGCGATTGTAGCAACCTCGCGCGAGCGCTTGAAATTACGCGAGGAGCATCGCTACCCCCTCGGCGGATTGGATATGCCAGGCACGGAGGCTCCATCCAGCTATAGCGCCGTGGCGCTGTTCGTACAGCGCGCGAGGTCGCTGCGGCCCGATTTTGTGCCTGAGGAGGATGACCTGAGCGTCGTGGCGCAGATCTGTCGCCTGGTCGACGGGATGCCACTGGCGATCGAGCTGGCCGCCGGCTGGGTCGACACCCTCGCGCCGTCCGATATCGCGGCGGAGATCGAACATGGCCTCGACCTGCTGGCAACTGAGTTACACGATGTGCCAGCGCGCCACCGCAGTATGCGGGCGGTCTTCGATACCTCGTACCAGCGGCTGAGTACGGCCGAGCAAGCAGTCTTCACCCGACTCTCGATCTTCCGCGGTGGCGGCACCTTCCAAGCATTGCAAGCTATTACACGGGCAATACTCCCGCAACTGCAGGCGCTGATCGGCGCGTCACTGCTGTCCTATGACGCAGGGCGCGGTCGTTATACCCTCCACGAGCTGCTGTGGCAATACAGGCTGGAAAAGCTGGCCGCCGCACCAGGGGACGAGCTGCGGACGCGCGACCAGCATGCAGCCTACTACTGTGCCTTCGTCCAGCATCATGGCGCTGAGCTGTCCGGGTTCGATCAGCAGGCCGCGCTGGCAGCGCTCGACGCCGAGCGCGAAAATATGCGCGCAGCCTGGGCATGGGCGGCGAAGGGCGCCCGCGTCGATCTCCTCGCGCGGGCAGTTGATGGCCTCGGCTATTTCTATGAGTGGCACGCCTACTTCGATGATGGCGAGCAAGCCTATCATAACGCAGCGGCACAACTCGAAGCGCAGCTAGCCAATGGCGAGACCATCCGCGTCCTGGCGATGATCCGCGCCTGGCAGGGCAACTTCCGGCGGCTGCAGGGCGACATAGCAGGCGCCGAGCAACTGCTGCGGCAGAGCCTAGCGCTCCTGGAGCGCTCACCGGCGGCGTACGATACGCGTGCGGAGCGCGCGTTCGTGCTGCTGCAGCTCGGACTCGTCGCCTCCGAAGGTCCGCTTGAAGACGCGCGCCACTACCTCGAGGCAAGTCTGACACTCTATCAGGCACTCGGCCGGCGCTGGGAGGCGAGCCATGTGCTGCTGTGGCTGGGCGACCTTGCTCGCTACCAGGGTGCTTTCGCCGAGGCTCGCCACCACTTTCGCGCCAGTCTAGCCATTCGGACCGCCTGCGGTGATCGGCGCGGGGTTGCGGAGGTGCTCATCTGGGACAGTCATGTGGCAGCAGATATCGGCCAGGTCGACAAGGCGGAGGCGCTCGCCCGGCAGAGCTACGCCCTGCAAGAGGAGCCTGGCGACTCCGCCAACCGTGCATTTGGACTGGGCGAGCTGGCTATCATGCTCATGTACGCCGGGAAGTATGACGAGGCGTGTAGCGTGCTTAGGCAAAGCCTGGACCTGTACCAGAATCTAGGCAACCGCGCAATGAGTGTGTATGCTCAGAGCTGGCTCGCGGTGGCATTCCTGGCAACGGGGCAGTATGAAACGGCGCGCACCTTGAGCCAGCAGGCCACAGCACGGGCGCGCGAGTTGCGTGGCGCAAAGAGCGGTCTCGCCTTTATGCTGCACTACGCTGGTTGGGTCGAGTTGGCGCTGGGAGCGTACCGCGAGGCCGAGGCGCTGCTCCAGGAAAGCGTGGTGCTCCACCAGCAGAGCGGCAATGCGGGGCTGCTTGGCTGGCCACTGGCACAACTTGGGTATACCCACTGGCTGCTGGACGATAGGCCGCGGGCGCAGGCCGAGTTGCTGGAGGTGATCCAGACAGCGGTCAAGCAGCACGCGTTCTTGCCGCTGCTCCTCGCCCTGCCGGCGATCGCGCTGATGCTGGCCGAACAAGGCCACACGGAGCGCGCAGTCGAGCTCTACGCGCTGGCCTGGCGCCACCCGCTGCTCGCCAACGCGCAGAATTTCATCGACAGCTTTGGGCAACGGCTCGACGCCGTGGTCGCTGCACTGCCGCCTTCTACCGCTGCTGCCGCGCAGGCGCGCGGGCGTCTCATGGATCTGTGGGAAACCGCCGCGGCGCTGGACACGGAGGTGAGTGCACTTGGATGGGATGGGATGGCTGACGCGTAGCTGCTTAAGCCACAAGATCATGCTGTTGCCAGCCTCAAACGCGCCATGAATCGACGAATCGCCGCCGCGCCTCATTGCTGGAGGCACGACGGCGACCCGCCCAGGAGGAACAAAGACCACCCCACACTGATTGCACCACGCACCCACGCTCATTTGGATGCATGGGCTGTGATCAGTGCTGCACTTAATATACACATTGCGGGACCAAATAGAGTAATTATCTCTTCACGTTCGATAACGATTTAGCAACAAGATCGGCGTATCACTACTCACAGCGCTCAGCTGATCATTTCACTGGGCCGATATCCCTTGTATCCACATGCTATCAAATTCCAGGCGCCCCTAGAACAGCTTACTCGTCGCGCACCGAGCGCCGCGATTGCTTGACCACAGAGCGCTGGCGTTTGAGCGCTCGACGGCGCTCACGCGCCGCCCGGCTTGGGCGCGTCGCAATCCGCGCTGTCGGCGTCGCGTTGAGCATGTGTAGGCGCTCGGCCAGCCGTGCAAAGGCCATTTCGCGATTAGCTGCTTGCGAGCGCCGCTCGGTCGCGGTGATAACCAACCCGCTCGGGCGATGAACCAACCGCACGCCGGTCGCGACTTTGTTGCGGTGCTGACCGCCAGGCCCGCCCGCGACAAAAAAGCTCACTTCGGTGTCGCGCTCCAACGAAGCGCGATCGGTTGAATACGGCAACAGCTCATCGGAAGTCATGGTTTATTTCACCTCTCGTCAGACGGAAGTCTGTTACGACAAGATGTTGATACTCTACCACATTTTGCGCTCGGCGTGCACAAACGACCGCATCAGTCGCACTAGCTCCATAATTCCTTTCAACAAACACCACGAGGGCTGGAGCGCGAAGCGCTCCAGCCCTCTGATCTCTAGATTGGGCGATCGGCTACTTCTCGGTAACCCAGCGTGTTGCTGAAGTTCCCGTAATACCTGCTTTGATCGGTACAATTGTGGCAGCATTGGCGCCGTCGTGGCTTCCAAGCGCGCCCGACCAGATCATACCGCCAGCCCAGATCATCCGGCCCGACCAGACCATACCGCCGGCCCAAATCATCCGCCCTGACTCGACCATACCGCCCGCCCAGATCATTCGCCCTGGCCATACTATACCACCGGCCCAAATCATCCGCCCTGCCCAGATCATTCTTTCCGACCAGACCATACCGCCGGCCCAGATCATGCGGGTCGGCCACACAATGCCGCCGGCCCAGATCATCCGACTGCCCCAGGCGATCTGCCCATTCGCCCAAGTGGTCTGCCCACTGGCGAGCATTTCCGGGTTCAGCCAGCCCATGCCCGTCGCAGACGCAGCGCCCAGAGCATACACTTGGCCATCCGGCTCATCGACGTAGTAGAGCAACGTTTGGCCATCGTCGCTCAGCAGCCGGCGAATCGGCCCCTGGTAGTGGGCCGCCAGATCAGCAGCGGTCTGATACCCGTGCGAAAGATCGGCATTGATATCCATCCCATTGTTCGCCCGGCCATCGCTCGGAAAGTCACCTAGCACCGCGTCGGGCGCCCAAATCCGGCCCATACCCTGCTGGAAGATGTTATACACCAGATCGCCTTGGTCCGTCAGCGCAGGTCGAGCCGAAAACATCAGCCGGAACTTCACTTGGTCTGGAGTAAACTCCGGGTGCGCCTGCAGCATCAGCGCCGCTACACCCGAGGCCACGGCGGTCGAGATGCTGGTGCCGCTCATCCGAAAGAGATTGGCCGTCTCCGAGAAGTCCGGATGCGTCAACACCAATTGCTGGGTGTCTGGATCGGTGGAGCCGCCGTTATACATGAATGTGATAATGTTCGCGCCGGGCGCCAGAACGTCGGGCTTGGCAAAGCCATCGCTAGTCGGCCCGGTCGAAGTCCAGTATGGCAATGTATCATCATTCCAGTTGCCGGCAGTTCGGTTACCATTGATTGCGCCAACTGTGATGACATAGGGGTCATTGCCGGGGACGGTGATCGTTTCGGCCGCGCTGCCACTGTTGCCAGCCGCGGCAAGCACCGTAATTCCGCTGGCCCACGCGCGCTCAACCGCGCGGTTGAGTGGATCGACGAAGTATGGCGTCGACGGCACCGCGCTCAACGACAGGTTCAGCACACGGACATTGTACGCGGCCTTATTCTGCACGACATACTGAATCCCTTTGATCACCGTCTCGTAGCTACCCTGGCCATCATTATCCAGAACACGTACGCTCAAGATATTCGCGCCGGGGGCGACACCCAGCTTCACGCCAGTGTTGTCGTCGGTGAAGTTGTTCCAGATAACGCTGGCGACCGCCGTGCCATGTCCGAAGCCATCGGCGCTGTCGCGCCAAGTCAACGCACAGTAGCCGTCGGCCTGCGTTCCGATAATCCTGGCCTTTTTGCTGTCCGGTTCTGGCCGGCACATGCTATCCACAAAGTCGGCCTGTCCAAGAAAGTTCTTTTGCACCACCGTACCGAGCTCGCGGCGAACGTCTTTATCAAAATAAATGCCCGAGTCGACCACCGCAACGGTGACGTCTTCGCCATCGATTTGCTTGCCTGATGGCAGTTCACTGTCCTGGACGGTGTCCGCGCCGATATCGATCGTCACAGGATAGGCAACTTGCCAGACCTTTTTGTTATGGGTGGGCCGCACATCCGGCACGCTGGTGTCAGAGCTCTTGAGTCCGTGGTTTAGAACAACCGACTGAACTCCCGGCATCGCCGCCACCGCCGCCACCTGGCGCGCCGGCAGCGTTGCCGCAACCGAGTCGATCAACCATAGATTGGAAGTGACCTGCCCGCCATGGCCGGCCACCGCGCTCGCGGCCACTTGCGAGCTCGTAGCGGTAACAATCACCGATACAGCGCCCGCTCGCGTCGTAAGTAACGCTTGCTCAACATAGGTCGCTTTGGCGGCATACGTGGCGGGGGTAGCTATGCCCATCAAAAGTGCGGCGAGCATGCTGAGCATGATACAGATATGAAGCTTGATTCTCATCCACGTACTCCTTTCTGGAGTCGAAAAGGAACAGCCTGTCCATCTCAGACGAGCTGTCGATTGTGCAACAATGGGGTCGCACAACTCATCGGCAGCCTGGCAATCTTAGCCCGCAGGCCGTAGACCCATGGCTTTGCGTCCCTCGCTTTCGCAGAGGTTTGCCTTTTATGTGGTGGTATATGCGATTGGGCCAGCGATTACGCCGACCAGGGTCAACTCATCAGCACAACTCGCTTGGTTTCCGGCCAATACTTGCAAGGTAAGAACTCCTGATTATGCCAAATTACATCCTCCTTTTGTGTGTTTGAGCTGCTATGCAGACGATCGTAGGCCTTTTGCGCCTGGTTAAAATCGTAGCTGGCGCCAAGCCGCTTGAACAGCTCCGCGGCGTCGCGATACGCCTCCAGCGCCTGTACACCGGCCTGCTTCGATCGACCGAGCGCGCTCAGTTGCTCGTAGAGCCGGCCGAGTTCGAGCAGCGCCAGCCCGTGCCGATACACGTCGTTGCGCTGGCGGCACACCGCGATCGATTTGTAGAACAGTGCCTCGGCGACTGTTAAGTCGCCACTGCGCACCCGTACAACACCTAGCACCCGCAAGCACTCGGATTCGAGCTCCGAGAGACCAGCCGCGCGCGCCATCTGCAGGGCCTGCTGCGCGCATTCCAGCCCCTTTGACAGATCGCCGCGCGCTGTCCAGACGAGCGCAATAAGCCAGCGCGCCTGAATAGCCTCCTCGCTTCCGGCCGCCGTCAATAGATTTTGTACGGTTTCGACATGCTGTTCGGCCGCGGCAAAATCCCCTTGGACGACCGCGAGCTTGAGCAAGCCAATTTCCGCGCAAACGATGCTGAAATCATGGCCGAGACGCTGGCTGATCGCCCGGCTAGTCTCTAGGTCGCGCCGGGCCCGCTCGTGATCGCCCATCTCGATATGCAGCGCACCCAGGTTATGCAGATTCAACGCCTGTTCAGGCAAATATCCATTGTCGCGCTGCAGCACATACGCTTGCTCGAAACTGGTAGCTGCTTTGGCCCAGTTGCCGCGGGTATAGTGCAAAATTCCAAGATTGATATAGGAGATCGCCATTCCCCAGGCGTAGCCCAGATCTTTGTAGAGCTGAAGACTGCGATCGACATAGCTAATCGCTGCGGCGAAATCGCCGCGTTGCCAGTGGATGCCGCCGATTGTATTGAATAAGCTGGCGAGCGTCATCGGGTCCTCGGCATATTCGAGCCGTACGCCGCGTGTAGCCGCGCTGGCCAGCGCCAGCGCATCGTCAAGCTGCCCCTGCCGAAAACGAATCCAGGCCATGCGATCCATAACTGAGCGCCAGAGCGCCGGCTCTTCGCGATCGCCGGCATCACCCAGCGCCTGAAGCCCGACCTCAAGGTGTGCTATGGCAGCATCATATGCCCGCTCGCGTTGCCGAACATCAGCAAGCTCGCGTAGCATTGTGACGAAAAACCGCAGCCGTGTGCCGCGCTCGTCGATCCGATCTTCCAGCGGTGTGAGCCCTTCGCCCAACATCTTGCTGGCTTCCGAGAACTGGCCCACGAATTTGAGCGCCTGGCCCAAGCCCACCCGCACGCGAAAGAAATCATCATTTTTGGCCGCGGCATCGGGCGACATCAGCGATATCGCGCGCCGGCACCGCCTTGCCGGGGTTTGCACTTTCGGCATAGTGATAAGCGAGCACCTCGACCTGCTCGTCTTTTGGCCAGAATGCGGCCCGCTCGATCAACTGCGCGACGTGCTCGTGCAGCTGCTGCCGATCGCGCTTCAGCAGCGTGCCATAGACGGCCTCCTGGATCAGAACATGCCGAAACGCATAACCTTGGGCCCAGCCAAACGGCTCGGCTACCAGAAACTGGCGCGCCTCCAACTCGGCCAGCTGCGTGGAGATTGCCACGGGACTCGTCCCTTCGAGAAGTTGGAGCAGGCTAGCTGGAAACGACCGACCAAGCACGGCGGCTTTCTGGAGCGTGCGCCGCAGAAAATCCGGGAGCCGGTCAAAGCGCGTGAGAATCAGCCCTTTCAGCGTCTCGGGCACATTCTCTAATAGCGCCGCAGCCTGAGGAGTAATGTGTTCGATGCCATTCTCATTGGTTAAACCACCATGGTCGATTAAGATGCGAATGATTTCCTCAATGTAGAATGGATTGCCGGCTGCTCGCCGTGCGACCTGCTGCTTAATCACCAGCGCCTCGGCAGTATTCTGCCGGATGAGTTGATCGACCAGCAACTCACCCTCGGCATCCGAGAGCGCCTGGAGTTGAATGTCGATGAGTCGATCGGGCGCTTTCTCCGCAACAGCGATCAGCGGCCGAACAACCGTCTGGCGCTCTGAGTCGCGTGAGACAAGCACCAACAGTAATTTGGCGTCGCCGGTCGTCTGAATCAGATACTCGAGGAAATCACGCGAGGCGGGGTCGACCCAATGGAGATCGTCGAAGACGAGCACCGTCGGCGCGCGCTCCGCTTCAAACAAAAACAGCTGTCGCAACACAGCGTGAATCTGGCGCTGGAGCATAGATGCATCCATACGCCTTAGGCGCATCTCGATATCCAGATCATCCTGCTCGAGCCCCAACACGTTATTGAGGTATGGCAGAACGTCATAGTCCGCAAAGCCGCTTTGACTCAGATATGCTCGCAATGTCTCACGCTGAATCGTAGGCGGGTCGATTTCTGAGAGACGGAGAATATCGCGCACAATCGCCGCAATTACCCACAGCGGCGTGGAGCGAGCGTAGGCCAAGCACGCGCCTTGGTAAAATTGCACGGCGGATTGGCGCACTATCTTGCGGAACTCGGCGACCAACCGGCTTTTGCCGAGCCCGGCCTCTCCGGTGATCAAGGCGACACGGTGCTGACCCAACATGCACACGGCATCCAGCGTACCGTGGAGTTGCGCCAGCAAGTGGTCGCGCCCAATCATCGGCGCCTGCAACCCGGCGATGCCGCGCACCAACCCAGGCTGCCCCCGCAAACGTAATGGACGGAACGTATGGAGCGGCTCGCCAACGCCCTTGACACTGAGCGGCGCCAGGATTTCATAATCGAACAGCGCCTGCGTGCGCTGATAGATCGTGGTGCTGACCAACACGGTTCCCGGCTCGGCGGCCTTTTCAAGCCGCGAGGCCAGGTTGACAGTATCGCCGAGCACCGTGTACTCCATATGCGCGCCATCGCCAACGTTGCCGGCGATCACCGGGCCAGCATTTACGCCGATCCGCATCTGAAAATCAAAACCATGCTTCTGCATGATCCGCTCACGCAGCGGGCGAACGACGGTTTGCATCTCGAGAGCGGCGCGGATAGCCAGTTCAGGATCATTCTCATGCGCCAGCGGCGCGCCAAACAGGGCCATTAAACCGTCACCGGTGAACTTGTCGATCGTTCCCTCGTATTTATGAACGACCGAGGCCAACAGCCGCAGTGTCTCGTCAATCCAGATGAAGACCTCTTCACTGTCCAGGTTGTGTGAAGCAGCGGTGAAGTTGGTCAAATCGAGAAAGAGTACGGTGACTTCGCGGCGCGTGCCGAGGCCCGCACGAGTAGAGGGCCGGCCGTGAAGCGCACGGGACCCTTCGCTTGGCTCAGTTGGAACGAGCGGCACGGTGAGCAATTGAGCTGTTGCGGTCTGCTCGGCATTGAGTAGGGCGCCACACTGGCCGCAGAACTTATTCGCGGCGGGCGCATACGCGCCGCACGATCGACAGCTATGCCCTAGTGCAGCAGCGCAGCTTGGGCATACGTCGACGTCGTCTCTCAGTTGTTGCCCACATGCCGAACAGTACCGCATATATCACTCACAACCGCTAGCGGCCTTCGCCGCCAAGACCATGCTCAAACAAATTCGCGTCCGGAGCTGCGGCTAGCGCGCCCATCGCGGCCAGAATACGCAAAAGCAGCAAATCGCGCTCGTTGAACTCACCGTTAAGTTTGTTGATCAATTGAATAACACCGCACACTTGGCCGCGCGCAAGTAAAGGTACGCATAGGACCGAGCGTGTTTGAAAGCCACTCTGGTGATCGAACATACCCTCAAAGCGAGTGTCGCGCCGGACATCGGGAATCAGCAGCGGCTCACCATTGCGCACAACCCAACCGGCCAGACCCCGATCGATCGGCAGGCGTTGCTGATAGAGCGTTTCCTGATGCGGGCCGATCACGACCTCGAACACAAGCTGGCTAGCGGGGCGATCGAACCGGTACAGCGTGCCTGCCTCAACGCCAAAAAGATCGCGAATGGTGAGCATGAGCCGCATGACCGCATCGTGCGGCGAGTGTGCGCCGCAAATACTGCGACTCAGCGCCGCCACGGCGCTCAATTCGAAATCGCGCTGATGTAAGCGTTCTAATGCATCGCGCTGCCGCCGCTGCACGCGCGCCTGGTTAACAAATCGCCCGATAATCGCGCGGACCCATTGAGGCAAGTAGAATCCACCGCTCGATTTGGAAACGATCGGGGGCAGAATCAAGATTGGTGTCGACTGATCGGGGAGCGCCGCGGTTTCATCGAGCAAATCGCCACCGATCAACGCCATATCGAATGATCTATCTTTCAAGGCGCGCGCAAATTCAGCCCAATCGCGCACCGGCGTTGCGGATACCCCTAGCTGACTCAACGCCGCATAGGCTAGCTCGCCACCACGCGCATGCAGAACCAGCGCCGTCAAATCTGCTTGCGGAAGCCCTTGCGCCTCAATCGTATTGACCAACGAGGACTTCAACTCAACCTGAATGCCGAGCGCAAGATCAAGCGCCTGCTGCGAAATATACCCACAGCGTACCAGAATCTGGCCAATCGGTTGGTCGGGGTGATCCTGCGACTGGAGTAGCAAGCATGCGTTGAGTTGCTCTTGCGTGATCAAACCTTCGGCTATCAGAAGCGCGCCAACCAGCGGCACCGGTTGGCGTTGGTTAAGCACCGGATTGACATTCAGCTCTTCTTGGTCGAAAGATTCGAGTTCTGGGATGGCCAAAAGAGTATTGTGCGAGAATGTGGTTTCCTCGGAATCTCGTTCGGCGCGGAGCGCACGCCAAGTCGTTACTTTCGAAGCGTCGGTGGCGGCGGCTGGTAGCGCGGTGGACGCCACCGACTTACCTACGAGAGTGGAGACTCGCCCATTGCGGTGTGGATCAGAGGGAACGGTAACGGTCATGTGATACCCCAACATCTTCGGTAGCCTGGCGATCAGTAGCTGCTAGAGCCGTAGACCCATGGCTTTGCGTCCGCATCTTTCGATGCGTTTGCCGTTTTCGGTATTGTGGGGCGCTAGCGTGAGGAAGCACTCGTAGCGACACCATGGCAAAGTATAGATAATTTAACTAGCGTGATCATCTGCCATATGGCAGTGTTGATCTATGCCAGGTTACCTATATTTATACGATCAGCTATCGTAAGACATCTGCTTTTGGTCGTGACTTCGTAGGAGTCTCATAGCGCTGCTCACGACGATGACAGGCCGACTCGGCGCGTCGATTGCCGGCCAAGTAGCGGGCACTGGTAGGCCAGATGGCATATTTTGCGAAAACGAACCGAAATCGTCATTGCTTGCCATAGCGATTCTTATGATATAGACTAGCAGTTAGGCATTCTGAATTATCGAGTAAAACGATGGCAATCCAAGTCTTCATAGTCGATGATCACACGATGGTGCGTGAAGGTTTGCGAATGATGCTGGAAGCCCAGCCGAATATACTGGTGATCGGCGAGGCCGCCAATGGGCATGAGGCCGTGCGGTTGGTGTCGCTGCGCTGCCCGGATGTGTTGCTTATGGATGTGCTGATGCCTGGTTTGAATGGAATCGAAGCGACCTACCAGATTCGCGCACTATGCCCATCGACGCGGATCGTGATGCTCTGGATGGTGGCCGACGAGGAAGTTGCGGTACGCGCATTGCAGGCCGGCGCGATTGGCTATATACTGAAAGACGCCAGCGGCGCGGAAGTCGTTAATGCTATTCAGGCTGCGTACGTCGGCAGAGGCTATTTTAGCCAGCAGCTCACGCATATTGAGGCGAAACGGGAGCAGATTCTAGCGGCCAGCCCGCTGCAAAAGCTGAGCGAACGCGAACGAGAAATTGTTCAATTAATTGCCGAGGGCCGAACGAGCGCTGAAATCAGCCAGATATTCAAGCTTTCACCGAAAACAATTGAGACATATCGCAGCCGTTTGATGCGCAAGCTGAGAATCGACACTATTCCAGGCTTGGTGAAGTTCGCAATTAAGCATGGGCTGACATCATTGGATGATAGTTAAGTAATAAGCGACGTGATCGGAACTGAGATCGATCAAACGCGGCTAAAGTCAAACTTTCCCTATAGACAACCGACCCATAGATGTGCTACATTGAACGATAAACTATTCTTAATAGAAAATGACTTACGCCATAGCTTGCCTTGATAGTGCGTTTGGGCAAGTGTCGCAGCGCTGTAATCATACGCGAAAACTGATCGCCCGATTGCTGACGGGCGACCACAAGCGCGTTGGCTGTTAGCAAGGTGTGAGAATCACGAGAAGAACAAAGCAGCGCCCGCGAGCACCTCTGCCAGGCTCGCCGGATCCTCGTTCTCAACCCCGGATAGGCCATGCTGCCAATACCGACAAGCCAGCCGAAGAAACCCTCTTGACATCACAGGCGCATTTGGCTGGCATCTTAGATATTACCGACGACGCGATTATCTCCGTCGATCAGCGGCAGTGTGTTACGCTGTTCAACCAGGGTGCGGAGAAGATCTTCGGCTACACGGCGCAAGAGATCATTGGGCAGCCGATCGATCTGCTTCTGCCGCAGCGATTTACGGCGTCGCATCATCAGCATCTGATTGAATTTGCATCCTCGAGCGATACGGCCCGGCGCATGGGCGAGCGCCGCGATATCTACGGCCGGCGCAAAGACGGAACCGAGTTTCCGGCCGAAGCCTCGATCTCGAAACTCAAGATCGAGGGCCAGTATGTCTTCACGGTCTTTTTGCGCGATATTACCGTCCGAAAGCATTTCGAGCAGACGCTGCAAGAGAAGAACCTCGAACTTGAGCGGGCCAACCTGGCGAAGGGCCGATTTCTCGCCAGCATGTCGCATGAGCTACGCACGCCGCTCAATGCAATCATTGGCTTCACCGGCACGCTGCTCATGCGGCTGCCGGGGCCACTGACGACCGATCAGGAGAAGCAGCTTCAGACGATTCAAATCAGCGCGCGGCACTTGCTCTCGCTGATCAACGATCTGCTGGACCTGGCCAAGATCGAATCCGGCCGGGTCGAGCTGAGTCTTGAGCCAGTGAGCTGCCGCCAATTAATCGATGAAGTGGCCACGGCGCTACGGCCGTTGGCCGAACGTAAGGGACTGCGTTTTGCCGTGCAGAGTCCAGACAAAGATTTCGTGATGCGCACCGATCGCCGCGCGCTCAGCCAGATTTTGATCAATCTCATCAACAACGCGATCAAGTTCACCGAACGAGATTGGCACCGGGCTCGGGCTGGCGATTGTGCGGCAATTGGTCGAGCTGCATCGTGGTTCGATCGAGGTGAACAGCGAGTGGCAGCACGGGAGTACCTTTGTGGTGCATCGACCGTACAGTGAGCAGGCTAAGGAACACTCGGCGTAAGCATAGCAGGAGCCAGAAGGCAGAAGGCAGAAGACAGGAGACAGAAGTAAGCAAGCAGAGATCAGCATCTATAGCGGTAAGCAGAAGCATTGAGCCATTACATCAGAACGAGATAGCTTTCCAATGGGATATGTCTTACCGCCGACTGGCTCCTGCATACTGCTCACTGCTAGAGAAGGCAGAAACTAGCATCTACATATGGCCACAATTCTGATCGTCGATGACCATCCCGACAATCGTGAATTTTTGATGACACTGTTGGGCCATGTTGGGCACACGCTGCTGGAGGCCACCGACGGCGCCGAGGCCCTGGCGATTGTGCGCGCCGCGCGACCTGAGCTCGTAATCGCCGATCTGTTCATGCCGATCATGGACGGTTATGAGTTTGCGCGCCAACTGCGCGCTGACCCCGCGATCGCCCAGACCAAAGTGATCTATTGCACCGCGGCCTACCTTGAGAGCGAGGCGCGGGCCCTGGCGCAATCCGTCGGCGTTGGGCACATTTTAGCCACGCCCGCCGCACCAGGGGTTATTCTGGACACCGTGGCGGACGCACTGGCGCACCCAACGCTTGCGCGCGCACCAGGTACGACTGTGCCGCCTGCCGAGGACTTCGATCACGAATATATGCGCCTGCTGACCAACAAGCTGGCGCACAAGGTCGACGAACTAGCGCTGGCCAACACCTGGCTGGCGGCGCTGCTCGATCTGAGCCAACGCCTGGCCACAGTGCGTAACCCGGCCGAACTGCTGCAAACATGCTGTGACGCGGCACGCAGTATCATTGGCGCGCAATCTGCCGCTATTCAGATCTTTGACGACGATGGGCAATCGACACGGCACTTTTGCGCCAGCGGCCTGAACGCCAACGCGGCGGCCCAGCCGCTGGAGATCGGGCTGTTAGCGCGGCTGCGCGCGGCGGGCCACCCGCTGCGCCTGCGCGACATCGGCGCTGATATGCGGAATAGCGGCTTTCAAGCGCGGCACCCACCCATGGGCTCGTTTCTCGGCGTGCCGATCGAATCGGCAGCTCAGCGATACGGCGTTTTGTATTTGACTGACAAACTCGGAGGCGAAGAATTCAGCGCCGAAGAGGAGCAGATCGCAATCACGCTCGCCGCGCAGACAGCGATAGCCTACGAGAATGCACAGCGCTATGATGCGCTTCGAAACCATGCGATAGCGATCGAGCAGGAAATGGCCGAACGCACCAACGCCGAAGAGCGCCTACGGCTGTATACCCACCGGCTCGAAACGCTGCACGCCATCGACTGGGCCATCCTGCCGGCGCAATCGCCGCAGGCGATCGCTCAAGCAGCGCTGCAGCTTATTCGGCAGTTGGTTCCCTTCCGACGCGCCAGCATTATGACGTTCGACTTTGCCGTAGGCGAAGCCGAAATATGGGCGACCGAAACCAACCTGCCTACCGACTTGCACGCTGGCATGCGCATCTCACTCGCAGAGTTTCTGGGCATCGACACGCTTCGACAGGGGCGACCATTTCTGGTGCACGATCTGCGCGAACTAGAGAAACCAGCGCCGCTGTACCAACATCTGCTGAAAGACGGAATTCGTTCATATATGAGCATGCCGATCATTGTGCAGACCGATCTGATTGGCACGATCAATATTGCTCCTCAGCAACTGGGCGGATTCGCGCCCGAGCATATCGACATAGCCCGAGAAGTCGCGGCGCAGCTGGCAGTCGCAATTCAAAACTTACGGCTTTTTGAACAGGTGCGGGTGGGGCGCGAGCGACTGCAACGGCTTTCCCAGCAGCTGGTACGGACGCAAGAAAGCGAGCGGCGGAAGATCGCCCGCGAGTTGCACGATGAGATCGGGCAGTCGCTAACCGCAGCACAACTCAATTTACAGGTGCTGATTGGAATCACCGACCTGAGCGAGCTGCCGGCGCGCCTTGAAGATAGCCTGGCGCTGATCGATCGCGTGCTACAGCAGGTGCGCACACTATCGCTCGATCTGCGCCCTTCGATGCTGGATGATCTTGGTCTGGTGCCGGCACTGCGCTGGTACGTGAATCGCCAGGCTGAGCGGGCCGGATTTAGCGTCGAACTGCACATGGATCAAACACCCGAGCGCTTTCCGCCCGATCTGGAGACCACCTGCTTTCGAATTGCGCAGGAGGCGCTCAATAATATCGTGCGCTACGCTCAGGCGAAAAATGTTGTGGTGGAACTGCACCAGCGCGACACAATTTTGCACCTGACTATCAGCGATGATGGTGTTGGGTTTGATGTCGCTGCCGCGCTGCGACGCGCGGCAACCGGCCGGAGCCTGGGACTTGTAAGTATGCAAGAACGCGCCGTATTACTTGGTGGGATGATTCAGTTTGACTCGGCGCCCGATCGAGGTACGACGATCTTTGTTGAACTGCCGCTCGCCACACCACTGGAAGCCGCACGACAGATTGAGCGCAGGAGCAACTCGCGATGAGTCCCATTCGAATAGTGCTAGCGGATGACCATACTCTAGTGCGAGCGGGCATTCGCGCACTCTTGCAAAATATCAGCGAGGTCGAGGTGGTGGCCGAAGCCGACGACGGCCGCGAAGCACTCAAGCTGATCGCCACCCTTCAGCCCGATATCGTGCTCATGGATATCGCGATGCCAAACTTGAATGGTTTGGAGGCAGCCGCGCGCGTAACAAAAGAGTTCCCCAACGTGCGCGTGATCATCCTTTCGATGCATGCCAATGAAGAATATGTTCTACAGTCGCTGCGCGCCGGCGCTGCTGGCTACCTGCTCAAAGGCGCACGCGCGGCCGAGCTTGAACTAGCGGTTACCTCGGTTGCTCGTGGAGAAACATATCTTAGCCCGGCGGCCTCGAAACATGTGATTGGGGATTATGTGCAGCGCGCTGCCGGCGATGTTGTTCCCAGCCAAGACGAGCGAACTCTGATCGAACGGCTTACTCCGCGGCAGCGCGAGATCCTACAGTTAATTGCCGAAGGACATACAACCAAAGAGATTGCCCACGCACTCAGTATCAGCGTGAAAACCGCCGAGACCCACCGCACGCAGATGATGGAGCGGCTCGGCATCCACGATATCGCCGGGCTGGTGCGCTACGCGATTCGCGCCGGGATGATCGACCCAGAGCGCTAGTACAGGCTATTGCAAATCCGATCCGAGTTCGGCCAGTTCCGGTAGTTCCCGTGCGAAGGAACTACCGGAACTATGGGAACTTGGAACGCACTTTCGAGAGCCAGCACTAAATATCTCAGGTGTTTCTTCCACCTCATATCAGGATTCCCCCGATAGCTCCAGCGGATGATTCGATCTAGACTGCTCGTACAAAAGCTGGCTTCAGCGAGCATACCGGCTTGCTGAAGCCAGCATAACTAACCCCAGCACGCATTATGCGCGATGGCCATCGTTACTGGTGGCCGGGAGAAACCACATGGCGCCCCTCCGTATTCTGCTCGTAGACGATAGCGCCGAATTTCTTGAATCCGCCGCGCGGTTCTTGACAATGTATCAAGATTTGATCCTGGTTGGAAGCGCGAGCTCCGGGCGCGACGCTATCGCGCGGGCGGCGGAACTCAAACCCGATCTCGTGTTGATTGACTTGGCTATGCCCGAGCTGAACGGGCTTGAGACCACACGCCTGCTCAAAGCGCGCGCTGAGGCGCCGCGAGTGGTGATTATGACGCTCTACGACAACACTGAATATCGAGCGGCCGCGCGCGAAGCCGCAGCCGACGGCTTTATCGCCAAATCCGCCATGCGGTCGCAGCTCTTCCCGATGATCGCCAACTTATTCGCCAAGCCGGCAATTATCTAACTGCGACGTATTGACCAGGCGATCAGATCGAGAATGTGAGTAACCATGAGTAAGACAACGACGATACTAATTGTTGACGACGAGCCGAGTGGCCGCGAGACATTGGCGGCGCTGCTGCACAAGCAAGGCTACCAACTGGCATATGCCAGCGATGGCCGCGGTGCGCTGGCACAAGCCGCGGCGCTGAATCCGGATTTGATTCTGCTCGACGTGATGATGCCGGGCATGGATGGCTTCGAAGTCTGCCGGCACCTACGCAGCACTCCTGGACTGGCTGAAGTGCCAGTTATCCTGATCACCGCGCTCGACGATCGCGATTCGCGACTGCAGGGCATTGAGGCCGGTGCCGACGACTTCATCTCCAAACCGTTCGACCGAGTCGAGCTACGAGCCCGCATTCGCGCGATCACACGGCTCAACCGCTACCGCCGGCTGGTACACGAGCGGGCGATGTTCGAGCGCGTGGTCGATCTTTCGCCGAATGGCCTGATGATCGTCGACGGCGATGGAATGATTCGTCTGGCGAACCCAGCGATGCTGCGACTGCTGGGGATGCCCGATACCGGCGAACTGATACCGACGGAGGTTCGGCAGCTGATTCTGCCGGAAGAGCGCGATCGATGGTCGAGCTCCTTAGACGCGGTGTTTACCGATCCGGCGCAGACCGCACGCTTCGAAGCGACGCTGATCACGGCTCGTGGCGAGCGAAGGCCAGTTGAGGTCGACGTTGGGGCGGTAGAATGGGAGTTGGAGCCGGCGGCGCAAATCATTATCCGCGATATCAGCGAGCGCAAGCAATCCGAAGTTCATGCGCAGCGCCGGATCGAGCGGCTTTCCACGCTACGAACAATCGATGCCGCGATTGTCTCAAGCTTTGATCTCGACGTTATCTTGCAGATCATACTCGACCAGGTCATCGGCCAGCTTCAGGTGGACGCCGCGGCGATATTGCTGCGCAAGCGGCCGGCCCAGACACTAGAGTATGCCGTGGTTCGCGGCTTCCACAACAGCGCGCTGCGGCAGTTGAGCCTGCGAATAGGCGACGGCTGCGGCGGTTTCGTGGCGCTTCATCGCCGCGCACTGCGTTTGCCCACGATGGATCCCAGCGAGGATGCACCCAAGATACTGCCGACCCTAGATCCACAGTTTAGCGCATACTATGGCGTGCCGCTGATCGTCAAAGATCACGTTGAAGGCGTATTAGAGATCTTCAAGCGCACGCCACTCGATCCCGATTCTGAATGGTTGAACTTTTTGGAGACGCTGGCCGGGCAGGCGGCAATCGCGATCGATCGCGCCGCGCTGTTCGAATCCATGCAGCTCGCGAATATCGAACTCTCGCTGGCCTACGACACGACGCTGGAAGGCTGGGCGCGGGCGCTAGAATTGCGCGATATCGAGACCGAAGGTCATTCACGGCGCGTCGCCGATATGACGGTGCGGCTGGCCCAATCGATGGGTGTGAGCGACGCCGAACTCGTGCAGGTGCGCCGCGGCGCGCTGCTGCATGACATCGGCAAGATGGGCATCCCCGACAGCATCCTGCTGAAACCTGGCTCGCTCACCGACGAAGAATGGGAAGTTATGCGCAAGCATCCCACCTATGCCTATGAGATGCTCGCGCCGATCACCTACTTCCGGCCGGCGCTGGATATCCCGCATTACCATCACGAGAAATGGGATGGGACCGGATACCCGCACGGGCTGCGCGGCGAGCAGATCCCGCTGGCGGCGCGAATCTTCGCCGTCGTGGATGTCTGGGATGCGCTGTGCTGCGATCGACCGTATCGCAAAGGCTGGCCGGAAGCGCGGGTGCACGAGCATATTCGCTCGCTGGCGGGTACGCATTTCGATCCACAGGTCGTCAAGGCATTCATCCAGCTTGGGCGTACTAGCGAAACCGAATCACAGCCGACGGTTCTGGTGGTCGACGACGATGAGAGCATCACTCACGCGCTCGCACGTGGGCTAGGCGATCTGTTTACTGTGTTCACGGCCAATTCTGGCGAGGCGGCAGTCGCGCTGATCGAGCGCGAGGAGATTGCGGTCATCCTCACCGACCAGCGTATGCCTGGCATGACCGGCGTGGAATTGCTCAAACGCGCCCGGCAGATACGGCCGGCAACGCTTGGCATCCTCAGCTCGGGGTATATCGATCACCATGCCCAGGCGAATGCGCTCGACCTCGACACAGTACGCGCCTACCTACCCAAACCATGGAGTCTGATCGAACTGCGCCGGCAAGTGCGCGAGGTCGCACAGCAATATCAAGATGCGATCCGGCAGAGCGCACAGCCATCCTTGCGCGACGAGCAGTCAACTACCCCCGGCTAAAGCGGCACCCAGAGGGTACCCGGCTTGTGCCTCAACCCGATGCACAAGACATGGATTGGAATCCAGTCCGTTTTCGCACGTATCAAAAAGGAACACGTGTGTCTACACCTCTCAACGTTCTGATTCTCGAAGATCGAGCCGAAGAGGCCAAGCTGTTGGTCATTGAGTTACGGCGCGCCGGGATCGAGGCCCAGTGCAGCTATGCCCAAGACGAGCCAAGTTACCTGGCCGCGCTCAGCAAGCCGCTCGATCTGATCCTGGCAGATTACTCGCTGCCGAGTTTCGACGCCATGCGTGCGCTGAAGCTGACCCAGGAGCGCGGGCTGAAGATTCCTTTTATCGTCGTCAGCGGTTCGGTCGATGAGGAAGTCGTTGTTGAATGTATGAAGCAAGGCGCCGCCGATTATTTGCTCAAAGACCGGCTGACGCGCTTGGGCCCGGCCGTCAGGCACGCGATCGAACAGCATCACCTGCGCATCCAGCATCAACGCGCCGAGCAGGCGCTGCGCGCCAGTGAAGAGCGTTTTCGCGTGATCTTCCAGATGGCGCCGATCGGTACTCTTCTGGCCGATCTGCAAGGGTATATTATCGACAGCAATCAGATATTTCAAGACATGATCGGCTACACCGGCGATGAGCTGCGCACAATGATTTTTACCCAGTTCACGCATCCAGATGACCGGAAAGCTGGGCGCGAGATATATGATGGACTGATTGCGGGCAATTACGATCATTACAGTGTCGAACGGCGCTATATTCACAAGAATGGCCAAACTATCTGGGGGCGCCCATCGGCATCGCTGGTGCGCAACGCCGACGGCACGCCGCAGTTTAGCATCGTGGCGATCGAAAATATTGCTGACCAGAAGCAAGCCGGCGAGACAAGGTCGCGCTTGGCGGCGATCGTCGATTCATCCGACGCCGCGATTCTCAGCCGGACCCTGGATGGCATGGTTATGAGTTGGAATGCCGGCGCGGAACGGATCTACGGCTATACCGCCGCCGAAATAATCAACCAACCGGCGTCCATCCTATGCCCGCTCGATCGCGTTGACGAGGAGACGCGGATTCTCGAAAGCATTGGCCATGGCGAGGGGATCAATCACTGGGAGATGGTGCACGTGCGAAAAGACCGCAAGCTGATCGATGTCTCGCTCACTATTTCGCCGATTCGCGACACATCCGGCCGCCTGATCGGCGCCTCGACGATTGCACGCGACATCAGCGAGCGGAAACGGGCCGAGAAAGCCTTGAAGTTGCAGACCGCGTTCGTCCAGCTGCTGCAAGCCGTGGCAGTGGCGGCAAACCAGGCAACCTCGCTGCAGCAAGCACTCCAAACCGCGATCGACCAAATATGTACGCGCATCGGTTGGCCGGTGGGGCATGTGTATCTTGCACCCGAAGCCGGACCATACGCGCTGGCATCGACTAATATCTGGCACTTCGCCGATCCGGATCGCTTCGCAATCTTTCAAACGATCACCGAAGCAATTCCATTTGTGGGGATCGACGACCTGCCCGGACAGGTGCTGATCAGCGGTAAGCCTGAATGGATCACCGATATCACCGCCGTGCCGAGCATAACCAGAGCTAAGCTGATCAGCGACATTGGCGTTCGGGCCGGCTTCGCGTTTCCGGTGTTGATCGGGGCCGAGGTGGCCGCCGTGCTGGAATTTTTCGCGGCAGAGGCGATTGAACCGGACGAGACCTTGCTCGAGATCATGGCACATGTCGGCACCCAGCTTGGCCGAGTGGTGGAACGCACACGCACCGAAACGGCAATGCGCGACAGCGAAGAGCGCTACCGGCTGATCGCCGAAAACACCGGAGATATCATCACGTTGATGGATCTGGATGGCCGCCAGATCTACGTCAGTCCCGCATGCGAGAGCTTGTTGGGCTATCGTCCGTTGGATCTGATTGGGCGACTCATTTTCGATCTCATCCACCCCGACGATCGCGCGATGATCCAGCAGCAGTGGGCATCCATCCAACAAGAGAGCGACGCACGAACAACCGTGCGCTATCAACACGCCGACGGCAGCTGGCGCTGGTTCGAAGTGCATGGCACAGCGCTTGTTCAGAATGGGATCGGTTATATTCTTGGGGTGAGCCGCGATGTGACCCAACGAAAGCAGGCGGAGGAAGCGCTGCGTGCGACTGAGGCGAAATATCGAACGCTAGTGGAGCAGATCCCAGCGATCATCTACACCGCCGAGATCAACGAGCAGAGCAGCACAATCTACGTCAGCCCACAGATCGAGCCGATCCTGGGGTTTTCGCCAGAAGAATGGATGGCGGACCCTGATCTGTGGGTTGAGCAGCTCCACCCCGACGATCGCGCGCGCGTGCTCGATGCGGTCGGCCGCGCGCAGGCCAGCGACGCGCCAGTGCCGGATGAGTACCGCTCGATCACCCGTGATGGCCGCGTCGTCTGGCTGCAGGATGCGGCGCGGGTCGTTCGCGACGAGGCCGGCAAGCCACTCTTCATGCAGGGCATCACGCTCGATATTACCGAACGCAAGGTAGCCGAGGAAGCGGTGCGATCGAGCGAACGACTCTACCGCCTGCTCGCGAGCAACTTCCCCAACGGCGCGGTGATCTTGTTCGACCGCGATCTGCGCTTCACTATCGCCGATGGCAAGGGCCTGGCAGATATCGGCCTTTCGAGCGCGACCGTCGAAGGGCAGACACTTTGGGATATCTTTCCGCCCGATCTTACGGCACAGCTCGAGCGACTCTACCGCGCAGCGCTCGCTGGGACGGCGAGTGCGACCGAGCTGCCACTGGGCAATCGGGTGTACGAAACCTATATACACCCAGTCAAGAATGAGCAGGACGAAATCTTTGCCGGCCTGATTGTCGCGCAGGATATCACCGAGCGCAAGGGCGCCGAAGAAGCGTTGTCGCAAGAACGGGCGCTGCTGGCGCGGCGCGTCGCAGAGCGCACCGCCGACCTGAGTGCGGCCAACGCCGAACTGGCACGCGCCGCGCGCCTGAAGGATGAGTTCCTGGCCAGCATGAGCCACGAGCTGCGCACCCCACTCAATGCGATTCTGGGGCTTTCTGAAGCACTACAAGAGCAAGTTTACGGCGCACTCAACGATCGGCAATCCAAAACGATCTATAGTATTGAGGAAAGCGGCCGCCACCTGCTCGAATTGATCAATGACATTCTGGATCTCGCAAAAATCGGCGCCGGCAAGCTAGAGTTGGAAATCGAGCCGGTAGCAATCGATTCGATCTGCCAGGCCAGCATGCGGCTGATCAAGCAGGCCGCACAAAAAAAGCGGATTGCGGTCGAAACGGCAATTGATCCCACCATTGGCCATGTGAACGTAGACGCGCGCCGGCTGAAGCAGATTTTGCTCAACCTGCTAAGCAATGCAGTTAAGTTCACACTCGAGGGTGGAGCGATTGGCCTGGAGGTGACCTGCGACCGAGGCAGGCAGCTCGTTCAGCTGAGCGTCTGGGATACTGGCATCGGTATCGCCGAAGATCAGCTGCCGAGCCTTTTTCAGCCATTTGTTCAGCTCGACAGCCGACTCGCCCGGCACTACGAGGGCACCGGGCTAGGACTCGCGCTCGTCTATCGCATGGTTCAGATGCACGGCGGTAGTATTGCGGTGACCAGCGAGGTGGGGGTCGGCAGCCGTTTCACCGTCGCGCTGCCATGGCGCGCGCTCGACACGGATGCGGAGCCATTTTCAGCTTGGACTACTCAGCAAGAACCAGCGCTGGCCAGACCTTCCGCGATTCGCCGCGCGCTCATTATCGAGGACTCGCCGACCGCAATCAATCAAATGACGCGCTACCTGCAAGAGTTTGGAATTGTGGCGCTCGCTTCCCCGCATGGAGCTGATGCGCTGGCTGAGGCGATTGAGACTCAGCCCGACATGATCATTCTCGACCTGCTCTTGCCGGATATGGCTGGCTGGGATGTTCTAGCACAACTGAAGGCCGAGCCGCGCACGCATGCAATACCGATTGTCATTGTATCGGTTATGGATGATCGGTCAAAAGGAGCGGCATATGGCGCGGCGGCGTATCTGGTCAAACCGTTCACCCGTCTTGATGTCCAGCAGGTGCTGCGCACGTTGGAGTCCGGCAACGTTCGATCTTCGAATGGATCAATGCCGGCTCAGTCCGCAGCATGTCCGAGCACCAATGCGGAACCAGTGGTGCTGCTGGCCGAGGATAATGAGGCGAATATCACAACTGTATCCGACTATCTTGCCGCACATGGCTATCTGGTGGTGGTAGCACGTAACGGCGCCGAGGCGGTTGCACGGGCGCGCGAGGCGCGTCCGTGCATCGTGCTCATGGACATCCAGATGCCGGGCATGGACGGACTTGAAGCCACTCGACGCATCCGCGCCGACCGCACCATGCCGCAGATGCCAATCATTGCGCTGACGGCGCTGGCGATGCCGGGTGACCGCGAGCGCTGCCTAGAGGCGGGCGCCAGCGACTATCTCAGCAAGCCAATCAGCCTCAAACAGCTCGTTGCCAAGCTTGAAACGTATCTGCAACACTCTTCAACCGAACCGAGAACCTTTCAATGAACGATTCGAACACCATTCTGGTAGTCGATGATGAACCGGCCGGCCGTGAAACACTCGCCGGACTGTTGCTAGCGCAAGAGTATCATTTGGCATTCGCCGCTAGCGGAATCGAAGCGCTGCAACAAGCACTCGATCTGCGGCCAGATCTGATTCTGCTCGACGTGATGATGGCCGGCATGGACGGCTTCGAGGTCTGCCGGCGGCTCCGCAACGATCAGTCGATCGGCGACGTGCCGATCATTATGCTGACGGCGCTCGACGACCGCGACTCGCGCATACGCGGGATCGAGGCCGGAGCCGATGATTTTGTGTCCAAGCCTTTCGATCGGGTCGAACTGCGCGCACGCGTACGCACGCTCATGCGGCTCAATCGCCACCGACGCCTGCTGGCGGAGCGCGACAAGCTGGCACGCGTGATCGAGTTCGCGCCAGATGGGCTGCTGATTGTCGACCACACCGGCACGATTGTGCTGGCCAATCCGGCGGTGGTACGCATGGTCGGCGCGCAGCAGCAGGCCGAGCTGCTCGGCAAGCAGATCACGGCCTTGCTCTCGACCAGCCAAGGCGCCAGCTGCCAGGCCGCGATGGCGCGCGTGCTCGATGGTTCAGCGACAGTTGTGCGCGTAGAGATCGCGCTGGCAAGCCCCACCGGCATACCCGTGCCGGTCGAGATGCAGATCGGATTTCTTAGGTGGAACGATCGGCCAGCCGCGCAGATTATCGCCCGCGACATCTCCGAACGCAAGCAGGCCGAGCTCCTCGAAGAGGAGCGCCGCCAACTGGCTTATGAGCTCCACGATGGGCTGGCACAGATGGTTGTCAGCACCCACCAGCATTTACAGGCCTTCGCCGCGCGGCATCGCCCGCGAACCCAGCCGACGCGCGTTGAGCTCGATCGGATTCTCGACCTGGCGCACCGATCGGCTACCGAGGTGCGGCGTGTGATCGCCGGCCTACGACCAACCGCCTTGGATGATTTCGGCCTTGCGACGGCGCTGCAGATGCAGGTCGGAGCACTGCAGGCCGATGGATGGGATGTGAGCTACCAAGCAACACTGGGGGCAGAGCGACTGACGCCGGCGATCGAGACGGTGCTCTACCGCGTCGCCCAAGAGGCGCTCACGAATGTTCGCAAGCATGCGCAGACCACCCGCGTTGCGGTGACGCTTGAGCGCCACAGCAATGGCGTGCGGCTGACCATTCGCGATTGGGGGCGCGGTTTCGAGCCGGCACAGGCGCTCGCCAACACAGGTTTGGGGCAGCGAATTGGGCTGCGCGGCATGCACGAGCGGGTTGCATTGCTCGGCGGACGCTGGAACATACACAGTAACCCTGGAGCGGGCGTCGAGATCACTGCAGAGATCCCCTTAGCGACTTAGAAAGACAAGGCTCGGAATGAAACACCAACAGACAGCTCCTCAGCCGCCTGGGCCGGCGCGCATGGTGATCGCCGACGATCATGAGCTCGCCAGGGCCGGATTACGGAGTATGTTGGAGGGCGATCGAGGTGTCGTAGTGGTGGGCGAGGCGACCAATGGCGCCGAAGCAGTTGAGCTGTGCCAGCAACTTAAGCCGGATCTGGCCCTGCTCGACGTGCGAATGCCCGACATGGATGGGCTCGCCGCCACGCGTGTGATTCGGCAGGTGTCGCCGGAAACACGGATCGTGATTGTGACAACCCATGAGAATCCCGAGTACTTGTTGGTTGCGCTTAAGGCGGGTGCGGCCGGCTATCTGCTCAAAGATGTCACCCGGCACGATCTGCTGGCGACCATCCGGCGGGTGCTGCGCGGCGAAGCGGTGCTCAGCGGCGAGATCGCCACGCGAACACTTCAGCAGATCACCAGCCAGCAGACGCGGCCCGACGGCCTGGTGCCCGAGCGACTGACAGCGCGCGAACGCGATGTGCTCAAGCTGGTGGTCGAGGGGCAGACCAACCGGCAAATTGCCGAGCGACTGTCGCTCAGCATCGGGACAGTGAAGATTCATGTCGAGCATATCATTGCGAAGCTAGGCGTATCGGATCGAACGCAGGCCGCTGTCCACGCGGTCGAGTGGAAGTTGCTGCAACCCACGATGGAAGACCAGTGATGATTGAAAGCCCTCGGAACTTTCGGTTTCTATAGGAACTACCTCTACCCGGTACATATTTCCGCCGAGGTATGCTAGCATGATGCCAATACGGTACTCACTTCGGTGGGGCAGCTGTAACAGGAGCTATCATGAAAGGCGCCGAAGCGCTGCTACGCACGCTGCTGGCCGGCGGTGTGGATGTTTGTTTCACCAATCCGGGTACGTCGGAAATGCAGTTCGTGGCTGCGCTCGACCGCGTGCCAGAAATGCGCGGGGTACTGGCATTGTTCGAGGGCGTGGCCACTGGCGCGGCCGATGGCTATGCGCGTATGGCCGATAAGCCGGCGGCAACATTGCTGCACCTGGGACCGGGCCTGGCGAATGGTCTTGCTAATCTCCACAACGCGCGGCGCGCCGCAACGCCGATCGTCAATATTGTCGGCGAGCACGCCACCACGCACCTCGAATATGACGCGCCGCTGACATCCGATATCGCCGGCATCGCCCGGCCAGTTTCCGGCTGGGTTCGTACCGTGCAGCGCGCCGGCTCGATCGCCGCCGACACCGCTGCCGCAATCGTCGCGGCGAACCAAGCGCCGGGGCAGATCGCCACATTGATCACACCCGCCGACTGCACCTGGGACGACTGCGCTGGCCCTACCACGGTGCCGGCCGCGCCCGCACCCGCCACGGCCGAGGAAGCGGCGATTCGTGCGGCGGCCGCCGCGCTGCGTTCTGGCGAGCCGGCCATGCTTCTGCTGGGCGGGCGGGCGCTGCGAGAGCCAGGGCTGGAATATGCGGGTCGGATTGCCGCCCAGTGTGGCGCGCGCATCTCGAGCACAACATTCTTTGCCCGCCAGATGCGCGGCGCAGGGCGTGTGCGCACCGAGCGCCTGCCCTACTTCGCAGATCAAGCGATTATGGCGCTGAGCGGCGTGCGGCACCTGATCCTGATCGGCGCGCGGGCGCCGGTGTCGTTCTTCGCGTATCCAAACTCGCCCAGTTGGCTGACACCTGCAGGCACACAGATCCACGAACTGGCCAGTATGGAGCAGGATGCCGGCGACGCGCTGACCCGCCTTGCCGAAGCGCTGGGCGCGACAACGCCGACGCATACGCAAGGGCTGGAGCGGCCAGCGCTGCCCAGTGGATCATTCACGCCATTAACGATCGCCCAGGCGATCGGCGCGCTGCTGCCCGACCACTGTATCGTCGTGGACGAGTCGGCCACCTCGGGCTGGGCGTTGCTCGACGCCACTGCGGGCGCGCCGCCACATGATTGGCTGGCGCTGACCGGCGGCGCGATCGGCGATGGTATGCCGCTAGCGGTAGGAGCCGCGGTTGCCTGCCCCGATCGACGCGTGCTTAATCTCCAGGCCGACGGCAGCGCCGCCTACACATTGCAAGCATTGTGGACTCAGGCGCGCGAACAGCTGAATGTGACCACCGTGATCTACGCCAACCGAGCCTACCGCATTTTGGAAGTCGAGTATACGCGCACCGAATCCGGCCAGCAGCCGGGGCCGCGCGCCGGCCAACTCTTGAGCATCGGGCGGCCCGATCTGAACTGGGCGCAGCTTGCGCAGGGCATGGGCGTCGAGGCGGCGCGCGTCGAGACGATTGAAGGTTTCAACAGGCTCCTGCAGGGTTATCTTCAGCAAGCGGGGCCGAATCTTATTGAAGTGATGATTTGAGCACATACTACGGACGGATGGCAAGATTCTTGCTACACATGTTCGATGGCGCGATGTTTGAATCCGCGTTCGTTTTCTAGCGCAACATAGCGAGCGTGTGCAGAGCTTGCAATTGTAGGACGCGTCAGAGCGGCTTTGGTTGCCGTTGCCCGAATCGGGGCAGAGTGACACGATGACACTACGCCAGCAGATCAGTCAAGCAGCGGCCACTGACCTTCTGCAAACAAAACTCGCACCACCTCAACTACGCCCACCACTGGTATCACGTACGAGACTGCTGGAGAAGCTCGATGGCGGGCTCGAGCGCAAGCTCACCTTGCTGTCCGCGCCTGCCGGCTATGGTAAGACTACCCTGGCGACCCAGTGGCTCCGCCACAAGGATGAAGGCGGAAGGATGAAGGATGAAAACGCAACCAACTCTCTTCATCCTTCATCATTCATCCTTCATCATTTCGCCGTGGCCTGGGTGGCGCTGGACGCTGGCGACAACGACCCAGTGCGTTTCTGGCGCTATGTGTTCGCCGCCTGCCAAGCGTTCGATCCGGCCATCGGCGCGGCGGCGCGCAACCTGTTGCGCGCGTCGGCGCGGCCCGATTACGAAGCCGCGCTCACCGCCTTGATCAACGACCTAGCGGGCCTGGCGCGCAAAGGCGTGCTGATACTCGAAGATTATCACCTGATCAGCGCGCCCGAAATTCACGATCAGTTGGCGTTTGTGCTCGATCACCTGCCAGCAACACTGCACGTGGTAGTGTTGACGCGCAGCGACCCACCGCTGCCGCTGGCGCGGCTGCGGGTGCAGCACGAACTCAACGAACTGCGGGCCGACGATCTGCGCTTCTCGCGCACCGAAACACAGTTGTTCTTGCAGCAAGCGCTTCCGTATGCCCTTCCCGGCGATGGTATCACATCGGTGGACGCGCGCGCCGAAGGCTGGGTCGCCGGGCTGCGACTGCTAACGCTGGCCCTGGAGCGGCGCGGCGATCCACAAGAGGTCGCACGGGTGCTCGCCACCGTCAGCGGTGGTCACCGGCATATCGTGGCTTATCTCGTGACCGAGGTGCTCCATGCGCAGCCAGCATTCATTCAGAACTTTCTGCAGCAGACGAGCTGCCTTAGCCGCTTGACCGCTCCGCTCTGCGACGCCATCACCGGCCAGCATGGCGGTGCGACCATTCTTGAGCAACTGCAGCGCGCCAATCTCTTTCTTGTCCCGCTCGACGACGTTGGGCAATGGTATCGCTACCACGCGTTGTTTGCCGAGGCGATGCAGCACGAGGCGCGACGCCGCCTGGGGCAGGAGGCCCTGGATGCTTGTGCGCTCAGCGCGAGCGCCTGGTATGAACAACAAGGGATGTTCGCCGAAGCGGTGGAAGCAGCTCTCGAGGCCAAGGCATTCGAGCGCGCCGCGGCCCTGATCGAACACGTGATTCGGCCGCAGCATTATCAAGAGCTGATCGAGTATCAGACGCTTCGCCGCTGGCTAAGCAGCTTGCCAGAAGCGACTCTGGAGCGTTCGCCCATGCTCTGCCTGCGTCTGGCCATGGTGGTCCTGTTCTCCGCCGATGGACGATCACTGGGCTCGCAGGAGCAGATGGAGTGGGCCCTATCCCTGGCAGAGAAGTTCTGGCTGGCGCAGGGCGATCGCGGCGGCCTGGGAATCATCGGAGCCGCGCGCGCGCTGGTCGCGGGAGAAATGGGCGATTTGGCGCATGCTGCGCACATGGCCCGCGCCGCATTGAACGACCTGCCAGAGCACGAACATAA